>Ga0247774_1000184_pt1 | contig 29559 bp, 25 predicted proteins | sample UWRJL001104B6_FD_179933 | JGI IMG/M metagenome (GOLD analysis project Ga0247774, IMG submission 179933) | Plant litter microbial communities from Arlington Agricultural Research Station in Wisconsin, United States - UWRJ-L001-104B-6 | ecosystem: Environmental > Terrestrial > Plant litter >...
ACGTAAGCGCTGACGTCAGCGTGGGTCACCAAGGTGCCGTCAGATTCACGCCGGAGGATTTTTTGATCCCGCACTTTGTCGTCACCAATCAATCAGCAAGTGGTTGCGAAGGAGATTTTTTTTTTTGGAGAAATTGACCCGGAATTCTGGTCTCCAGAGGGGACAGAAGCAGAAACAGAGTCTGATACGGGCGGGAATCATAACCCACTAGAGACTACCAAGAGTCTACCGTCTGGTAGCCAGCCGAGTCCGGATGGCTGTTGCGGGACCTTGGCTTCGACGCGCAGGTCACTACCATTCTCGGCGACGGAAATGACGCGGTGCGTGTAGAAATCAACAAACCAAAGCCGCCCATCGTGCCAGCGCGGGGCCTCGGTGTAGGACAAACCTTTGACGATAGTCGTAAGCGTCCGAGTCATTGCTAGGATATTTTGATGATACTCCCAAAGATGTGTATGTTATGAAAAGAAAAAAGGTCTCAGCATCACCATTTCATGCCTATTTAAGCCGCACCGATCGCCTGGGGAGTCAGCATTAGTGTCACTCTCCTGCCGCGGCTAAATCCCAGCGTTCGCTGTGGAAAATAATCCCACCTCGACCCACAAATTTACGACTCGGTTGTATAGCCATCTGCCTCTATCCCTGCATATCTCATCAATCCAATGGACGGACCACCAAGCTTGATTGACATAGTCGCATCAACATTCGACAAGACGCTCCTTTGGTCCATGAAACGAGGAATCTGAGGCCCAGAAGTCGGTGTCTTCCCAAAAGGCGACAACTTCTTGTCTGGCTGTTTATGTCCCGCCCGGGTGATATGTTCAACACTAATGCCAAACGCGAAATCATGCATACAACTATATATACTTCTCTTGGAAAAGGAAAGCTGTTGTTTATTATTCCGTATTAAAGTCCTTGCAGCGTCCCGAGAGACGATTCCTCAAAGTGCTTCATCATTAATGGCAACCGCCCTCCCCTCCCTTCCCAGAGCCTGGGACGATTAGCTAGTATCAGTGCCACCGCCAGTACCAGTGAGCTTCTTGACAGGGATCTGAGCCTGGCACGTTTTGTCGACGCACCGACTTCCCTTTTGGCACTAGATGAAGAACCCATGTTAGCAGATCTGACTCTATTTTTCAGTGGCGAGGTGAAGTTGTTCGACTTACCCTCTTGTGGCAAGCGCCACAGTTGTTGTCATCCATACGGAAGTCCTTGCACTGGCCGTCACACTCATTGGGCATGGTGGTAGGGCACTTGCACTTGCCGCCCTGGCAGGTCTTGGCACCGGTACACTGGAGATCGAAAGGGAAGCAGTTAGCATGGGGCTGAACTCATGGAGTTTGGAGGATCATGAAAGGCCGTAAGCTAGACACCGCCACGATTTCCAGGCGTACCTTGATGTTGCAACCGCCGCAATTGTTGTTGTCCGACTGACAGTCGATGCACGACTTGCCGCAAAGTCTCTGTTTGTTGGGGCAGGCACAGGAGCCATTCTGGCAGATGGAGCCAGCCGGACACTAACAGTGAAAAGTCCAGGTTAGTTTGCCATCGTTCAAGAGCGAGATCAATCGCGGGCAGAGGTCTCAACGTACTTTGAGCCCGCAGCTACCACAGTTCTTAGGGTCCAACTTTAAGTCAACGCATGCTTTGGTGCAAAGTGTGTTGGAGGCCGTGCAGGCACAAGACCCGTTTTGGCAAGTAGTTCCCTCCGGGCACTATTGAAGGCGAGCGCCAGTGTCAGCGTACAAATATTCAACGAGGTGCCCAATGGTAGCGAAACACTCAAGAGGAAGGGGTTACAAGACATACACGAGTCCCGCATCTACCGCAATTTGCGTTATCCTTGGCGAAGTCGACGCAGGCACCCTTACATTCCTTGAAGGTGCCAAGGGGACTCTGCTTCTCGCAGGGAATCCTCTTGCATTTGCGATTCTGGCACTCGTAGCCAGATTGGCACTAGAGGGCCTCAAAGGTCAGCTGGGCTTTCCATTTCAAGTAGGCTGTAATTAGGCTACGAGGATGGGGACAGAGAGGTAGGCTTACGGTTGGATTGCAAGTATCGGACGGGGGCTCTGTCTGCGACTTGCAAAGCTTCCCTTGCAGCTTGAGCGGCCTGGGGCAAGTTCTGACGCAACGGCCAGGGTCCGCCGAGTTCACCGAGGGGATTCCAGCAATAGGGCACTCGACCACGCACTTGGTTCCGTCCAGGAACGACGTCGACGGACAGCTCGGAGGGGTAGCTGGGGTTGTGCATTCGTCCTGCTTGTTGGGGTTGCGAGTCTGACTGCGTGGACAAGGAACACATGCGCCCGAAACGATCTTGGAAGTATTTGGGCAGGTCGGGTTTGTTCCCGGATCTACCATACATTCATCTTGCTTGGTGGGCTTGCGAATCTGGCTGCCAGGACAAGGAATGCATTCACCCGAAACAATCTTGGATGTGTCTGGGCAGGTTGTCGGGTTCGTTCCCGGGTCTGCGATGCACTCGTCTTGCTTACTGGGATTTCGAATCTTGGTGCCGGGACAGGGAACACATCCGCCCGAAACAATCTTGGAGGTATTTGGGCAGGTCGTCGGGTTGGTTCCGGGATCTTCTATGCACTCGTCCTGCTTAGTGGGGTTGCGAATCTTGGTGCCGGGACAAGGGACACATGCGCCCGAAACGATCTTGGAAGTGTCTGGGCAGGTCGTTGGGTTCGTTCCCGGGTCTTCGATGCACTCGTCCTGCTTAGTGGGGTTGCGAATCTTGGTGCCGGGACAAGAGATGCATTCGCCCGAGACGATCTTGGACGTGTCTGGGCAGGTCGTTGGGTTCGTTCCCGGGTCTTCGATGCACTCGTCCTGCTTGGTGAGATTGCGAATCTTGCTGCCAGGACAAGGGACGCATCCGCCCGAAACAATCTTGGAGGTATTTGGGCAAGTCGTCGGGTTCGTTCCTGGATCTTCTATGCATTCGTCTTGCTTGGTGGGATTGCGAATCTTGTTGGCGGCGCAAGGGGTGCATTCACCCGAGACGATCTTGGACGTGTTCGGGCATGTGCACCCGCCGCTGCCGCCGCTAGTCCAACCCTTGGATGTGTCGCACGTGCAGGATGTCGGGTCGGAGTGATCGCGGATGGAGCCGTCCGGGCATGCGTCGCCGCAGACGCCACCGACGATCTTCTTGTGGTCCGGGCACGTGCTGCAGGCGTTCTGGCCGTCATCAAAGAAGCCGTTTACCGTGTCGCAGACGCAGGTGTCATCGTGACCTTCCATTCGAACCTGGTGGGAATCGCAGGGTATGCAGCTGCCGTCCACAATCTTGGAGGTCAATGGGCATGTTTGGCAGCCTTCCTCGCCACTACCGAAGAAGCCGTTCGCCGAGTCACAGACGCAGGTGTTGTCCTGGCCCTGTTTTCGCACTTGGTTGGGATGGCCGCAAGGTATGCAGACGCCGTCAACAATCTTCGATGTTGAGGGACATTCGCAGCTGCCGCCGTCAAAGCCGTGGGCCGCGTCGCAGATGCAGGCTGACCCGTCGCCTTGCGGGTCTCGAATCTTGCCCTGCCCACAAGGCTCGCCACAAACACCGTCCGCGATCTTCTTATCAGGCGGACATGTGGCACAGCCGCCACTACCATCTCCGTAAAACTGGTTTGCGGTGTCGCAGACGCAGGTATCGTCCTGGCCCTGTTTTCTTACTTGGTGGGGAAGGTCGCACGGTGTGCATTGGCCGCCCACAATCTTCGAGGTCGACGGGCACCCGCAGTCATCCCCACTAAAGCCTCTTTCCGTGTCGCAGGTACATGTCGAGCCATCGCCAGTTATATCTCGAATCTTGCCCGACCCGCAGTTCTCAGAGCAGACTCCGGCGACGATCTTTTTATCCGCAGCGCAGGTAGCGCACACGCCGGCACCGTCATCGTAAAATCCATGCTCATTATCGCAAACACACGTGGCGGGATGGTCTGGGTCTCGGACTTTATTGCTCTCTCCGCAAGGGGTGCAGACACCGCCATCGATCTTCGAGGTTGGTGGGCATCCGCAGTCGTCCCCGGTAAAGCCGTTGCCCGTATCGCAGGTACAGGTTGAGCCATCGCCGGTTGCGTCACGGATCCTCCCTGGGCCACAGTCCTCGGAGCAGACGCCAGCAACTATCTTCTTATTGGCGGCACAGACGCCACACGCCCCGGTGCCATCATCATAAAATCCTTGCTCGTTATCGCAAATGCACGTGGCGGGATGATCCGGGTCTCGGACTTTGTTGCTCTCTCCGCATGGCGTGCAGACCCCGCCGTCGATCTTCGAGGTAGGTGGGCATCCGCAGTCGCTCCCGGTAAAGCCGTTGCCCGTATCGCAGGTGCACGTCGAGCCGTCACCGTCCGGGTCGCGGATCTTGCCAAGCCCACACGCTTCGCCGCAAACGCCCTCGACAATTTTCCTCTGCGCGTCGCAGGGAGCGCAGGCGCCGCTCCCGTCACCGTAAAATCCGTGCTCGGTATCACAAACGCACGTGTCCGGGTGGGCCGTGTCCCGAATTTTGTTGCTCTCTCCGCAGGGGACGCAGACGCCGTCGACGATCTTCGACGCGGCGTCGCACGCCTTGCAGGCGCCGGTGCTGGTCCCTTCCCGATAAAAGTCTTCCTGGCAGACGCAGGTGGACTCATCGGTCCCACGCGCCTCGTTCAGCCCACACGCCACGCAGTTGACGCCGTCGACGATCTTCGAAGAAGTGGGACAGGTCTCGCATTGGTCGTCGACATTGTAGAAGCCGTGTTCGGTGTCGCACACGCACGTGTTGGACGCTTGGCCTGCGCCCCGCACCTGGTTCGTACCGCACTTCTTACAGACACCGTCGTCGATGCGCGCATCGTTCTCGCAGGTCACGCATGGTCCATCCTCCGATTCGGACGGGAAAGTGTCGGGCTTACACACGCAGATCGCGGCGTTACTCCCGTCTCGTTCCTCGTTGGTACCACACGCCGTGCATACGCCGTCGACGATGCTATTGCTATTGTCGCAGGGGGAGCAGGCACCAGAGTTAGGGTCATGGGCGAAGCCGGTCTTGCAGGCACATTTCCCGTCGTCAGTTCCGTCTCGCTCCTCGTTGTCGCCGCACGCGATGCAGACGCCGTCCACAATCTTGTTGCCGTTATCACAGGCAGTGCAGGCACCGGCAGGTGTGTCCTCATGGTAAAAACCCGACTTGCAGGCACAGGCCCCGTCGCTGCTCCCGTCTCGCTCCTCATTGTCACCGCAGGCTATGCAGACGCCATCCACAATCTTGCTGTCATTATCGCATGCGCTGCAGGCGCCGCTGGCAGTGTCCTCGTGGTAGAAACCCGACTTGCAGGTACAAGCCGCGTCGTCGTTTCCGTCTCGCTCCTCATTGTCGCCGCATGCGATACAGACGCCGTCCACAATCTTATTATCGTTATCGCAAGCGGCGCAGGCACCGGTGGATGAGCCGTCGTGGTAGAAGCCCGACTTACAAGTACAGGCCGCGTCGTTGTCCCCGTCTCGCTCCTCGTTATCGCCGCACGCGATGCAGACGCCGTCCACAATCTTGTTGTCGTTATCGCAGGCAGCGCAGGCACCGGTAGGCGAGCCGTCGTGGTAGAAGCCCGACTTACAAATACAGGCCGCGTCGTTATTCTCGTCTCGCTCCTCGTTGTCGTCGCACGCGATGCAGACGCCGTCGACGATCTTGTTGTCGTTATCGCAGGCGGAGCAGGCACCGGCAGGCGTGTCCTTGTGGAAAAAGCCCGACTTGCAAGCGCAGGCCGCAGGACTTTGGGCGTCTCGTTCTTGGTTGGGGCCGCAGGCGATGCAGACATTATTCACGATCTTGCTGCCGTTATCGCAGGCGGAGCAGGCACCGGCAGGCGTGTCCTTGTGGAAAAAGCCTGGCTTGCAAACGCAGTTTGCGGGATTTTGGGCATCTTGTTCTTCATTGGGGTTGCACGGAACACAGCCGTTGCCCACGAGACGGGTGCTCGGGGGACAGGCACAGACGTTGTTGGCATTCCTTGCGAAGCCAGGCTTGCAAGCACAGTTCGCCGGATTTCCGCCCTCTTGTTGCTCGTTGGCGCCACACAGGACGCAGTTGCCGTCCACAATGTGGGAGGTCGGGGGGCACACGCAGTTGCTGCCGGACGGCACGAAGCCCGGCTTACAGACGCAGTTCGCCGGATTCCCGAGGTCTTGTTGTTGGTTGTTGCCGCATGCGACGCAGTTACCAGCCACGAGATGGGTGCTCGGGGGACAGGCACAGACATTGTTGGCATTCCTTGTAAAGGTCGGCTTGCAAGCGCAGTTGGCAGGATTCCCGGTCTCTTGCTGCTCGTTGGCGCCACACGCGACGCAGTTACCGCTCACAATATGGGAGGTCGGGGGGCACACGCAGTTGCCGCCGGTCGTTGTGAAGCCTGGGGCGCAGGTGCACTTGGTCTTGTCGGTCGGGTTCTGGATCTTGTTGGTGCCGCAAGCCACGCATCCGTTTGAGGTGGCCTGGGAGTTCGCGTCGCACTGCACGCACAAGTTGGCGTTGCTTGGGTTCTTGGCCCACCCGCTGCTCGTGTCACAGAAGCATTCATCCTGATTCCCGCCGCCCGTGCCTCTCACTTGGTTTGCTGGGCAGGCCTCGCACACGTTACCGGACAGAATCTTGTAGTTCGCGGCGCAGCTACTAACACAGCTCCCGCTTTGATAGTATTTCGTGCCCATATTGGGGCAGTTCTGGCAGTCCCATTTTCCGCCGCCCGACTGCTGGAGAACTTGCGGCGAGGCACAAACACAAGCCCCGGGGCTACCTGAAGCAATAGTCGCAGATATGCATGTGGAGGTTGTTGAGCACCAATACGTGTTATTAGGACAGCAACGACCATGGGAGCAGAGTGGCAGAGGGTTGCACTGTTGGGGGCGAAGTGGTCAGCCCGCAATGCTCATCATTGGGGGATCAAATCCCGGGAAGCACTGGGTCGTACCTGGTTGTTGTTATTGCAAGTATCACCAGCAATTGCTGCTTCAGCTTGCCCTGTAGTCTGTATTAGCACCTAAAACTGGACAGTATCACGGACAAGGCGCCAAATGGTTGCTTACATATGCCGGCGCAGAGGAAGAGGAGAGAAACAATCCACTTCATCTTGGCTTTGTGATTCTTTTAGTGGACAGAATCAGGACCGTGAATAGCTCTACACTGACAAGCGAAACGAATGGCGCAGGCAGAGGAACAGGTTGAAGAGAGGAGGAAAAATCCAAGCACAACGCCAGGGGAAAGGGATTTATCATGCGTCCCATGTGCCGGTGTGCCTCGGCGCCATCGCCGTGGAGCCCGACAAATTCATGGGCGCCATCGTGGGCTTGAACGCGCCTGAGAATAGCGAAAAGAGCAGGCCTGTGAGCCACTGATTTGGGTCGATTCCCCGTTTGGGTTTGGGCTAGGCTCCTCGTCGTAGGCTCACAGCCAGAGTCCTCAAGTACAGGTACAGGATTCCCGATTCGGACGGATGGATGGTGACGGCTTGCCGCGCCCTGAGTGGCCAGACGCAGGTTCGACGCTAGGATCCACAGGGTTGGTATTCGGCAGCCAGGGCCAGGGGTTTGTCACGGCCCTCCCGTGACCCCCAGTTGGCATGTCTCCGCGTCTGCACCAGCAAGCCAGGGTTCTGGTGTTATGATGTAGCATCGACGCTTCACCGACCCACGTGTGAGCTTCGTTTATTGATGGCTGAGCACAATATTGATTCTCAGCGCTTGCATCTGGCGAAATTTTGATGAGGCACCTGCGCGACCTGGTGGCGCCAACAAAACGAACGTGGCACGTCCAGGATGTGTGCCTCAATTGACCGAGTGAATTAGCTGACGATGTCGGTTTTCCTGTGTTTCGGCGGGGGGTTTTGTATGCCACTGGTCCATCCTACGACGCAGCTACCTGCTGGAGCCTTCGCACCTATTTTACCGTTAATTTACTCCTTCATTGGCGATACGGACTAGGAATCCGCAACCCCACCGCCACTTGCCTTCCAAGTTCGAGTAGGAAAATAGCAATGTCCCATGCGGCGCGGTGGAAAGTGGAACGTGATGCTACCCGCTGGGGCATTGATTTGCCAAAAGCAATAGAAGGGTAATCATTTCCCCAGCTGAAAGCTAACCACTAATGGCTATTGGCATCACACAAAATGGGCGAACGATGCCCCGTCGCATGGCTGGTGGCACATTTTCCTGGCACCGAGGGATGTATTGAGTCCTGTACCCTAGGCCTAGGCCTTGACTCCTCGTGCCACTCAACCCCTTTCACACTTCGCGATTTCCCTTTCGTTTCCCCAATATTTCGGGTCAAAAGGGGTGAACAGGCATCATTGCTGTGTCCCGCCAATCATCTGGAGATCCACGCCAGGGGTTAAGCTAATTACGTGCCTGTGGAACTCTCTTTGGGACTAGCACGGGCCAACCCCTGAGGGGCGGACCCGCTATCGACCGCTGGTTGGCCATGGATCGGATTTCCATGGGTATCGACAAATGTCTCTCTTTCGCTAGCGGTTGAAGAATCATGTGTGTGGATACATATTCTAGATTGTTTGTTAAAAAATTAGCTCGAAAATGCCAAGCTGCGTGTCGAGATCTGTGGAGTCAGATCGGGAACGGCAGTTATGAAAAGATCCCTTTGCGATCGACATGCCACATTGGCAAATCACATAACAAACGCGACCCTTGCGGCCACATTATAAGAGGAAATGTCTCCTTGTAGGTACCGCTTTACTCGCAACCGAATTTTCGTCTAATATGATAAATCGGGTGTTTAGAAATGCATCTACGTAACACGGTTTGTAGCCGCAACTCGACTAAAATATCCATCTGTCGGAAATCAACCAGTTCACTAACTCCCACGCGCAGTTCAGTTTTTTCAGCGGGGGTTTTCACCAACCGCGAGTTACCTGATTGACACGCGCTACCGGCCTCGCATATGCTACATGTCCCTATGTGTGTCAGCAACCACCATCAGACTCCGGGTTCAAATATCGCCAATGCGAGCTGAAGAGCAGGACAGCTCTAGGTCTTGAGATATTTGCACCGAGACCCATAAATGTGCATTACAGGCACGGTGCCTAATGCATCTATCGCGGCGTCAACTACGATGGATGGCAAGAAGTTTGGCTCGAATTTGGTAGCGCAACTGAATACATCGAAGTCTGTAATGGCCACCATGTGCTATCGTCCAATCCGCCGACTAACGACTGAACTCCGCCTTTTTTATGATAGTCTTTCGTCCATCTAAATGATTTGAAGCACACGTTCTATATGTTGTACCACCAACACAGGCATGTATTTCCCGTCCATCAGGCACCGGCTCCGACCTCCATAAACACCCGCTCCCACTTCATCAAGAAGGAACATAGGATCAAAAATGCCCCTCCGACCATGACCAAGACATAGCCATCCGAAATAGCCGCCACGATGCCGTCAATCACCTTGGCCCGCGTCTCCTCGTCAATGGCCGCAAACACCGAGCTCCTCGCCCCCGCCAGGGCCGCGTGGATGTCCTCGGCCGAGAAGGCCTGCCCCGCCAGCGCATCGCTCACGTGGCTGAATCCGACGTTCTGGAACACGGCGCCCGTGATGGTCAGGGCGATGACGATCCCCCCGATCTGCGCCGAGTTGATGAACCCCACAGCATCGGCGACGCGGTTCGCGGGCACCAAGGCTTGCGCCACCGTGTACGCGGCCTGCTGGCTGGCGCCGGCGCCGACGGCCGTGAGAACGGTGAAGCCGTACACGCGCGCGTTGGACGTGTCGGAGTCGACGAGCGTGTACATGAGGGCGCCACCGATGGTGAGGAAAATTCCGCTGACAATGTACCAGGGAGTGTAGTATTGCAACTTGGGCATGAAGACGCCGTTCATGATGATGAAGAAGACGGTCACGCTGATGAAGGGGAGGAGGCGGACGGCGGAGTCGATGTTGGAGTCGCCCTTTGCGAAGCTAAAGTACAGGGGGATGTAGTATACGGGGACAAAGAGGCCTGTTCAGCCGCACAAGACACGTCAGCCCGAGCTCAGCATCAGAGGACGTTCGGAGGTGGGGGAGGAGTTGGTCATACCTGTCACACCCGCAGAAGTGGCGACGTAAAGAAGAAGGAGCGACCGATTCTTGAGGAAGTCGACCGGGAACAGGCGATAGTCGGGCGTCGTAAGGATGGAAAATGTCTGCTGTATCGCAAAGGCAATGAAAAGAACTCCAAAGACGACGATAAGGGTAATGGTGCGTCCGTCATCCCAAGCCCACTCCGTGCCGCCAAAGGTGAAGCCAGTGACGAAACAGACGTACATGGCCGAGTACAGCACGGTTCCGACCCAGTCGAGTCGCCCCAGCTTCCTCACGAAGGGAGTGTCGGGATCGGGATTGAAGGAGTCGAGGACAAAGAAGAGCACAGGGGCGCAGGCGGCAAATATAAGGATGTTAATGTAGAACGCCCACCGCCACGTCGCGTCGCTGTCGGCGAAACCACCGCCAATGACGGGTCCCAGAATACAACCGATACCCCAGACCAGACCGCAGAGGGATAGATACAGGGCTCGCTCGTTGAGTGATGTGTATAGAGACAATATGTTCAGCACGCCGAGGTACATGCCCGCGCCGCCGGAGCCAGCCCATACCCGTCCGACGATAAGGGCATCCATGTTAGGGGCTCCTCCGCACAGGGCCGAGCCGGCCGTGAACATGACGAGACTCCCTAGAAAGACCCACTTTACGTCGAAGACGAAGAAAGCCTTCATAACCGGAAGCACCGATGCGATGCTTCCAAGGGGGAATCCGATGCCGAGCCATGCTAGTTTGGAGACTGAACCGAAAGTTTCGATGGCGGCGGGTTGGATGTCAGCCACAATCGTGTTGTCAAGGCCGTACAGGAAGGCGGCAGCGTAGAGGGAGAAAAGAATGGACCACCATTTTATTCGCCCGTACTGTCGCGGAGCCGGGGGCGGGAGGTCCAGTGGTGGATGAGACCCAGCCGTCGACTTCCGCTTCAGCTCGCGGCCGTGTTCGGGGATGTCAGCGTGGTGGCCATCGAGAATGGATTCCTTTGCGGGGAGGTTGTCGCTGGAGCTGGACGTGCCAGCCTCGGGGTCGGAGAAAGCCATGTAGAGGGATTTTGTAATTAATCTTGTCGTACAAGCTATTGATCTAAGGAAATACCAGCCAAGAAATAAAAACGAGTCTTTGTGGCGAGGATGCGGCGGTTTTTGAGTTTCACAAACTGATATATTTATACCGTTTGAAATCCCGCATTTTGGAAATCGTATGGATGGAGTCACTGCTGGAAGCAAGGACTTGGTATCATATCGATTATCTCCGTCCGAAGCGGCGGGTTTCCCAGATTTGCAAGGGACATCCTTTGGTCGAGTTTATGTGGAGGGGCATCATCCCCCACCAATAACCCACTATGACTCTACATACTATACAGGAAATCGTCAAATTTGGAGTTACTTTTTCCGTATCTTCCGCGTCTGATTCCATCTTCGAGGGAATTGCCGCAGCCTCTCCAAATTGTTATTGGAGGGTGAGATCCACGAGTGCGGGTGATCGTTGCGCCGCCTAGCGCCATTTGTAAGCTGTGCTGAGAAATGTCCCCTTAAACCCGAAATCTGTCGGCTGGAATAGCACGATCGCCATCTGGCATCAAGTGGAGCCACAATCAGAAGTCCCAACGTGATTCGACGCCCTACGAATGACCGCTTAGAATAGCCCAAATGGGAAATTTTGTAAGCCCTATTACCGAAGTGTCGGAGAGTTCAGAATGCACCTTTGTGAATTTGGTACATATGAGGGTTGTTTCAGATAGGCTGGACGCCCTGAAGCTCAAGGTGTCTTGAGGTCTCTTGATCACCAAGGCGGGAATTCCAAATCGCTGCGGCCATTTGTCTCCGCGATTACTATTCATATTTCGCTGCGCCCTTCCAAGCGGTTCAGCACCCGTTGTTCGTCCGGATGCCGGGAAGTCTCAGCATGATCGGGGATACACTCGCCGATAAAAGTCTTCTTCTAGACTCACTGCTCTCGAAGTAGTAGACACGAGATATCTTCACCGTTCGGCCAAGGCCTGAGGATCAAAATGGGAATCCCTACTGCGAGCCATTTTCCGCATTGCTCCACCAAGATCAAGGTCATACTTTTGAGCCGGAGGGTCGAAAGGGCACCCTATTCGTTCACCGCTTAACTACTGGACTGCTTGCAACTACCCCTATACATACCTTATCCACGGAGATGAACTGAAATGTTAGCGTGTCTTATACCGACTACCTAAGAAAAGTACCCTCAAGCTAAATAGACATCCCATTCGGATTGCTGGCCCAATAATATATCCCTAGACGATGAACATCAATGAGCACGCATGCAAGCGCATCGTTTTTTTTTTTTTTTGCCAATAGCAACAGCTCTTAAAGAAGGCGTCGGGCGTAGGAAATGTGAGCTATCTCCATGACCAGAGAGGGCCTCCATTCGGGGATTAAAATCGGATATCGGAGACGTACATACCTCTTTGGGCTAATCTCTAGCCCTAACCCTTAAATGAAGGGATCATTACTTGGGCTAAATTTCCCTGTTTCCCGATTTCACCGACTGACGGGCAAAAACCTAGCATCCCAACCAAGCAGAAATTACTCGCGAGCCCATCAGTAGGACAGACTTTTCGGCTTTGAATCAGAGTGATATCATGGCCTGCACGCGCAGCTGGACTCCACAAAGTTTGAAAGCGTGAGAGGGTTCAACGTTCTCAACTGGGAAGAGTGAGCACACCTAGGTAGGGCAGCTCCATCGCGATGGAACGGGCCATTACTCATCGAATCCATGGCATTACGGCGAGGCTATTCCCCAATGCAGAGTAGAATAACTAGCCAGTTCGGGGACCTCCCAGAAGGCGAAGGACCAACCAGGACGAAGGGAAAGTCAGTAGGCTCCCAATACCACGAGACCTTATCGTCAGAATTAAATCCACACACCAATCGGGACTTTTAAATTGCTTCTCGCGGCGCAGTCGGCACTTGGGTCTCGCGCGACACCGATTTCGTGTGTGACAGTACTCGCTTGCCTGTTTGGGAAGTGGGTGGGTATGGCAGAGACCTTCCGATTGGAGAAGCGGTATGGGGGTCAGGGTTCTCCGGGAAAGGCACGTTGAGACCTCACGATGGAGGATGACCTTCAACAGGCATCGGCTTGATGTTTTGAGAAAGTGGAATTTGCTCTAAGGGTGCTAGAAAGACAATGGCTTTTCATCCAAAAATATCTTTGGAGGCTCAAGGGGTTGTAGTCCCTCTGATTGCGCGCAGCTTCCCAGTGCCCCCGTTCCAATATTGGGAATTTCCGAGGGAATAAAACGATGATTGTCGCGCCTTCGTTGAGAGGTAAAAACCGTGGCAAAAAATTCCTTCCATGTTTTGACCGGTTGAAGATTCCCGACGGTCTCGCGTCATACTTTCTCAGCAAGATGCGTCAATCAGAGGCCCTGGTTCTCCTTTCGGCCTGCACAGCGAGCTGCAATGTGCTGCGTCGCGGCAATGACACCGCCAAATTTGACCCCCTCATATATGTTGACCCGCTGATTGGAACTGCGAATGGCGGTATGCATTTTGCCTTTCAACCGGCCCATCTCCTCGGGTCAAGTGCTAATCTACCTGACCAGGTAATGTCTTTGCCGGCGCAACGCTTCCGTATGGTACGTACTCGTGATATCCATCTCTCAATATTCAGCCTTGATAAATGATGATGCTGACTCTTGTCTCATAAAAAGGAATGGCAAAGGCTGTTGCCGACACGAACGGTGACAGCAACCAAGGAGGCTTCCAAATGGGGGAAACCGGCGGGTCGGTGACAGGCTTCTCTGGCATGCACGACAGCGGAACAGGCGGTCAGCCCAGTCTCGGAAATTTCCCCATATTCCCCCACATATCTTGCGAAGGCGACGATCTCAATAAATGCGTCTTCCCTAAGCAAGCGCGGGCACAGCCTTACAACCCCGAGTCTGTCAAGGCTAGTCCGGGTTACTTTGCGCTTACGCTCCAGAATGGCATCGAGGCAGACATGACGGCTGCTCAACACACGTCCCTCTTCCGGTTCAAGTTTCCATCATCTGGTGGAAGTCCCCTTATCCAGCTCGATCTCTCAGATCTTTCGGACTCCCGTCAGGATAATGCCACCATTTCCGTCGATGGTGGCACTAGCCGGATGACCGGCAACGCAAGGTTCCTGCCCAGCTTTGCTCAGGGGTATTACACGGCGTACTTTTGCGCCGACTTTAGCGGCGGGTCGGTGAGAGACAATGGCATCTATGTCAACACACGGGCTAGCAACGACGTCCAGGATCTTACCATCTCGCGCTCCATCAACGGCTACCCCCTTCCCGGCGGTGCATTTGTGCGCTTCGAGGATGCGTCGCAGCCGGTGATGGCGAGGGTTGGCATCAGCATGATCAGCTCGAAGCAGGCCTGCTCCAATGCAGAGAAGGAGATAGCCGACTTCGACTTTGAGGGGACTAAGAAAGCTGCCGAGGATATTTGGAGGGAGAAGCTAGGCCGCATCGAGGTTGATTCCGACGGAGTTGATCCGTCGCTGGTGACCAACTTTTACAGCGGCATTTACCGGACAATGGTAAATCCTCAGGATTATACCGGTGAGAATCCATTGTGGAAGAGTGATGAGCCGTATTTTGACTCATTCTACTGGTAGGCAGTCTCCCTTCCCGTTTCATCAAAATGAGCATTGTTGAAGAGAAGCTAACGGAAATGCAGCATTTGGGATTTGTTCCGATCGCAGCTCCCGTTCCTCACAATTCTCGATACGGAAGCCGTAGAGAAGATGATTCGGTCCTTAATTGACACATATCGTCATGTTGGATGGCTTCCGGACTGCCGCCTCTCCCTCAACAAGGGGTACACCCAAGGCGGATCCAATGCCGATAACGTCCTTGCTGATGCATACCTCAAGGGTTTGGATGGCGGCATTGACTGGGAAGCGGGATATGAAGCTGTTGTCAAGGACGCAGAAGTAGAACCATACGATTGGTGTTGCAATGGGCGAGGTGGTCTGGATAGCTGGAAAGAAATCGGGTTCATCCCCAAGGCTGACTTTGACTACAAGGTAAGAAGTTTCAACGCTTTTATTCTGCAATCATACCGTCTTTATCTCTATTTTGCTGGTAATAGATCCGTTGGCTAACAATTCTGATGCAATTCAGGGCTTTGGCACAATGACTCGAACCGTATCCCGAACCCTTGAGTATTCGTACAACGACTTCTGCATCGCGCAGATGGCGACTAAGCTGGGCAAGGATTCCGACGCGGAAAAATACGAGAAGCGGAGCATGAACTGGGAGAACCTCTTCAAGGAGGACCAAGCTTCCATGAACAAGGGCGCTGACACGGGCTTCGTTGGCTTCTTCCAGCCTCGCCATCTCAACAGCAGCTGGGCGCTTCAGGACCCCTTGATGTGTAGCAACATTGACGAAGATCCAAAGAGCGTCTGCTCCCTACAGAGGACGGCGGGCGAGACGTTTGAGAGTAGCATTTGGGAGTACTCTTTGTAAGTCACCTCCAGTTTCGTTTTCCGGCCCACTTGCGGATACCAGTATGTGGCTAACTAACGTATCAATCAGCTTCGTCCCCCACGCCCAAGCCCCTCTCATCAGCAAGTTCGGTGGCCCCGAAGCCTTCACCAAGAGGCTGAACTACCTCCATGACCAAAACATCACCTACATAGGAAACGAACCCGCCTTCCTCACCGTCTTCCAGTACCACTACGCCGGCCGTCCCGCCCTCTCGGCCCTCCGCTCCCACGCATACATTCCTTCTTCCTTCTCCCCCACCCCGGCTGGCCTTCCCGGAAACGATGACTCAGGAGCCATGGGCAGCTTCGTGGCCTTCTCTATGATGGGCCTCTTCCCCAACCCGGGACAGGACGTGTACCTCATCACGCCGCCCTTCTTCCCCGAGATCCGCGTCACGTCGCCCGTCAGCGGCAAGGTGGCCACGGTGCGGGCCAGCAACTTTGAGGCGGATTACAGCAACTTGTACATCCAGAGCGTGACGCTGGACGGCAAGGAGTACACCAAGAACTGGATTGGGCACGACTTCTTTGTCAAGGGGGGCACGCTGGAGCTGACGCTCGGGAGGAATGAGAGTGATTGGGGGACGCATGTCGCGGATCTGCCGCCGAGTTTGGGAAAATATGAGGGATTTAACCAGACTAGTTGGAAGAGGTCGAAGATTTGGAGGAGTCGATTCCATGGGTAAACTGAGGACACGGAAGACCCTGGATGTGGCGAGTAGTATGTTAGAGAACCATGTCTGAAGTTCAGTCGAGAGACGAAACTCACAAAGCCCAAAGTCTACTTGAAACGAAGTTAAGCATGTGGTAGTGATTTCTTTGCTCGATTCATTATCCTAGTCTTCTCCTCTAGAGTAATTGAGACCGCTTCTTCGTTCATCTGATATGGATGAAAGAAGCGGAATTGCATCATTGTGTAGATGGAACGAATCCTGAAATAATATACCGATCATCACCACTCTGTATAAGTATTAATATCTTTCATGAACAACAGCCGCCGCACCGCACCTTCAACCCTTAAATCTACCGGCTTTACCCTCATCGCCAACGTCACTAATCCCGCCCGGGACCTAAAACCCTCGGTCCACGGTTATGAGGCTGTGTCCTGGCACAAGCTCGCCGCTCCCGGACACGGCAATATCTTCTACCAAAACGGAACCGGCCCGGAAAAGTACCGGTGGTATTCATCCATAATCACGGACCTAGGCGTCAACCCTGCCGGTCTATCCTTTGGCGATCCTTCGACTGAGGCCAAGGGAAAGCACGATGTCAACATCAACTTCGGTTCCGGTGAGATGGGTATCATACTCTCCGAAGGGGATGATTTAGTTACCGTTCGGCCGTTTGAGACATCCAGTGCGCCGGCAACGTTTGCGGTTCGTAACGAGACTATTGAGTTTCTGAGCCGGAATGAGACGGAGAAGAGCCTTACTATTGATTAGTATACCAACACTGCTGTGAGCGATGGGGAGTTTGAGCTGGTTGTTCCGGAGGGATGTGTTCCTGTCACGCTTGTGCCACAGTGCGCGATGCTGCCGGATGTTCATGAGAGGGCTTTGGCTTCACATAATTGGGCAGAGGAGATTCGATGCTATGAAAATGTCATGGCTGTTGATTGGAGTTAGCAATGGGGTTATATTCTGGGGGCAACTATCTTGCTTTAGCAACATGAAAGAAGAAGCATTGTCACTTAGAACAGATCAGCATACATAACTTCCATTAATATTTGATGTAACTTCAAAATAGATTCCACTTATATAAGCTTTAACTAGCTTCGAGTTAAGTTATAACTAATAGCTTTAAAGTTTAGAACCCTAATTTAGGACTTTAAATATCACGGTGGTGATTGTGTAAATGTCGAGCTCGTGGTTACCTTAGTGTCCCATCGACGTAATCGGGGTTGTATCCGCTTCAGTTAGGGCGTTCCATGTTTGTCGCTCAAGCTCCGCCCCCACCTCGCGGTTATTGCTTGCATGAACAAAGGGCCCTATCCTCCGGCTCAACCTTGTTCCTCCGTCAGTCCCAAGCTCCTAAAATTAATCCGGTGATTCTAAAATAGATTTTGTCTCGGAAGACGCATCTGATGTCGTCTGCAGCATTCTAGGCTGAGCGCAATACCAGTATGACCTTTTAGGCTCGCAAAATAAAATCCGCCTCGCGGAGCTGCAGCCTGCCCAAAACCAGAACGGCCCGATTGAATGCTCCATCAAGCAAGTCGCTTGGATTTGGCTCTATACTACATCGCACTCTCTCAAACTGGGATCGTCTCGGTCCGAGATATGTCTGTTCTTGTTGACGACCGCTATGTCGACGTCACATTAGGCCTCTGGGAAGCTTTAGAACATTTGCTGACCCTCAGCCTTGGCGCCTGGATTTGAAGGGTTAGCGCGATGGGTTTATAGCCCAATATTAAGCTATGCAGTTTGACTTTGGGGGCTGTGCTACCCGCGGTAACAATCTCCCGCGAACCAGAGTTTGCAGTGGCATTAATGTGAGCTCCTATTTGCTTGGCAGCAAAAGTACCTCGCGGGCCGTGTCAGACAAAGCGGCCGGATAAATTAAAGCGATCAGCCTTAACAACCTTGTCCTGCTGGTTGGTTCGGAGGATAAATCTTGTGTTGGACAAAGCGGCGCAGTATGCTGACGCGATAAGGCTTAACAATATTGTCCTGCTGTTGATTTGGAGGTAAATGATTCAATATTTGCATGATGGAAGTGTAACTGATGGCATTTTCCATCGATCCGCAAGAAGGTATTTATCTGATTGTACCCAGCTTTTCTCGTTCACGCCTTCCGTCAATTCTCATCACATTCTGGTTTTCTATCTTTCGAACTCTAGAGTTAAATCCTCTTCTTCCTACACTCCATACTTCCACATTACTTGAGTATATAGGCACACATGAGAAAGGCACTGACCAATGGCATATTGGCGTTGCTGTTGCAAGGGGTGGCTGCCATCTCGGGTCCAAAAGTCCGCGACAGGGATAACGGCGTGACATACGAGGGACTCGTGAGGAATGAGATCGAAGTTTTCTTGAATATTCCCTACGGCCAAGATACGGGAGGGCCGAACCGGTTTAAGCCACCGCGGCTACATGTCCCGGTCGCAGGAAGCACAGTCGACGCCCAATCCTACGGACCTTCTTGCCCTCAGCCGCTCGGACCGGTGCTTATACCGTTTATACTGGCCGATATCACCGAGGTTTCTGAAGATTGCCTGAATCTCAACGTTGCTCGGCCGAAGGGGACAAGGGCAGAAGATCGACTCCCCGTCTTTGTGTGGATCCACGGAGGTGGTTTTTGGTCAGGGGGTAACAACGAGCCCACAACCTGGCCGGATGGGTTGGTCCAAGAGTCGGTCAAGAATGGACTCCCGGTCATCCATATTGCAATAAATTACCGTCTAGGCTGTAAGATATCAGTAATCTCTTGTCAACTCTCCCCATATCTATCTGCTCTTGGAATTTCTAACCGCCGAGCGTTTGAATGAACTAGTTTTTGGATTCGCTCAGTCAGATGCTCTGAAGTCCGAGGGCTCCGAGAATGCTGGTTTGAGGGACCAGAGACTTGCTCTCGAGTGGATCCGAGACAATGTCAAAAATTTTGGTGGCGATCCGCAAAGGGTCACTATCGCCGGGCACTCCTCAGGGGGTAAGTTGCTATCGGACCCTTCCCCTACACGACGTGAATTCATCGCATTTTTTTTTCTTTTTCGCTGACCCATTACCGCTCAGGTCTCGCAGTTGGCTTGCAGCTTCTGGCTTACGGCGCAACCCAACCTGTGCCCTTCCAACAAGCCATCTGTCAAAGTCAAGCGGTTGGGCCCGGTATCACTGGTGACTTCACCATCAACGCTATGCACGCGGTAATTGACCGCGTCGGGTGCAGAGATGCCGATATCCACTCAGAGGAGATGGTTGACTGCCTGAGAAGCCTCGACACAGAAATATTACTGAATGCATCCATAGCTACCAAGTTCGGTGACATCGCCCACAACATTGGCGACATCTGGCTACCTGTAGTAGATGGCGACTTCCTGCCGTCTGCGCCCTCGGAGCTGATCAAAGAGGGTCGCTTCGCGAAAGTACCGACAATGATTGGGTGGGCCCAGGATGACCTCGCCATCTTCACGGACCTCAATATAACGACCGCAGAAGATACTCGCGAGTTTGTCTCGTCATACGTGCCAGACGTGACGGACGAGAACATCGATACCCTTCTCTCTCTCTACCCAGTCTCCGACTTTGCCGTTGAAGAATCATCCGACCTCCCGCCCGAATTCTTCCGTGCCGCGCGGGTTATAAGGGACATCCTCATGGTATGCCAGCCCATCTGGTATGCGCAAAATCTGGCAAAGTTTGGCAATGAGGATGTCTACCTGTACGATTGGAACCAGACGATCCTTGAGCCGCTGATCGAAGCGGTCAATGGTGTTACCGGACTAGGCCCAATACATAGCGCCGAGTTTGCATATATATTTGGCAACCTATCCGCCTACGACGTCCCGGGGTTCCCTTTTGAACCCACGCCTGACGACTATGAACTGGCCCATCGCGGTTCGAGAGCCTGGTCCACATTTGCGAATGTTGGGCGGCCTGGCCTCGAGAAAGACGAAGGTTTTGGAGAATTCGGTCCGGCATTTCCAAACGAGCAAGATACATATATTTACGTCGCTGGTGGGCCGGAAGAAGGATTTTGGGCTATCGACGGACAAGATTCCACCAGTGGTCTGCTGGCGCAGAAGTTGAGAGAGAGATGCGGTTTCATCAATTCTCCCGAAATGATCGAACAGCTTAGACACTAGAATTAAGACAGATCAGCGGCACAACAAAGGGTGACTAAACAAGGTTTTCAAGATTTCTTTCCTGGTGAATGGCGCGATCCCTTCGTCCAACTTTGTGCTATATGCCTTGCCTTGCCGCTCTCACTAGCTTTTAAAGTACTGGACTCGGAATGATGGAACGGAGGTTAAAAGTGTTAAAACTAATAAAAATTAGCCCTAAGCTGGATGCTACGCTTACTCTATTAAGCCTTCGAGGAGGCCTACATCTACGACCCATGTGCCCAGAATACGTCCGGATTAGACTCTCTCAAAAAGTCGACATATTTTATTCTCGCTCCACGGAGTGTGCAGAGTATTGCCTACTTGCCTAAACCACTTTTGGCTGTTTCCCTAGCCATATCCCAAGGAGCGTCTGAGCAAATGCGGCCGTAGGTGGTCGGCGCGACTAGGGTTAGTTGAGGGCCGACGATAATCAGCGTGCAATGCAACCGCTAATTCTGCTCATTGGACGCTCGGCACGCCCAAGTATCATCGATTTAGAAGGGCCAGCCCTAACCGTAGTCCTAAGTCTAGCATTCGGCCCTTTGAAATTGATTTTACTTTTAGAAACACGTTACTTGGTCCCATTCACGTCTTCAGTTTCATATCGTTTGTGTGGCGTCCTGATATATGCTCTTTCGCTAGAGGACAAAAAATCCGTAAGCGGGCCGTTAGATTATGCTGATGCTAGTGAACTGTTCCGCAAAATTGACCATTTCCGGCTGCACTTCCGCCCGAAATTAAGTAGTCTTACGCTCCAAATGGATGCCTGTCAAGACCGATTGTCGGCTTGCGAGTTTGGGGAGCTTTTGGCTATAAGCCCGCTAACCGTTGAGTCAGACAAGACAGTACGGACAGAAAGTATGTTGTAGCCGGAAGGCCGGCTTCGATTAAGCGGTCTGGTCTTTAGCTTGTGTGGATCCCAAATCCTATCGTATTTCACCTGGCAGCCACCTGCGCCATGGTACGCACCGCCTTGAGCTTGCGGAGTTTCTCCGGCGTTCAACCTTGCAGCACTAAATCGGCCGACCGGTTCGCGAAATACAAATAGCATGCCCTGCCCTGTGGCAGGCACAAGCTCCGCCTATCACGTTCATGTCTTCTAGTCTTGGCAGAAAAACATGACGGAGGCACATCTAGAGCGGCCCAAACTGCCACTGCTGAAGCGCGCAGGATTTGTGCTGCGAGGAGACAATTTCGGCGTTGAAAATGAGACGCGAGTGGAAAGCGCGCAGCTTTTCGAGCTCTTCTTCCCCGAACGTCTTCCGCGCCTACAAGGGCGACAAGCTACAACCAAAGACGCAGGGCGACTTTTCAAAAAGTCTTTCTTTACGGCACAGTTACGCTACTACGGCATTAAATTCCCATCCAACGCCACACGATATGACTTGGAGAAACTTCTCAAAGAATCTCTACTGGCTGACAAGGTGACCAAGCAGCAGTCCCAGAACTCTGGATCAATTCTAACCATGGGCATGCCGTATTGCAAAGCTAACACCCGACTTCAGTGCGAAAACGTTCCTGCCCAGGTTCTTGAGCTGGAACGATCAATGAGAGCAGACTACGAGCCTATTCATCGAGCATGGGAGGAGGCGGCTGCGAGCTGGGATGCGGAGCAATTGGCTAAGAAGGACGCCGCTTGGGCTCGGTGCTCGACGCCGGGAGAGAGGGCAGAGCTGGATCTGGAGCGATTTATTAACCACTATTTCCTCACTGACGGACAGCCGGATCCTTCCAAAACCGAAGAGCCACTGGCACTCTATGGTTTCCAAGGCCGATCTCAGCTCCATAGCAAGTCTGGGAAGATCCATGGCTTGGAAACGTGCAGCGGCGGTGACGGGGATACTCGAACTATCTGCGTCGGCTGGAATCGCAGCGCCGTGTGGAATCTTGCGCGTCAAGTTGGTGCAGAGTCCACGCTGCAGGAGACGGCTAAAAGGGAGGCGAGATGGGACGACTCAATGAAGCACCATCGAGCACTTGTCAAGGAGACCGGAAAGACGGGACCGGAAGTAAACCCGAAGTCCATGATACCCGCCATGTTGCAAAAGTCGCGCGGCTCCTACATCGTTCGCTGCGACTACATCGCGGAGCAGTGGCCGCACAAAGAACCACTGACGCTGGATATTGCTCCCGGCCCTCGCCACAACGTCATGCAGGGTGCCATGAACTTCTCTATTTACGAAGGGACCATGCTGCTAGCTGTTTCCGAAACTGTTCTCGACGACTTCGTTCAGGAGCCTGGCGATAGCGACGACGACGATGAGGCGGAAGCCGACGAAGGAGACAGCTCCAGGAAGCGACTACCCCACCGCCCGACGCCGACGGAGAAGTCAGCCCGTCCGAGCAAGAAAGCAAAGGCGGAGGTCCCTCCGCGACGTGTGTTTGTTCGTGTGCGCGGCCGCGAGACCGGGGAAGGCGAGATCCAGTTCGAGGCCCAGGCAGGGCATCTCGATTTTGTAGATGATACCTATACGGCATTCCGAGGCGTGGTTGATCTCAGCGCGATTGGCGACGGCCTAAGCATTGAGGGCTTTAAAGTGCAGGCTCGACCCAAGCGCCGGGCCGAGGCGTGGGGTAACTTCTCGGAGGCGGCATGGGATCACGCAAGCACGCGTAGATGGCATTAAGGAATGCTCTCTCGACCCGTCTCGGGTCGGGCGTTGGTAGTTGCCGGACTCGGGCTAGTCGTGACCGTAACCGCAGTGCCTACTACAAGCTCAGCAAGGCACCTCTACCTAGCATTATGCCAGAAATTTTCAATGAACCACGCAGCCATGTACCTGGATGACTGTTGGCAGTGGGTTGCAACGGCCCAACGACCTAAATGGTGGGATTCTTTCACTATCCGCGTGAGCTTCCACTCAGTTGCCGTCAATGAATGACAGTCTGAGGCTCCAGCTCATTTGACCTCGCCGGGATTAGCAATGATGTCGACTGGTATCTCCTGTTTGCGAATCTCGATTATCACCCCCGCGAAGAAACTCGACGGAAACTCCACATACCCACAATATATATTAAGAGCATAGGGAGCATAGCGAAGTACCAGATGTTTGTCTCCACGTCCTGCTGCTACCTCAAGATGCCCTGGGAGAAGGACACGACGATCAACCACTATGCACCGGCGATAACCTCCACGCCGAGCGATAGTTTCGTTCCGGAGATGGGATCCCCGCCTATTCGTGCTGGTACCCCGACGCTCAAGAGGTTATTGAATGATTGATTATCTATTGCAGACATTCCTCTTCCGTGGCTCGAAGTCGCTGTTAGCCCTTGCGCTCATTCTCGATGTATACCTTCACCATCTGTCGGAGGCCTATATCGAGTTAACTATCGCGGGAGCTGGCCTTTGGATACGGAAATACCGTGTTAGTAAGCAAAGAAGAGACGGTGAATCTCCTCAGCTGGTTGCTGGAACTGGAAGAAGACACGTGATCTGTGTCAGTGTCGCGGATTATATTCGCAGCGCGACGAAATTCTCTTCTCAGACAGCGGCGAGTTCGAAGCGGCGATCCAGGCAGGCGCGTGCACCCCTCGGCAAAAAATAAAAAATCAGCGTACACGCCTCCTACTCCCTTTGCCCAGTGGGTGGCTGTCGAGGAGTGCGAGGCTTTTTGTCGAGAAAGTGAAGGACTATGCCGAGGGCTACGAGCTAGACTATGCGCGATTATTTTTTCTATGCTAGAAGCGTTGGGGTTTAAAGGAGTGCGGCGGCTTCATATTGGTTCGGCCGAGACATATATTCTATTGCTTACACCCGGTGTGAGTCGGTTGTAAATGTTGGAGGACTGCGTAGGACCCTTATGTATCCGTCACCAGTCTACGGTATGCAATGCGCGGTTTAATTTGCGCGCAACTATATTTCAAGTTTCAATTGCCACTCAACACTCGATCTAAAACTGCTAGCCTTCATCTACACTCCGCTCATACGTTTTCTTTGTTGTTTCGCGAGCAATTGCACTCCCCTGGTTAGGCTTCCTGCCACGTGCGGCATATTGGAGGTAATTCGGCGACAGCCTAGAATGGCGCTATTGCAATGGAAAAACCGCTGAAGTCACTCCGACTGAGCACGCTAACGACGCCGCCATGGTGAAAACCTGCATTCGATCAACGGTGAGACACCCGATCACTTCCCAGTCAGGAGGTGCCGGATTTCCGGCGGGGTGCAGAGTCGCCGATCCACCGCGATTCGACTTGGCCCACAAAAGACTCGTGATGTCGCGATGACGTTACAGTCCGTATGACCGAAAAAGCGCCGCATTTCTTCAGTCGTTCTACTTTGTTAAATTGTCGCTGCCCACTTACCGGGCCATGGTACCTCAAAACTACCGCCGATATGGACAAACTGGTGGCTCGTCGTAGAATTTCACTGCCGATCTTATCTAATGTGGCCTCCTGTCGATGTGCGGCATGAGGTGCGGGTAGTGACTCGGGTTCCACTTCCCACCTTCCCGACATAGTTCCCAATAAAAAAATATAAAAAAATGTCATCATAAACGCTACATAAATATGTGCCAACGTGCCGTCGCTGCTGATCCGGAGATTTGCCCTTCCTCCATGTTCCGACGGCTGGTTTCGGGGAACCTTCTTTGCATGAAACTCGCTATACTTCGAAGTTTGTTGAACAACTGGATCTTCCCACATCAACTTCCCGTCCGCCAGTGCGCAGCTCCACAATGGACCGCTCCGGCGAGGAAAAAGAGCATTGGCCTCCGCATCAGGGGATGTCCCCGAAGGAGTACCTCCTTTCGCGGCTCCCGACACTGAAGCCGCCGATGCTCGAGGCGCCAAATCCAATTCGGCTCATTCGTATGCTTAATGCACAGCAATGGTCTTTTTTTATGATTGCGTTCCTGGCATGGGTGAGCAGTCTCTTCTGACTCGGGTATGTAGTAACTCTTGTTAACTATGACTTGGACTAGACCTGGGACGCCTTTGACTTCTTCACCGTGTCTCTGACCATCAGTGATCTCGCCGAGGAATTCGACAAATCAAAGACAGACATTACATGGGGCATCACTCTCGTCCTCATGTTTCGATCTGTGGGCTCGGCCATCTTCGGTATTGCGGCCGATAGATGGGGTCGCAAGTGGCCCTTTATCGTCAATAATGTTCTCTTTATCATTCTGGAACTGGTAAGTTCACGTCCGATTCCACAGAGAAAAGGTCCCAACTAAAGCATGTCTTCTGCAGGCAACTGGGTTTTGTAAAACATTCCCTCAATTTATTGCCTGTCGAGCCCTTTTTGGCGTCGCAATGGGTGGACTTTACGGAAATGCAGCTGCAACCGCGCTGGAGGACTGCCCCAGTGAAGCTCGCGGTCTGATGAGTGGCATCCTCCAGCAAGGCGTGAGTACATCTAGCCTAGAACTTGTACACGTGCGATGAAGCTTACGTTATATCAGTACGCTTTTGGATATCTCCTCTGTTCCGCGTTCGCCCGCGGCCTCGTCAACACGACTTCGCACGGCTGGCGCCCCCTGTTCTGGTTCGCCGCCGGCCCGCCCGTCATTCTCATCATCTGGCGTCTCTTTCTGCCTGAGACAATGGCCTACCAAGAGCAGCAAAGTCTTCGGAAAGCAGCTTCCCTTCAGGGCGAAGAAAATGCCCGCACGAGCGTCAGCAAGACCTTCCTGGAAGAGGGCAAGATTGCGATCAGGCGCCACTGGCTCCTCCTTTCGTACCTAGTCCTGCTCATGGCCGGTTTCAACTTCATGTCGCACGGAAGCCAGGACCTCTACCCGACCATGCTGGAGAACCAGTACAACTTTTCCGAGAACAAAACGACCGTGACGATGGTGGTGCTCAACCTCGGTGCCATGCTGGGCGGTACAGTCGTGGGCTATTGCAGCCAGATTGTCGGCCGGCGCTTCACCATCATGTGCTGCTGCGTCGTCGGCGGTGCGCTCATGTACCCCTACACATTCGTCTCGGACAACGGCGTCATGGCGGCCGCGTTCTTCGAACAGTTTTGCGTGCAGGGTGCCTGGGGCGTCGTCCCGATCCACCTCATGGAACTTTCGCCCGGCGCGTTCAGGACCTTTGTCGTCGGCACCTCGTACCAGCTCGGAAACCTGGTCTCCTCAGCGAGTTCCACGATTGAGGCGCGGCTCGGAGAGAATTTCCCGCTGCCACCCAAGGGGAAGGTCAAGCGGTATGAGTATGGTGTCGTGATTTGCATCTTCATGGGCTGCGTCTATGCGTACTTGCTCGTCTTGACGTTCCTGGGACCGGAACACCTCCGTCGCCAGTTTGATGTTGAGCACGATTCCGATGCAAGAGCCTTGGCTGCTTCGAGGAAGGTTGAGAATGTTATTGATGAGAAGCGGCTGCGGCCTTCGAGTAGTCATGTGGACGAGGAAAATAGATCCGCGGACAAGAAGGAGACAGTGGGAAGTCAAAAGGAGTAAGCGGCATGTTCGGTTCAATTTTAGAGATTTCTATCGCTACTTTCGGTCTAGTTTTTCAATGTATATTTTAAGTCTGATTCTCAGGATAGTACGTTGTGGCCTACTTGCCCGTCTAAGAATTCTAACTTGAACAAGCAGTAGGAGCCATACTGGCGTTGGTCCGGTAAGGAGCAGTGCAAAATTTTAAAGACGTCGCAAGCAGCCCCCTCGGAGGAAGGAAAAGAAATGCGCCCCCCCTCACACACATTCTGAAAGTACGTGGATGTGTGAAGGTGCGAAGGACTAGTACAATCGACAAACTGGAACCCTGGCTTCTGTCCGACTCAGCACCTATCGGATGGGATGCATAACGAGCTGACCTGACCTCCTGGATTGCCCATAGCCGTGAAAACCAATTAAAATCGATGACTTGCCGAAAGCAGTCCACGAGCACAGACGATGTACAATACGCCATGATTTAGAGCAAATACGCTCAAACTTGGGCGGATCGTTCAATCTTCTTGGAATATAAGCCACAAAATGCCAAGAGCGTTGCCGCGCTCTCGTTGGCCGTAGAATGTGGGGTCGCTGCTGCTCGCAAATTTCGAGAATGGCTGCCCAGTTGCCTAGGCGATTCACTCCGGCGATCGGTCGCCCAGAGAACGCTCTATGATTAGTGGCATGCCGCCGGCTGGTGCCTGGTTGGGGAAGGGGTCTTTGCACGCTAGTTAGGCTCGGGACACCATCGTCTCAGCCACAGTTGAGCGTCTCTATCGTCGCCGCCTACAGCGCACCCGATTAATCAGGGACATGCATTCCGACTGGGTGTGTAGTATAAATGGATAAGACCACGGGAAAGTAACTTCGCGTTCCTGCCATTTTGCTTGGGACAAGCGTTTAACCTTGCTAGCGAATCGGCGGTTCCCTAGGCCGCATTGAGCCGCGCGACGCAGGACCACACGGGCATGGTCGGGCTAGTACAAACCACCAAACCACGGCCACAATTTTTTAATTAGTTTTCAGATTCCTGTTAACCGACGCGCGTAGTTTCGACCTTGCCTACTGGACTTTTGCTAGCCCCATTGAGGCTTGTTTGGGGCCAGGCTATTCGAGGTTCAATACTCTGGAGCCCGTACAGAAATTATTCTAGTGCGGCTGTGCTTGCCATGGCCCTCGTATGTGGAAGACGCTTCCACTCTCAGCCCTACCGCTCAGCCACCATCTCTCCTGACAATCTTCACTCCCGACCAATAAGGTTGGCCACGATGCCAAGACGAGCCCGCGAGCCACCTAAATTGCGGCACCACTGGCAACGCAAGGACAGCGTCAAGTCGAAGTCCAGTTGAGCATTCGCGATGAGAGGTCTTTGGCACTAGTTTAGCTCGTCATGCCAAAGTCAGGGGCTGGAATAGAGGCACAAGTTACCGCGGGGCTAAGGTTGCATAGCATCTATCGCGACTGTCACGTCGACAACGTCAGGCGCCATGACGGCAGTTCAGCTTTGCAGCCCATTGCTCATGTATGACATCCGGTTGGCCTTTCTCCCATGGACACGACTGCACAAAGTTTAGTTATATGATTTCGTCAAAGTCTAGACAACTAACCAATACACAGCCAGGAAGCGACGTCTCCTGAATGTCGGTCGTCATGTTCATGGTGACGACCTCATCAACTTCAGCTCGATGATCATCAATACCAACACAGCCGAGCAGAATGCAAAGGAGTGAACACCATAGAATAGCGAGAAGCCTTGACATTTGGCAATTGATCTGGTTATAAAAGGAGCCCAAAGTCCTGCCAAGAAACCAACCCTCACAACAACCAGAAACCTCATTCCCTCTAGCCTCTGAGCTTCAAGCTTCAAGGAATCCCATACACGGACCTCCATCACTCACTGCATCCCCTTGCCGCTCGTCACCCATCATGAAGACATTCATCTCCATCATCGCGGCATCGTTCTTCGCCGGCCACGCTCTCGCAGCTTGCCAGTCCTACTGGGCCGGCACGGCCCCCTTCTGCGAGGGCTCCTGCCCGCCAACCCACACGGCCATGCAGTCATCCGACTGCGGCGACGGATCCTGCTGCTGGTCCGGCTCCAAGGTCTGGTGTCAGTGCAAGGATCCCGTCTCGGTGTGCCAGAACTTTTGGTCCGGGACCGCGCCCTTTTGCAACGGGGAATGCCCGGCCGGCTTCCGAGCCACCGGCAGCAGCAAGACTGGCGGCGGAGGGTGAGTGATATATAATAATGCCGAGCGTCACTTCCGATATTGCATCTGAGAAGCAGCCTCTGCTGATAGCATATTGGAATGAGTTTGCTGACACTGGGTAACAGAACCTGCGTCACGGGGACCAAGGTGTTGTGTTCCAAAGACGGATGCGCCCCAGCCTGCGTCCCGGGCCAAATCAACTTCAGCTGCCTGTTTGGTGTGATTGGCATCTGCGACGCCGGCTGCGGCAAATACGTCTGCGGAGGATGCGTCAGCGGCGGCCAAGGATTCAGTAAGTTTTTTTTTATTTTATTTATTTTTGGAAGGGGGGGGTTCCTTTTGTTTCCGCCTTGCGTATTGTTATTGGTGTATTGCGACAAATGTTCTTGCCTCCTCTCTAACAGCCACGTTTCTCAGAAGAGCCAGGCACCACCGACACTCTCGGCAGCAGCCAATCGTCGTTCCAGCACTTTAACAAGACCCAGCTCCGGGATTTCGTCTCCTCCCGCTTCCTCGACAAGCACCTCGGTCTCAACCTGGGCAGCACCTCGGAGCCGCAACTACGCGA
>Ga0247774_1000185_pt1 | contig 29512 bp, 24 predicted proteins | sample UWRJL001104B6_FD_179933 | JGI IMG/M metagenome (GOLD analysis project Ga0247774, IMG submission 179933) | Plant litter microbial communities from Arlington Agricultural Research Station in Wisconsin, United States - UWRJ-L001-104B-6 | ecosystem: Environmental > Terrestrial > Plant litter >...
CTGGTTATCGGCGCGGTCAATCCCTGCGCTTGCGGTTACTTTGGTCACCCGCGCCTGCCTTGCCGTTGTACGGACCCGGCGCGCGAACGCTACCGCGCGCGGCTCTCCGGCCCACTGCTGGATCGGCTGGATATTCACGTGACCGTGCCACCGGTAGAGGTTTCGGCACTGGTGCGAGCCGTGAAGGGCGAAGACTCGGCCAGCGTGCGCGAGCGCGTGAGCCAAGCGCGGGCACGTCAGTACGCGCGCGCGCGGGACTTGAAACAGCAGCAAGGCTTGAATGCGCTGCTATCAGGCGCAGAGCTGGAACGTGTCGTGGTACTCGAGGCTGAAAGCCGCAAGCTAATCGAGGCCGCGATCAACCGCTTGGGGCTCTCCGCACGCGCCTTCACCAAGGTATTGCGAGTCGCCCGCACCATCGCCGATCTCGAGCATGAGGAGCGCGTGCGCACGCCGCACATCGCCGAGGCCATCCAGGGACGGATCTTGGGGCCGAGCTCGGGCGCCCGCCTCGCCTGAGGTCCGCGACCGATCCGGAGTTTGGGCGCGCGCGTCGCTCCCCGTCACGCGCGTCTGGAAGCAAGAACAGAAGGCAGTCATGAGTGAAGACAAGAAATCCCAAAAACAAGAAGCTTTGCATCAAGTCATCCAAGGGCTCGAAAAAACCTACGGTCAGGGCACGATCATGCAGCTGGGTAGTGGTGCCCCGGAGCCGATCGCGGTGATTCCGAGCGGGGCGCTGCTGCTCGACGAGGCGCTCGGGGTCGGGGGCTATCCACGCGGGCGGGTGGTCGAGATCTTCGGTCCCGAGTCGAGCGGCAAGACCACGCTCGCGTTGCACGCGATCGCCGAGGCGCAGCGTGCTGGCGGTGTCGCGGCCTTCATCGATGCCGAGCACGCCTTCGATTTGCGCTACGCGCAGGGCATCGGGGTCGACCTAAAGAAGCTGTTGATGTCGCAGCCCGACTGCGGGGAACAAGCGCTGGAGATCGTCGAGGCATTGACGCGCTCCGGCGCAGTCGACCTGGTCGTGATCGACTCGGTGGCGGCGCTCGTACCCAAGGCAGAAATCGAAGGCGACATGGGCGATGCACACATGGGCTTGCAAGCGCGGCTGATGAGCCAGGCGTTGCGCAAGCTCACGGCCATCGCGAGCAAGAGCGGGACCACGCTGATCTTCATCAACCAGCTGCGCCAGAAGCTGGGCGTGGTGTTCGGCAACCCGGAGACGACGACTGGCGGAAATGCGCTCAAGTTTTATGCCAGTGTTCGGCTCGACGTGCGGCGCACTGGAAAGGTCAGCATCGGTGAAAACGTGGTTGGCAACCGAACGCGGGTCAAGGTCGTCAAAAACAAGTGCGCGCCGCCGTTCACGGAAGCCGAGTTCGACATCCGTTGGGGCACGGGCATCGATGCCGGTGCCGACTTAGTCGAGGCCGCGGCCCTTTCGGGGGTGCTCGAGAAGAATGGCTCGCACTACCTGTTCGAAGGCAAGAGCGTCGGCCAAGGCCGTGACAGGGCACGCGACGCGATCTTGACCGAGCCGGCGCTGTTTCGAGCAGTGCGCAGCAAAACCCTCGAGCTATTGCCATCGCAGGCACATCGTTTGCTCAAAGGCGTTCCGGCGGGCACGAGCGACAAGGGCGACAAGGGCGACAAGAAGAGCGCCGCGTGAGGCGACGCATGCCCCGACGCTTCACGTGCCGGGGCATGCGTCTCGCTATGCGGAAATCCGCGAGCATGCGGCCCGAAGCGCCACTTCGATAACTTCCTGGCGGCTTTCGGCCCCGGCGCCGGTAGGGAGCGCTGGCCAAAAGAAGGCGGGACGAGTAAGCATTTCGATCGAGAAATGCCCTCGCTGAGCTCGAGCATCGTGAACCAGCAGGTCGCCTCGGTACGCGACGTGGAAGAGGCGTTATCGCGCCAGTCGCTGTACGGCGGCGATCTGATCACGAATTTGCTCGAGCTGGCCGCGGTCAGCGAGGAGCGGCTGGGCAAGGTGCTGGCCGACAGCTACGAGCTCGAAGCCGCGCCGACCGGTGAGTTGCCCGTGGCAGCGGAGTACGTGCGCCGTCTCGTGCCGGCCGACGTCGCGCAACGCTTCGCGCTCTATCCCCTCGAAGAGCGTGAAGGCACGCTGACCTTGGCCGTTGCGGAGCCGCTGCCCGGCGAGACCGAACAGGATCTCGGTTTCTCGCTGGGCTCGAAGATCGTGCAGAAGGTGGCACTGCTCGTGCGCGTGCGGCAAGCGATCGCGCGCGACTACGGCAGTGCACTGGATCGGCGCTCGCTGCGCGTGCTCGCTCGCTTGAGCGGTCGCCCCGATCCGAGCCCAAGCTCGCTTCCGAGTCCCCCTGAAGCTCCGCCCTCGCGGCGTCCGCGGCAAACCCCGAGCCCCGAGCAACAACCCTCGGTGCCGCCCCAGGCTGGTAGAGCGAAGTCGCCGCCATCGAACTCGCCGCCACCGAAGTCGCCGCCACCGAAGTCGCCGCCACCGAAGTCACCGGTTCCCAAGGGCCCCGCCAGCATTCAGCCGCGCGTGCCGCGCGCGCCCGCGTTGCCGGATTTCTCGAGCTTGACCAAGCCCGCGGACGCCAGCCACAAGCGTCGGCTCGGCCCGTTCACCGCGGCGATGGCGGAACGCGGCCTGCTGGAAGCCCAGACCCGTGACGACGTGCTGCGCGCGTTCTTCGACTTTGCCGGCCAATATTTCGACTATGCCGCGCTTTTCGCCGTACAAGGCGATTTGGCCGAAGGTCGCGACGCGGTGGGCGCGGGCGCCCCGCGTTCACGCATCGTGGCGGTCGGCGTGCCGCTCGATTTACCGAGCGCGATGTCCCGCGCGCGCGACGCACTGACTTACGAGCTGACCCGTTTGGGCAGCGGCGGGCTGGACGGCGCACTCGCCAAAGATCTGGAACGCCGCCCGGGGCGCTTGGTGTTGTTCCTGCCGGTGCGCGTGCGCGGCCGCACGGTGTTGATTCTGTATGGGGATCACGGCGAGCGCGACGTCGAGCTGCAAGCGGTCGGAGAAGTGATCTCCTTCACGCCGTTGGTCGCCAACGCCTTCGAGCGCTTGATCTTGCGCAAGCGCCTGCGAGACAAAGGCGGAGATAAAGATAGCCTTCCACCCAGCCTGCGCCCGAGCAGAAAACGCGAGCCCGCCCGTCCGCTGCCCAACGCTGGGGAGCGCGCGGCCACGCTCGCCTCGTTGATCGAGGAGCGTTTCGACACGGGCTCGCGCAGTCCCCTGAGCAAACCGAGCTCACGTCCACCGGCGCCCGGGGTGAAGCGCTCGCCGCCACCACCCCAGCCGGCGCCTGATCCGATCACGCCGCCAACACCCCGTTACACGCCGGCGCCCACGGTCGCCATCCCCGTCATCTCGATCGGCCCGGCATCTCCCCGACGCCCCGCGCCCAGCACGCCGGTCCCGCCTGCGTCGGCTCGCCCGCTGCGCAGCAGCGAACCACCGGAAGAAGGCTGGGACAGCGCGACCACAGGAGCCCCGTTTTCGCGCACCGAGCGCGGCACGAAGCCCGGCGTGGGCAACGAACGAAATTCGGGGCCGATCGTGCCTATCCCGGAGAAGGTGATCGAGCCGCCGCGAGAGCCGGCCGCGCCCCCCCTCCGCCCGGCCTCGCAGCGACGCTTGCAGCTGGTTTCCGATGCTCCACCGCCTTTACCCGTAACGGACGTGCCGGAAATCGACGTCTCCGAAGCGGCCTCCGAATTCGACGACGTCGATGAGCTTTCGCCGATTTCCGATGGCAGCGGGGTGCCGCTGGCGCCGGTCTCGCGAGCGCTAGCCTATAGCGCGCGGCCGTTGCCCCCGCGTGACACCACGCAAGACGTCGGACTGCCCACCGTGATCGTCGACCTCGCGAGTGATACTCAGGAGTTGGTCGAGCGCTTGTTGGAAGGAGACCCGAGTGCCGGCGACAAGCTGGTGCAGATCGGCGACACCGCGATCACGGTGCTGGCCAGCATCTTCCCCGGACCGATCACGTCCGAGCTCCGGCGCAGCTCGGGCGACGGACCTGGCAAGGCCTCGGAGTGCGGGCCGGTGTTGCGCACTCTGGCGCGCATGGGCACGCGTCCCGTGCCGTTCGTTGCGGTGCGCACTGCCGATGGCGATCCCGTAGTGCGCGCTTGGGCGACGCGGCTGCTGGGCGAGATGCCCAGCGCTGAATCGGCACAAGCGGTGGTACGGCGGTTGACCGACGACGACACGGACGTGCAGCGCGCAGCGCTCGCCGCCGGGCATATGCTGCTCCACCACCTGGAAGCCGCGGAGGCCTTACAGGCGAAAATCGCCGAGACGGTGAGCGACGTCACGCGCCCGGAAGACAGCCGCCACTCGCTGATCGAAGCCTTGGCCGAGTTGCGCGCACCTCTGGTGATTCCGACCCTGATCCGCTTACTCGAAGACGGCTCGCCGGACATCGTGCGCTCCGCACATTGGGCACTCGGGGTGATCGCACGCCAGGATTTCGCGACCAAAGCAGCGCACTGGGAAGAGTGGTGGCTGGCGAACTCGTACCGCCATCGCATCGAGTGGTTGATCGACTCACTGATGCACGAAAGTCAGGACCTGCGCCGCGCCGCGGGCGACGAGCTCAAGAGCCTGACCAAAGAGTATTTCGGCTATTACGACGATCTGCCGAAAAAAGAACGTCAGCGCGCGCAAGATCGCTATCGCGAATGGTGGGAGAGCAAAGGCAAAGCCCGCTTTCGCTGAGCTACGCCCTTGGCGCGCCGCGAAAGCCGTGGCAGTCCTAGGCTCCCGATGATCGAGACCGAGCAGCACTACGACCCAGGTTTGCGCGCCGCAAACCTCGCCCTTTCCGGGCGCAAGCGTCGTGAGGTGAGTCGCATCACCTCACTCGAGCTACGCTTCAGCGATCCGAAGAGCGAGCCCTGGGAAGCATTGGCGATGATCTCGGTCGGTCTGCTCAGCGTGCTGGTCGTGCTCGGGCTTTGGCTCGCCTGAGGCGAACCGCTTCACCCGAGCACGGGGCCGCGCATCACTCGCTCTTGGCGGCAGCGGCGGGGCCAGACTTCTTGCCGCCAGTGAGATCGATCACCCACTCCTCGGTGTGCTCCGAGCCTACGTAGGCCGGCACGATCACCGCGTTCAACGCGCGCTGGACGCACTTGCCGACGGGGTTCTCGTCGTACGGCGGGCTGACCGTGAGCGACTTCACGTGGCCGTCGTTGGCGAACAGGATCGAGACGCTGGCCTTGGTGTCTTTGCCTTTGGTCGGCGCCTTCGAGCCCTTCGGCGGCTTACCCGTCTTCGGGTCGATGGCCTTGTCTCCCTCGACCACGGAGTCCGGACACGTTTCCGCGGAGTGCGCGGCGCGATGCAGCTCGAGATCGGCTTGCTTGGCGTCCCACTCGCGCTTCTTCTCCTCTTCGGTCGAACCGGACGTGTCCGTGTTCGACTTCGAGGCGCGCTCTTTCTTGAGCTGCTCGTCGCCCAGAGCTTCTTGCTCGGCCAAAATCTCGTCGGGGCTCTTCACCTCACCCGGACTGGACTCAGCACACGCCACGAGGACCAACGCCAACAAACCCAGATATCGCTGCTGCATGGCGCCCACCTTAGTCTCGACTCCCGCGCGCTGGGAAGGGCCTGCTCCGGCTAAAAACGAGCGGGAGGAGCGGATTTTTTCACGCGTTCGGCTTCGGCCGCCCAGGTCAACAAAATCCCCGAATGCATGCCCAACGTCATATCATATGTCCAGGTGAACGATGCCGGCGACTCGCGAGAGCTCGAGATGCACGCCGCAGAGATGGCTCGCGGTTCGCTTGGCTGCACCGCTGCTGGCGTTTGCCGCGATGCACTGTGGAGGCAAGGCGCAGCATAGCGAACCCACCACTGCCGAAGCGAGCGGCGGCGGAGGGGGCTCGAGCGGGGCCAGCACCCAGAATGGATGGAACCAATTCGGCAGTGCCGGCACCTCGGACGAGCACCTGATCGTCATCCCTGATGGCGGCGCGTCTGGCACGTTCGACTGCAACACAATCAGCGACTGGTCCCCCCGGGTCATCTCGGCCGTCATCGGCAGCGATCCGCCCGCGCCCCAGGGCGGCACGATCTCGAATGGATTCTATCGCTTGAGCAAGGTCGAATATTTCATCGGACCGGACGGTGACAGCAGCAGGTACCTAGACCAGCTGTGGGCGAGCCTCGACGTCTCTGCCAGCACTGACCTCGGCGCTGACTTGCAGATCAAGTGGGAGTGGTTGGATGGGGAGTTGCCAATTCCAGTCGAGCAGAGCCAAACAATCGTGATTACTGGAACCTCCTACGCCTATGCCGTGACCTGCACGACGGATAGGGGTTCGATGGAGCCGGGCTCGATAGCCTTCACGGCCACCCCCAATGAGCTAGTTTGGATCGTTCCGGGCGCCGACGGCAACACGCGCGTCTCGACGTTCACGCGCGAATAGCGCCCGACGTCGAGCGCTGCCAACGAACGGCGCCCCCGCTCGAGCAGACAAACCTGGGTCGGAGCTCAAACCTCTGCCCGTCGTCGCTGCCACGCTGCGGCTGATTCGCAACCAGTATTTCGACCCGCTCAGCCTGCTCTCGAGGCCGGCTCGCTACGCGGAAATGGTGCCCGCGGCCGACAGCGCCAGCGTGGGCCTCGTGCTCTCGATTCGCGATCAGGCACTCACGGTCTTGCAGGCGCTGCCCGGAAGAGTGTCGGCGCGCCCGCCGCTACTTGCAGGAGTTTTTTTTGATGGACACGCGTGAGTGCCCGGGCCGAAGTCAGTCGACTGCGCTGCGCGAAGGCCCACCGCGACCCGCGCTGCGGCGCTCGATCAGCCTGCGCTCGTCGCGATTCCTGAACCAGGTCGAGCCGAGGTGTCGAGGCAACATCGAGGCGTACAGCACGTCGCGCAGCGCGTTCGTTTCCCACGTGACCGAAGAGTGAGCCACTCCCGTGCGCACGAAGACCGCGCTGGCATGAGACAGGTCTCTGCGCGAAAGCTCGCCTTCGCGCAGCTCTTCGGAGACGAGCACGCCCGAACGCTCGAGCGCCGCGCGCAGGCCGTTGTTGAGCGTTTCGGTGGCGGCGCCCATCGTGAAGTAGCTGACCAGCTTGTGACGGCTGGTCGCCGGTTCGTCGCGGCGTGCCAGCACCCACTCGCGGAAAACCTCACTCTCGGCGTACAGCGCGTCGAACAGATAGGTCTCCGACACGTCCACTCCCCCTTGGCGCAGACTGCACGCCGCAGCGTGGTAGCCCCCGGAGTGCGCCGACAAACACACCCGTCCCAGCTCTGGTCGCTCGGGAAAGCGTGAATCACCGAGCGTCCGCCGTCCGAAGCGCGCCGCGGTCGACACGGCTCCGCCGAGCAAGCGCGCCAACGCGCCCGGCGTGGCCAGCTTTCCGCACGACGAATCGGCAGCGAACAGCGCAAGCTGAGGCACGACCAGGATGGCGTTCTGCCGACTTTCCACGAGCTGCTCGCGCAGCGCGTGTGCAACGATCGCGCGCTCGGCGCTGCTGTTGTGTCCGTGGAAATGTACTAGCGCAGAGATGCCTTCTTCGGCCTGAAAGCGATACTTGTCGGGCACGAACACGATCACCGTGTCGTCGCCGGTGCCAGCGAAGGGCGCCTGAGGGAGCCCGAGGACGAACGTCGTGCCGAGCGCGTCCCGGACCTGGGACTTCAGTCGAGGTCGGACCTCGCTAGCTCCGCTCTGAGCGAACGCAGCTGCGGAGAGCAACGAGGTTTTTGCTAATACAGCCAATACCGTACGGCGACGCATGGTGCTTTTGGCTTGCCCGAAAGCGCGCGCCTGGGCCAAGTTCGTCGTCGACAGGGGCGAACGCCAGACATGCCCTCGCCCCAAAGCGCAGCACACGAGCCGAGCCTGGGCAGAACGGGCTGACTAGCCAAAAGACAACCTCATTGGGTTGTCCGACAGGCACCGACCGGTGCCTGGTTGCCGGCGCACAGTCTCAATTTGGTTGACTAAAGAATAGTCAACCTGATAAGGATGACTTGGAAACCCATGCCTGCCCGTGCCGCCAGCACTCGACGGCCACCGGAAGCGCGCTACGTCGCCATCATCGCCGACATCGTGGATTCGCGTCGCATCACCGGGGCGCGGCGCCGCGAGTTGCAGAAGCGGCTCGAGTTGCTGCTGAGCGAGGTCAATCGTGACTTTGCGCAAGCGATCGCGGCCAACTTTTTGATCACCGTCGGCGACGAGTTTCAGGGCTTGCTGAGAGGCGCCGCCGTCATCCCTGCTCTGATGCGCCGCCTGGAGATAGCTCTACCCGACATTACCCTCCGCACCGGCATTGGCTACGGAATGCTCGAAACCGAACTGCGTCCGTCCGCCATCGGCATGGACGGACCGGTGTGGCACGCGGCGCGCGCGGCAATCGACGAGGCCAAGCGCACCGACCGACTGGGAGGGGTGTTTCAAGGCTTCGGAACCACGGAGGATCTGATTCACAACGGCTTTGCCCGCGTGTTACACCTGCTTCGCTCGCGCATGACCGACAAGCAGCGTAGGCTCATGGACGCTCTGCTCGGGACCCAGACCCAGAAAGAGATAGCGCAGAGTAGCGGAGTGAGCAAACAGGCGGTGAGCAAACAGGCCCGCGCTGCCGGCGTGGAGGCCTACCGCGAAGCCGAGCTTGCTTGGCAGAGCGTGCTCGATCGAGCCGTTCGCAAGGGCGCTCGTTCATGAGCAGCTTGCCCTTCTGGACTCGCCCGTCCGAGCTCGTACTGTGGACCGAGCTCATCTCGGCTTGGACATTGTGCAGCTACTGGCTAGCCCCGGACACGAGTCGGACGAACGGCAGCCCTGCGGCTGCCGCCGACAAGCATTGGAGAACCTGGGTCGCTGCGGCGCTTGCAGGCCTGAGCGCCGCGCTGCTCCCGCCACCCGGGACGGGCACACTGTCCCGTCTCGCGCTGGCTGCACTACTCGGGTCGTTTACCGTGTGCGGCGTCTCGGGCCGTAGCCGCTTGCTTCGCTCCGTTCGCGGCAAACGTTGGTTGACGGAATGGGAGATCGCCCTCGTCAGCGCGTTCGTCGTGGGCAGCGGGCTGGCAATCACAGGGTCGACCTTTCCTGCGGCGCAAGCCGGCGACCTGTTCCGCTCGGGTCGCTCCGCAGCAGCGATGACCATCCTCAGCGCCATCTGTTTCGCGTTCCGCGGCGGCACCTACGTGGTTTGCGGTGTGCTCGACAAGACCGACGCGCGACCGACAGTTCGCCCCGCTTCCGCGGCGGCTGCCGCACCCGACTCGGCAGCGCGCGCGCCCGACCTCAGCGAGCTGAGTCGCGGACGCAGCATCGGCAATCTGGAGCGGCTCTTGATGGTGATGGTGATCGGCCTCGGCAGCTATCAGGCGCTCGGTTTCTTGATCGCCGCCAAAGGGCTGATCCGAGCTCGTGAGTTCGAAGATCGCAATTTCGCCGAGTATTTCATCCTGGGCAGCCTCACCAGCGCGGCAGTCGCGCTTCCGCTCGGCATCCTGCTGCAGGTGTGTGTGCCCCTCTTGTGGGGTCTTCAACCCTAGGCAGGCTCGGCCGTCTCAGCGCGCCGCTGGCGCAGCGCGACTGGGCCCTTCGCTTTTCGTCGCTACCTGACCGTCTCGATCCTGCAGGCGGCGCTGCAGCCGTCGAGGCTCAGGTTATTGCCGTCGTCGCAGGTCTCACCGGCGTCGGCCTGCACCAGCTTGTCGCCGCACCTCGGCCCCAGCTGGCAGTCCTTGGTGCAGGTGCCGTAGGCGCCGGTGTTCATGCCGTCGTCGCAGGTCTCGTGACCGGCTTGCACGACGGCGTCGCCACAGGAGGGTCCGGGTTGGCAATTCGGAGCGCACATGCCGTAGCCGCCGGTGTTCATGCCGTCGTCGCAGGCCTCGTCTGGCATTTGCACCACGGCATCTCCGCAGTGCGGGCCGGGGATGCATTGCGTCGTGCAGCCATTGTAGGCCGTATCACTGTTCGAAGGTCCGTTGTCGCACGCCTCTCCCGTGGACACGACCTGGTCGCCGCAGTTCGCCACGCACGTGCTGGGAGCGAGGTTGAAGCCCGAGAGGGTGAGCTGAAAGGACGAGCTCTTCGTCTTCCGCTCGGCGTGGAACACGTCGATTTTGTAGACCTTGCCGGTGGTGAGCCCGTATGTCGTGCCCGCGGCGGCGTTCAGCGCCACCGTGCCGGCCAGCGGCGGATGCCACCCGCCCAGATCGAGCGCGAGCGTGCCGTTGACGTAGACCCACACGTCGTCGTCGCCCACGAAGTCGAGGGTCGCCGGCACCGCCGGGTCGAACTTGAACCAGTAGCGAACATGAGTGGTGAAGTGGAAATTGTGCAGCGCGCCACCCGGCTCGGCCGCCCAATTGCCCTGGTAAACCAGTTGCGGGATTTGCGCCGCATAGCGCGTTTCCGCGATCAGGCTGGGCGGCGCCGGCGGCTTGTCGATCGGAAAGAACACCGGGTTGCCGTCGAGCAGGGACTGCGTGGCGGTGCAGATCTGGTTGCTGTTCCAAGGCGTGCAGGGTGACAGGCAGACTTCGCCCGCGGCCAGCGTGCACAGCGCGCATGTTTCGCCCGCAGCGCCGTTCGCGCAGAACGTGACGTTGCTGTAGGCCGTCCACTGTTCGCCCATCGCCCCCCAACGGTTGACGTACGGGCCCGCGCCCGTTCCGCTCTTGTCCCAGAGCACGATCGAGCCGGCGAAGGTCGCATTGCTCGGAGCGGCGTCGTGGTACCACTGGTTGAAGGAGGCGGCGCTGTGAATGAAGCCGTTGGTCGCGCTGGCCGTCGCAGAAATGACAGGCAAGCCATCGGCCGCCAAGGTCGTCGCCAATAGCCCTTTGATCGCTGGCTGATTGTCGTAGGACGGTTCCATGTCCGGGTTCGCGGGCGCGGCGCTGCCCGCGGCCAGATCGTGATACACGGCCGGTACGGTCAGGGTGCACACGCCATTTGCGGCCTTCGTGCACGGATTACTGGAGCAAGTAAACCCGGCCTCGATTTGGCAGGAGCTCGAACAGCCATCGCCGTCGCGCAAGTTTCCGTCGTCGCATTGTTCGCCCGCGCCGAGCACGATGCCGTCGCCACAGTTCGCGGCGCAGCCCGAGGCGCTGGTGCACTCCGGCTCGAGCTGGCACTTGCCCGAGCAGCCATCGAGCGGAATCGCATTGCCGTCGTCGCAGCTCTCCGCTCCTTCCTTCTTCTTGTCGCCACAGATGGTGGCGATGCACGTGCTCGGTGAGCCGGCGCACTTGAAGCCTTGTTCGATCTGACAGCGCACACTGCAGCCGTCTCCGGCCTTGTTGTTGCCGTCGTCACAGCCTTCATTGGCGTCCGTAGCGCCGTCACCGCAGGCGTGCACGCGCTCACAGGGCATGCCCGCGGCGCGGCACGCATAGCCCTTGTCGATCGCGCGACAGTCAGCGGAGCAGCCGTCCTTGGCCGTCTTGTTCCCATCGTCACAGGCTTCGCCGGCACCGATCACGCCGTCGCCGCAGACGATGGTCGAGGTGCAGGGCATGCCCTCACTGGGACAGGTGTAGTAGGGCTCGACCTTGCATATCCCGGAGCAGCCGTCGCCCGGCGTGCTGTTGCCATCGTCACAGACTTCCTTGGCCTGGTTGATCTTGCCGTCACCGCAGCCCGGCTCGGCCATTGCCACCGGGCAACCGACGGGCGGTGCTGCGGATTTGCATGGGTCCGGCGGGTCGACAATCAGGCCCTGCCCCGCACCTCCACCGGTGTCGTTGCTTCCGCCGTTGCTCGCCCCGCCCTGACTTGCGCCGCCAGAAGGGGCGCCGCCCAGGCTCGGGCGTGAACCAAGGGGCAGCTTGTCGCCGCTGCTGCACGCAGAAAGCCAAGTCAAACCGAGCGTCAGACACAGCACGCCGAGACAGTTTTCAGTACGCATCATTCACCTGCACCGAAGTGCCCAGGCCCCGCCGAGCGACCGAGCGACCGCTTGCCGCGATCACCACGTCCCTTTCAGGGTACCAGATCCCGCGCAGCTTTCACGGCATCCGTGAACGAAGTCAGAGCTCGTGGCAAAAGCCAGCCGCGATCGGCAGCGGCAAGCCGCCGGGTTTCGCTCGGGAGCGCAAGTTTCGTCCTGGCCGGCGCTCGCCGCCGAATCGCCCTGACTGCGCGCAGGCTACTGCGGTCGCTGCTGCAACGGCGCCCACATCGTTCGCTGCATCCCGAGCATTCGAAGCGCCGACGAGCGAAGGCACTCGATGCCGCACTCAGCCCGCGCTTCGCTCGTCGAAGGCGGTATCCGCACGCCGAGCGCGCGCAGGGCCGACCGCTGGCTCGACTTGAGCTCCCGCGCCGCCTTGGCTAGGGTTGGATGATGGCTAGCGGGTGGTTTGGGAGCGCACTGCTAGCGAGCCTGAGTGCGCTCGTGCTTTCTTGCCAATCACCGGCAGCTCCGAGCAACGCCGCCAAGCCAACCATGCCTTCTGCCCTCGCCCCCTCGTCCGCCAAGACGTTCGAAGAAGACGTGGCCTTCTTGTCGCAGCACGCGAAGGTCGTGGTGCTGAGCTCGGGCAGCGGCGGGCGAATCGCGGTTTCCAGTCAGTACCAGGCACGCGTGATGACGAGCGCAGTGGGTGAAGGAAAGCCAAGCCTCGGCTTCATCAATCGCAAGTTCATCGAGGCAGGCCAGACGGGTACGGCCTTCGACAACTACGGCGGTGAGGATCGCTTCTGGCTCGGTCCCGAGGGCGGGCAATTTGGCCTGTACTTCCCGGCATCGAAGCCGTTCAGCTTCGAATTTTGGCAAACGCCGCACGCCATGCAGGAAGGCGCATGGCAAGCACGCGACGAGAGCGCGACGAGTATCACTTACACGCACGCCTTCTCGGTCAGCAACTACGAGCAGCGCGCGTTCAAGGTCGCCGTGGAGCGCAAGCTCACGCTCCTGTCCGCCGAGCAAGCCAGCCAGCAACTGGGCCTACCGCTGCCGCCGGCCGTCAGTTGGGTGGGTTTCTCGAGCCAGAACAAGCTCACGAACACCGGCACTGATCCCTGGCAGGAGTCGAGTGGGCTGCTGAGCGTCTGGATCTTGGGCATGTTTGCGCCGGTCCCGGGCACCCAGGTGATCGTCCCCTTCGACGCGGCCGCTTCCGGCGAGATCGTCAATGATCGCTATTTCGGCAAAGTGCCTGCCGAGCGCTTGCAGCTGAACCTACAAAAGGGCTTCCTCGTGTTCCGCGCGGACGGGCAATTTCGCAGCAAAATCGGCTTGGGTCCGGCTCGCGCGAAACGCGCGCTCGGCAGCTACAGCGAACCCGCACACTTGCTCACGCTCGTGCTGTACACGAAGCCCAGCGGCGCCACGCGCTACGTGAACAGCATGTGGGAGCGCCAAACCGCGCCTTACGCGGGCGACGTCATCAACAGTTACAATGATGGCCCGCCTGCGCCCGGAAAGCCGCCCTTGGGCGGCTTCTACGAGATCGAATCGAGCTCACCCGCAGCCACACTCGCGCCGGGTGAGTCGCTGAGCCACGAACACCAGACGTATCACTTCAGCGGACCCCGCGCGGATCTCGAAGTGCTGGCGCGGCAGGTCTTGGGCGTGAGCCTTTCCGACCTGCCGCCTTGAAGTGGCTTTTTACTCAGCCGGCTTGCCCCCCCGCACCCGGAGGGAGATCGCTCGCTCCACCGGCGCCACCTTCGCCGCCCGCACCGGGCATTTCTTCGACGCTGATGGTGATGTTGAGCTTACCGTTGAACCAGTAATCGTGACCACCGATGCCAAAGTTATATTCGACCCAGCTGGTGGATTGGCGGTAGATCCAGACCCACTGGCTGGCGGCGGAGCGCAACGTGGCCTCCACCGGTTCGGCGCGGGAAGTGCCAGTGCTCACCTTCTCCATTCTCCAGCCCGGTTGGAGTAGCACGTTGTATTGGCCCTCCTCCAGCGACAGGCTGATGCTGCTTGCGTCGGGATTCGTCTCGCTACTGACGACAACCGTACCGGGAGCTCCGGAGCTGCCTCCGGAGCTGCCTCCGGATTTGCCACCCGCCCCTGCGGAGCCGGAGTTTTGGCTTTGAACGACGAACGTCGCGTCGCGCAGGCGGTACGTCACGCCCGACGCTCCCTGAGTAGTGAGCGGCAGGCTTATCTGCCCCAAAGCGTTGGCGTCGCCATCGCTCCCTCCCGAGCCTGAGCAGCCAACCAAACCAGCTCCGCTGAAGCCAGCACCCAACAACAACCCCAGGCACAAACGTCGTGATGTTCGATTCATGATTTAACTCCCGAAAATGCGCCGCTGCAAGACGCCAGCGTTGCTCCGCCCCAGCAAGGACTGCGCCAGCGCTGGCACGACGTCCCCCCGGTGCGAGGGGATTATCACCGTTGGGCGGAGCGGTCGAGCGCTGCGAGGCGCCTCAACCTGGCACAGGCCAGGACCAACCCGCAGCGCCCCAGGGCCTGGATCCCCCGGCACGCAGGACGGCGCTTTTCGACAGGTCGCCGCGTCAGGCTTGCGCCCGTGACAGGCGCGCTTCGGCGGCCAGCACCGCTTCTGCGCAGGAAGGATCGACCGGCGCCACGAGCGAAACGACGTCCTCCGCCGACGCACCGGCTTCGAGCGCGCTGCGCGCGGCCGACGAGCCAGTGAGTAAGTCGAACGCGGGCACGTCCGTTTCGAATTCATACGGCGTGTGGCGAAACGCGAACGCCTCGGGTGCTTGCGCACGCGCCAGCGCGATCAGCCTCAAGTAGGTCGCAACCGGTCGGAACAAAAGCGGGTTGGTCACGTGCAACATCACGCCGCGGCAGAGTTGACCGGCGTGCTTCTCGAAGCTCGGACGGAACGCGACCGAGCGAACCTGGACGCCCGGCGAACCCGACGCGATCAGGGCTTCGGCCAGCGCATCACCGTCCAGAAATGGCGCGCCAACCAGCTGAAATGGCGCGGTCGTGCCGCGCCCTTCCGACAAATTGGTGCCCTCCACCAGACAGCCACCGGGATACACCAGCGCCGTTTCCGCGGTGGGCATGTTGGGCGAGGGCATCACGAACGGACGCCCCCAGGCTTCGGCGCCGCGGTGCCGCTCCCAGCCCAGCAACGAGACGACGGACAGCGCGCCTTCGGCGCCGAGCGGTTTGCCGTCACGCTCCATGAACTGTGCGAGCAGCTCACCGATGCTGAGCGCATGCCGGATCGGCAACGGCTCCAAGCCGACGAATGACAAGAAGCCTTCCTGCTGGGGCGCGCCTTCGAGCGTAGCCGGATCGCCCGAGATGGGATTCGGACGGTCGAGCACGACGGTGTGAATCCCAGCGGCGTTGGCCGCGCGCGCGGCCAGCAGCGCCGTCCAAACGTAGGTGTAGTAACGGCTGCCCACGTCCGCGAGATCGATCAACAACAGATCGATCTCGGCGAGCTGTTCGGCAGCCGGCGTGAGCGCTTCTTTGCTCCTGCCGTACAGGCTGAAGATCGGCGTCTTGCCCTCCGCGGCCTCGGAGCCGACGGCCTCTTCGGCTTGCGCGACGGCTTCGAGCCCATGCTCGGGCGCGAAGATCAAACGCGGTGACGCGCCCAGCTCATCGAGCACGCTGAGCAGGTGCCGACCGCGGCGGTCGACGGCAGCGGCGTGGGTGAGCACGCCCAAACGACTGCCGCGCAGGCGACGGCGCAAGCCCGAGAGCTGGCCGGTGAACAGTTGATCGACTCCGCAAAGCATCGTGTAGTCCTTGTCTGTAAAGGCGGGGGGAGCCAGTTTGCCACCTCCGGCACCCGCGCCGGAACCGAGAACCTGCGGGATTCCCTATCAGATCCGCGGGGATAACGAAACGCGAGCCGGTCGGCAGCAACTACGCAGCAGTTGCTGGATCGGGGTGGGTAGGGTAGCATTTTTTGCACAGTGCGCCGCGTCCTAGTTGTCGATGACGAAGAGAATCTGCGGCTCGTGCTGCGCACCTTGCTTCGACGCCACGGTTACGAGGTCGAGACCGCCGAAAGCGGCGAGGATGCCCTGGCCATGGTCGATTCCTTCGGCCCGGACGTGGTGCTGACCGACGTGCGCATGCCCAAAATGGGGGGACTCGACCTGCTCACGACGCTGAAGGCCAAGGGCAACGACGCCACCGTGATCGTGATGAGCGCGTACGGCAACATGGATCTCGCCCTGGAGGCGATGAAGGCCGGCGCGTACGACTACGTTCAAAAGCCATTCAAGCCCGACGAAGTCGTGCTCGCGCTGCGCAAAGCCGAAGAGCGCGAGCTGCTTCGGCGAGAGAACCGCGCACTGCGCGACGAAATCCGCAAAGAGCATCGCTTCGACGACATCCTGGCCAAGAGCCAAAAGATGCTCGACATCTTTCGCACCATCACCAAAATCGCCGAGTACAAGACGACCGTGCTCGTCGCTGGCGAGAGCGGGGTCGGCAAGGAACTGGTCGCGCGCGCGATCCACCAGCGCAGCACTCGACGGGGCGGCCCGTTCGTGGCCGTCAACTGCGGAGCGATTCCGGAAAATCTGCTGGAGAGCGAGCTGTTCGGGCACAAGAAGGGCGCCTTCACCGACGCCGTTCAGGACCGCCGCGGGCTGTTCGAAGAGGCGGACAACGGCTCGCTATTCTTGGACGAGATTGGGGAGTTGCCGCTCGCGCTCCAGGTCAAGCTCTTGCGCGTGCTCGAAGAAGAGAAAATCCGGCGCGTGGGCGACGTGCGCGACATCAAGATCGACGTGCGCATCATCACCGCCACCCACCGCGATTTGACCGCCGAAACCAAGGCCGGCCGCTTCCGCGAGGATCTATTTTATCGCCTGAACGTGCTGCCCATCCTGGTGCCGCCGCTGCGCGATCGGCGCGAGGATATTCCGCTATTGATCGACCATTTCGTGGCCAGGAACAACGTGCGCCTGGGCACCTCGATCCGGGGACTGGACACCGAATCTCGCCGTTTGCTCTTCGAGTATCCCTGGCCGGGCAACGTGCGCGAGCTCGAAAATACCATCGAGCGTGCCATGGTTCTGGCGGAGGGCGATCAGATCGTCGCTCAAGATCTGCCCGATCGTTTGCGTGAGGCGCGCGACCCGGTGCAAATGCAGCTGGCATCCGGCGAGCTGAGCGTCAAGAAAACCATGCGCATCGTGGAAGAGATTCTGATTCGGCGCGCCCTGCAACGAACCAAGGGCAACCGCACGCGCGCCGCGGAAGTCTTGGAGATCAGCCACCGCGCGTTGCTCTACAAAATCAAGGACTATCAGATCACCGATCTCTGACCGCCGCTTCGACTTCGGCGATCGTCTTCGGGATGGCGCGCGTGAGGACTTCGCAGCCGCCCTCGGTGACGAGCACGTCGTCCTCGATGCGAATGCCGCGCACGTCGGCAAACTCGGCCAAGCGCTCGCGCACGAGCGCGGACTCGAGCCCCGCGAGCTCGCTTTCGTTCGAGAGCAACGCCGGGATTTGGTAAAAGCCCGGTTCGATGGTCACGCACATGCCCGCCTTCAGGTCGCGATCCAGCCGCAAATAGCGGTCACCCGCGCTTTGGCTGCGCACGCGCCCCGGCGCGTAGCCCGCGCGATCGCCCAGATCCTCCATGTCGTGCACGTCCAGACCGAGCAGGTGGCCGATGCCGTGTGGAAAGAACAATGCAGCGGCGCCGCGCGCATACAGATCCTCGAGCTCGCCCCGGAAGATGCCGAGCTCGATCAGCCCGCGCAGCAGCTCGAGACCGGCAGCGCGATGGACATCCAGGTAGCGCACCCCCGGTTTCACGGCGGCGATGGCTGCCAGCTGCGATGCCAACACGACCTCGTAAACGGCGCGCTGCGTGCCCGAAAACTCGCCGCGCGCCGGCCACACTCGCGTCACGTCCGAGGCCCAACCTTCGGGCGTTTCCGCGCCCACGTCGGCCAGCAACAAGTCGTCGCCCTCGAGCAGGCCATCGTGGCGCTCGTTGTGCAACACCTCGCCGTGAACGGTGACGATCGAGTTGTACGAACACACGCAGCCCGAGCCGATGATTGCGGATTCCATCGCGGCGCGCACGCCGAACTCGCGCATGCCCGGTCGCGTCGCGCGCATGCCCGCGCGGTGTGCGCGCTCGGCGACGCGCGCGGCGAAGCGCAGCTGGGTAATGGCCGCCGCGTCGTGCTCGAGACGGATCTCGATCACGGCATCAGCCAAATCACGGTCCAAGCCTTCCAGCTCGAAACCCGAGCCGTGGCTCACGTCGCGGCTGCAGAGCTCGCTTTGCCAATTGGCGCTCTCCGCGTCCTGCGCGGGCAAGGTGGCGAAAGATTCGGGCAGTTTCAGCTCGTCGATCGGGCGAACCTCGAGCGAAAGCTCGCGCGACAACTCCTCGAGCCCCGGTTGTCGTCCCGCCCACAGCTCGGCCTCGGGGTCGGGCTGCGGCGCAAACAGGGTTGCCCTCCCAGGCGAAAGCAGCAGCGCCGCGCCCTCGATGGCGCGCCCCGCGAAATAGAGAAAATGACTCTCTGCCCGGAACGGATAGCGATTGCCGGCGAAATTTCGAGGCCGTGACAGGCCGGAAACGAATAGCGCAGGCCCACTCAGGCGGGCAGAAAGTCGATCTCGACGGGCGCTGAATGCGGAGGGATCCGTGATCGGCGGTAGCATCGCGGGCAGTCTACCCGATAACGGCGTTCGGCTTCATCTGCGACGCGCTGCGAGATTTTCCGGTTCATTGGCGGCGTCGGAGCTCGAGCCAGCAGCACGCGCATATTCCGCGGTCAATCCGGGCTGTTCCCCACGCTTGCGCGACGGCGCACATCTTGCTACCGCATAGTGGTGGGACCCGTCTCGACTCGCATCGAAGATCTGCGCCGCGAGCGCGGGACGTTACTCATGGGAGTGCTCAACGTCACTCCCGACTCGTTCTTCGACGGCGGCCGCTACGACGCCGCCGAGAGCGCCATGCGGCGCATCGACCAACTGCTCGCGGACGGCGCAGAACTGATCGACATCGGAGCTGAATCGACCCGCCCCGGTGCCTCCGCGGTTGCTGCCGATGAGCAAATCGCGCGCCTCGAGCCGGCCTTGCGTTACGCCTTGCAGCGCCCGCTGTTGGTCTCGGTCGATACCGCCAGCGCCGCCGTCGCGCGCTATGCGCTCGAGCTCGGCGCGCACTTGATCAACGACGTGTCCTGCCTGGCCGATGACGACCTGGCGCGTGCCTGCGCCGAGCGAGGGGCGCCATTGATCCTGATGCATGCCCGCGGACCCGCCGCGAGCATGGCCGGTTTTTCCGTGTACCCCGACGCCGGTTATGAGGACGTCGTGGCAGACGTACGGCGCGAGTGGCGCGCCGCGCGCGCTCGCGCACTGGCCGTGGGCATGGCGCAGGAAGACGTGTACTTCGACCCCGGTCTCGGCTTCGCCAAGAACGCGCGCCAGTCCTACGCGCTGCTCGCTCGCCTGGCGGAGCTCCAGAGCGAGGGGCTGATGGTGGTGGGCGCGAGTCGCAAGTCGTTCATCGCCTCGGTCGACGGCGCGCCGCCCGAAGCGCGTCTGGGAGGAAGCGTCGCCGCAAGCTTGCTGGCTGCTGCGCGCGGCGCCGCGATCGTGCGCGTGCACGACGTACGTGAAACGCGCCAAGCGCTGCGCGTGGCAGCGGTCGTCGAGCAGGAGAGTCGGCTCGAAAGGGAGGCCGTCCATGCTGGATAGCCTATACGCCTTCTTCGAGTCACTCACGCCGCGCCAAGTCGCGCGTGATGTCCTGGATATTTTCCTGGTTTATTACATCGTCTACCGCGCACTGCTGGTGCTGCGCGGGACGCGCGCCATGCAGGTCGGCGTGGGTCTGGCGATGGTGTTCGTGCTCTACATCGTCGCGCAGCTGCTCCAGCTCGTGACCGTGCTCAACATCATGGGCGCGCTGATCTCGAGCATGATCTTGATCATCGTGGTCGTGTTTCAGAACGACATCCGACGCGGTTTGCAGCGTGTCGGCAGCCGCGCCTGGTTCGGCGGGCTAGTTCGTACCCAAGAATCCAAATTGATCGACGCAGTGGTCGAGGCCGCGACCGATCTCGCTCGGCATCGCATCGGTGCGCTGATCACCTTCGAGCAAGACGCGAATCTAGACGAGTTCGTGGGCGTGCACAAAGGCCATGTGCTCGATGCCCAGGTGACTCGTGAGCTACTGGTCACGCTGTTCATCCCCGAAGGCGTGAACAAGTTGCACGACGGCTCGGTGATCATTCGCAACTACCGCATCGCCAAAGCCGGCGTGTTCTTCCCCATGCCCGAAGGGCGCGTCGTGGATGACAGCTTCGGTTCGCGCCATCGAGCCGCGCTCGGCATCACCGAAGAAACCGACGCCGTGGTCGTGATCGTCAGTGAAGAGCGCGGCACGATCAGCTTTTGCTTCAACGGCAACATCGCCAGTAACCTCGACGGCGCGAAGCTGCGCACCATGCTTGAAGCGATCTTCAGCCCGAAGGTGCGAAAAAAGAGCCGGAAGGCACCGGTCAAGACCCTGCGCGACGGCGTGGCGGCCGAGGGCGCGCTGTCGCGCCGAACGTTGGAATCCATCAGCTCACGAAGGGCCGGGGAATCAGCCGAAAACGCCCGCCTCTCACGGCGCTCCATCCCGTCCGAGCCCCCGCCCCACCCGCGCATCAGTTTGGCCGAGCCCGAGCCCTCCCCGGCCCGGCCGCGCGTGCGCCCGACGAGTGAGGCTCCGCCACCTTTACGGCCTTCGATACCGCCTCCACCAGTCGCGGCCCTGCCGCTGCGCACTCCGCTCACCAGCTCGGTCTCCGACGCGCACGCGCGGCACGGGAGTGATCCCGACCCGAACGATGATCCCGAAGGCGACGGCGGTTCTCGCCAAAGTGAGCCCTGATGCTGTCGTCCTTGTTCGCCGGCATGCTGCACTTCCTGCGTGAGTCATTCACGGAAAACCTCGGGCTCAAAGCCCTGGCGCTGACCTTTGCGCTCGGGCTGTTCGCGTTCTTACAGGGTCAAACCGACGAGCAGCAGCGTACGATCCCAGTGCCGATCGTGATGCGCCTACCGCCGGAAAGCGCCGAACGCGAACTGATGACGCCGATTCCGGCCAGCATTCACGTCACCCTGCGCGGGCCAGCACGCGCCATCGATCGCCAGATCCAGACCGGGGTCGTACCGATCGAAATCGATCTGCGCGATGGCCACCGTGAATCGATCGGCTTCGACCCCAAAGCATTTTCTTTCCCACCCGAAACGACCATCACCATCATCGATCCGCCGAGCATCGAGCTGGAGTGGGAAGACGTCGTTACCCGTCAAATCCCGCTGCAAGCGGCCATCACCGGGCAACCCGCCGAAGGCTACGTGGTCAAGGGCGAGCCGGATGTCGATCCCACCCAACTCACGGTGCGCGGTCCGGTGAGTGTCGTGGAGGTGATGCAGTTCGCGCGGCTCTCCGCGTTCGACGTGTCGGGGCTGAGCGCAGGCGTGCACCGCCGCCGGATCGCCATCGACGCGGCTCCCGTTCGAGCGCGCTACATCGGCCCAGCGTCGGCCAACGTCAGCGTTACCGTGGCGCGCCGTGTGAGCGAAGCCAAGTTCGAGAATCGCCCGGTCGAGGTGGTAGGCATGCCTGGCAGCGGCGCCGTGCCGCGCACGGTCGATGTCACTGTCAGTGGCCCTCCGGAAATCATCCACGCACTGCGGCCCGATCAGGTAATTCCGCGCGCGGACCTGAGCAAGGTGCCGAACCTAGATCTGAAAAAACATGGCTCGGCAGTGATCAAGGTCACGGTCGAGCTCGGGCACGCCGATGCCGAGCTCCAGCCACCCAGCGTGACGGTGAAGTGGTAATATCTAGGGCGCCATGGTGGCGCACCTTTTGGGGCTGGGGCCCCAAAAGTCAGGGGTGGGGCCCCGCTGAATTCACTTCAGCGGGTGCGGGGGTGACCCCCCCGACGAGGAACGCAACGAGAGATCGCGAGCCGCGTCGTAGTCGCTGTCTGGCTCGACGAAGATCTTGCTCATCTGCGGCTCGGCGGCGCGCACGCGCGCTTCGATGTCGTCGATCACGCGTTCGACTTCTTCCAGCGCCATCTCGGGCTTGAAACGCACCTTGAGCGCCAGAATTACCGCCTCGGGACCGAGGTGCATGCTCAAAAATTGCGTGACTTCGAGCACCCCGGGCGTGGCCTCGACCAGCGCCACGGTTCGATCGCGAACCTCGGGAGCGACACCTTCACCGAGCAGGAGACTGCGCGTGTAGCGAGCCAGCAAGAGGCCCACCGTGCACAGCAAGACGCCAATTACGATCGAGCCCAGCGCGTCTGCTCTGGGGTCATGCGTGAGAGCGGAAATGCCGATCGCCAAAAAGGCAATCACCAGACCGAACACCGCAGCGCTGTCCTCCAAGAGCACGACCGGGATCGTCGGATCCTTGCTGCTGAACAGGGCTTTGAAAAAGCCGGCATCGCCGCGGCTCTTGTTGAACTCTTTGAACGCAACCCAAAAGCTTCCGCCCTCCATCAACAGCGACACCGCCAACACGCCGAGCGGGATCAGCAGCGAGCCGTGGCTCGCCTCCACCACGAACAGCTTGTGCAAGCCTTCGTACACCGCAAACACGCCGCCCACGAAGAACAAGAGCAGCGCCACGATGAACGCCCAGAAGTACGACTCTTTGTCGCGACCGAGCGGATACCGCTCGGGCCGATGTTGCTTGGCCAAGCCCATGCCGACCAAGAGCAGCGCCTGATTACCGGTGTCCGCCAGCGAGTGTACGCCTTCGGCCAGGATCGCCGTGCTGCCCGAGAGCCAGGCTGCGACGAACTTCGCCACGGCGATGCCCAGATTGCCGAGCAACGCTGCAATCACGACCTTGTGCGCGTCGGACTTCGAATGAGATTTCATGGCAAGCGGACGGGCGTCGAACGAGCACCGCGTCAACGATGGAGGACCGTCACGTCGATGCGGGAGCGCGCGTTTTCGTAGAACGACGCCACCGCGGCGTTGAGACGACGCGAAACGTACCAGCGCAGCAGCGCCGGGCGAATCGTGTCGAAGGGTGCGTCCCTGAACGGCGTATTGGTCGACTTGTGAAGACTGCGCAGCTCGGCCTCGCTCGGCTCGAGCATGGGCGTGACCATGCGATCGAGATACAAGCTCGCGCGCGCCTTCTGCAACAGCAGCCGGCCGAACTCACGCTCACTGAGCCCCTCGACCTCACGCGCAGCGTCCAGCGCGGCGGGACCGCCGGCTCGATCGCTCAGCATGCGGCGCGCGAGCTGACTCTGGTGCTCGAGCTCGGGAGGGGTTGGCTCTGGGTCGATGCGCAGCGCACCGAGGATGGTCTCGGCAATGTGCCGATCGAGGGCCGCGGTCACGTGCCTGTCGCGATACGGCGCGTCGCCCAGCGCCGCGCGGTCAGGATCGGCGAGCGCCTCCAGCCGGGCTTCGAACGATAGCTCGCGCTCGAACACGAAGCGCGGACGACGCGCGCCGCCCGTTTCTGGAGCCTCGAAGCGCACGACCGCACGATCCACGAGTAAGGGCTGTGCAGCGAGTGAACCAGCCAGGGCACACGATGACAGCGCGAGCCCGAGCGCGAGCCAACGCTTCATCGGGCGGCAGGGCGTTTGCGCGAAGAGGGCGTCGCCTCTTCATCGTCCTCAGCATCCTTTTCTGGCTCGACCACCGGCGAGGCGACTTCATTCACCGGGTCGACGGGCGGCGGCTCGCTGTCGGTGCTCGAGCCCGCGTCCGCGCGGTGCGCGAAACCGCGCGCCGCACGGCGTGCTTTCACGAATTCGGCGAAGGCGGTCACTTTCTCCAGATCGCGGGCTCCCAGCGTGTCGGCAAGCTCTCGCAATTGTTTGCGCAACGCCTCGGCGCTACTCTTGCGGCGGGCCACCAGCACTTCTTGCGCCACGACCGGCTCGGGCGGAGCATCCGGAGGCCAAACCGGGCGAGCAATCGGGCTCAACCCGTGAGCCGTCAGCCAAGCTTCCATGAACACGCGCAGCCGTTCGCTGCGAAATGCAAACCAGCGCTCACGCTCCGTACCGTACGTCATCAAGACGTCTTTGAAGCGCCTGAAGGCTCCCTTGCCGTCGATCGCCGAAGTGAGCTGATCACGCAGCTCCCCTTCCTCGACCATGGGGATGAAGCGCTCCATCCAACGGTACTGCTCGCGCGAGCTCACGGGCTCGATGCGCATGTAGGTCGTGTCCGAGGCGATTCGCGAATGCATCTCCGGGTCAGCGATGCCGTCCACCACCCGCAAGACCTCGCCGCTGACCAAGTGCAGGTAGCTGTGCACCTCGGGAGCGTTGTTCTCGAAGGCATCCTCGAGCGCCTCCCAATCGACTGGGATGTCGCGTAGCTGCTGGGCGCCACCCGTACCCGAGTCAGAGTCGGCCATAACTATCCTCTTTTCCAAAAGCTCATCGAGACCCTAGGCGCTTCATCTTGGGGCCGACGACCGCGACCGGAAAGGGGAAATCCACGATCGAGGCAGTATCAGTGCGAGCGCGCCCGACACACGGCGTCCGTTCACCGACCGAACGCGGCGGTTCTCGCACCGGGCTCAAGCTCGGAAGTGAACGCGCGGCCCGGCTGAATCATTCGCGCCGCATCTTCTAAGCCCGAAACGAATCGGCCGCCGGGCCGACAACGGGCCACCGCCCGCCCGCACGGGCTTCGATTCGGTCGGGCGCTCGACCGCCAAGACGCCGAAGTCGCTCTGTTTTTGAAATAGTAATTATTCGCGCATACACCCCTTCCGAGCGCCTCTCCGTCACCGGCCGCCTCGAGCTCAGCGCTCTTCACGACCACCAGGTCCTGCACCGGCAAGGACGATGACCTGCAAAGTCGCGCGCCAGGTGCGCGCGCGTCGTGGCTCGTGCCTCGTGGCTCGTGCTCGCACCCGCGTGCATCCCGAGCCAGTACGGTGCACCGCACAGCCCGACAGCGCAGGCACGAACGCAACAACGGAAGGCGTGCGCACACTGCGCTCCAGTGCCTCGATCCGCTGATCGCCATGCGATGATCCCGAGCCCATCTTGCAGTCATTGCAAGCGCAGCTCCGGCAATGAGCCTAGCCCACGAGCGCATCCAGCGGCTGCCCGCCGATTTGTCAGGCGAGCGTGGAAATGCGACGCCAGAACGGCCGGCAATTCTGCGACATCCGCTGTTCACGGGCGTCGCAGACGCGCCAAGATTTCCGGCAGCGCGCTGCGCGCGGCGTCGAGCAGCGCACACATCGGCTCGCTGTAGCTGTGGCTCTCGAGGTCCGTCCATCAGTGACGTCAACGAGGCGTTCGTGACACGTGTGACCTGTGGCGCGCGCGACAGTCTCGAAGCGGTCCCCGGCACGTGGATCGAGCCGCCACGAAAGCTTGCTGCCCGACACGTACGTAACGTCGAGCGCGAGGCCCGTAACTGCACGCACTCGAGCCTCGTGCCTCCCTCGCGTTGGCGCGTTGTTGGTGGGTTGAGCGCGGCGCAGCCGTCGCTGTATACGGATTCTACCAAACGACCGCGCTTCGGCGTCACCAGGCGCAATCCTCGGCCGGGGGGCCCGACGCGGCCGTAGTGTGCTGCTCTGAAAGCTGCGCAGTACGCTTCGCCCCTACATCAGAACAGTGGAACCGTTCCCAGCTGCGTGTGATTTCAGCGCGTCGAACGCCGCTGCCCTTGTCGGCGCGTGCCGAGGACGGTAGCCTTTTTGCCCCGATGGCCCGCATTCTGCTCGCGACACCCGAAGGCCAGCAGGTCGTTGAGTTACGAGACCACAACTCGCTCGGACGCCATCCCAGCAACACCATTCAGCTTCTCGACAAGATCGTGTCGAAGGAGCATTGCATTCTGGAGCGGCGCGTCAACGGCTTCACGCTGCGCGATCTCGGCAGCTTGAATGGGACCTATATCAACGGCGAGCGAGTCGTTGGCGAGCAGGATCTCAAACACGGCGACGACATCGCGCTCGGTGCGACTCGCGCGCGTTACGACGACGGTTCGGGTCGACCCTTGCCTCCGCCTCCGCTCTACGGAGCGCCGCCGCAAGCGCCGCCAGCCTCGGGCTGGCAACAGCCGCCTCCGCAATCGCAGGTCGCACCGCCCCCTTCTTCTTCAGTTGGTTCGCAAGCGTATGGACAGCCCCCAGCAGGTCCACACGGCACGCAAGTCGCGCAATTTCCGGCTCCCTCGAATTTCGTAGCGGCTCCCGGCTTCACTGCCACGCCCGGCTTCGCGCCGGCACCTGGGTTTTCGGCCGCGCCCATGACTACCGCGCAGATGCCGCAGGTGCTGGCAGCCGCAACGCGCGTGGACGTGAACGACAAGGCGCGTCAAATCGGCACGCAGATCGCAGCGACCGGCAAGGGCTTCATGCCCTACGACAAGCTCGCCGGAAACACCGATCAGCTCGCGCAAGACTACGAGCGACTGCGGCTCAGCCACGAGCTGTCACGCGAGATCGCGCTCGAGCGTGATCTGCCGACGCTGTTGAACAAGATCCTACTCACGATCTTCAAGTTCGTGCGCGCCGATCGCGGCGTCATCTTCCTGATGAACCCGCAAGGTGAGCTGGTCCCCGGCGCCAGCCAGCGGCGAGACGGAACCGATGCGCCGATCCCCGTGTCGTCCACGATCATGAATCACGTGATCAAGGAACGAGCGACGGTGCTCACGCACGACGCCGCCATGGATTTCGCAGCCTCGAAGGGCAAGAGCATGATCCTGAACCGGATCAGCTCGGCGATCGTCGCGCCGCTCTTGCACAACAACGAAATCTTGGGCGTGCTGTGGCTGGACAGCGAGACCTTGGCGCAGTTTCAGCCCAAAGACATGGAGATCGTCACGGCCATCGCCGCGCAAGCAGCGATGTTCATCGAGATCAACATCTTGGGCAAAAAGGTGGAGCTCGAGATCGTCAATCGCGAGCGCTTCAGCCGCCTTTTGTCGCCCAACGTCGCGCAGCGCGTGCTGTCCGGCGAGCTCGAGGTGAAGAAGGGCGGGCAGCTCGTCGGTGAATGCACCGTGTTCAACTCCGATATTCGCGGCTTCACGCCGCTCAGCGAAGACACTCGGCCGGAAGCGCTGGTCGACCTGTTGAACGAGTATTTCGAGCAAATGGTCGAAATTTTGTTCAAGTACGAAGGCACGCTCGATAAGTTCATGGGGGACGGCATCATGGCGCTCTGGGGAGCCCCAGTGGGTCACCCGGACGATGCCCTGCGCAGCGTCAGCTGCGCGCTCGAGCAAATGGAAGCGCTCGGTAAGTTCAATCGCTTGCGCATCGACGCCGGCTCGCAACCGTTGGCCATCGGCATCGGCATTCACACGGGGCCGCTGGTTGCCGGCTACATCGGCAGCTCGAAGGCGCTCTCGTACACGGTGATCGGCGACACCGCGAACACCAGCGCTCGGCTGTGCGGCGTGGCCAACTCCGGACAGGTCTTGGTCAGTGAAGCAACACTCAGCAAGCTGAACGGCAAGTTCGTATTCGAAGAGCTGCCGCCTGCTCACCTCAAGGGCAAGGAAAAGCCGTTCCGCGTGTTCGACGTGAAGGGCCTGCATCCGAGCGTTCAGGTTCCGGTAGCGGTCGGGAGCTGAAGCGCTCCACGCCATACTGGAAGTACGTCGCGTCGATCTCGGCTGCATAGGCTTTGCGCTCGAGCTTGCGAGCCGCGAGCGTGGCGCTGAAAAGCCCGCCGAAAGGCTCCCACACCACGTCTCCGACGTCCGTCGATGATGCGATGATGCGCGTCATCAGATCCAGCGGCTTCTGATTCAAGTGCACGGCTCGACCCCCTTCGACCTTCACGCGTTCCTCGCCTCGAACCGGGCTACGCTCCCAGACGTTGGTCACGCCATGCGGGCAATTGAACTTCGAGCGCATGCTGGCCCAAGCAGCTTCTGAAACGGGCCGTACGCCGTCGATCGAGAAATAGGGTAGGCCTGCCGGATCACCGAAGCGGTTGGCGAAGTCGCTCAGCTTTTGCATCACCTCGGGCGGCGGAAAATACCAGAGGTGGCCTTGGTCGAAATACTTTCGAGTGGCCGCGTTGTTGACCCCGCAGGCTTCATTCGCGCGTCGCTGCGGCAGGCCCGTGCGCTTCCATTCTTCGAGCAACCAATGCTTGAGTTGCTTCCCGTGAACGCGCGCTTCGAACACGTATTGAACGCACACCTCGGTGACCACGGGGAAACGACGGATTCTTTTGGTGTTCACGTTGCCAGCGATGTGCCCGACGCCCTTATTCCAGGTATTGGAGTTGACGTAGCGAAAGCCGTACTTCTCCAAGACCGGATGCGCGGCGGCCCAGCCAATCTCGGAATTCCAGAACCAGAGCGTGGTGGCGGCGGTGGCGGCTTGGCTCCACGCCGCCACGTGCGGTTCGTACCAAAGAGGTAGATCGAGGTGGTCGGACGTGTCGCCTTCGAAGCCGAGCACGCCGTACGCGCCGTCGGAGACGATGGCCGTGGGTGTGGGCCAGCTCGCATAACAAGACAGGGAATCAGCGTGGCTGAGCGAGACGGAGTGGTCGCTGTAGACCGCCCGCGCCGGCGCTGATTGACGCACCACGGCTCGACCGCGGCCGACCGTGCTGGGCGCCTGTGGCTTGCGAGCGCGGCCGTCCTGCGGATCGTTTCGGCGCATTTTGCCTGCAAATATAGCATCCCGACACGCGCCGCGGGAAGCCATGACGCATTGCGGCGCATCGCTAGCGGCGATTCGGAAGCCCTCGACAGCGTAACCGTCTCGGGGGAGAGTCCGGCCGGAATGGCGCACATCTTAGCCTTCGAGCGTCCCGTCGTGGAGCTCATCACGCGCGTCCGTGAGCTGCGCGAGCTCGCGACCGAAGACGACCGATTTGGATCCGAGCTCAAACGGCTCGAAGACAAGGCCGCCAAGCTGGCACGCGAAGTCTTCGCCAAGCTTTCGCCGATGCAGAAGGTGCAGCTCTCGCGCCATCCGAATCGCCCCTACACGAACGACTACATCGAGCGTCTGTTCGAGGACTTCGTGGAGCTGCACGGCGATCGTCGATTCGCCGAAGATGGCGCGCTGATCGCCGGTATCGGCAAGTACCACGGGCGCAGCGTGGTCGTCGTCGGCCACCAAAAAGGCCGTACCAGCAAGGAACAGACCAAGCGCAACTTCGGCATGCCGAACCCGGAGGGCTACCGCAAAGCCATTCGCATGTACGAGCTGGCCGAGCGCTTCAACCTGCCCATCTTTACCTTCGTCGATACGATGGGCGCCTACCCAGGACTCGGCGCCGAAGAGCGCGGACAAAGCGAAGCGATCGGCGCGGCGATCGAAACGATGTCGCGCATGACCGTGCCGATCATTACCAGCGTGATCGGTGAGGGCGGCTCGGGCGGCGCGCTCGCGCTCGGCGTCGCGAACCGCGTGCTGGTCTTGGAGTTCAGCTACTATTCCGTGATCACCCCCGAGGGCTGCGCGGCAATCTTGTGGAAGAGCGCGGAGCGCGCGCCGGATGCCGCGGCGCGGCTACGCATCACCGCCCCGCATTTGCTCGAATTCGGCA
>Ga0247774_1000186_pt1 | contig 29482 bp, 20 predicted proteins | sample UWRJL001104B6_FD_179933 | JGI IMG/M metagenome (GOLD analysis project Ga0247774, IMG submission 179933) | Plant litter microbial communities from Arlington Agricultural Research Station in Wisconsin, United States - UWRJ-L001-104B-6 | ecosystem: Environmental > Terrestrial > Plant litter >...
ACTCCTCTTCGCAGCCCAACCCAGACGACCCCCACAACTTCGCCGACGTAACCGCCAAGTGGGCTCTCCTCTCCCAGTCCTTCCACGCCGACCTCCAGCGCTCCCGCTCCGGCGGCAAGTACACCCCAGAGGTCCTCGGCCGCCTCCCCGTCCCCGTCCCGGACGGCGCCTCCGCGGCGGCGGCCAAGACCAAGGGCGGCCCCCCCCCGCCGCCGCCGCCGCCGCAGTCGAGGCCGACCAGGACACACCCCCTGCGGGAGCTGGCGTCCATCGTGCTCCGCGCGTCGGGCCGGCAGGTGTCGATCCTGGCGTCCGAGGTCGGGTACGTGAAGCCCATCATGGCGGCGCTGCAGCGGAGCGACGACTTCAGCGCGCAGCCGCAGAGGGAGGAGGGGAACGAGCTGGAGCTGGTGTTGAGGGTGGAGGTGGAGAGGCCGGAGGAGGCGGAGAGGAGGATCAAGGGCGCCTGCAATCGGTGGAAGGAGAGGATCCGGGAGGTGACGGCCAGGAGGGAGAAGGTGATCAAGGGATGGCAGAAGGAGAATGTGGTGACGAAGGATGTGTGCCGGAAGTTGGAAGGGGAGCTAAGGGCGCTGCAGACCAAGGAGTTGGCAGCGGTTGAGGGGGTTGAGAAGAAGGAGCTGCAAGGGATGCAGCGGAAGGTGTAGGAATACATAGGATGAATAGATACTGATGGCTGGAGTCCTAGACACATTTGGGTTTGTGAATGAAGATGGTTTGGTAAAATCAATATCATATAGACAGTCTCGAGGGACATGTTTGTTATTGCACTATACAATTAGCAAGCCGGTATTGTGGTCTATCTCTCTATGAATTTTACAGGTCTCTACAGGTCTCCCTCCCAAAATCGTCACAAGATACGAAGCCACCGCCAACTACGCCATCTTGGCCTTGGCCTTCGGAGCACCCCCTTTTCCCTTCGAAATAAGCTCCACCAACTTCTTCTCAAATTGCTCGCCATCCTTCCTAAAATAAGTCTGCTCCTTCGCATGATACCGTCTGGACAGGCCAAGTGGATCCTTGAAATCCACAGTCTGCTTGGTCTTCTCATCATACTCGCCCTTGATAGCCCTCCTCGTAATCGCCTCCTTGACCTCCTCCCCGACAGGCATGATGTTCTTCCCAGGTGGCAAGCCCCACTCGATCCTCTCCTTCGTTTTAGGGTCGGCATAGAAAATAGCCCCCTTCTTGCGATAATCGCGCCACATCTCATCCGAGTTAACCAGCGGACTCGTATCCACGATCCCTCCGGCAACGACCCGCAAGTTCGTAATGGCCGTCGCGATTCTTCCCAAGGGATTCGAGTCGGTGGCCACCTCGGGGAGGTACGGGATAAGCGTCTCAAGAGACGTTTGCGGATCGTACGGTGTCGAAATACCAACCTCCCGCGCGATACGGTCGCTCCGGGCCATTTCCGTTTCGGCATTTTCGCCCATAGCAGAGTCTATACCCTTCGAGTCCTGGGACTTGGTACCGGATTGGTGCGATGAAGACGCCCCGCCAGCCCCGTAACCTCCTCGCGATCGATTGCCCCTACCCCTGTCCCCGCGGCCACGAGCACCACCGCCGGCGCCGAAGCCGACGCCTCCTCTGCCGCCTCTCCCGCCTCTGGCTCCTCCTCCTCCTCTGCCTCGTCCAAAATCGCGGGGGCCAAACCCACGACCCCGGCCGGACATGGGAACGAAGTTTTGGGGATTCATAGTATCAGGAGAACCTTGGACCCCCGTCTTCAATCCTTTCAGCTTGCTAGCAAACCCTTTTGGCAGACTCGTCAGGTTGATGACCTTTTGCCCCCCAGCGCCTCCACGACCACCACCTCTGGCATAGGATCCGCCGCGAGACGCTTGCGTTTCCCCTATCCTGACACGCTCCTGTTGGACTATCCTGCGGACCTCTTTGCGCGCGGCCCCGAGGGCAGGTCGTGCCGGCGGAGCTCGTGGTGGTGGCGGTGGTTTTGCGCGCCCATCGTTGGGGTCTTGGTAGGAGGGTTGCGTCGTGGAGAAGAAGGCGGACCGCGTGGATGTCGATATGGTCTCAATTGATCTGTAAAAGTCTGTCCGTGTCAGGCCCGCAGCTGGGCGGAGGGCGTGGCGACGCATTGTGTGGCTTGCGTGGTGATATTGACGGAAATTGATCAAATCGAGCTCCAGAAATTTCGCTCGAGATCACGAATCGCGGGCAGGTGGTACTAGTTCGATTACATAAGCCATTGCGCGAAGCACCATGAATGACAGCCCCCCCCCTGAGATTGAGTTTGAGAGTCTTACACCAACTACCCTCTTGATATAAATCAATTTAGATGGACTTCATCATACAAAAATTCCTTTGTAATTTTCTGCAACATATTCCCCTTACTTTTCTCTTGAAATTAAGTATTTTTTAAATACAGAGAGATGCACAAACATTCGTTGCTTGCTCCTTTTACCCTTCGCATTCTCATTTCGTACACCTTTGCGAATGTACCTCTCTCAATTTTGCAAAGGCTTGCCCATCCCACCCATCGTAATCATCTTGATGCTCTGGTACTCGGCAATGCCATACCTCGAACCCTCCCGCCCGAACCCAGATTCTTTGACTCCTCCAAAAGGGCTGGCCGGGTCTGATATCAATCCCGTATTCACGCCAATCATGCCGACCTCGAGCGCCTCTGCAACGCGGTAAACCCTCGTGATATCGTTCGAAAAGAAATACCCTGCCAGTCCAACCGTCGCTTGGTTTGCCATCGTCACCACCTCCTGTTCGGTATCAAACGGAAACAGCCCCGCGACGGGTCCAAACGTCTCCTCCGATGCCAAGGCCATGTCGGAAGTCATCCCCGTCAACACCGTCGGCTGGTAAAAGTTATCCCCCAGCTCTGGCAACTTCTGCCCACCTACGATGCACGTAGCCCCTTTGCTCTCCGCGTCACGAACGTGCTGGTCCACCTTGGAGACGGCGCGGTCATGAATCAGCGGCCCGTGGGTGGTCCCTTCGTCGAACCCGTTGCCCACCTGGAATCCCTTCACCTTCTCGGCAAAAGCCTTCGAAAACTCGTCGTAGATGCCCCTCTGGACGTAGATTCGATTCGCGCACACGCATGTCTGGCCCGAGGAGCGGAACTTGGACGTGATGGCTCCGGCTACGGCGGTGTCGAGGTCTGCGTCGTCGAAGACGATAAAAGGTGCATTGCCACCGAGTTCGAGAGACATTTTCTTGAGAGTCGAGGAAGCATGCTTCATGAGGATTTTCCCGACGTCCGTGGATCCGGTGAAGGATATCTTCTTGACCATTGGATGCGTACAGATTGCCTCGCCGACGTCGGGGGTGTTGCTCATAGATGTGATGACATTGACGACGCCCTTAGGAATGCCAGCGCGATGGCCCAGTTCCGCGAGGGCAAGTGCGGTAAAGGGGGTTTCGCCCGGAGCTTTGCACACAACCGTGCAGCCGGCTGCCAAAGCCGGACCGATTTTTCTCGTTATCATGGCAGCAGGGAAGTTCCACCTGTTCAGTGTTAGATGTGCTCCCCATTGTGATCGTCATGCCCGGCCAGCTTACGGTGTAATGAGGCCGCACACTCCAACGGGCTCCTTGAGGGTCATGACTCTGTTTCCGGAAACGGATGCCGGGATCGTGTCTCCGTACGTCCTCGGAGCCTCCTCGCTGAACCACTCGAAGAAATTAGCGGCATACGTGACCTCCCCTTTAGCGTCCGTCACGGGCTTTCCGTTCTCCCATGTGATGAGCGTGGTTAGGTCCTCGGCATTCTCCACCATCAAATCGTACCACTTCCGGAGAAGCTTCGACTTGTCACGGCCGGTTCGGCCCCGAAACGAGCGGAAGGCATCATGCGCAGCGATTATGGCCTTTTCCGTGTCCTCAGCGTCGAATTCTGGGCATGAGCCAATAACATTGCTCGTTGCCGGGTCTGTCCGTGGTTAGAAGCCGCGGTCTGCTCGATTCAGGATGGAGTTCTTTGCGGACCTGTCACTTCAAACGTCTTGCCAGAGGCTGCCTTAACCCATTCGCCATTGACATAGCAGACATCCTGCTTGAGTAGAGACGGATCATTAAGCTTGCAGACATTAGCAACGTAGTTCTCCAATTCATCCAAGGAGAAAAGCTAACCTTGGGAACCATGTTTGAAAGCGACCGCACAAGGATACCGGAGACAGCAAAGAAGGGGCTTCTTCCCCAAACCCTTCGGACAAACAGACGCGGCACTGTCGACTTTTGTAGCAACGTGCCCACCATACCGGTCCAACCGCGAATGCACAACCGAGGTGCCGCAGACAGTCAGGAAGGGATCAAACGGCAAACGTAAGTAAATTGATTGGCTAACAGGGCAAGTATCACGACATATACAATATGCAAGCGCAGCCTGGGGTGATTGTTGAGTGGCAAAGGGGAATAACGGTTTACGAATTAGGGACCGAAGCCGATGCTGGAGGCGGATGCCGCTGGGGTTGCTATTATCAGGAGCTCTTGTGTTGATGACGTTTTCTGAGGATCATGCCACGGTCCATCGTAGCGGGGTGGAGGGGCAAATTAGCGGGGCACGGGTACACGCGAGGAAATGCTGATGGGTCGCAAGGTGCCTAGTCTCGGCTTCCGGCGCCGGCTGCGTCTGGTCGCATTCAAAAAAGCCTAGTAAAGAAGAAAGGCTGAGGAAGTACCTAGCAGATGATAGTCAACGACATCACTCCTGCTGATAGAATGACAGATAGGGGTTGCCACGCTGCTTAGGAGTTCGTCTTCCAGTCGCTGAAGGTAAGCCTGACCCTACGACGCCCTAGGCCTGAGCGTTGAACAAACAAAACGATTGATCCGAGAAAAGCGGAAAGGAAAAGAAATTTGAATGGGAGTTGACAGCAAAGTTTCAGTCATAACTGATTGGATTAAAAGGTAAAGCCCGGAAGCCGTAAAAGTTCCTAACGGGCGTTTGATACAGGTTCAACACCAACATGGTGGAACCTTGACTCGACCGATGGGAAACCATAGAGCGCCATCTGTCTCTGATATTATACATGTAAGTAGGCAAGCAGGCCTTCATCCAAACTCCATCCCTTATATCCGAGATGGTGACGTGGTCCCGGCAACCCTTCCCTAAACATAAAACATTCCCATGATCCGCTTCGACCAAACTTCTATCACATTCACCGTGTCCACATGCTGCATGGGCTCAATGGCGGCTGTCCAACGTCCGGAAGGCAATTGTCCTTGGGGTGTAAGGAACGCCAGTCGTGGGTGACCGCAGGCTCTGCATATCGGTATTCCTAGCCTTGCTCATCTCAATCGAGTCGGCATCCTCATCGTCCTCGCGTATGTCATTTTCTGGGTTGGGGAGCATTGAATGGATCGCAACGAGAAGGTAAGCAAGTTGCACAACCCTAAATCGTTGTTAGATTCTTGTCCAAATGATGGCCCTTCTAAACGGGGTACGAACATCATGTAAATGCTGACGGCAAAGGAGCCCTTTGCAATTTTGCAAAGCTTCACTGCGTTGTAGGGAGCAGCGACGTCGCAGTTCATGCGGATATACCAAGCCACGGGACTGGGATACCTCGCATCGGCGTAGTCGGGTCCCATCTGACCGTAGACGCTGACGGCCCAGAGAGCTGTCATGCACGCACCGACAACGGTTCCGATGATGGGGTACCAAACCTTCATGATGAAGCTGATGAGCTTCGTCAGCATGAAGAAGAGGGTTATGACCGAGACGGCAACGTTGAAATTTGTTTGCCTGCATCGACAACCAAGTCAGCTTACGAACTCCTCAGCCTCTTTGTCAGCCGAACGGGCATCTCACATTTGCGACCAGACGAATGGCACCGTGGGGAGTGGCTTATAGTTGGCGTGGGCGTAGAGAACCATGTTCGGGTTCGAGTTCCAGCCATTCTCGAAGCCGATCTCCCAGAACTTTGTCCGGTACAGGTTTGGCTGGGCGATGCCGAAGAGGACGAGGGTTGGGATTAGACCGGCCAGCTCGAAGAGGAAGATATACCAGACAGGCTTCCGAACGCGCCATTTTCGGTGGAGAATGTGGTAGTTCATTTTGGTCTGGGGAATGCTTCCTGCTGTCGTGGGGAGAACGAGTCCGGCAACTGTCCTTCTATCTGATCTCTTTTCGGTTCGGCGCCGTACTGGCGGTGGTCGGGGTCGGTCAGATTTGGTCGTCGCAGCCCGGCTCGATCGTTATAGCAAGGTAGCTGGCTCGCAGCTTGTCCCCGGTACGTTCGTTACACCGGCAAGAAGGGTGATTGTCTGGACTTGATCGCTGGATTGGGAGAAATCCGTCAGGAACCACGACAAAATCCAAGAAGCGGCTCCTCGGGCAATAAATGAGGAGAACAGGGCAGATGGGGGCGTGGAAGGTCGACCTATTCCTGGCCCACATTGGCGCACAGAAGCCCAGCGCGGGTGAGCGGCTCGCTGGTTTGCTGCCAATGTCAGTGTGCAATTGCGCTGCAACTTGGTGCTTCCCGCATCTCATCACGGCTGGTAGATGGCCCAATCGGGAAGCGGAGCTGATGAGATTTTAAGCGCCCAGAGTGATGGCGCCGCTTGATTGGCTGGATGGTTGGATGCGAAGGCTCGTCTCTGTGAAATGGCCAATAAAATGGGCGATTCGCGATGATGGGGGGAGGAACACCTGCCGACACCCCTGTAGCGACTTTTGTCAGCGGGATTGATGAAAGTGGGGTCGTGATTGGTTGGATTTGCACGAGTTTTCTGACTGCAGACGGGTATCAGGCGCTTTCATATATCTGTTCTAACTTGAGCACGGTTTCATCAGTTCATTTAGCACCTTGTCCTGCATCACACACAAGGTCAGTATCGCACCTCATGTTTCTGATGTGTGACAGAGGCTGTTTGTGATGAGGTCTTGATTGCGATATCCGCCGTGGTTGATGTCGAGAGAAGTAGGCTTGCATGCTCATGTCATTCCGCGAGCGCTGTTGATGTGTGTGCTGATCATCGACCACCAACTGGTGCTTTTGCTTGACAGTCGTCGACTTGGCGCTTGCCTCAAGGCTGCATATGCTAGGGGGTAACAAGGCTATTTCCAGAATGCCGCACACGCTTTTGCCATTCCCTATTAATTTGAGCTACCAGTCCTCCACGAAGGAACCCCCTTGGCTGGTGATACCCTCGAAATCCCACCAAGTAGAAAATCACCAGACCTTGTTGGCAGAGGAGTCGAGTGAATTCTTAGTTGGTCGAAACAATGTAACGAGGAAAGTGGCTATGCGATACAAGCAGCCTTATTCACGACTTTGTTAGTCAACCGTTAGAATACCCGAAAATACTGTGGACATATGGACGAAGAGGCTGTCAGTTGGAGACATCTAGTAAGAGACGCAAATACTGTGGGTTCTTAGCTACTGTTGAGCTCTAAATTCCTCTTTCTTCCTTCTTGCGTCTTTTCTTTGCTGTCATTATTTTCTTGCTAGATACCTTTGGGCTTCTTGACTCATGACGGACTATCATTCGTGCCAATGGCATGGTCATTTGGATGTGCTCTCAAATAGGACATACGTTGTCCTTAACCCTAATACAATTTCGCCTATCCCTTGCTCGGTCTCGTTAGCGTCGACCAACAGGTTTCTGAATGGTATAATTATAGCGGGCAATTGCCGTGCAAGGCGGCAACCACCCACACTTCGCAGGCCGAATGTCCGAACCGGCTGCAAGAGTAGCAACCATTTTTGCTTCAAATACGATCCTTGTGATTGCGTACACTTCCTCGTGGAATTTAGTTCGGTGAAGCCATCAACACTACAGCCCGCCAGATTGTGGCCTGTCCTCCCTCAAAACAAGCGCCAACGGACAGCTGTCAACTAAAATGACCCTGTAATTTAGGCTCATACTTTGAGCACAGGGTCTGTCCACAGCTTGGGTGCAGGGCTACATTGAAATTCGCCCCTCCTTCACCAACTCCCTGTCGAATTTGCAACAGTGTTGTCGATGAGGGCCTGGACCCGTCCCCGCTTTCCAGATTGCGCCTTGGCAGGCAAGCATGCCAGCATGCTGCAGGCATTCATCGCTAACATCCTGGGGCTCAAGCCCATATTTTCTCTCCAATGCCAAAGACTACCTCTGTAGGCCTTATGCATATGCACGTAAGAAGTAGATAGTCGTGGTCTAGATCAACGTTAAGTCTTATTTGAGGCGGGCTAGACTGCGCCACAGCGACAGGCTACTTTACTTGAAGGACAAGCAATCTGAGTGTCGGAGCCTATGACTGGCCCGCGCGACATCATACGATGCTTTTGTCCTAGCTGGGAAGAGCGGAGCAATCAGTCCCTTCGATCATGAACTGGCTGCAGCTCTTGGTCTTAAAAGTTTCCTTTTTGTGCAGTCATGACTTCTCACCATGAAAAGTAAAAACGTTCCCTTGCTTGGACTCCATTTGATTTCTTCAACCCTGCCGAGTTTCTAGAGTTCGCTAAAACGGAAAGTTCTTCCGAGTTGAGCTACCCCGGACTTCATACCCAAATTTTCACCACCATTCTCTACAAGACAAAGCTTTACCCGCCCTTCAAGCCAGTTGATGAGCTTCCCATTGATCGTTAGAATTAAGCGTTCCGTGACCGACATTATTTAGATCGAATCCTAGGGGGAAACACTGCCTGTTGGCTTCATCAGGCTCTGACCAGGCTAACTCTTCGGGAGGCCCGCAAGCCACAAGTTGTGCTCACAAGTCCGGCAGGTGCCCATGCCACCGTCACAACCCAAAGCTCCAAGGACACAGGGTCGAAGCAGCCAGACGCACAGCGAGGGAACACGAGAATAACGGCCTTGAGACAATAACGATAACTAATACAGCGTCCATGTCCGGCTCCATACCTGGACCAGCGCAATCGGTAGTCCGTCTAGTAGTCGCGCCCGGTCAAGCGGCAAGGGCACCTGTTCAGCCGGGCGAGCTGTCAGAACCAGCCGGGAACCTCAATATCACGCGGGCTCGAACTCGGTGGGAAACCAAAGCTACTGCTAGGTATCCATGTCAACCCCGTCTAAGAAGAGACGCATTGGTTCGGATTTCAACTTTGACGACACGCCGTCGTTACCGACGTCGACCAAGTCCAATCCAAATACAAGGTGGAAGCGCCGCGACTCAAAGCCCCTCTCCAGCCCTCAGCACATGAGTAGTCGCGAGTCCCGGCTCTCCTCATCAGATGCGGCTGCGGCCATGGTAAGCCGTTTGCGAACCAACAATGAGGATGTGACGGTTGTGAGCCTACCGCGAGGCACCGTCAAGACTTTGGACTCGGAGCATAAATCGAGAAACGCTCAAGGCAGCTTTGGATCGGCTGGCTATCCCTCGAACTCCATCAGCCCAAGTGCAAAACCTACAGCTGTTGTAGCGCAATTGTTGCAGAGAATCGGCATCATTGAGCTCTTGGAGCAAGACACGCGGCCAACATGTGTCATCGACTTGCAGTACCCGGCAAATGCGTCAAGGGCCCGGCTCAACATCATCTATTCGAATGCTGTTTTGAGATCATCGAAGCATGTGCTGGAGCTTCTCGACGCAGACGGAGATGAGGCATTCGCTAGTCCTGAGTTCGTTGCTTTCCAGGAATGGGTGACGATGGGCATTCGGGCTCCTGACATGGGACCTCCCGTCTCGCCTCCGCGCTTATTTGGTGGCATACTGTGGACAAGCGCAACATTGCGAGGGCGGTTTCGTATCCTTAGCGGAACGGCCGAGGTGAGCAGAGCATCTCATGATGAGAGGGCGAATGCAGGCCAAGTGCAGAATCCCAGGCGCTTCGGCCAGAGCCAGGAAACGCTGACGCCGTCTTCAGAAGTGGCACAAGACTACTTCAGAAATGCCGGCTGTCTCACTGGACAGGCCGACGTGTTGTCGGATGTCCTAGGCGTTGACGATGACGGGGGTGGCGACCATGCCGACGAGTTCACGCGAACGGTGCCCCAGTCTCAGCTTGCAAGCCGACCCTCGTTCGATTGGACGAAGATTTCTCTCACGAGCAATCTCCCTGATCACATATACTTTGCGCGCACGCTAGATTGGGCCTCGACGCCGCTTGGACCTGTCGAGCTTTGGTCGGCAGACTTGCGTGCCATGGCCAACCTGATCATGGCAAGCCCCCATCCTGCTGCCATGTACTGGGGGCCCGAGCACGTGGCCATCTATAATGAATCCTACGTCGAGATCGCCGGTCAGAAACATCCTTCACTCATGGGGAAGCGGTATAGCGAGGCATGGGCGGAAATATGGCCGGAAATCGAGCCAGTCTTTCAGAAGGCCTTCGAGACGGGGCAATCGGTAATGAAGGAGGAGAACCAGCTGTTCCTCAATCGTCACGGTTTCCTCGAGGAAACCTTTTTCTCGTGGTCCATCGTTCCCATTGTTGGGGCAGACGGCGAGGTTGTGGGGCTTTACAATCCCGCCTTTGAAAACACGGGGCGCCGGGTGGCGGAGAGGAGAATGTTGACACTTCGAGAGCTTGGCGAACTGACAACCCAGGCGACCGACGTCAAGAGCTTCTGGCAGCAGGTGTTGAAAGGATTCCGTTCCAATCCCTTCGATGTCCCCTTCGCCCTCATATACTCGGCTAAGAGCGACAATGGCAGCGAAAGCTCTACGACGGCGTCCGGGAGCGTCTCCTGTCCGCCGCAGCTCGTGCTCGAGGGCTCCCTTGGTGTCCCGGACGAGCATCCTGCGGCAAAAAGGCATTTGTATCTTCCAAGTTCGGAAGAAGGGTTTGCTCCATACATGCGCGAGGCCCTCCAAAACAGCGACGGCGTGGCGGTTCTCTCGACCGAAGACGGCACACTTCCGTCGGCCCTGCTAGAGGGCTTCCAACGGAGAGGATTTGGAGATCCTTGCAGCACAGTCGTCATCTTGCCGATCCACCCTACGACTACCAGCGAAACCGAGGTGGCCTTCATCATTTTGGGGATCAATCCACGGCGTCCGTATGACGGCGACTCTCGGCTGTTTGTCACCCTGCTGTCGCGTCAACTGTCAACGTCCATGGCCTCGGTTGTGCTGTATGAAGAGGAGGTCAAGCGTGGGAGAATGGCGGCCTTGATAGCGGCTCAGAATAACCAAGAGCTGTCCGAACAGCTGATGCAGCGGACGCAGGAGGCGGTGGAGAGCGAGTACAAGTTTACTCGCATGGCTGAGTTCGCACCGGTTGGCATGTTCATAGCGGGACCGGACGGACGTTTCAACTACTGCAACGACGAGTGGTGGCATGTATCGGGCCATCCGCGAACAGAACCGGTTGACACGTGGATGGAGAGTGTGCGCGACGAAGACCGCGCTGGCCTTGATGCCATCTGGAAGCAGCTTATCGATGAGAAGCTGTCCGTCACCCACGAGTTCCGGTTCAAGTCGAGCAGGCAGAACGGCGATCAACGCATGGAGACGTGGGTTCTCATGAGCGCATATTCGGAAAAAGATTCTGTCGGCTCGGTCAAATCCATCTTTGGCTGCATGACGGATATTTCATCGCAGAAGTGGGCCGAATACTTCCAAAATCAGCGCCGGGAGGAGGCGGTCGAGCTCAAGAGGCAGCAGGAGAATTTCATCGACATCACCAGCCACGAGATGCGCAACCCGCTGAGCGCCATTCTCCAATGTGCCGACGAAATATTCAACGGCGTGATGCGATTTCGGAGTGAGGGAGAGGTCCGAGCCGTGGGAGAGGAGGCTGATGCCGGCCTAGCTGACCTGCTCGAAAGCTGTGCCGAGGCGGCCAACACCATCAATCTCTGCGCTAGCCATCAGAAGCGTATCGTCAACGACATTCTGACATTGTCGAAGCTCGACTCGAAACTGCTGCTCGTAACCCCCGTCGATGTCCAGGCCTTCGACACAATTCTCCAAGTGCTAAAGATGTTCGAGGCCGAACTCGCCACTCACAGCATCGCGCTCAACTATGAAGTAGAACAGAGTTACATCGACCACGAGATTGACTGGCTTCGACTCGATCCGTCGCGGCTTTGTCAAGTTGTCATCAACCTCATGACCAATGCCATCAAGTTCACGCAGAACTGCGAAAAGCGCTCCATCACCGTCAGCATTGGAGCATGCAAGTCGCCGTCGGACCTGACATCGTCGGGTGTTGCCCTGTTTCCCAGCCCCCCCAAGGACGTGGAGAATCCCACCCACAACGAGGAGGACTGGGGCTACGGCCCAGAGATTAACCTCTACGTCTCAGTCCGAGATACAGGCCCCGGCATCAGCGACGAGGAGAAGAAGGCGCTCTTCCAACGCTTCTCGCAAGCATCGCCAAGAACCCATGTGCGATACGGCGGCTCCGGGCTCGGCCTCTTCATCTCGCGCATGCTGACGGAGCTGCAGGGGGGCCAGATTAGCGTCACATCGCAGAAGAACGTGGGTAGCACCTTTACCTTCTATATCAAGGCTCGAAAGTCGGACAGCCCGCCCAAGCGTGGCACGCCCCTCCAGACGCGAAGCATGCAGATTGGCATGCCCAGGCCGGACAACTCCCCCCTCCACCCCACGGCGCCGCAACGACGACCGTCCCACAGAATGGTGCATGGCGTGCAACTGTGCCTCGATGTGCTGATTGTCGAGGACAACTTGGTGAATCAGAAGGTGCTCGAGAGGCAACTCCGTAACCAGGGAAGCACCACGCACGTAGCTAACCACGGCGGCGAGGCGCTCGACATTCTCAGGTCGTCGCGTTTCTGGAAGGGCAACAGCGGGAACGGAATCAACATTGCCGTCATTCTCATGGACCTTGAGATGCCCGTCATGGATGGTACGACGTGCGTGAAGAAGATTCGGGAGCTAGAAAAAGACGGCATCATTACGAGGCATCTTCCCGTTATCGCCGTGACGGCGTATGCGAGGCCGGAGCAGATCAACGAAGCAATAACCTCCGGCATGGTAAGCCCCCGGCCCGTATTTTATTGTCTTTGATACCAGATTAGAGCCTACGGTTGACTTAAATCTATGAAATAGGATGATGTTATATCCAAGCCCTTTAGAATCTCTGAGCTTATTCCGAAAATCATCGAGCTGGCGACGAAGTGCGGAACAATACCCCGGAGCTCCGAGGAGAAATAAACCGCACCTGAGAACGCTGACGTTGGGCAAGCAAGAAAACGACGGATGGGAGTTCCCTATGGCCTTTTAGCCCTCCTCTAGTACTCTCTTGTCTCAATGTCCTGGTTACCTACTCTGGTGACTCCAGTACATGGGGGAGGAGGTTCCCTCAGAGCGTCAAGAAATAGCCGTGACAAAACGGCGTGTATGAGATGGGAAGATGTCTGGGTGTACGATCTTGGCGATGAAGGCCGGGGATCATGGTTTTTTTGTATTTTCCCAGTTTTTTGTTCTCCGGCTTTTTGCATACAATATATGGGTATATTTGGGATAGTTTATATACCAAACTATATGGAGGTTAGTCAGGAGCAAATTTCGGTACTGCATACTTGGCTGTCGAGGACTGGACAAACGACGATAGGCAATAGGCGTCTGCTGGTGGTAAATATGGCTAGCTCGCGAACCGGGACTAGCTGGGCTATTGCTTGCTTTCTTTGATCCCTCAATGTTTCAACTTTCAAGCCTGTCGGGTATCTGGGGTATCGTCTGCCCGGACAGCTAGTTAGGTCAATTATTGAGGTTCGACCATGAGCAAAAAGTGCCTATTCCCCCAGCATACTACGAAGTTTGTCAAACCACGGTCGGGCCCGGAAGAGGAAGGGAGAAAGAAAGAATAAATAAAACCTCGCATACGTCCGTCCGTGGTAAATTTAAGCTGATGCGGCCATTGGACCAACTTCTCGCGCTAACTACCACACTTGGGTGTCTACGTCCTTGGTCCTGAATAGGTGGAAGACCTGAATACCATTTGAATACCATTGGACCTTCCTTTCCTTGCCGCTCCTCTGGGAGAGGACGTCAAGCCATAGTACCTTTAAACCTATGTCCCGCGTTCCTGAACTTCTTGGTGGCAACACAGCACCGTCGTCTCGTAAACCCCTTACCTCAAAATGTCCAGATAGAGAACAGCTCAAGAATGATATGCAACACTCAACAATGCAACCGATGTATTAAGCTATTATTAATAGACCCGACCCAGAACTTGACCCTACATGGTCAAGTCCCAGCCGTCGGAATCCGAAAGCATTTCCTCTGCTCCCCCGGTAAAACTCGCTGTGCAAACGACTTCCTCGAGAGCCTGAACGAATGGGCTACACGCCAGAATCCAACAGATCGCTTCCACCTTCCTTTGTTTTACCAGTTTCGTTGTTTCTTCCACGCCATGCACCCTCTCCGTTATTACTAGGCGTCCGTCTCGGTCGTTTCCTGTCCGGAATAACAAAACATGAGGTATTTGTTTTTTGCTGTCTTGCAGATGGGTATACTGGGTATCAAAGCAAGTCGTCCAAAAAGAAAGGTACGCGGCATGGTATAAAGCGGCGACTGAAAATCAAAAAGAAAAAAACCAAAGCAGAAAAAACAATTAAAAAGAGCAGCCCGAGCCGGTTCAGGTAGCGACCGGCCAGATTGCTGTCAACTTGGTCAACGACCGAGACAAACAAAACAATCCCGCCTTGGGCCACCCTTGCGTTGGGACATGTTCGTTTCCATAATAAAAAAGCCGAAACGGCACCAGGGCCATCGTAAACCAATCTCGACAGGGTATCTTGAAATGCAGTTCCCGATTACCGACCGTTCTTCCAATCAATGCTCAACCGACCCTCATGGATTCTAGGTGCTTCAGAGGCAGAGGTCGAAAAATGGTCCTCGTCTTCACTGACGCGGGAACCGTATCGTTGGCTCTCGATTCTAGCCGCTAGGCGGCAGACACGATGCCTCACCGACGACCAATACCTGACGCGCCTATGCAGCAGCAGTTACGGCCGGAGCGGCGACGGCAGCAGGCTCAGGCTTGTTGACCGGCTCCTCCTCAGCAGGCTTGGCCGCCTCCTCTTTCGGGGCTTCAACCGGGGCAGCCTCACTCTCGACGGGCTTATCCTCGGTCTTCTCGGCACTCTTGGTGCGTCCCTGGATTGACAACGTGGTTAGTGCTTGAAATACTCATCTCACAAACGGATATCCCGACACACCTTGATCGTAGCACGTAGCTTGGAGAAAGGACTCTGGCTCTTCTTCTCAGTCTTCTCGGCTTTCTCTTCGCCATCAGACTTCTCGGTCTTTTCCTTGTAGTGGAAGAAGGGCAGAGACGACTTGCGCTTCTCGCTCTTAACCTCCTTCTTGGACTCGCCATTGGTAGCAGGAGTCACCTCCTTTGTCTCAGTGGGAACGGTACCGGCAGAAATGCCCGCATCGAGGGGAGTGGTGGCCTCAACGGGAGGAATAACGGGGGCAGTCTCAGACGTGGCCGCAGGGGCCTCAACTTCTGTCGTTTCCCCCTTAGCAGGCTCCTCAGCAGCCTTCTTCTCCTTCTTGCCAAAGACACCAGCAAAAATGCTGTTGCAAGCGAGTTAGAACGAGTACTCATGACACATGGAGCGTGAAGCAGGACGTACCTTGCCCTCTTTTGAATGGAGGGCTTTTCCTTGGGTTCCTCCTCCACCTTGGCCTCCTCGGTAGACGCGACGGGCTCAACAACAGGCTCCTCGGTCGCGGCCGGGGCATCGGTGGACGCTTCAGCGGGAGTCTCCGTAGCCGCGACAGTCTCGGCAGGCTTCTCCTCCGCCTTGGACTCCTTCTTCTCCTTCTTGAAAAAGCTCATAATGTTAACAGACTCGCGCTTGCGGCTAGCTGAGCGACGCTTGGGCTCCTCCTTCGTCTCCTTAGCAGCCTCCTCTTCCGTCTTTACTTCATCCTTGGCCGGCTCCTCCGTCTTGACCTCCTCCTTTGCTTCTTCAACGACGGGGGCTTCGGGAACCGCCTCCTCAGTCTTGGCTTCTTCTGTAGCTGGCTCGGCAGAAGGCTCCTCCTTCTTGGCGGGCGTGGGTTTGAAGCCCTCCATGGCTTGCGTATAAGCCTCAGTGGCAACAACTGCCTCCTTAGATGCCTTGGCCTCCGTAATCTTGAGCTTCAACTGCGAAACCCAGTTCTCGGCATCGGCCTTGGTAGAGGCCTTGAAAGTGTGCTTGAATCCACTGGCGCTGAAGTGGAACTTGACGGGACCGTCAGTCGTAACATCACTGGCTTCACCGAGGTTGATGATGCCAGTGGGAGTATCCTTGCTGCCGACAAAGAGAAGACCTTTGCCAGTGCTGGCAGCCCAAGCGGCGTTCTGATGGGCGACGTCAACGTTCTTGGCCGCCTTGACGTAGCCAGCGAGCTTATCAGTCTCGACCGCGTCAGATCCAAACCAGAAGGCCTCCTTCGAGTATAGGAAGTTCTTGGGGAGCTTGGATTCGGCCGACTTGTGCTCAAGCGTGCCCTCCTCAACGGGCTTAGCCTCCTCCTTGGGAGCCTCGGCAGGAGCAGCCTCGGCGACAGCGGCGGCCTCTGCCGGCTTGTCTTCAGTCTTGGTCTCCTCGGTAGGCTTGACCTCGGCAGGGACGGTTTCGGTGGCCGGAGCCTCCTTGGGGGTTTCAACGGGCTTCTGTTCGTCGGCCATTGTAGCGAAGAGCTTGGTGGTTCTGTAGAGGCGGGGGTGGATCTTCTTGATCAAAAGAAAGCAAAGTCGAGTTGACTGGTTTGGGTATCCGATAGGGTATCTCTAAAACGCGAAGTAGTCGTGAAATGCTCAAAAGCAGGGTATCTCAATAGCAAGAAAAAAGCAGGGTATAACAAGAAGTCCAATATGGGACGGCGGCGTTGTCTGAGGACAGGAGCGTCAACAGATTCCAAGTCTGAGGGACGTACGAAGGAAGGTACGGTATGGAGAACAAATTGTTGCGGCAGCACACGAGAGGGAGAAGAAAAGAAGGGAAGGAAGCTAGACGAGTTGATGCGCGGGTTGGGGGTACTTATTGCCTGTGGTCGGGGGGTGGACCGTGGGAGTGCTGTTCCAGTCCAGTCGTTGTCAACCAGGCAGGCTCTGGCTTTTGGGAGCTTCACACTTCTTCTTGTTCTGATTCGGGAAATGATTTGGCACCTACCAAACCGTTCTGGCCAGTCGAGGAGAAACGGTGGGTAGGAGCGGCCAAGCGACGACGAGGACAGGGAAGCTTGGACTGGCACGGTGAATCACGGCGGCACGGTGCTGGGGGGGGTGTTGACGTTAGTGGCCGGCCGTCAGCCATTCGTCGATCGCGTTGGGATTGCCGGTTGGATGCTGCAGCCTCCGTGCCTGTGGTTCTGACGCTTTGCGTGTCTTTGATGGCCCCCTAGCTCAAATTAACATTTTGCTAGTATTGCAAGGACCGGTACGAACGATACATGGTGCTGCTCCAGGTGCAGGGAAGAGTATTGGCCTAATGCGAGGCACCACTGCACTGTGCGAAACATTCACGTGCCGTCAAATGCAACCGCCATCTCGAGCTGTTCATGGCGACGACCTGTTTTCGCAAGCACGGCACGTCACATGCTGTAGACTGACTTTGCCCGTTCTGCAATTTCCAAGGTGCCAGACAAATCAGCTAAGGCAGCAAGCTGCTACTACTTGGTTTCCTTTGCGAGCCCAGCAAGTGTGCTCCTATAAACAATAGATCGATCTACTGATAAAACAGCTCAGAGCTTTCCTTGAAGCATGTCCGGGCTGGTGAGAAACTGCATGGAAGCGGGTGCATCTACTGGCCGTTGCTCGGTGGACGATCGCCTGTCCGTGCTGGGTGCATTTAAGCGAGTGGGAAGAAATTGCGATCCATTCAGATGTGCTACCCTATGAAGCGCAGGGACACATTTGGAGGTATACCTGGGGGTACATCGTAGAAATTGCGGCAAGCTCCTCGTCAGCACTTCCATAACCCGGACGGTATCGGCAGCCATGCTTTAGCCCGAGACTCCAAAACGACTAGGCTGTCAGGGTCCTGGCTCGGACGTTTGGACCCACTCGCCACTGAAACTTTTTTTGGCCCGGCGTCAGGTCCATGTACGAAATCGAAATCAGTCAAATAAAAAAGATTACGGGTGGGTCCTGCTCTCCTGCTAAGAAGAGTTGAGAGATGGCGTCTGATGTCGGGCAAGGGTCGAAGACGGAAAACGAGCACCTCATTTGGCATTGTGCTTCAATCAGCAGGCGCAACTTAAAAAGTCTTGCTTGGTTGATTCAGCCCAGCAGAGATGAGCACCGCACCTAGCCAAGAGAAGGCACGAGACTCGCAGTCACTGATATCGGTTTGACGTTTACTGCAATCTGCAGCTAGCATACGGCACTGGGGTAACTAAGGCAAGCTGCAGCCCCTCTGCAAGGCTTTCGCTCCGTACGCAGCAGATGCATTCCTCCAGCGACTCCACTGGGTTGGAGAAATAGAGATTGCTCTTCGGGCATACATTTCCCCTTGCGACTGGTCGGAGCTTTAGCACACGCCGTCCTGTGGTCACGGGCTGCAGGGCGCCCAGCGGCTACGCCAAGACGCGGCAACCCAGACATGGAGAAGGACGTGGCTTGACCAGGGCGTCGTCGGCGCCCATCGCAAAGGGCAACGCTCATTTCTGAAAGCTCCAATCCTATGTCGTCTCAGGTTCCGCGGCGCACTGTGCTTAACGAAGCTGTTGTCCCATGCTTCGTTTAGGAATATCGTTGACTGTTGATGGAAGCATTGCGACTTGTGGCTCCAGAGAGCCGGAATGTGATTTTTGGCCCTCATCAGAAAGCTTCCGATGTCCCGACGTCCCGACGTCATCCTCTCTCCTCAGCGGATATCACCTCTGAGAGTCTGACCTTTGCCTCAGTCTTGATTACCATAAAGTGTGCCTCGGTCCTGCTTGCATGACTGATTGCCGGCCCTCCACAAAGTCTCGCGTTCTCAATTTTAATGAAAGTCTGCTGCGGCAAAGTGGATGGTTTAGTAGTACGGTACCAGCAGTGGCCGGAGTATCGTTGCCACATACGAAGGGTACGTACATACTTGGTTCTGATAACATTGAAACATGCTTCACCACGTCGACTCCGACTCAACTCTTGAATACATTGGGGCTGCAGCATCACCAAACCGGCATGTGACTCGTGTCAATTTGTTCAAGGCACAGCATGCCCTTCCGGTCCTCCTGGGCCCATCGGTCAGGTCATGTCCGCCCACTGGAGTATCCTAATGCTGCATGAGTCTGGTCCGAGTCGAGCGTATGGAAAGGTACACAGTTTGTATTACAGCTGACTACTGTGAAGCGACAATCAATCAAATCGAGATCCACCGCATTACATCTACCGGAAGGCGTCAGGTTGGACAGGTACAATTTTTTACGGACCAGTGTCGCTTTCGGTGGACGTAATCTCTTTTTCCTCCAACCGTTCCATGTTACCCCTGCACGGCCGGTTCTCTGGATTGTGGATGTGGATTCGGGATAGGGGTTCGGCAATGGCTCTGGAGTCTAATCATGACCCCATCGAGAGGGGTGTTTGCGAACCGTACATTGCTTCGCTGCTCATTGCAGGGCTACTGTGGCCATGGTGGTTGACAGGCAGTCATGGACAGATTCGCAGTCCGTCCATCATTTTCTTCACGTCAGAACGTAGATGCAGTGCCGAACACATAGTCGTGCCTTGAAACCACGTCTCTGCAAATTGGCTCGAGACCATCGAAACTTAGAACCCCTTGGGCGCCAGTCTAGAGCCAATATCACTAAATTTCCCCCCTCTCTATACAGATATTTTTCCTTCCTTTCGCCAAATCATGGAGCACGCTGTGGTAAATTGCGGCGACTACGGAACGGACCATTCGCGGCCGGCCCTCGAGGTCTCATTTTAATAGCGCCACCGTCATGCTCTGTAGCCTAGTGGAGCCTGGCCGCGAGCGACAGCAACCGCCAGAGGGTGCCAATAAGCAAAAGCCAAATACCCCAGACGGTCAGCATCGGCAAGAGCCACGAGCAATGAGCTTCCATGCATCTATGCCATCCAAGAAACCGGCGAAGGTTGAATTTGTAGTTGAATAAATAGATGATGATCTCCGGTAGCAATGGAATTTTTGTCTACGCTTGGCGCAGGTTCTCCACAATGGATAGAGTAGGCGCCTCAAGTCCCGTAAGGTGGATAGCCTCTTGTGCAGTTTGGGGGATCGACTTTTGGTGACTTCTCAAAGATGACCTACCACCAGGGCTACGACTGAGTTACTCCATACTTGGGATTGAAGGCTATTCCAACCTAGAGCGAATTCCGAATTCTGATCCGGTAGGTTCCAGGAGTGCCGGAAGCTGCCATTGCCCCCCGTTTCCCTCTCAGCCGTCTCTGACAAGTTGAATCAGATCGTCATGCCGTGAGGCAGTTCATCAGCAGATAGAGTCTCCAAACAGAGAGCTGGCCGTTGCCACCTTGAGAGCCGAGGTGCGACGCGAGCCAGGCATGGGCCTCAGCGTTTGAGTTGCCTGGCCAGCTTTAAATCGGCTTACGGGGGTATCCTTGCAGTGGGACTTACGGTGCATCTCTGCATTCGACGCCAAACTCTGGGGTACCGTACTCCACGCAGGCTCACTTTTAGCATATGTGCGTTTTCTTTCGAGGCGCCGAGAGCGACTCCTGACTCTGGATACATTTTCCTCATTTGTTCTTTAGGCCCTTTACTCCTCTTTCCTTTTTATCATTTCCTTGCTTCAAATTCGGATCGGGAGGCAGAGAACTTGCGCTAGTGTTCGAATCACACTGACTGCAGGAGTGCCGGGAAAATTTAGCACCTTCGTACCTCGTCAACTGTTGCCAGCTCGATGTGGCTCTAGTTTCGAGTCCTCGATATCGACCCAGCTGCCCAGGCACCCTGATGGTTGGTTTATCACTTGACACTTCGTACTCTCGGTGTAGACCGCCAAAGACCCTTCAAAGACTGCCGACCAATCCATTTGTGGGGATCCTGATATCTATCCATTCCCGCGCACTTTTGTTCTGAGTGTCATTCCCGGTCCACTGCAGCAAGGCACGCATTAACTTCCTCCGATAAAAAACAATCCCCAAATACCGCCCATGGGGTCCTACGATCCACAAAGGACTCGAAGAATGTACGGCAGCCACAAGAGGAGCAGCAGCCGCAGCGGGACAGTCATGTTTCGACTTTGGACATTTCAGATTCCGGCGACCTGTTTGGTTGGATCTCGTATCTCCAAAGCACCCTTCGCCATGACACCATGACACCCCGACAGCCAGACACACTCCACGACACCCTACAGGCAGGCTGAACGAACAATGTGTGCTCACACGACCACGGCAAGCATACTTGTTGCATGGCACCATCGCCACCACATTCCAAGTGTTCCCCCCTCTGGCCTGCCTCTCGATGCATCCCCCCCCTTCCCTCGATGCTCCCCACACGATCGACTGGCAACGGTGTTGCGGCTGTCGCAGTTACAATCCTCACCGCCCGACCAGTTTTAACATTTTTGCGAGGTGCGAGGTGCGACATTCGACCACGGATCTGAGGTCTCAAGACTTCCAACATGCCGAGAATCGCCCACCCGATTGCAAAGCCGGGTCTCTCGGCTACAATCCCCTCCCACCTTGTTGTGCCACCAAGAACTAATCGCCTGCACGTGTCGACAGGGGTGGGGAGCGAGGATCGTCAATGGCTATAATGCTTCCATTGAATGGTCGGCTTCAGACACCCGAGATTTGACGCTTGTCGGGCACGCAGCAATCCAGCAGCCTGCTGTCTGCCTAGATGCTGCTGGTATTCGGGTGCTTCATGCTACCGCTGCCACATGGTTGGCTCATGTAGAGTGGATCGGGTGGGTTTTTCAGTTGTCACAAGTTGGCCCTTTGGCTTGGTCTATTTTTTATTTTTTATTTTTTCAACCGCTGCCTTGCTTCGACCCTCCTTCAGACGCTGCTAGATAGAGGTTGTCCAGAGCAGCACGCCCGTTGCAGAAAATCTCGAGCTCTCTAGCTTCAGTTTTGCTCCACATTATCCTCATCATCTGCTGGCGTGCCTCTTTGCCTATCATCCATGGCCGGCTCCCGCTCTTGACGTGATCAGGCCGTGACTTAACCTACTATGTACTCGCAGGTACCACCACACACAAGCTGCCAAGCTACTATGCATGATTTCAGCGAGATCTTCGCTTCTGCCATCTTCAACATCACTGGGCCGTCGAGTTTGGAATGCCGTCTCTAACCTGGCCCACAGTGTTCCATCGTTGGCTAGCCCAGAGGCTGCCCGCATCACGAATCTTGCCGCCAGTCCTTCGACCCACGTTCTGTCTGCCCACGTTGCCAGGCTGATCCCTCGAATCGGCCTCTTTTCCGCCAGCGCAAGCCGAGTTTCCAATGCTCTCGTTTTATCCCGGAAAGTCTACCTGCAAAGTACAGCCGGCATGCAACGGCCAAGCCAGTTTCTTGAGAGAGACGTGATTAGATGCAAATTACCTAAATGGGAATCTAGGCCATATCGACGCCATATCGTGTCATGAACGATGCATCGGCAGGATCAAGCAGTGTGTCGAGGTCTAGGTACAGTACAGTATAGAGACACTAGTTAGAATGCCATGATGTTGCCCGAGCCCCACTTCCTGGCCTTGGGTGCAGAGATGTCGGTGATAACGTCGAGACTGGGACAATCCATGGAAGTATCTTTGGAATTGCTTGCATTGGTTTTCGACTTCTGCTGGCACCAGCAGAGCCTTGATGGGTAACTCAGCCTAATCTGCTTATCGAGATTTTGCAAGCTCAGCGCTTCGGAGAAGCTCACGAGCCATGTTCCCGAACCATCTCCAAACGACGTCCCCTGATAAAGCTCGTCATTCTGAACCGTGATTATGCTTTGTACGAAGTACCAACCCATGTCTCGGATCATCGAGATACGGGAACGGTTCGAGCAAAAACATGCCGCTTCTTCATAAGCATATCGGGGATTTTAAACCACGGCATCTCAAACCCGACCGCGCTCGTCGCCGCGGTTGTAAACTTATTCTCGGTAGTATTTTTCTTAGCCCGAACATGTACATTGCGAATAAAGTATGTTCCAGAAACCTAATGATCCACATGATTGCGCCTTTCGCGAGTACCTGCTGTGGGCCTCGCAAGCGGGCTCATCAGACAATGATAAGAGCTCGTCTAGCTGTGCCGTCTATCTTTCTTCCGAAAGCCCTGATTCACTCAAACTTAAACGCTGTCATCTTTCGGCACATCAAATGTACTTGGGTCCGGCGAGCCATAGGATAATGCCACAATATGTCACGTTCTTCCGTGGCAAACCTGGAGGCCACTTGTAGCTGTCCGATATCGACAGCCTTTCCTGCTCGCGCCACTGCCGTAAAGTGGAGCCCTGTTCGATCCAGTGAAGCGGTCAACGGGCCGACACATGTACGATATCCCACCCTGTCTTTCTGGTACAGATGGATTCGAGGCGGTGGTCGGTAGACAATAATTAATAATTAATAATAGCTGCCCATACATCGTGTTTAAGGACTAGTATTGGGGCCGTGAAGTCTTCGGACTGCCCATGAACCACGAGGTTTGGACTGGTTATGAATCATGCCAGTTTAAAATCCATCTCACTCTAGGATAGGATAGGCATTTCTTGTGCAGAGAACTAGAATTTACAAGAAGCGCTTAACTTCGTCTTCAATGTAACAAGCGTTGGCTCCCCATCTCTCTTTTCCACACAAATCAAGAACACGCCGCTAGACTAGCCGTATTCAACACCACTAAAAGAAGGATCTCCATACTTCGTCAAGCAGCTCATTATCCATTGAGACGTAGACCTATAGTTCAGACTCCAAGTCAGTTCCTACCCCAATCCAGAGTGGCCCCCTTCCCTTGCCCAGCTAGACTCGGGTTAGTTAATCTCTTATGAGGCGAAGCTACCTGGCTGGGAAGGCCCAATACCCCGACGAATTTTTATCATATTTGCATAGGTGAGGACGGCATACTGCGGTGTACAGAAGCAAGATGCTCCAGCTGTCGGTAATCTAGAAGGCTTCGTAATTGGGGGAGCAACCACAACTTTCCTATCCAGGCACAGCACGTAGCATGCCACAATGCCACTCAACTTAGGGTTCAATGACGCCCTTGCTCTTAACAAAGCCGCAAAGATGTCGGAGGCGGTATATTAATCGTATCCATCCCTGCCCCAAGCCCTGATCTTGGCCGGTGAGGACAGGATTTCGAGGCGACAAGAGAAAAAGCCCTTGGCGGTGGAATATCTTAATATTCCGCCACACTTCCCTAATGGGAAGTTTATCTCCGCTAGGTGGGACTGGGAGCTCCTTCCCGGGAGAAAGAGACCTGCAGTGAGTTGGCTCCTGGTATGGATGAAGTGAAAGGCCAAGAGGCTTCACTCCAACATAACACAAATGGCAACCAGCTAGCCACTATTTTACAACCATACATTTCCACTCTGATTCCTAGTTAATCAGCTCATGATGAGAGAGGCAGAGCCAAAGTTCCAGAGAAACTAGAAGCTAGAAACACATGAATATCTTAACTAGCTACATCCTAATACGAGAGATGGGAAACCACCCTATTTCTCAAAATGCTTAGGCGAGACGCTTGCAGATTATAACCATTTTTTTCATAGCGAGTTTGTCAGATACTTGTGAAGGTCTGTGCCTTGATCCATATGCATCAATATATCTCAGCTCTCTTTCTCCGAGAGCCTTAACTTCTTTCAATATGGCTTATTCAAAGCATTGCTATCAAACGACAAAATCGGGTGGACCTCAAACGTTGGTGTTCCTTCCCGCTTGGTTCATATAAAAGTTGGAAAGAAGAGTCTAAGTCGCACCTGACTTGAACGCTTGAAAGAACAGCACATTGTTGCTGTTGCCTTGCTGCTCCTGATGTCACCCGTTCACTCCAACCTCGATGAAAACTCCTCCCTATTCACAACTAAGCGACAGAAACTTCTTCCTTTCCTACACACGCTCACGCCTCGTTCAATTCCATCGCTTCCTACTTCAATGCCGCCGACTTGAATTCCCGTCTTCCCGCCACGCTCTATCGCTTCAACTCTCTTTCCTTCCACACATCACCCTCTACAGAAGCCGCCGATTGCTTCCTTTGAAATCCAAACAACCAAGCCTGTTAGGTCAACAACCGACCACCACGCTCGCTGCTGATAGAGCTAAGGTTTAAGATGGCTCAAGCTGACAAAGTAAGCGTGTTCCCAACCAAAGATCGCAGATCCAAGACCCACAACAATGCCAACGTCAGATTACAGGGCTTCAACCCGCTGGACGGGACCTTCGGCGAGGTGCGGGAAGAGCCGAGCCTGAAGCCAAGGGAGCTCATAGAATTCCACCCCGATGCTGGATACTCCCGCGAAGAATCATTAGATCACAACGTGCTCCTCTCTCTCCGCCGGTCTCTTCCCGTGGCCCGATACATTCAACGAGGGGATACCGAGCTGATGGAGAAAGATGTCAGCGAGAGATTAGCCGCTGCTGAGAATTCATTGGTTTCGTATCCGAACATTCGATGCAGAATTGAGCATTTGTACTGGCCAGTTGAGGTGGGGAAGGTCAAAATCGTGACTCGGGTAGGCTTTCCAAGGATGTCCTTGTCATTTAAAAGGGAGTTCAATCTCTTACTCATATTTCAGGGCAAGATGACGTCTCGTCTGGACCCTGCCACGAAAGCCACTCCATGGGGACAACCCGAGCAAGCACAGAGCGTCGAACTCATCAGGTTCTTGAACACACTGGTCAATGTTCCCTCGCTGGCAAACGAGGTCTTCAAGTCTATCACAGGCTGCACGGCCTTCAGTCAGACTTGTCAGAAGGCATTTAACTTCATGGAAACGCACATGGTATGGTTCATTCCCTGGCGTTGGAGAATTGCATTGGCTAACTTTGAGCAGGGTCGTTGGGACTATTCCGTGGCTGGATTCACCCCGCATCCTGGCCCAGTCCTATTCTTCACCAGACCTAGGATATACATGGACGACCTTGCTAAATCACTCACGTCTCAAGAGCTGGCATTGAACCCAGAAAAGCCGAAGAATACGAAGGCCGGCGAGCCCGTCGACTTCAACAAGACGGCAACCGACGAGAACGTGGAAGTACAGGCTGGCCGTCAGCTAAGTGCCGATTTCAAGAAGCTGGGTCTTCGAAGCCTCGAATGGGCACATCTAGACAAGAAAACAGAATGGGCCAAGGACTTTACCAAGAACGCAAAACTGGGTTGCTACAAAGATCTTGGTCGTGCCCCGCTCGGCATAGTCCAGTCACTGCCTTCTGTTAGCTTCGGCCGTCTGAGGCTCCTTTTCAAGTCGATTAACGCGTATGGCTCAGGTATCAAGATATTTCACCTTGACCGAATCCCTTTCATCGATATTCGAGCTTTCTCGATCATGGTTGGAGGACTTCCCAAACTGGAAGCGGTGACTATCGTCAATTGCCAGCAGATCCATATCGGTTGTGTTCCAACACTCCTCGATGTTGTCCACAAGCATACCCGAGACATGGAGAAGAGAAACCAGGGCCGCTTCCATTTGGATGTATTCCCTCACTTCGAAGAAGGCCCTCGCAGCGTTCTCCGCCGGGCTACGTACGGCGCGTCGTACAACAAAATAGAAAAGCAGTCAGTGCTAGGGGGTGTGCTCGTCATTCTCCTGAAGACCTTTCTAAAGAGTCTCATGATGAAACTTAATACTCCTCTGCTAGCCAGGGACTCTTTGTTGTTCAAATGGATGCAAAAAATTCCTGCCGACGATGATTTCTGGGCTATGTTTATCACGTACCTTCGCGCGTACGAGACGTTCTTCGGACGCGGCAGCAAAAAGAGTAAGAAGTTACGGGAGAAGATTAAGAATCAAAATTCAACTCTGTGCGACGATATCCTCGCCATGATCTACAACCCTGATGGCCGGCGGACTGAGTCTTTTCAAAACAGGGGTGCACACTTTTGGCTCCGGCAAAGGTCAGCTTGCGAGTGGTGCGAGTACCACCTGCCCAACGTTTGTTTCCCTGGAATGCCCCGAGCCGGCGGAAGTACTGTCTGCATAGGATGCCGGCTCCACCTTGAGCTCGATGAACAGGTAGACCACTTGAAGATGGGTATTGTGGAAACGCTGGATCTGCTTTATGGCACTAATGACGTGCCTGACGAAGAGGAAAGTCTCTTGGCAGCGACAGACCTGGCTGCACTTGTAAAGCGAAGAGAGCTCGGATTTCCCGGGGAAAGAGTACCCCTTGGAGAAAATTGCATAATTACAGAGCTGTCTTCAAGCGAAAAGAATAATCTTCGTGGTGCCTATCGAACCTATCCCCTGAAGGACAACACCAGTGACCTACCCACCTTAGACGAGATTTTAAGCCCAGAGTGGCAAGAGCGCTGGAGCCAAGCTGCTAGTGGAGGCAGGCCGAGGCCGCATGGCAATCGTATGTTCAAGCTTCTCAAAGGGGAGCAGCGTTTCTCGCTCGAAGACTACCCGAAAAGGTTGTGGGCCCCAAGCTTCGACGTCAAAGGCGCCAAGAACCTTGACTTTGCATTCTTGCAGATGCAAACCATTGGGAAAGGCCTCTGGCCATCTAACAAGAGCGATTTGGAGCATGAACAGCACGGAGGGCCCTTGAACATCTTGGATGATGGAAAGTCGACGCTAAATAACCAGCACAGCTACCGCCAGACTGCCGTTAAGCTGCTCCTCAAGCTGCACGCATCTTACCTCGAGAAGCGGCACAATCTCTTAGGAAAAAGCAGCCGAGATGTAACGGAAATCCTTTACTCCATGTTCAGTTTAGCACCCAACGACGACAGAGGATTTGAGTTTGAACACCAGACTGGCTTCTCTAAGACGCACCGTCAGATCGCTCAGTTGGCCCAATGGCATCGAGAAAATGGAATCGCCATCGACGGCCTCGAGATTACGAGCCAGTTCTTGACAGAAGATCCTGAAGCCGATCTGAGTTATGCTTCTACTCTCAACCAATACACGGACACGTCTTCTGCGAGCTACCAGTCTTCTGTGGAGAGTACGCCTTCCCCAGGTTGCACGCCTCCTCAGACCATTACGCCTTTGTCGTCTTGCTCATCTCTAGGCGTAAGGACACCGAGCAGATCTCCGCCTAACAAGGTTTTGTCCACTTATGCATCCATTACTGCCCAAGACACTCCCACGAGGATGCCGAGATTCGAGACGGGGCCCCGTCTCCAGCCGAAGTCTCTCCGCTACACGACCTCGAAAGGCCAGGTGGTTTTAACTCCGCGGTGGGATGCGAGCTATCCAAGTGTAAGTTGTTGGGAAGATGCAGGACACACACCCTCTCGCTATTATTTGGCTAAAAACTTCTAGGGCGAGCAAGCTAGGCACCCCCGGAATGAAACAAAAACAGCCTGCTTCTGGTAGTCATAGCCAACTCGATCGGCAGACGACAAGTGTCAGTAAGCCACGAAGGATCTCACGTGTTGCTTCGTTGGTATGCAGGTCTTGCAGTTGGAGAAGTTGTTTTGCAGCATTATGAGGGAGGGTGTGAGGGAGGGTGAGTTGGACTGACTAATGATCCAACATGGGCCAATGCTCGACGCAAGCATTTTTACGATACCCAGAAGTTCTTCCTCAGCACGAGGTCGAAGAGGAAGGACAAAGTACAAGTGATTCTGGTCTGGCATGGCCACTTTATGGACTGGAATGTACAACAATTGCACTACGTAAAACCCAAAATTTCTTTTTTCAACCCCCCCCCTGCCCCCCCTATCTTCGACGGGATTATCATGTCAGCGGCGAACATTGTTACTCGGCATTCGCTGGACTCTCGCAACCAACACTTCGGCGCGGTAGGCCGGAACCTCGACTTGCCAGATGCCACATGAGACAAAGAATTGGTGTGTAGAGGAAGCAGCGGTGCAAGAATGTGGTGGTGTAATGGCGGCGATTTTATGAGGGTTTTACGACGGTCTCTGCTCCCTATTCACATCGATAGTATTCCTAGATACTTTTGAATCGGCTGGTCATCCACTCTTCATATTTGTTCCTATTGGATGTTTCCTATGAGAAGTATAGTAGTCGAGCGTAAATTTCCTTGCTTTACACAGTGCAGTCTTAGCATGGAGATCTCTTCTCTTAATGAAGTAGCTCTGATACGTTTCGCATGGTTTCTTTACGATATGGTACGTGGTTACTCCAAGGCTGATGCTGTTGGACAACAGAAATAATGATCGCTACCTCCGCCTTAGGCGGGGAAAGAATAGCTATAGAGGTGACAATCCCCAAGGTAGATATTTCTCTGGGGATCGCTGGAGATTGCTAGCCACTCCATCAGAAATACAGTATGGAATTCAATATATTTGATGTATATGGTGGAGTTTGGTATCCACAACCTTTCTATAACCGATCACGTACACACATAAAGAAAGGTATAATTACAGTATGATGGTGATAAGAATAGGCTCGCATCCGTCGTACAAACGATCTAGCCCCCCGGGGGGGGGGGCTTTCAAGACCCTTCCCCCCTTGGCGCATTCTTGAGCGTCAACCTCTTCGTCAACGCATCGATCCTACCGGTTGCCTCATCTTCTTTCTGCCC
>Ga0247774_1000187_pt1 | contig 29388 bp, 29 predicted proteins | sample UWRJL001104B6_FD_179933 | JGI IMG/M metagenome (GOLD analysis project Ga0247774, IMG submission 179933) | Plant litter microbial communities from Arlington Agricultural Research Station in Wisconsin, United States - UWRJ-L001-104B-6 | ecosystem: Environmental > Terrestrial > Plant litter >...
GACCTCGCCGACCGGCGAGAAGATCGAGCTCGGCATTCCCGAGCAGATGCGGCAGATGGCCTCGGCGATCATCCCGCTCGGCCGCCCGGCGACCCCGGAGGAGGCCTCCGGCCCGGTCCTCTTCCTCTGCTCGCCGCTCGCCAACTACATGCACGGCCAGGTGCTGAACGTGACCGGCGGCATGTTCGGGGGGATGTACACCTGAGCTCGCAGGCCCCGCAGCAGTCGCGGCGCACGCCGCGCTACCTCGACGTGGCGGACCGCATCTGGCCCGCCACCCGCAGGTTCATGGGCGTCCACACGTTCCTCTACCAGAGGACGGGTGGACGCCTGGGGCACACCATTCCCGGCGTCCCGGGCAAGATGCTCCTGCTCGACCACGTCGGGGCCAAGAGCGGGACCAGGCGGACCTCGCCGCTGCTCTACGTGCGCGACGGCGAGGACCTGGTCATCGTCGCCTCCAAAGGCGGCTTTCCCAAGCACCCCGCCTGGTACCACAACCTGATGGCCAACCCCGACACCACCGTGCAGGTGAGGGGCGAGACGGTCCCCGTCCACGCCCGGGTCGCGAAGCCCGAGGAGCGCGAGCGGCTCTGGGCGCTGGCCGTCAAGGGGTACCGCGGCTACGACGACTACGCCGCCCGCAGCAAGGGCCGCGAGATCCCGCTCGTCGTCCTCGAGCCGCGCTAGCTCCGCGGCCGGCGTTCCTCGGCGACCGGGTCGCCCGATTCGGTCGCGATCGCCTGCGGCGGCCACGGCCCGGCCCAGTTGTCGCGGGCGCCGTCGATCGTGATCGTCGTCCCGGAGAAGAAGTCGCCGGCGGGCGAGGCGAGGTAGGCGACCAGCCAGGCCATCTCCTCGGAGCGGCCGGCGCGGCCGATCGGGATCGAGCGCTCGAGGTTGTCGACCACCACCTGCGGATACTTGGTCAGCAGCGTCTCGGTCGCGAACTGGCCGGCGGCGAGGGCGCAGGTCTTGATCCCGAACCGCGCCCACTCGATCGCCAGCGTCCGCATCATGTTCTCGACCGCGGCGCGGGCGGCGCCGGAGTGGACCATCCCCGGCATCCCGTTGTGAGGCGAGAGGGTGACGCTGAGAACCTTGCCGCCGCCCTGCGGGATGAATGCCTTCGTCGCCGCCGCGTGAGTCATCAGCCAGGTCCCCTGGACGTTCAGGTCGATCACCGTCTTGAACCCTTTCGGCGTGATCGCCTCGGCCGGGCTGAGGAACTGGCCGCCGGCGTTGTTGACGAGGACGTCGAGGCGGCCGTGGCGCTCGAGCAGGCCGTCGAAGAAGCGGCCGACCGGCTCCTCCTCGCGGATGTCGAGCGTCTCGTGCTCGAACGAACCGGGCAGCGGGGCGGCGAGCTCGGCGGTCTCGGCCAGCGGCTCCTCACGGCGCCCGCAGGCGACGACGGTGGCGCCGAGGCGCGCCAGCTCCAGCGCCGTCTCGCGCCCAAGGCCGCTGCCGGCGCCGGAGACGGCGCAGACCTGCCCCTCGAGCAAACCGTCCCTGAAGATCTGCGAATGCGAGCTTTCAGCCATCGACGGGCAGCCTATAGGCGGGCAAAGCTGCGTAAATTGCCGGCCGATGGGCGTTTCAGTCGAACCCCACCCGCTGCACGAGCCGCTCGCCGGCGGCACCCGCGGCGCCACCGTCGCGGTGGAACCGCTGATCGCCGGCCACGTCGACTTCGCGCGGGAGATGATGGTCGACCCCGGCGGGCGCTTCGTCACCGCGAAGCTGGCGAAGGCTTTGTTCCTGGGAAGCGACTCCAACGTGGTGCCGGTGCCGGCCTTTCTGATCCGCCACCCCAGCGCCGGCGCGATCCTCGTCGACACCGGCCTCCACCCCTCGATCGCCACCGACCCGCGCGAGAACTTCGGCTCGCTGGGAGCACGCATCGGCAAGCCGACCCTCGCCGCCGGCGAAGACGTCCCCGCGCAGCTGCGCAAGCGCGGCCTCGAGCCCGGCGAGATCCCGATCGTGGTGATGACCCACCTCCACCTCGACCACACCTCGGCGATCTCCGAGTTCCCCAACTCGACCTTCGTCGTCAGCGAGGCCGAGTGGAAGGTCGCCGCCCACGGCTCCAGCCCGGTGACGAACGGCTACCGCCGCGCCCACTTCGACTACGCCTTCGACTACCGCACCGTCGACTTCGACCGCGGCAACGTCGACTCCTACGCCAGCTTCGGCCGCACCTTCGACCTCTTCGGCGACGGCTCCATCCGCCTCGCCTACACCCCGGGCCACAGCCCCGGCCACATGTCTCTCGTCTGCCACCTCGAGGAGCGCGACTTCGTGATCGGCGGCGACACGATGTACCTGCTCGACCAGCTCGACGGCTCGGTGCCGGCGCCCCCGCGCCCCTACGACGCCCACAACTTCCGCCGCTCCCTCCAGGAGCTGCGCCTCTTCCGCAATCAGTTCCCCGACGTGGTGATCACGCCGGGTCACGATCCGGACTTCTACGCCCGGATCGAGCAGCGCTACGAGTAGTCGCCGCAAGCAATACACGCGCGCGAGAACCGTGCGAGTGCATTTTTGTTCCTCTTGACGCAGTCGTAGTTAGTGGGATTAGGTCATACGAAACTGCGGGGTAACCGCATGAAGAAAGGTATGACCGATGAGACTGAAATCTATGCTGGCCCTGACGGCTATCGGTGTCTTAGGAGCCCTCTCCCTTCCCCCAGCCGCATCAGCAGAAGGCTGGGATATCGACCCCCAAAAAGGGCAATTTCCCCTTCAGTTCACGATAAATGGAGGTGCTCTGATCTGGACAACTTCCTCTTTCTCCATTCAGTGCAACAGTGTCACGGGAGTGGGACAGTACGAAACGGCGACAACAGGGAAGCTCAGGCTGACTATTCATGGGTGCCAAATCTCAGGCTCCAGCTGCACTACCCCAGGTCAGCCAGCCGGAACAATAACAACGCCTGAAATGGGATTTCACAATATATTCCTCGAGCCAGGCAAAACCAAGCCTGGGATCTTGATAACAGCCAACGAAGGCATCTTCGCCTCGTTCGGCTGCTCCGCATTCACGGGGTTTTCTGGAAATGGCGTTATTTCCGAACTTTCTTCCAGCCAATGTGGAAAAGCAGGGAATACAGCGACGACCTTCTACGAATCGTCTGCCCCCGGCGTCCAAAAATGGACGCAGATTGAAACAGAAGGTACGAAATATGATCTTTCCGTCAACCTCTTCGGGGGCAGCAAACAAACACTTGCTTTCGACGGAAGTACAACCTTCACGTTTGCCGAAAACGCAGAATTCACATGCTGATGTACGTCCCTTAGTTGACTAACTTCAGACACGGGACTGCAGTGCAGTCCCGTGTCTGCGTACGCCTTCAGCGTGTATCCATAGTCGTATACATCTCCCGTACCCGGGCGAAGACTGCGGTCGCGATCTCGAGCTGGCGCTCGCGGCTCGGCGCCTCCTCGACCGGGAAGGAGACCGGCTCGCCGAACTGGACGGTGACCCTCGGGAAGCGGAAGCGTTTCCACTGGCGGGCCCGCTCGGAGCCGTGGATCGCCACCGGCACGATCGGCGCCCCCGATTCGAGCGCGATGCGGCCGATCCCGGGTTTCGGTTCGCCCAGCTCGCCCGAGCGCGAGCGGCCGCCCTCGGCGTAGACGAGCAGCATCTCTCCCTGGTCGAGCAGCTGGCGGGCGGTCTCGAAGGCCTCGTCGTCGCGGTGGCCGCGGCGGACCGGGAAGACGCCGCCGTGCTTGTAGACGTAGGTGAGGACGGGCGGGCCGAAGAGCTGCGATTTCGCCATGAAGCGGACCTTCCGCCGCAGGTAGACGCCGACGAAGAAGTGGTCCATCTGGCTGAAGTGGTTGGGCGCAAGGACCAGCGGACCTCGCCTGGGGACGTTCTCCACCCCGATCGCCCGCACCCGCCAGATCAGCAGCGTCGGGAGCGTGAGGACGATCCGGACCAGCGTGTAGGTCCAGCCGACTCCCCTGCGCGCCGCCGCGTGGAACTGGTCGAAGTACTCGGCCGGGCGCGGGTCCTTGTAGACCTGCGGCTTCATCTCGCCCATTCGCGAGAACGCTCCAGGGCTCGTTTCCACTCCGCCAGCAGCTCCTCCCGCTGCGCCGCCTCCATTCGCGGCTCGTAGCGGTCGGCCTCGCGCCACATCTCCCCCACCTGCTCGGCGGTCCAGGTCCCGGTTGCGATCCCGGCCAGGTAGGCGGCGCCGAGGGCGGTCGTCTCGGCGATCTCCGGCACCGAGACGGGCGCCCCGAGGACGTCGGCCTGGAACTGCATCAGCCAGCGGTTGACGGTGGCGCCGCCGTCGGCCTTCAGCACCTCGAGGCGCTCGCCGCAGGCGGCCTCCTGCGCGCGGACCGCGTCGACGGTCTGGTAGGCGATCGCCTCCAGCGCCGCCCGCGCCAGGTGGGCGCGGCCGCTGCCGCGGGTGAGGCCGACGACCGTGCCGCGCGCGTAGGGGTCCCAGTGGGGCGAGCCGAGCCCGGTCAGGGCGGGGACGAAGTAGACGCCCTCGTTGGTGTCGAGCGAGGCCGCGAGCGCTTCCGTCTCCCCCGCCTCGTCGATGATCCCGAGCCCGTCCCGCAGCCACTGCACGGCGGCGCCGGTGACGAAGATCGAGGCCTCGAGCGCGTAGGCGGCTTCCTCGCCGACACCGCAGGCAACCGTCGCCAGCAGCCCCTCCGGCACCGGCGGCGGCTCGGGGCCGCTGTTGAGGAGGACGAAGCTGCCGGTGCCGTAGGTGTTCTTCGCCATTCCCCGGTGGTGGCAGGCCTGGCCGAAGAGGGCCGCCTGCTGGTCCCCCGCCACCCCCGCCACCGGCACCTCACCGCCGAACTCGGTCGTGGTGCCAAAGACGTGAGAGGAGGGACATGGCTCCGGCAGTCGCCCCGGGTCGACCCCCAGCAGGCCGCAGAGCTCCTCGTCCCAGCCGAGCTTGCGGATGTCGAAGAGCATCGTCCGGGATGCGTTCGTGTAGTCGGTGAGGTGCTGGCCGGTCAGCTTGAAGAGGAGCCAGGAGTCGATCGTGCCGAAGGCGGCCCGCTCCACCCCCTCGACGTTCCGCAGCAGCCACTCGATCTTGGTGCCGGAGAAGTAGGGGTCGATCGTGAGACCGGTGCGCTCACGCACCAACGGCTCGTGCCCTGCCCGCTTCAGCTCCTCACAGCGGCCAGCGGTGCGGCGGTCCTGCCAGACGAGCGCGCGATGGAGCGGCTCGCCGCTCTCGCGGTCCCAGGCGACCACCGTCTCGCGCTGGTTGGCGATCCCGATCGCCTCGAGCTCTGCGCCCTCGATCCCGGCGTCGGCGATCGCCTCCCGCGCGACCCCCCGCGTCACCTCCCAGATCTCGTTCGCGTCGTGCTCGACCCAGCCCGGCTGGGGGAAGTGCTGCTCGAACTCCGAGTAGGCGCGCCCGGCGATGGCGCCCGCGTCGTCGAAGACGAGACAGGTGGTGCCCGTCGTCCCCTGGTCGATGGCGAGGATCACGGAGCGACTATTTACGGACCCTGCAGGTGCGGATCAAGGTGGAGGCCAGTTTACGGCCGTCGGCGAAGGTCATCGCGACGCGGACGAAGGGAAAGACCGCGATCCTGGAGCCCGGCGGGGCGGCGCAGGCCGCGCTCAGGTAGCTGCGTTCCCGGCCGCCGCGCACGAAGTCGCGCTGGAGGTTGAGGATGATCCGCTTCAGGTAGCCGTAGCGGTTGATCGAAGCGGGAAGGGCGGCGGTGAGGACGGTCCCGTAGGTGCCCTCGGTGCGGCGGATGTGGAAGACGAAGATGCGGCTGTTGGGGAAGGGGTCGGTGCCGTAGATGTGGGCGAGGATCGCCCGGCCCCCGTCGACACGGGCGTTGAAGGCGAGGATCCTCCCCTGCAGAGGCAGCGCCGTCTGTTCCGGAAAGGAGACGGCGGCCGCGAAGCGCCCGGTGCCGACGAGCGCACCGCCACAGGCCGCCAGCGCCCGCGCCGAGCTCACCGCCTCGATCTGAGAGCGGCGGCACAGCGGCAACCCTTGCGTCTCGATCCGGCCGCCGCGGTTGATCGCGATCGAGATCCAGCGCAGCGCCGGCGGCCGCTCTCCCGACAGCGTCCTGATCGTGCCGTCGACCCGAACCGAGATCGGGGCGTTCGCATGGCGCGGCAAAACGGTGGGGGCGATGCCGCCCTCGAACTTGACGAAAAGGTTCCCGCGCTCGACCAACTCGGCGTTGGCCAGCGAAGCGCCAAGGAGCAGCGCGGTCGCAAACACCGCAAGCGCCGCAATCCTTTTCAGCCTCCCCGCCATCCCAGCAAGGCTAACGGGACGCCTGCCCACTCAGTGCTGAGTTAGAAGGATGCTGAGGAAGCCGATAGCCATCGTGCCGAACAGCCCACCGCCGACTTGGATGATCAGGCGATGCGTCGCTTCGAAACGACTGTTCATTTCCGTCCGGAGCTCGTTCACCTCTCCGCGGACTCGACCGACCTCAGATCGCACTTCCCGGATGTCTTTGTCGAGTCGATCGAAGCCCTCGCCCATGCGACCGTTCATATCGTCGAGCCGCTCGTCGGTCCACTTCTCTCTCACCGCCTCCATGATTCCACCCTATGAAGGATTTATTCACGTGTGGGTCACTTAAGTGGAAATTCTTTGTCACGCGGTGAACGGTGCTGCACCGGTCACAAACGCGACAGATAGACGCGCGCGAAGTCGCGCAGTTGCCGGGCGCGGTGGAGGAAGCCGCGAAAGTCCTTCCCGGTCGCCCGGTGCTCGAGGTCGAGCTCGTACTCGCGCAGGCGGAAGCCGGCGCGGACGGCGTCGACGGTGATCCCGATCTCCATCCCGTAGCCGCGGGCAAACGGCAGGACGGCGCGCAGCACCTCGACCCGCATTGCCCGCTGCCCGGAGATCGGCGCTTCCGTCTCCAGGCCGCAGAGCCGGCGGATCGCCCAGCGGGCGAAGCCGAGTGCGAGCCCGAAGCCGCCGCCGACCCGGCAGCTGAAGGCGGCGACGGCAAGGTCGCACTCCCCCTTGCGAACCGCTTCGACCAGCGGCGCCAGCCGCGCCGCCGAGGCGCCGAGGTCGCCGTCGCAGAGCAGCAGCAGCCGCGGGGGCACCGCCACGCTCAGCGCCGCCTCCGCCGCGGCCGAGACGTTGGCGCCCTTGCCGTGAGGCCTGCCGCGGCTGACCACCTCGGCCCCCGCCGCCATCGCCGCCTCGGCGGTCCCGTCCTCGGAGGCGTCGTCGGCGACCCACACCCGCGCCCCGGGGAAGGCCTCGCGCAGCGCCCGCACCGTGTCGGCGATCCGGTCGGCCTCGTTGCGGGCGGCGACCAGCACCGCCAGCGCGCCGTCTTCCCCTGCTGCCCCCTGAGGTCCCATCGTCGGGTTATTGTCCCCGCCCATGGCAGACATCGAGGCGCACATCACCGGCAACGTCTGGAAAATCGAGGTGGCGGTCGGAGACCAGGTCGCCGACGGCGACACCGTCGTCATCCTCGAGTCGATGAAGATGGAGATTCCCGTCGAGGCCGAAGACGACGGGGTCGTCAAGGAGATCCGCTGCGAGGAGGGTCAGTCGGTCAGCGAAGGCGACGTCCTCGTAGTGCTGGAGTAGATCGTGGAGGAGCGTCTGGCGGGCGGCAAGCTCCTGCTCGACCGGCCGGCCGAGGCCGTCGCCCGCCTGACGATCTCGAACCCCGAGCGGCGCAACGCCCTCGACCACGAGATCCTCGACGGGCTCGCCGAGATCCTGCCCCAGCTTGATCGCGGAATCGAGACCCGCTGCGTCGTCATCACCGGGGCGCCGCCGCTGTTCTCGGCCGGCTACGACATCGCCGGCATCCCCGAGCAGACCTTCGAGCGCGACGCCGAGGCGCTCGTCGCCCACCCCTTCCACGCGGCGATGGAGGCGGTGGCTCGCCATCCCTGGCCGACCGTCGCCGCGATCAACGGCCACTGCCTCGGCGGCGGTCTCGAGCTGGCGATCACCTGCGACCTGCGGATCTGCGCGGCGGGCGCGAAGCTGGGAATGCCGCCGGCGAAACTGGGCCTGATCTACGGGCACACCGGCCTGCGCAAGTTCCTCGACGTGATCGGCCTTCCCCACACCAAGGAGCTCTTCCTCACCGGGCGCAACCTGGAGGCGGAGCGGGCGGAGCGGATCGGGCTCGTCAACTGGGTGGCCGGCGACGAGGCGGTGGCGGACGAGGCGGTCGCCCTCGCCGCCGCGATCGCCGAGAACGCGCCGCTCTCGATGCGCGGCAACAAGCACGCGATCGACCTCCTCAACTCCAACCCGGAACTGACCGAGCACCAGGAGGCCGGCCTCGTCGCCCTGCGCGAATCCTGCTTCTCCTCGGAGGACTTCCGCGAGGGCATCCGCGCCTTCGCGGAGAAACGCCGCCCGCAGTGGACGGGTCGTTGAGCGCGAAGGCACGCAAAGCTCTCGCCGCCTCCGACCCGACGATGGCAGCATTGATCGAGCGCGTCGGCCCGATCGACATCGCGACCCGCCTGCGGCGCCGCAAAGAGGAGCGCCCGGTCGACGCGTACGGGGCGTTGCTGCGGGCGATCGTCGGCCAGCAGCTCTCGACCAAAGCGGCGCGGACGATCTACCTGCGCGTGGTCGACCTCTTCGGCGGCAGGACCCCCTCGCCCGAGCAGCTGCTCGAAGCCAGCGAGGAGGATCTGCGCGGCGCCGGCCTCTCCGGCCGCAAGACCGAATACGTGCGCGACCTCGCCTCCCACGTCCTCAGCGGCGAGCTCGAGCTCGACCGGCTCGACGAGCTCGGCGACGAGGAGGTGATCGAGGAGATCGTCGCCGTCCGCGGCCTCGGCCAATGGACCGCCGAGATGTTCCTGCTCTTCCACCTCGAACGGCCCGACGTCCTCTCCGGCGGCGATCTCGGGATCCGCAAGGCGATCCAGGTCGAGTACGGCCTCGAGGAGATGCCGCCGCCGAGGCGAGTGATCGAGATCGGCGAGCGGTGGCGGCCCCACCGGAGCCTCGCCTCCCTGTACCTGTGGGAGTCGCTGGCGGCGGTGCCCTCATGAGGAGGCGGTTCTGGCTCGGCATCGCCGCCGTCACCCTGGTCGCGGTCGGCTCGGTGGTCGCCGCGCTGCTGGTCTACGTCAACGACCGCGACGACTTCCACGCGATGGAGCGCGAGGAGGCGATGCGCGCGGCCCACCAGATGGAAGCGGTGGCCGCGCTCTCGGTCGACCAGCTGGTCAGCGCCGCCGCCTTCTTCAAGGCCGAGGACGACCTCAGCCGCCACGAGTTCCAGGTCTACGGCCGCTCCCTGGTCAGCCAGGGGGCGCTGGCCGGGGCCGTCTTCGTCCCCCGGGTCCCGGCCTCGAAGCGGGCTCGCTACGAGCACACCCACGGCACCGAGATCCTCGAAAGGGTCGGAGTCCTCGACTTCCAGCCGTCGAAGCCGCGGCCGGTCTACTACCCGATCACCTACGTAGCCGAGGAGAAGCGGCAACCGCGTCGGGCGCTCGGGTACGACCTCGGCCAGGACCCGAGCCGGCTGCCCTACCTGAACCGCGCCAGGGACACCGGCACCGCCGTCTCCAGCCCCGTCATCCCGCTCTTGATCGGCGGCAACGGGATCAACGTCTTCCGCGCCGTCTACCGGGATCGGGCGCCGGTCGAGACCACGGCGCAGCGCCGCCGTGCCCTGGCCGGATTCGCCGCCGGCAGCTTCCGGATCGAGGACCTCGCCGCAACCGCCACCGAAGCGGTGGACTCGGACGTCGAGCTGCAGTTGCGGATGGGAGGCGCGACCGTCTTCGGGTCGGCCGACCCGCTCGACGACGCGAGCTCGGTGCCGCTGCGGATCGCCGACCGCACCTGGGTGCTGGCGATCAAGGACCCCGGCGGACCGAGCCTCAGCCTGCCACTGGCGCTGGCGGTGCTAGGGATCTCGCTGGCGGCCATGCTGGGCTCGCTGATCATCGCCTGGAGCCGCGGCGAACGGATGCAGGAGCTGGAGCGGCAGGCGACCCAGGACGCTCTGACGGGTCTCGACAACCGCCGCCGCTTCGAGCGGGACCTGGCGAAGGCGATGGCGAGGAGCCGGCGCGACGGCTCCACCGGGGCACTGATGATCCTCGACATCGACGACTTCAAGCGGGTCAACGACTCCCAGGGACACCCGGCCGGGGACCGCTTGATCAAGGAGGTCGCGGAGGTGCTGCGGCGGCGGACCCGCGAAAGCGACACGCTCGCGCGCCTCGGTGGCGACGAGTTCGCCGTGATCCTGCCGCGCTGCAGCCGCGAGGAGGCGCAAATCGCCGCCGAAGCGATCGCCCGCGAGGTCCGCGAGTACCGGTCCGGGGACGGCTCGGAGGCGGTGACGGTGAGCGTCGGGGTGGCGACGTTCGGCGAGGATTCCCGCACCAGCGCCGCCACCGTCTTCTCCGAAGCCGACACCGCGATGTACGCGGCCAAGGACGAGGGGCGCGACGGCGTCCGGGTCTTCGACCCGGTGGCGGTGCGGGAGGACGCTCCCCAGCGCTAGCGGGCCAGCTCGGCGCGGAGTTCGAGCACGCGCTGCGCCGAGCGCTCGAACTCGTCGCGGTCGAGGGCACCGGAGCGCAGCTTCCCGACCAGCGCCCTCCAGGCCCTCTCCCCCGGACCCAGCCGCGCGTACAGCAGGAGGTCGGCGCCGGCGCGGGCGCCGGCGACCGCGGCCCTGGCGGTGCCGCCGAAGCCTTCGACGGCGGGCGTTTCCAGCGCGTCGGTGACCGAGACCCCTTCGAAGCCGAGGCGGTTGCGCAGCTCGCCGGTGGCGATCGCCCGGGTGAAAGCCGCGGGACGGTCGGAGAAGGCCGGGTAGACCGCGGTGCTGAGCATCACCATCTCGCCGCCGGCGGCGACGAAGGCGGCGTAGGGCTTCTCGTCGACCCTCCGCAGCTCTCCCTTCGAGAGGTCGATCCGTTCGACCGAGAAGTCGGTGTTTTCACGGGCGGCGCCGAAACCCGGGAAGTGCTTGCCGGTCGCAACCACGCCGCCGGCCCGCACTCCCTTCGCGAAGGGGATCGCGGTGTCGACGACCCGGGCGGCGGTCGCGCCGAAGCTCCTTTCGGTCTCGGCGATCACCCCGCCGGGGCGGCCGACGTCGAGGACGGGCGCGAGGTCGACGTTGACGCCGACGTCGCGCAGGTTGGCGGCGGTGCGGCGGCCCTGGCGGGCGCTGAAGTCGGCGCCGCGGGCGCCCATTGCCGCCGCCGATGCGCTCGGCGCCCCGCTGATCCGCTTCACCTGCCCTCCCTCCTGGTCGGTCATGACCAGCAGCGGGTCGCGCAGCCGCGGCGGGCGCGGGATCGCCTGCAGGCGGGCGATCAGGCGCTTGGCGGCGGCGCGGCTGGGGAAGTTCTCGGCGAAGAGGACGACGCCGGCGACCCGTCCCTCCCGCACCGCATCCCGCAACCCGGGCGAGATCGCGGTGCCGCCGAGGCCGACGACGATGCGCTCGCCGGCGAGCTGCTTCGGCGAAAGGGCTTCGGCAGCGCTCGGCTGCGGGGGATCGGGCTCGTCTCCGAGGGTGGCGCCGCACGCGAACGCCCCAATCGCCAGACACGCGAGGACGCCGAGAGCAATCCGCCGCCGTTGCCTCGTCGCCCGCTCCATCAGCTCGATGCTAGTCCGGCCGGGGCGCTCCGGTCATTTGCGTCGCCATGCGGTTCAAATGACCGGCGCACTGGCGTCCGGGGCGCTTCTTAGGCTGCGCCGCATGCCCCCCCTGATCACCGCCGAGGAGGCCCGCGCCTACGGCCGTCTCACCGACCGCGCCGAGATCGAAGCGCTGGTCGAACGGGCCTGGGAGGTGCGGGTCGAGAACTTCGGCGACTCGACCGACATGTGCTCGCTGGTCAACGCCAAGTCCGGCGGCTGCGCCGAGGACTGCGGCTTCTGCGCCCAGTCGCGCTACGCCGAGGCGGACACGCCGATGCACGCGATGATGGAGCCGGAGCAGATCCTCGAACACGCGGAAGCGGCCGAGGCCGCCGGCGCCCACCGCTTCTGCATGGTCACCCAGGGACAGGGCCTCTCCAAGCGCGACTTCCAGAAAATCCTCGACGGCGCCCAGCTGGTCGCCGAGAAGACCAACCTCAAGCGCTGCGCCTCGATCGGCCACATGTCGGTCGAGCGGGCGAAGGCGCTGAAAGAGGCCGGGGTCCAGCGCGTCCACCACAACGTCGAGTCGGCCCGCTCCTACTACCCCGAGGTCTCGACCACGGTCCGCTACGAGGGCCGGATAAGGACGATCCAGGCGGTCAAGGAGGCGGGCCTGGAGACCTGCGTCGGCGGCATCCTCAACCTCGGCGAGAGCGAGGAGCAGCGGGTAGAGATGGCCTTCGAGCTCTCCGAGATCAACCCCACCTCGGTCCCGATCAACCTCCTGATCCCGAAGGAGGGGACGAAATTCGGCGACCGCGAGGTGATGGACCCGTGGCAGGTGGTGCAGTGGATCGCGATCTTCCGCCTGATCATCCCCGGCGCTCTCTTCCGCCTCTGCGGCGGCCGGGTCGAGAACCTCGGCAGCCTCCACAAGCTCGCCGTCAAGGCGGGGCTGAACGGGGTGATGATGGGGAATTTCCTGACCACGCTCGGGGCCGAACCGGCCGAGGACCGGGCGATGTTCGAAGAGCTGGGGCTGAACGTCGCCCGCCAGCCGGACAACGGCGCCAACCCGCGCCCCGACAACCGCTCGGGCTGGCTCGAGGGCGAGTCCCCGGCGACGCCGATCGACGAGCTGATCGACAGCCAGGAGGAGGCCAACTTCTGGGACCCCTCGACCCAGCTGCGGGTCGTCAAGAAGTCCAAGAAGCCGCCTTCCTACCCACGGGCGGCGTGACCGAGGTCGCCGAGCGGCTCGAGGAGCTCCGCGACCGGGGGCTCTACCGGCGACTCCGCCTGATCGAGGGACCGCAGGGCCCGACCGTCACCCTCGACGGCCGCCCCGTCCTCCTCCTCTGCTCCAACAACTACCTCGGCCTGGCGGACCGCGCCGAGGTGCGGGAGGCGGCGGCCGAGGCGGCGCTGCAGTGGGGCGCCGGCGCGGGGGCCTCGCGGCTGATCTCCGGCAACATGGAGCCGCACCGCGCGCTCGAGTCGCGGCTCGCCGCCTTCAAGGGCTACGGGGCGGCGCTGCTGTTCGGCTCCGGCTACCTCGCCAACACCGGCACCATCGCCGCCCTGGCGGGACGCGGAGAGGTCGTCTTCTCCGACGAGCTCAACCACGCCAGCATCGTCGACGGCTGCCGGCTCTCCCGCGCCGAGACCTTCGTCTACCGCCACGGGGACACCGAGCACCTCGAGTGGGGCCTCTACCGGGCGAGGGGGAGGCCGGCGCTGATCGTCAGCGACGGCGTCTTCTCGATGGACGGCGACGTGGCGCCGCTGCCGCAGCTGCTCGAGGTGGCGCGGCGGCACGGAGCGCGGCTGATGGTCGACGAGGCGCACGCGACCGGGGCGGTCGGCCCCGGCGGCCGCGGCTCCGTCGCCGCCGCCGGCCTCAGCGGCGAGGTCGACGTCGTGGTCGGAACCCTGGGGAAGGCGCTCGGCTCCTACGGTGCCTACGTCTGCGCCGGCGAGGAGATCGTCGACCTCCTCGTCAACTCGGCGCGACCGTTCATCTTCTCGACCGCGCCGCCTCCGCCGGCGGTGGGCGCGGCGCTGGCGGCGCTGGCGATCCTCGAGGCCGAGCCGGTGCTGGCCGAGCGGCTGCAGGCGAACGCCAGGGCCCTGCGCGAGGCGCTCGCCGCCGAGGGCCTGGGGGCGAGCAGCTCGAAGACCCAGGTCGTCCCGCTCGAAGTGGGCGACGCCGAGAGGACGATGGAGCTCTGCGAGAAGACGATGGAGCGCGGCGTCTTCGCCCAGGGGATCCGGCCGCCGACCGTCCCCGAGGGCTCCTCGCGCCTGCGCTTCACGGTGATGGCGACCCACCGGCGGGAGGAGCTGGTGGGGGCGGCGCGCGAGGTTGCCGCCGCCGCCCGCGAGCTGGGCCTGGTCGCGTCCCAGCCGCTGGCCGCCTGAGGCGCGATGGCGCGGGGACTGTTCGTCACCGGCACCGGCACCGAGGTCGGCAAGAGCGTCGTCGCCGCGACGATCGCGCGGACGCTCGCCCGCGAAGGACAGCGGGTGGCCGTCTTCAAGCCCGCCGTCACCGGCCTCGACGAAGGGGTCGAGACCGACCACGAGCTGCTGCGCCGAGCCTCCGGCTCGGAACAAAGCGACGAGGAGATCGCCCCCTACCGCTACGGCCCGCCGGCCTCCCCCCACCTCGCCGCGGCGCTGGCCGGCGAGGAGATCGAGCCGGAGCGGCTGCGGCAAGCAGCGCGCGCCGCAGCCGAGAACGCCGACGCGATCGTCTGCGAGGGGGTCGGCGGACTGCTGGTCCCGCTCTCCCCCGCCTACCTCGTCCGCGACCTCGCCGTCGACCTCGGCCACCCGCTGGTCGTCGTCGCCGGTCCCGGCCTGGGGACGATCAACCACACGCTGCTGACGATCGAGGCCGCCCGCACCGCGGGGCTCGAGGTGGCCGCCGTCGTCCTCAACCCCTGGCCGGAGGACCCGACCGAGATCGAGCGCTCCAACCGCAAGACGATCGCCGGGCTCGGCGAGGTTCCAGTCCTAACCCTGAGCCACATCGATCTCTCCACCCCCACCAACTGGCCAGCCTTCCCCCCGCCGACGGGACGATTTCCGGATACATAGGGCGGTTTTCGGCCCGTCAGCGGAGGATCTAGACAATTACGTCGAGGCTGCCATCGGCGAGCTCGACGCGGAGGCCGGCGGACTCGGCGATCGTTGCCGCGCCCTCGGGGTCGGCAGGCGCCTCCTTCGCCTGCAGCAGCGCCCGGGCGACGTCGCCGCGGCTCGCCTTCGCCATGTGCGAGACGGCTTTGCGCTCGCCGTCCTTCTCCGTGAAGGCCCGCACCGCCAGCAGCGTCGCCCGCTTCGGCTTCCAGAACGAGGCGTAGGCGGCGGAGCGCATGTCGACGACGAGCTCGCCCTCTTCGTCGGGCAGCGCCTCGGTCAGCGCCGGGCGCCAGTAGGCGGCCGGCGCGCCGATCCCCTGCAGCCGCGTCTTCGGCGGGAGCTTGTAGTGCGGGATGCGGTCGTCGGGCCGCACGACCCCCCACAGCGCGCTGAAGATCAGCACCCGCCGCCGCGCCTTCGCCGGCAGCCGCGGCAGCTCCAGCCGTTTGAAGAGGACGCCGGTGTAGACGTCCGCGGCCGGGGCGGCCGCTGCCTTCCCCAGGGCCGGGTCGACGGCGGCGAGCGCAGCCGCCCGGCGCTCGGTCAGCTGCTCCGCATAGGCGAGCGAGCCGAGATCGACCCGATCGCCGCTCTCGGGCTCGGCCTTTCCTTCAGAGGGCGGCAGCAGGACCAGCATCGGGCGGCAGCCTATGCCGCCCGATGCGCCAAAGGTCCCTAAGCGACCTGCGCCGCCTCCCGCGCCTCCTCGGCGACGATCGCCTCGCCGCCGGGGTTGGCCTCGGCCGTCGCCGCCTGCGGGCCGGTCGCGGTCCTCGCCTTGGCCCGGATCGCGGTGGCGCCGATCGCCGCCCCGAGGAGGGCGACGAAGCCGGAGACGGTCATCGCGTGGCTGAGCGCGTAGACGAAGGCTTCGTTGCCGGCGGCGGCGACCTCTTTCGCCTGCGCGGGGTCCATCCCCGGCACGCTCGGCGCCGCGCCGCCGCCGAGCTGGTCGGAGATCGACTCGCGCTGCGCAGCCGTGACCCCGGCCCCGCCCAGCAGCGTCTCCAGCCGCGAGCTGACCAGGCCCTGGAAGATCGCGCCGGTGACGGCGACGCCGAGGCTGCCGCCGACCATGCGGAACATCGAGAGCACCCCCGAGGCGATCCCGGCTTTCTGCACCGGCACCGCGTTCATCGCGGCGCTGGTCATCGGCGACATCGTCATCGCGATCCCGATGCCGAGGAGCATGAACCCGGGCAGCAGGGCGAGGTAGGTCGAGGCGACCGCGATGCGGCTGAAGCTGAACAGCGAGGCCGCGACCAGGACCAGGCCGCCGGCGATCAGCCAGCGCGGCCCGAAGCGGTCCGAGAGCCGCCCCGCGACCGGCGCCACGGCGACGATCATCAGGGTCGAGGGCAGGAACCGCACCCCCGCCTCCAGCGGCGAGTAATGGAGGATGTCCTGCATGTAGAGGGCGAGGAAGAAGAAGACGCCCAGCATCGCGAAGCTGATGATCATCGCCACCACCACCGCGGCGAGGAAGTTGCGGTCGCTGAGCAGGTCGAACTGCACCATCGGCGCCTTCACCCGGTTCTCGACGAAGACGAAGGCCGGCAGCGCCGCCGCGGCGACGACCAGCAGGGCGACGATCTCGGTCGAGCCCCAGCCCCAGCTGTTGCCCTCGACCAGGGCGAGAACGAGCGCGGTCAGGCCCGCGGTCAGCACCGCGACGCCGGCGTAGTCGACCTCGCGGCCGACCGAGGTGTCGCGCGACTCGCGCACCGCGAACAGCGTCGCCAAAACGGCGCCGACCGCGACCGGGATGTTGATGTAGAAGATCGCCCGCCAGCTGACGTGCTCGGTGAGGAAGCCGCCGAGCACCGGCCCGACCGCCAGCGCCAGGGCCGAGACGCCGGCCCAGGTGCCCATCGCCTTGCCGCGCTCGTGGGCCGGGAAGGCGTCGGTGATGATCGAGAGCGTCCCCGGCATCATCAGCGCCGCGCCGATCCCCTGGACGACGCGGCTGAGGACCAGCGCGGTCTGGTCGGGCGCGAAGCCGGCGGTCGCCGAGGAGAGGGCGAAGATGACGACGCCGGTGAGGAACACCAGCCGCCGGCCGAAGATGTCGCCGAGCCGGCCGCCGGTCGCCAGCAGCACCGCGAAGGAGAGCGTGTAGCCGTTGATCGTCCACTCCAGCCCGCTGATCGTCGCCCCCAGGTCCTGCTGGATCGAGGGCAGGGCGACGTTGACGACCGTGTTGTCGAGCATGATCATGAACAGCGCGAAGCACATCGCTCCGAGCGTCCACCACTTGCGGTTGTCGTCGGTGATCAGGTGGCGGTAACGGGTCATAGGCGCTCACTTTCCTTCAGGTGCTGGTAGGTCTGCGCGAGGTCCTCGCGGTCCAGCAGCGCCTCGACGGCGGCGTCTAGCTTGCGCCGCTGGGCGGCATTGAGGGTCGCGACGAAAGATTCGATGCCGGCCATGCGAACGGTGACGAGGGTGGCGACCAGGCTCTTGCCCTTGGCGGTGATCTTCACCCGGCGCACCCGGCGGTCGTCGGGGTCCTCGACCCGCGTCGCCAGCTTCGCCTTGACGAGAGCGTCGACCGCCCGGCTCATCGAGGGGACGGAGACGCCGAAGAGCTCGGCGAGGTCGCTGACCTGCCAGGCCTGGGCGTCCTGCCCCAGGCCGCCGAGCTCGAGCAGGACCTTGCACTGGGTCATCGAGAGACCCGTCTCCTCGATCACCCGCAGCTGGTTGCCGCGGTCGTAGAGGAAGAGGTGGTGGAGGAGGGCCGCTATCCGGGCTGCGGTGTCGGTCGTCTCGATCGTCGTCGGCATCGAGATAATAGTTGCACGAACGCAACCTTTTCAAAAGAGCAATAGTTGCTCGTGTGATGGATATCACGCGAGGCTGCCGCCGCCGCCGGGGCTAACGTCCGCCCCATGCCGGTGGACCACGCGCAGCTCGACCGCGACTACGTCTGGCATCCCTTCACCCAGCAGCAGGGGTGGAGCGAGGAGGAGCCGCTGATGATCGAGCGCGGCGAGGGCTCCTGCCTCTTCGACACCGAGGGGCGGCGCTACCTGGACGGGACGGCGGCGCTGTGGTGCAACGTCCACGGCCACCGGCACCCGACGATCGACCGCGCCGTGCGCGAGCAGCTCGATCGCGTCGCCCACACGACGATGCTCGGCCTCAGCCACCCCGGCGCGACCGAGCTGGCCGCCCGCCTGGTCGAGATCGCGCCGGCGGCGCTCTCCCGCGTCTTCTACTCGGACTCGGGCTCGACCGCGGCCGAGATCGCCCTCAAGATCGCCTTCCAGTTCCAGCAGCAGCGGGGCGGCGAGCATGCCCGCCGCACCACCTTCGTGCGCCTGCGCGAGGCCTACCACGGCGACACGATCGGCTCGGTCTCGGTCGGCGGCATCGACCTCTTCCACTCGACCTACCGGCCGCTGCTGTTCGAGACCCTCGTGGCGGAGCCGGGCGACGCCGCCGACCTCGAGCGGGTGCTCGAGGCGCACGGTGGCGAGGTCGCGGCGGTCGTCGTCGAGCCCCTGGTCCAGGGGGCCGCCGGGATCCTGGTCCAGCCGCCCGGCTACCTGCGCGCGGCGCGGGAGCTCTGCGACCGCCACGGCGTCCTGCTGATCTGCGACGAGGTGGCGACCGGGTTCGGCCGCACCGGGACGATGTTCGCCTGCGAACAGGAGGGCGTCTCTCCCGACTTGATGTGCCTGGCGAAGGGGATCACCGGCGGCTACCTGCCGCTGGCGGCGACGCTGACCACGGAGGAGATCTACGCGGGCTTCCTCGGCAACTACGAGGAGTTCAAGACCTTCTTCCACGGCCACACCTACACCGGCAACCCGCTCGCCTGCGCCGCGGCGCTGGCCAACCTCGACGTCTTCGAGCAGGAGCGGACGATCGAGCGGCTACAGCCGAAGATCGCCCTCTTCGAAGAGCTGCTGGCGGAGGTGGCGGCGATGCCCGAGGTGGCGGAGGTGCGCCAGAAGGGCGTGATGGTCGGTGTCGACCTCGGCGACCACGACGACGCCCTGCGGATGGGCCACCGGGTGACGGTCGAGGCCCGCAAACGCGGCGCCTTCATCCGCCCGCTCGGCAACACGATCGTCCTCATGCCCCCGCTCTCGATCTCAGAGGACGAGCTGCGCGAGCTGGTCGCGATCGCCCGTGACTCCATTCGGGCGGCGGTGGCCTCAGCGCCGGTCGACCTGCCCCAAGCCGCCTAGCTCCCGCCCCTGAACCAATTCAGCGCTCGCTGAAGATGTGCCCCTATAGGGGCCAAAATTCAGCGCTCGCTGAAAATGGCGTGATGGATCGGCGTCGCGACCGTAGTACAGGCATGGAGCAGGCACTTGTCGCTGAGGCAAAGGACGCGCCGCGGGCGGGAGACCTCGCCTTCGACCGCCTCTACCGCTCGAGCCGCGACGACGTCTACGCCTACGTCGCCAGCCTGCTCCGCGACGAGGCGGCGGCGGAAGAAGTCACCGCCGCCGCTTTCGAGCGCGCCTACCGCAAGCGCAACCGCTTCGACCCCGAGCGCGGCGAACCCCGGGCGTGGCTGTTCGGAATCGCCCGCAACGCCGCGCTGGACGAGCTGCGGTGCCGCGGGCGCCAGGCGGAGCTGACCGCGGAGCCGGTGGATTTCGACGGCGCCAGCCTCGACGAGGACGTCGCCCAGAGCGAGCGCCGTCTCGCCGTCGCGGAGGCTCTGGAGCGGCTGGAGCCGCGCGAGCGCGAGCTGATCGCGCTCAAGTTCTTCGCCGGCCTGGAAAACCGTGAGATCGCCCGGGTGCTCGGCATCGGCGAGTCGAACGCCGGCACCAAGCTGCACCGCGCCATGACCAAGTTGAGGGAGGCCTGCGATGGAAACGCCTAGGGACGACCAGTTGGCCGAGGACCTGCGGGCGCTGCGCCCGACGCCCCACCCCCAGTTCGCCACCGAGCTCGACAAGCGCGCCGCCGCGGGCTTCCCGCGGCGCTCGCGGCTGCCGCGGATCTCCTTCGGCCGCCTGCGCGCGGTCCGGCCGCGGCGCCTGCTGCTGCCGGCGGCAGGATTGGCCGCGATCGCGATCGCGGTGACGACGGCATTCGTCGCCACCAACGAGAGCAAGGAAAGCGAAGGGGGCGGAGGCAGCCTCCTCTCCCTGACCGCTCCACAGGCGCAGGAGTCAGCGCCGACGACTCCTCCCGTGGAAACGGCCGGCGAAGAAGCGACCGCCGCGAGCGGAGCTGCCTCGAGCAATGGTGCCTCATTCAGCTACGACGGCAGCGGCCGCTACTCGAGAAGCAGCGACCGCCTCGACAACCGCTCCGTCGAACGCTCGGCCCAGATCGTCCTCGGCGCCGACCCCGCCGACGTCGCCGAGGACGCGGCCAAGGTCCTCGAAGCCGTCCACGCTCATAACGGCATCGTGATGCGCTCCTCCACCCGCCAGGGAGCGGCCGGAGAGGCCGGCGCCCGCTTCGAACTGCTGATCCCCAGCGCCAAGCTGAACGACGCCCTCGCCGCCCTCTCGGCGATCGACGAGGTCCGCTCGCGGCACGAGGCGACCGCCGACATCACCGCCCCCACCGTCAACGTCGGCGAGCTGCTGCAGGACTCGAAGGCGCGAATCGACAGCCTGCTCGGCCAGCTCGAGGGGGCGGAAACGGAATCCGAGCGCGAAGCGGTCGAAGCCGAGCTGCGCCAGGAGCGGCGCCACCGCGCCCGCCTGCGGGCGGAGCTGCAGAACCTGCAGCGCCGCGCCGAGCTCTCGCGGGTGCTGCTGCGGATCGAGACCGGCGCCGCCGAGGAACCCTCCGGCGGCGGCGCCTGGGGCATCGACGACGCCCTCGGCGACGCCGGTCAGATCTTCGCCGTCGCCGCCGCGGTCGCCGTCGTCGCCCTGGCGATCCTCGGCCCGATCGCCCTGATCGCTCTCCTCGCCTGGCTCACCCACCGCGCCTGGGTCCGCCGCGAGCGCCGCCGCGTCCTCAGCTGACCCCAGACGTGTCTGAGTTTTCCCGTCGTATGTGAGGGAAAAACTCAGACACATCCGCCGGGGTACCCTGACGCGATGGAGGAGCGACGGCGCGGACCGGCGGAGATGCCCAACTTCGGGCCGCCTTCGACGCCCCGGCCGGCGGCCTCGATCGTGCTGCTGCGGCGTGGGGGCAAGCACTCCCAGCGGGCGCTCGAGGTGCTGCTGCTGAAGCGCAGCGAAGAAGCGCGGTTCATGCCCGGCGTCTGGGTCTTCCCCGGCGGCTCGCTCGACGAAGCCGACGGCGTCGAGGAGGCCGGCCTGCGCACCTGCGCCCTGCGCGAGCTCTCGGAGGAGGCGGGGATCGAGCTGCCGGCCGGCGAGGAGCTCGTGCCCTTCACCCGCTGGATCACTCCCGAGCTGGTCGCGACCCGCTTCGACGCCTGGTTCTTCCTCGCCCTCGCCCCCGCCCACACGCCGCCCCAGCCCGACGGGGTCGAGACCACCGAGGCACGCTGGTTCCAGCCTGCCGTTGCCCTGGAAGCGCAGGAGGCCGGCGAGGTCGTCCTCTCCTTCCCCACCCGCACGCAGCTGAGCTGGCTCGCCGAGTTCGCCACCTCCGACGAGGCGCTGGCCGCCTACCGGGAGCGGACCGTCGAGCCGATCCTCCCCAAGGTGATCGAGGACGGCGCCGAACCGCGGGTCGTCCTCCCCGGCGAGCCGGGCTATGCCGACTGAGCGTCCGGGAACGGCGCCAGGCCCGCGTGCCAGGGGCCCGGCGGGTAGGTGTGGATGCCGCTCTCGTCCATCTCCGCCTGCAGCCGCTTGAACAGCTGCCCGGCGTTCTTCAGGGCCGTCTTCAGCTCCGCCTCGCTGCGCTCGTGCAGGCGCCAGAGGAACCAGAGCTGGCGGTCGTTGATGCCGAAGTCGATCTCGCCGCCGATCGTCGTCACCCAGCCGAGGAACCCCGGGGCGAAGAGCTCGCGCAGCGCCACCGGGTCGTACTCGCTCGGCACCGTGGTCAGGAAGCGCTTGTTGAAGTCGATCGACTCGAACTCGACCTTGCGCTGGAAGCGCTGCGTCACCACCTCATGCCCCTCGATCGACTCGACGTTGAAGGCCGGCACCACCTTGGCCAGGTCCGGCATGTGGGCCTTGGCGAGGACCGCGGTCGGCAGCACCGCCTTGCTGAAGAGGCCGCCGACCTCCTTTTCGTCGGCATCGCAGGAGGAGCCCCAGAAGCCCTCGCTCAGCTGTCCGGTGAGGCGGTTGACGCCGCCGACGCAGAGCGCCACCGGCCCGTCTTTGGGATTGATCCCACCGACCGGCTCGTAGGTGAGCCCGTTGCGCTCGCCGTAGCGACGCACGATCTCGGCCCATTCCTGCGCTTCCTGCTTCGCGCCCATCGCGCGATCCTATGCGCCAAATCCCGGCGTTCGTCCTTTCCTAGGCATATGCCCCGGAAAGGACGAACGCCGCGGCGTTAGGATGCGCTTAACCCCGGTCCGACCCACAGGAGCCTCCATGACCATCGTCATCATCGTCGTCGTCGCGATCCTCATCCTCGCGGTCCTCTACTACATCGCGAAGCGCAACTCGATCATCGCCGCGCGGAACCGAGTCGACGAGTCCTGGAGCGGGATCGACGTCCAGCTCAAACGCCGCCACGACCTCGTGCCGAACCTGGTCGAGACGGTCAAAGGCTACGCCGAGCACGAGAGCGCGACCTTCGAGAAAGCGACCCAGGCCCGGGCCGAGGCGATGCAGGCGAGCAGCGTCGCCGACACCGCCAAAGCCGAGTCGAAACTGACCGGCGCCCTGACCGAACTGCGCGCCGTCGCCGAGAACTACCCGACCCTGCGGGCGACCGAGAACTTCCAGCAGCTGAGCCGCAACCTCTCCGAGCTCGAGGACGAAATCCAGGCCTCGCGCCGGATCTACAACTCCAACGTCCAGTCCTACAACACGGACATCCAGCAGTTCCCGGGCTCGATCATCGCCAACCAGGGCGGCTTCACCGCGCGCGAGTTCTTCGAGATCGACGAAGCCGACCGCGCCACGCCGCAGGTCAGCTTCGGCAAATAAGCCGGCTCCCCCGCCTCCCTAACATCTATGTCGATGACTACCGAGACCAAAGACGCGACCCTCTGGATCTGCGATAGCTGTGGGTTCATCTACGACCCCGCGATCGGCGATCCCGACGGCGGCATCCCGCCCGGAACCGCGTTCGAGGACATCCCCAAAGACTGGTTCTGCCCGGTCTGCGGCGCCCGCACGACGGACTTCCGGCCGCTCGAGGCCGGCGAGGCCTAAGCCGCGAAGGTAGGCTTGACTGGCTGATGAGCCAGTACGACTACGACTGGATCGTTGTCGGCTCCGGTTTCGGGGGGTCGGTCTCTGCCCTGCGCCTGGCCGAAAAGGGCTACAAGGTCGCCGTCCTGGAGTGCGGCAAGCGCTTCACCGACAAGGACTTCCCGAAGTCGACCTGGGACGTCCGCCGCTACTTCTGGGCCCCCCGCCTCGGCCTGCGCGGCATCTTCCGCCTCTCCACCTTCAAGGACGTCTCGGTCGTCAGCGGCAGCGGCGTCGGCGGCGGCAGCCTCGGCTACGCCAACACCCTCTACGTCCCCCCCGCGAAGTTCTTCAAGGACCCGCAGTGGGCCGACCTCGCCGACTGGCAGTCCGAGCTGGCGCCCCATTACGCCGAGGCGCAGCGGATGCTCGGCGTCGCTCAGGTCGAGACCGACGACGCCGCCGACAACCTCCTCCGCGAGTACGGCGAACAGATCGGCGTCGGCGACACCTACCAGAAGACCCCGGTCGGGATCTACTTCGGCGAGCCGGGCAAGACCGTCGCCGACCCCTACTTCGGCGGCGAGGGGCCCGACCGCACCGGCTGCAGCCTCTGCGGGCGCTGCATGGTCGGCTGCCCCCACGGGGCCAAGAACACCCTCGTCAAGAACTACCTCTGGCTGGCCGAACAGCGCGGCGTCGAGGTGATCCCCGACCGCACCGTGACCGAGATCCGCCCGATCGGCGCCGCCGACGGCAGCGACGGCTACACGGTCGCCAGCGAGCGCTCGGGAATGATCCCGGGACGCGGCAAGCGCACCATCCGTGCCCGCGGGGTGGTCGTCGCCGCCGGCGCCCTCGGCACCAACAAGCTGCTGCAGCGCTGCCGCCTCGGCGGCGCGCTCCCCCGCGTCTCCGAGCGCCTCGGCGAGCTGGTGCGGACCAACAGCGAGATGATCCTCGCCGTCACCGTCCCCGAGGACTACCCGGACGACCTGACCAGGCGGGTGGCGATCAGCGGCAGCATCTACCCCGACGCCGACACCCACATCGAGACCGTCAGCTACGGCAAGGACGGCGACTCGATGAGCCTGCTCTACACGCTGCTGGTCGGCGACGGCACCCGCGTCACCCGGCCGCTGAAGCTGCTCGGGCAGATCGTCCGCCACCCGCTCCGCTTCGCCAAGGTTCTGTGGCCGAAAGGCTGGTCGCGGCGGACGATCATCCTCCTGGTGATGCAGACGCTCGACAACGCGATCGCCCTGCGCCCGACGCTGAAACGCTCGGGCAACGTCTGGCTGCAGACCGAGCAGGACCCGGAGAAACCGAACCCGACCTTCATCCCGGTCGCCAACGAGGCGGCCGAATGGCTGGCCAAGCGGACCGGCGGCGTCGCCCAGAGCTCGGTCACCGAGGCGCTCCTGAACGTGCCGACGACCGCCCACATCCTCGGCGGCGCGGTGATCGGCCACGGCCCCGAGGACGGGGTCGTCGATGCCCGCCAGCGCGTCTTCGGCTACGAGAACCTGCTCGTCTGCGACGGCTCGGCGGTGCCGGCGAACGTCGGCGTCAACCCCAGCCTGACGATCACCGCACTCGCCGAGCACGCGATGAGCGAGGTTCCCCCCGCCTCAGAGCAGCAGAGCTACGAGGCGAACCTCTCCGCGACGTAGTCCCAGTTGACGACGTTCCAGAAGGCGTCGATGTAATCCGGGCGTTTGTTCTGGTACTTCAGGTAGTAGGCGTGCTCCCAGACGTCGCAGCCGAGCAGCGGCGTCGCGCCGTCGGAGATCGGCGAGTCCTGGTTCGGGGTCGAGACCACCGCCAGGCCGGATGAGTCTTTGACCAGCCAGGCCCAGCCGGAGCCGAAGCGGGCGATGCCGGCGTTTTTGAACTCCTCCTTGAAGGAGTCGAAGGAGCCGAAGGTGTCGTCGATCGCCGCGGCGAGGTCGCCGCTCGGCGCGCCGCCGCCGTCCGGGCTCAGCATCTGCCAGAAGAGCGAGTGGTTGCAGTGGCCGCCGGCGTTGTTGCGGACCGCGGCCTGCTTGTCGCCCGGCAGGGCGGAGAGGTTGCGGAGGACGTCCTCGACGTCGCGATCGGCCCACTCGCCGCCCTCGAGGGCGGCGTTGGCTTTGTCGACGTAGGCCTGGTGGTGCTTGTCGTGGTGGACGCGCATCGTCGCCTCGTCGATGTGGGGCTCGAGCGCCTCGTAGGGGTACGGCAGGTCGGGTACGGAGAAAGCCATCGCAACTGCTCCTTTGCTCGGTTTGAAGTCCGAGCGGAGCCTAGCTATTTCGCCCCTTCCGCCGGCCCTTCCGGCTCGGCTCCTTCGACCGCGCCGGGCTCCTCGCCGCCCGCCCGGGGGACCGCATCCGGGTCACCGCCGGTCCATTCGTTGAATCGGAACCAGGCCGGCTTCGCCTCCCGTTTCGCGGTCAGCAGGCCGGCGGAGCCGCAGAAGACGCAGCTGCCGCCCTCATCGGTCCAGGTGAACCACCAGGCGCCGCGGATCTTCCAGCGCACCCGGTTGGCGGAGATGATCGCGAGGGCCTTGTCGAGCTGCCTCGCCTGCCCGTAGAGGCCGCGCTGCCAGCGGGTCGGGCCGGCGGCCGAGCCCCAGCCCAGCTCGGTCACGTAGAGCGGCGTGGTGCCGTCGTGGTGCCTGCGCATGATCCGGCGCAGGTTGCGCAGCTGCGCCGCCATCGCCCGCGCGTCGGCGACGTAGGGGTGCAGCGCGACCCCGTCGAAGTACCTCTTCACCCTTCCCGCCCGGTACATGCGGTTGAGGAAGTCGCCGGAGGCGACGTTGGGCGGGATCTGCAGCGGCCGGCCGAAGAGCCCGCCGACGATCACCTTCGCGCCAGGCTGCCGGTGGTGGATCACCCGGCCGGCGATCCTGATCAGCTGCGCGAAGCGGGCCGGTTCGGGCTCGCTGGAGAAGCTGACGATGTTCTCCTCGTTCCAGATCTCGAACCGCCGCATCGGGACGTAGGGAACGTCCTCTTCTTCCCGCCAGAAGGACCCGTCGATGCCGTAGCGGTCGACGACGGCCCGCAGAAAGGAGGCCCAGGCCCGCCGCTGCCAGGCGCTGGCAACCGGAAGATCGATCTCTTCGAGGCTCACCCATTCGGGCGAGCCGGTGATGAACGGGAAGACCTCCATCCCCGCTCTCGCCGCCAGCCGCACCTCGTGGTCGAAATATCCCCACTCCCGCTCCGAGAAGGCTGGATTCTCGGGCTCGACGGCGCGCCAGACGAGCGGCTGGCGGACGCTCTTGATCCCCGCTTCCCGCATCAGCTCGTAGTCCTTGGCCGTGCCGGAGTTCTGCGGGGAGATCCCGACGAAGCCCGGCGGCAGGTAGGCCTGAGCGGCCGCCGGCACCGCCGCCAGCAGCGCCACCACGAGGATCGGGATCAGCCTGCGCGCCATCGTCATCGATCAGAACCGCCCACCCGTCCAAAGTAGCGGCAGCCCCCGCAAACCGCCCGCTTCCCCGCTCTGGGATAATCAGCCCTCTCGGGGCGTGGCGCAGCCTGGTAGCGCGCACCGTTCGGGTCGGTGAGGTCCCCGGTTCAAATCCGGGCGCCCCGATGAGAAGTTGCATTCTCCGCCGTCAAAGGGTGACTCGACCCGAAGGGCAACGAAACAGAGCTAGGACCCGGGTGGCTTAGGGGGGTCGGGGCCCCCGGGGAGCTCGGGCCACGGCGAGGGCGTAGGTTGAATGGGGCCCACGGGCTCGGGCAGGGCACCCATGAAGGGCGAGTTGGGAACCTTGCACTTCGGCCCGTTGATCGCGAGGATCGCGTTGAGGTCGAGGAGCTTCGAGGACAGCTCCATGTCCTTGCCGATCAGATCGAGGTACTTATCGTTCAGCCATCCGGTCTTGAAGGCGGGGTCGTTCTTCAGCTTTTGAATCTGGGCGATATTGGCGAGCAGCTGCTTTTCAACGGCAGTGAACTCATTTAGGGCTGCGAGATAGGCCGCCTTCTGGGTCCCCGTCAGCCAAGGCGGCAGCCACGATCCCGCCGAGAGAGTGCATCCACACGTCTTCCCCGGATCCAACCCCCCCGGATCCCCCCGATTCACCGGATTCGCGTCCGCGTACCCATAGGTTTCCGCCGTCTCCATGACGATCGGATCGACGCTCATGAACTGCGCCGTGACGGGGTCGTAGGTCCGCGCTCGCAGGTAGATCAGGCCGGTGCTGTCGTTGCGGAGCTGGCCGCCGTATCCGAGCGGGGTGGCGGCGGTGCCGGTGTGGCCTTCGACGGCGCCATAGGCGGTGTAGGTATAGGTGCCTTTGGCTTCGCCCGTGGAGTTGGTCAGAAGCCGGGCCGAACCCTGTTGGTCGTGGTGCAGGTAGGTCGGCGTTTCTGAGGCGATCTGCTCGAAGGGAAGGCCGTCGGGGCCATAGAGGTAGTAGTTGGTGCCGTCGTAGAGCAGGAGCGGCAGCGGCCCGGTCACGTCCCAGGAGAGCTGCTTGGTCGTGCCGGAGATTTTCTGTGAAGCGCGCAGGCCGCTGCCGTCATAGGCGTAGGCGTCTTCGATTTTCGGCACTTCGCCTTCGGCCGAGCGACTGGCGGAGACGAGGTTGCCGGCCTGGTCGTAGCCGTAGGTCGTCGCCGGGCCGGATTCCGGAGTGGCTTTGGTCCGCTGGCCGAGTTTGTCGAAGGTGTAGCTGACTCCGCCGCCGGATTCGAGCTGGCTGGCTTTGTCGTATTTGTAGGTGCCGGTGCCGATTTTGGTCGGGTTGCCGGCGTTGTCGTATTCGAAGGAGGTTTCGCCCGCTTTGGTCAGCCGGTTCGCTTTGTCGTATTCGTAGGCGATCGTTTCTTTGCCCGGCAGCCCCGCCTGCGTCGTCGATTCGACCTGGCCCAGTTTGTCGCGTGCATAGCTGATCGAGGCGAGCGTTTCGGCGCCTTTCTTGAACGTCTGTTTCGTCAACTCGTCGGCGGCGTTGTATTCGGCCGTGTCTTCATTGCCGGTTTCGGCGGGAAACGCCGTCGCTTTCAGCATCGAGTTGCGGTCGTAGGAGAAGGTGGTCGACCTGGAGAGCCAGTCGGTGACTTTGGTCATACGATCGGCTTTGTCGTATTCGCGGCTGACCGATTTGCCGTTGGGATAGGTGATTTTGGTCGTCCGGCTGGCAAGGTCGTATTCGTATTTGACGACTTCTTTGTTGCCGTTTTCGGTTTCGGTCAGACGGCCCAGCTGGTCGTAGACCTTTTTCGTCGTCCCGGTCCCGTCTTTCATCGCAGTGACGTTGCCGTCTTTGTCGTATTCGTATTCGACGTCGGGAGTCGCTTCTTCCGAGTAGTTGATTTTGGTCAGACGATCGGCTTTGTCGTATGAGTAAGTCGTCGTTCGCCCTTCGGGGTCATTGAGTTTTTCCAGGTTGCCGGCGGCATCGTATTCCCGCGTCGTTTTGCGTTCCAGAGGGTCGATCGTTTCGGTCAACTGCCCCAACGCGTTTCGTTTGTATTCGGTCGTTTTGCCGTTGCCGTCGGTTTTGCCTTTGACCGCCCCCATCGAGTCGTAGGCGGTTTCGCTCGTCGTCCCGTTCCCCGCTTCCACTTTGGTCCGCTGGTCCGCTGCGTCGTAGGTGTATTTCGTCGCGTTCCCCTTCGCATCGGTGAGCGTTTCGACGTTGCCGTTGCCGTCGTAGGCGTATTTGGTTTCGTGGCCGAGCGGGTCCGTCACCACGATCGGCCGCCCCTGGGCGTCGCGTTCGGTCGAGGTCGTGAATTTCGCGGCTTCGGCGCCTTCTTCGTTACCGCGGGGAGAGACTTCCGTGATCGCCAGGCCGTTTTTGTCGTAGGTCCAGGTCGTCTTGTTGCCCTCGGGGTCGGTCACGGCTTTGCGGTCGCCGTAGGTGTCGTATTCGAATTTGGTTTCGTGCCCCAGCGGATCGGTTTCCGATTCGAGGTCGCCGTTGGCGGCGTATTTGAAGGTCGCTTTCTGCGTCGTCGATTCGGGGGCCGGGCGTTCGATCGATTCGACGTTCCCGTTTTTGTCGCGGTTGATCGTCGTCGTCTCGCCCCTTGGGGTCGTCGTCGTTTTCACCTCGTGGGCTGAGTTATAGGTCCATTTGGTTTCGTTGCCCTCGGGGTCTTTCTCGAGCGTGCGATTTCCTTCCCCGTCGTATTCGTAGGTGGTCACGTGGCTCAGCGGGTCGGTCTTTTTGACCAGCAGGTAGTTGGCGTTGTATTCGTATTTGGTCGTCTGCTGCAGGGCGGTTCCTTTGTCCCTGACGACTTCGAGCGGCTCGCCGGCTTTGTTGAACTTCTCGAAGGTGGTCGAGCCGTTGGGCTCGGTGATCGTCGTTTCCCTGATGCCTTCGGTTTCGCCGTAGGAGAATTTGGTTTCGCGTTCGAGCGGATCGCTCTGAGCTTTGACGCGATGGGAGA
>Ga0247774_1000188_pt1 | contig 29387 bp, 30 predicted proteins | sample UWRJL001104B6_FD_179933 | JGI IMG/M metagenome (GOLD analysis project Ga0247774, IMG submission 179933) | Plant litter microbial communities from Arlington Agricultural Research Station in Wisconsin, United States - UWRJ-L001-104B-6 | ecosystem: Environmental > Terrestrial > Plant litter >...
AGCTGTCCGCTCATGCCCAGGTGTGCCAGCAGCGCCTCGTCGCCGCCGACGGGCAGCCAGAGGTACTTACCGCGCCGCCGCGCGCCGGAGACCAGACGTCCGGTGAGGCGGGCGGCCAGGTCGGAGGGGCCCTCGGTGTGGCGCCGCGCCGCGCGCGGGTGCAGCACCGTCGCGGACTCGATCGTCCGGCCGGCCACCCAGCGCTCGACGCCCTGCCGTACCACCTCGACTTCGGGCAGTTCGGGCACGGGGGTCCCCCCTTCGTGGCTGTCGCAGGGCTACGGGCGCGTCACTCGCCGGCCGAGCGCGCGCGGATCGCCGTCCACGCCGCCTCGGCCGCCTGCTGCTCGGCTTCCTTCTTGCTGCGCCCCTCGCCCCTGCCGTACTCCTCGCCGCCGACGGAGACGACCGCGCGGAAGCTCTTCTGGTGGTCCGGGCCGCTCTCCTCCACGTGGTACTCGGGCACGCCGAGCTCCTCGGTGGCGGTCAGCTCCTGCAGCGAGGTCTTCCAGTCCAGGCCGGCACCGAGGCTGGCCGACTTGGTGATGAGCGCGTCGAAGAGACGGTGCACCAGGGCGTCGGCGGCCTTCAGGCCGAGGTCGAGGTAGACCGCGCCGATCACGGCCTCGAGTGTGTCGGCCAGGATCGAGGCCTTGTCGCGGCCCCCGGTCCCCTCCTCGCCGCGGCCCAGGAGGATGTAGGCGCCGAGGTCGAGCTGGCGGGCCACGCCGGCGAGCGCGCGCATGTTGACCACGGCGGCGCGCAGCTTGGCGAGCTGGCCCTCGGGCAGGTCCGGATGGCCGCGGAACAGCGTGTCGGTGACGATCAGGCCGAGCACGGAGTCGCCGAGGAACTCCAGGCGCTCGTTGGTCGGCAGGCCGCCGTTCTCGTACGCGAACGACCGGTGGGTCAGGGCGCGTTCGAGCATCGCGGGATCTGGCGCCACGCCGAGTGCGGCCTCGAGCGCGCTGCGGTCGGCCGCGGACTGGTCGGGCTTCACACGGCCCTCCCGGTACGGGAGGCGACGTTGGCAGGGTTCACGGTGCTCCTCCGCGGAAGGTTCCGCGAGAGCGAGGCGCACGCCGGGTCGGTTCCGGCGTCCGCCACGGCCTCGGGCGAGTCTTCGTCGCGTGACGAACGGGGGCGGCACTCCGCCGCCCCCGGGACGTCCTCAGGCCACGTCGATGACCTGACGGCGGTTGTACGTGCCGCAGGTCGGGCACGCGGTGTGCGGCAGCTTCTCGTCGCGGCACTGGGGGCAGCGCACGAGCGTGGGCGCCTGGGCCTTCCACTGCGAGCGACGGTGGCGCGTGTTGCTGCGCGACTTTTTCCGCTTTGGTACGGCCACGTCAGCCCTCCTGGTCTTCTTGTCGTTGATCCAACATGCCCTGCAATGCCGCCCACCGAGGGTCGACGGCGTCGTGATGGTGATCCGGCTCGGCGTCGGCCAGCCGGACCCCGCATTCGGTGCACAGCCCGGGACAGTCGTCCCGGCACAGCGGGGACAGCGGCAGTGCGAGCACCATCGCGTCCCGGACCACCGGCTCGAGATCGATGAGATCTCCCTCGAGACGGCGTTCGTCGTCCTCCGCGCTCTCGCCGGAGCGAGTGTCGGAGTAGACGTAGAGCTCCTGGAACTCCACCTCGATCGACGAGGTGAGCGGATCCAGGCAACGCGCGCACTCTCCGGAGAGAGGGGAACGCGCCGTGCCCGAGACGAGCACGCCCTCCATCACCGCCTCGAGCCGGAGGTCCAGCTCGACGTCGGTGCCCTCGGGAACACCCACCATCTCGACGCCGAGATCCGCCGGAGCCGGCACGGTGTAGGAGTCCTTACGCATCGATCCCGGCCGGCGGCCCAGTGTGCGCGTGTCGATCACGAACGGGTCGCGGGGATCGATGCGAGTCAGGTTGTTCCTGCTTCCGTGTGGCATGGCGTATCACAGCCGTCAGGCAAGGTCGATTGGAAAGGGTACCGAACGCAGGCCCGTTCGCCCAACTCGGCCGCGTCCGGGCCACGGGGTCCGCGCCGTTCAGGCCCGGGTTCAGGAGGCGTTCAGGCCGCGGTCAGGACTCGGCGAAACGCCGGGTGAGCCGCCGCTGCACGGGTTCCGGCACCAGCCCGGAGACGTCGCCGCCGTACTGCGCGATCTCCTTGACCAGGCTGCTGGACAGGAAGGAGTAGAGCGGGTTGGTGGCCATGAACATCGTCTCGACGCCGGCCATCTGGTGGTTCATCTGGGCGATCTGCAGTTCGTAGTCGAAGTCGCTCACCGCCCGCAGCCCGCGCACGATCACCGGGATGCCGCGCTCGCGGCAGAAGTCGACGGTCAGGCCGTGGAACTTCTCGACGGCGACGTTGCCGTACTCCTTGGTGACCTCGCCGATCATCTCGACGCGTTCTTCCACCGTGAAGAGGCTCTTCTTGGAGATGTTGATGAGTACCGCGACGACGACCTCGTCGTAGAGGCGCGACGCGCGGCTGATGATGTCGAGGTGTCCGTTGGTGACGGGGTCATACGATCCCGGACAGACAACACGGCGCACGAGGTGAGTCCCCTCTGCAAGGAAGTCGTCAGTGGCCTGCGGCGTGACCGTACCAAAGCGTCCCCTCGCCGTAACGACGGGCCCTGCTCTCCGTATACCCGGCGGGCCACCGCACAGGCGCGCCGCGCGTGGCGCGTTCGACGGCGACGAGCGCGCCGGAGGCGAGCCAGCCGTTGTCGCGAAGGGCGCCCAGCAGGCCGATGACGGCCTCGTCGCCCACGGCGTACGGAGGGTCGGCGAAGACCAGGTCGTACGGCTCCGGGGGCGCGTTCCTGACCACCCGTTCGACGCGGTCGGTGACCAGTTCGGCACCGGGCAGGCCGAGGACCTCGATGTTGGCCTTGACCACCTTCGCCGCCTTCGGCGAGGACTCGACGAGCAGCACGTGGGAGGCGCCGCGGGACAGGGCCTCCAGGCCGACCGCTCCGGACCCGGCGAACAGGTCGGCCGCGCGGAGGCCGTCGAGGTCGCCGAGCAGGGAGCCGACGGTGGCGAACAGACCCTCTCTGGCGCGGTCGCTGGTCGGCCTGGTGTCGCGGCCGGTGGGTACGGAGATCCGCCGGCCGCCGGCGGTTCCTGCGATGACTCGGGTCACGCTCCCAGTGTGGCCCAACCGCCCGATGGGTCCGATCCGCTGGGCGCGGGCGCACTGCCCGCCGACACCTCGCGCCGCACATTATTGACAACTTGGGTCAGATAAATTCCAAAGCGCTACTTGTCGTGACAAACTAATCGCTGGCTGTATGGCAGGCGCTCGCGGGAGCCCGGCCGCCCGGGGGACGAGGATCGCGGTCTCCTCCCAGGAGGCGTTGTCGATGCCCGCGATCGCCTTCCGCCGGCCGCCCCGCTCTTTTCGCCGCCGTCGACCTGGAGAGATCCTCTATGCGCAAACGCACGAGACTGGCGACGACCGCCGGCGTGACGGTCCTGGGCTTCACCGCGATGAGCGGGATGGCCCAGGCCGACACCGGTGGTCTCGGCCTGCCCGTGGACCTGACCGGTCCCCTGGCCAAGACGGGTCCGCTCGGCAAGACCGTCGACGGGGTGGTGAAGCAGACGACCTCCTCGAAACGAAGCTCCGGCCTTCGCCTGAACCTGCCGGTCCAGGTACGGCTCGGCGCCCCGCGCCGGTCCGGGCACGCCGCGCCGGCGGTCCACGCGGGCGTGAAGGCGTCGGTGGGCACGTCGCCGCTGTCGGCGCGGGTGAGCGTCCGCCTGTGCGCCCAGCCGCCGCAGCAGTGCCGGCGGGTGCCCTCTCCCCCGACCCCGATCCCGCCCTCCCCGCCCAACCCGATCCCCCCGGCGCCGCCGACCCCGCCGCCGGTGCCTCCCGTGGGGAACCCGCTGCCGCCGAACCCGCCCGCCGCGGCCGTCCCGGCCTCGGGGTCGGTGACGGTCATCGGCGGCTCCCTGCCGTTCACCGGCGGCCCGATCGGCGCACTCACACTGCTCGGCGCCACCGCGGTCCTGGCCGGAGTCGGCGGCGTCGCCGCCTCCCGCCGCAAGGCCACCACCCGCTGAAAAGCCGCGCGAAGGGGCGCGCCCACGCTCTGGGCGCGCCCCTTACGTACGGTCAGGAGTATTCGCGTTCGATGCCGTCGAGCAGCCAGCCGAGGCCGCGTTCGAAGTCGGCGTCGGCGCCCTGGACGTCCCCTCTCAGCAGGGGCGCGATGTTGGCGAACTCCCCGCTGTCGAGGAGTTTCTGGAGGTACGGGCGGAGGACCGCGAGGTGTTCGGCGCCGCTGACGCCCGTACGGCGGGTGATCTCGCGTTCGCGGGCCTCGCGGGCGACATAGCCGAGCATGTAGTCATCGACGGCCGCGACGACGCGGAAGGCGTCCTGCGGCTCCAGCTTCAGTCCCGCGACGGCGGCCACGGACTGGTCCAGGTGGCGCAGGGCGTTCGGGCCGACCACGGCGTGGGAGCGGTGGTTCACCAGGTCGACGAGCCAGGGGTGCAGCAGTGTCACCTCACGCTCGCGCCGCGCGATCAAGGTGATGGCCTCACGCCAGTCATCGGGCAGGTGCCTCAGGACGAGCACCTCTCCGACGACCTGGTCGGCCATGAGGTCCAGCAGGTCGTCCTTGCTGCCGATGTAGGTGTAGAGGCTCATCGTGCGTGCGCCCAGCACGGTCGCGACCCGGCGGATCGACACGGCGTCCAGTCCCTCGGAGTCGGCGAGCTCGATGGCCGCCGCGACGATCGCCTCACGCGTCAGGCTGCTCGTCCGCCGGGCGTGCGGGCGGGCCCAGATCGGTGTCCGCCTCTTGCCGTCGTCGCCGTCTTCCAGTGTCACACCATGGATCGTACCCGTACACCGTAGCGGCCAAGCGCTACACCGTACGAGCAAGTGCTACGGTGTACGGCAGGCCGATACGGCGTACGAAGAGAGGGCGGGGACATGACGACAGAGCCCGAGCGGTCCGGCCGGCCGCAGCCGACGTTCGACCCGGAGTTGCGGCGGCTGGCGGTGGTGGTCGTCCTCGGGGCGATCATGACGATCCTCGACACGACGATCGTGAACGTCGCGATCAACACGCTCGGCCGCGACTTCCACACCTCGCTGTCCACCATCCAGTGGGTGCTGACCGCGTACACACTCGCCCTGGCCATGACGATCCCGCTGACGGGATGGGCCATCCGGCGGTTCGGCGGGAAGACGATGTGGATCGTCTCGCTGGTGCTGTTCATCGTGGGATCGGTGCTGTGCGGCTCCTCCTGGTCGGTGACCAGCCTGATCGCCTTCCGGGTCGTGCAGGCGATCGGCGGCGGCATGCTGCTGCCGGTCGGGCAGACGATGCTGGCCGCCAAGGCGGGGCCGCAGCGGATGGGCCGGGTGATGAGCGTCGTCGCGGTCCCGGCGATGCTCGGCCCGGTGCTCGGACCGGTCCTCGGCGGAGCGATCGTCGACAACCTCGCCTGGCGCTGGATGTTCTTCATCAACGTGCCGATCTGTGCGATCGCGCTGGTGGCGGCGTTCGTCTGGCTGCCGCGCGACGCCGAGCGCGTACGGGGCGTGCGCCTGGACCTGCTCGGCCTCGTGCTGCTCTCCCCCGGGCTCGCCGCGCTGGTCTACGGGCTCGCCCAGGCCGGCAACGGGCACGGCGTCACGGACCCGCGGGTGTACGGATGGGTGGGGGCCGGCACCGTCCTGACCGCCGCGTTCGCGGTGCACGCGCTGCGCCGGGGCGAACACGCGCTGGTGGACCTCTCGCTGTTTCGCGACCGCGGCTTCACGACCTCGGTCGTGGCGCTGTTCCTCTACGTCGGAGCGGTGTTCGGCGTGATGTTCATGTCACCGGTCTACTTCCAGACGGTCCGCGGGGACACACCGCTGCGCGCCGGGCTGCTGCTCGCGCCGCTGGGGCTGGGCGCCATGATCACGATGCCGATCGCCGGGCGCCTCACCGACCGCATCGGCTCTCGCCTCCTGTCACTCATCGGGCTCGTCGTCGCGATGGCCGGCCTGTCGGTCTACACCCAGCTCGACGCGGACACCAGCAAGGTCGTGCTCGGCGTCGCGGTGTTCGTCATCGGGCTGGGCCACGGCACGATGATGCCGTCGCTGATGGCCGCGGCGTACCAGCGTCTCGAGCGCTCGGCGGTGCCGGCCGCCACGACGGCCAGCAACATCATCGTCAGGGTGGGCAGTTCGTTCGGCGTCGCCGCGCTGGCCGTGGCACTGCAGATCTTCATCCGGCACGAGTTCCCCTCCGCCGCCGGGACGATCGCCTCGGCCGCCGCCGTCCACACGCCCGGCGCTCCGTCGCACCTGGCACACGCCTTCGGCCACAGCTTCTGGTGGGCGCTGGGCATCTCCGCCTTCGCGGTCATCCCGATCGCGCTGCTGCCGGGCCGCCGGAGCGCCTCAGTAGTCGAGGGCGACGGCACCGTCACTGAGTCGGTCGACGACCGCGTCTAGGTCCTCGGCGTGGATGAGGGCGCCGCGCAGCCCGTACACGAAGGCGGCGCCCTCGAACCGCTCCGCGGTCCGGCGCAGGCGCTCGGTCTTGTCCGGGTCGTCGCCGACGAGGTCCTCCGCCCCGGGCACCTCGACGGCGAGGAACGGCCTTGGCCCCTTGTCGGCGATCCGCAACCGTGACACGCGCTCCCAGGGGACGAAGACGTCGTAGCCGCGGCGGGCGAACACCCGCATCCGCACGCCGTCGGGGGTGAACACGGGCGGGTTGCGCAGCAGGCGGAACTCCCCGCGGGCGAGCAGGGCCATCACGGCCGCGGACGCCAGCAACCCGAAGGCCAGCACCGGGAAGAAGACGAACGCGACGGTGGCGGCGGGCCGCGCGGACATGTGGTCCACGGTGACCAGGAGATATCCGACCATGACCCCGACGACGAGGGCTCCGGTGGCCGAGACTGCCGCCACGGTCGCGGTCAGGTACGCGGGCGCGGCGGCGACCGGAAGCGGGAAGTCGCTCTTCTGCTCCACTGCGGGAGGGTAACCGGATCGCCCCTCCCGGTGCCACGCCCCGCGCCGCCGCATCGCTCCCGGCGAAGATCAGGCCAGGGCCCAGCGCGCCTCGGTACGGACACCGGCGTCGGGGTCCTCCAGAGCGCCGGTGAGGGCCGTACGCGCGTAGTGACGGTCGGCCGCCCACCGGCTCAGGGCGCGTACGGCGGCCCGGCGCACCGCGACGATCTCGTCCTCCAGCACGCACGTCAGCGGGCCGATCGCCGAACGGCTGTCCAGGACGCCCAGCGTCGCGGCGGCTCTCTCGCGGACGCGCCAGTCCGGGTCCGTCAGGGCGATCTCGCCCAGTTCGGCGGCGGCCCGCAGGACGGCCAGGCCGCGTATGGTCTCCGCGCGTGCGGCGTCGCCGTGTCCCAGGGCCTCGGCGTACATCTCCCAGGCCGCCGCGCGCATCGCGCGGACGAGTTCGGCGGCGACGGCGCGGACGTACGGGTCGGGTGCGCTCCGCGCCCGTACGAGCGCGCGGACGCCCTCCTCGCCGATGAGCACCTCGCGCTCGTCGATGAGGGCGCCGGCGGCGGCGTGGCGTACGCGGGCGTCCGGGTCGGCGAGGGCGCGGGCGAGGCGGTTCCCGGCCTCCTCGGACAGGCCCTGGCTTTGGTGTGCGGGCAGGTCGATGACGGTCACTGGATCCTCCGGAGATGTGTCGAGCCGGCGCGAGACGGTCACCGGCGACACAGCGAGCTGGCCTGACGTCGCAGATCGACGTGGATGCGCACGACCAGCGGAGCTCTCCGGTACACAGTTCCGATCGTGGACGAGGATCCCTTTAATGTCAACCGATTAAGTAGGAAACCCTCGGTCAGGCCTTCTCCAGGTACTCCGCACGGTCCTCGTCCAGCAGAGCCGCGAGCTCGGCCGCCAGCTCCGGGTGGTCGCGCAGCTCCGGATCGGCCTCGACCAGCGCGGTCGCCTCCGTGCGGGCCTTGCGGATGATCTCCTCGTCGCGCAACAGCGTCAGCAGCCGCAGGCTCGACCGCCGCCCGGACTGGCTCTCGCCGAGGACGTCGCCCTCCCGCCGCTGCTCCAGGTCCAGCCGCGAGAGTTCGAAGCCGTCCAGCGTCGATGCCACCGCGTCCAGCCGCTCACGCGCCTTGGACTCCTCGACCGCGTCCGTGACGAGCAGGCACAGCCCGGGGTGACGTCCCCGGCCGACCCGGCCGCGCAACTGGTGGAGCTGGGAGACCCCGAACCGGTCGGCGTCCATCACCACCATGACCGTGGCGTTGGGCACGTCGACGCCGACCTCGATCACCGTGGTCGCCACCAGCACGTCCAGCTCGCCGGCGGCGAAGCTCCGCATCACCGCGTCCTTCTCGTCGGGGTGCATCCTGCCGTGCAGCACACCGAGCCGCAGGCCGTGCAGCGGGCCGTCGGCGAGTTTGGGCGCGACGTCGAGCACGGCCAGCGGCGGTCGCCGGGCGCCTTCGTCCTCCGCGTCGGCGGGCGGGGGCGGCTCCCCCTCCTCGTCGCCGATGCGCGGGCAGACGACGTACGCCTGACGGCCCTGACCGGCCTCCTCGCGGATCCGCTCCCAGGCGCGGTCCCAGTAGGCGCGGTTGCCCGCCGGGACGACGTGCGTCGCGATCGGGGACCGCCCGGCGGGCAGCTCGGTGAGGGCGGAGGTGTCGAGGTCGCCGTACACGGTCATCGCGACGGTCCTCGGGATCGGCGTCGCGGTCATGACCAGCACGTGCGGGCGGCCCCCGGTGGCCTTCTCCCGAAGCGCGTCGCGCTGCTCGACGCCGAAACGGTGCTGTTCGTCGATCACGACCAGGCCGAGGTCGGCGAACTGGACGTGCTCCTGCAACAGCGCGTGGGTGCCGACGACGATGCCGGCCGCGCCCGAGGCCGCGTCGAGCAGACCCTCGCGCCGCGCCTTGGCGCCCTGGGATCCGGTCAGCAGGGCGACCCGGGTGCCGTGCTCGGCGCCGCCGAGCAGCCCCGCCTGGGCGAGGGGCCCGAGCATCGCCACGATCGAGCGGTGGTGCTGCTGGGCGAGCACCTCGGTCGGCGCGAGCAGCGCCGCCTGCCCACCGGCGTCGACGACCTGGAGCATCGCGCGCAGCCCCACGACCGTCTTGCCCGCGCCGACGTCGCCCTGGAGCAACCGGTGCATCGGGTGGGTGCGGGCGAGGTCGGCGGCGATCTCGGCGCCGACCTCACGCTGCCCCTGGGTCAGCTCGAACGGCAGCCGCGCGTCGAACTCGGCCAGCAGGCCCGCCTCGCCCGGCGGCCGCGGTGTCGCGGCCAGCTCCGCCGCCGCACGCCGCCGCTGCGCCAGCGCGGCCTGGAGCACGAACGCCTCGTCCCACTTCAGCCGCTTGCGCGCCCGCCCGGCCTCCGCCGTGTCCTGCGGCCGGTGGATGCCGTGGTACGCCTCGGCCAGCCCGATCAGGCGGTGACGCTTGCGCACGGTCTCGGGGAGCGAGTCGCCGCCGACGTCGGCGGTGTCCAGGACCATCCGTACGCAGTCGGCGATCTGCCAGGAGGTCAGCCCCTTGGCCGCCGGGTACACCGGGATCAGCTCCTCGGCGAACTCCCGCGCGGCGTCGGCGGAGTCTCCCGCGATCGCCTTGTACTCCGGGTGGACCAGCTGCCGCTTGATCCCCCGCCCGGACCGGTAGAAGCTCACCTTTCCGGCGAAGAGCCCCCGGGTGCCCGGCGGGAGGTCGCGCTCGGGGATGTGCGCGCCCTTGCCGAAGAACGTCAGGGTCAGCCGCCCGCTGCCGTCGGTGACGGTGACCTCGAGGATGTAGCCGGGCTTACGGGTGATCCGCCGGCCCTGGACCTTTTCCACCTCGGCCATCACCGTGACGTATTCACCCTCGGCGAGGCTGTCCAGGTCGGTCAGCTCGCCACGCTGGGCGTAACGCCGCGGATAGTGGCGCAGCAGGTCCCCGGCGGTCTCCAGGTCGAGGGCGGCGAGTCTTTTGGCCGCCTTCGGTCCCACCGCCTTGACCAGTGGCTGCTCGAGTGTCGTCACAGAACCTTCCTTACCAGCCATCCGACAGCCGGGCACCGACATTTCTATCGGCTCCCCCGCCCTTCCCCGTACGGACGCCGCGAAAAAAATCTTGGAATCCGTTGAACCACAACGGCCCGTGATGCGTACTCACCGACGTCCGGTCGCACGAACGCCCGCACCGCGTACGGCACCGGAATCGGTGATCAGGCGTGCCGCGGGGGCCTTCTGATCGCGCGGCGGCGAACCCGGACAGGGCCGCTACTCGACTCCGATGAGCAGCGGGTAGCGGTCCTGACCACCCTCGTACACCACGACCTCCACGTCCGGCCGGTGCTCGTGCAGCCGCGCGCGTACGGTGTCGGCGAGATCGCCGGGAGCCCCGGTGCCGGTGATCAGGGTGACCAGCTCGCCGCCGCCGGACAGCATCCGCCCGAGGATCCGGGTGGCCACGTCGGCGAGGTCCGCGCCGATCACCGACACGTCGCCGTCGATGAGGCCGAGGGTGTCACCGGCCCGGCAGATTCCGGCGCTCGTCACGGCCTCTTCGGCGGCCGTCTCCAGCTGACCCGACCGGGTGGCGCCGGCCGCGCTCGTCATGGCGATCACGTCGTCGTCGAAGCGGCGCAGCGGGTCGTGCACGGCCAGCGCGGCGAGTCCCTGCGCGGACGCACGTGCCGGGACGACCGCCACGCGCACGCCGTCCTCCCGCGCGCGCTGGGCCGCCGCCTCGGCGACGGCGAGGACCGCGCGGTCGTTCGGCAGCACCGCGACCTCGTCGCCCGCCCGTACGATCGCCCCGGCCAGTTCGTCCAGCGAGGGCGCGCCGCCGGCCTCCCGGCGTACCGCCGCGGCCCCGTGCTGCTCGAACAGGGCGGTCAGCCCCTCGCCCAGGGTCACGGCGACGACGCCCCGGCCGGTGTTGCGCGCGTGCCGGTCGGCGGGCGCCTGAAGGTAGGTCACGCGGACCCGGTGGGGCCGGCCGGCGCGGATGCCGGCCTCGATCGCCGGGCCGGCGTCGTCGGTGTGCACGTGGACGTTCCACAGGCCGTCGCCGCCGACGACGACCAGGGAGTCGCCGAGCCGGTCGAGTTCGGCGCGCAGTTCCGGGACGGCGTCGTCGTCGGCGTCGAGGAGGTACATGACCTCGTAGTCGCCGCCGGTTCCGGCGGGCTCGCAGGAGGTGGTCCTCGGCGCGTCGGCCGGCACGGTCCGGTGCGGGACCTCGTACGTCTGCGGGAAGTCCCCGCTGGCCACCGCCGCGAGGGTCTCCAGAACCACGCACAGCCCGGCCGCGCCCGCGTCGACCACGCCGTTGCGGGCCAGCACGTCGAGCTGCCCCGTCGTCTCGCGCAGCGCGGCGCGCGCGTGCTCGGCGACGGCCCAGGCGATCGCGCCCGTCTCGCCCTCGTCCGGGCAGGTGCCGGCGACCGTACGCAGGACGCTGAGCATCGTGCCCTCGACCGGATGGGCGACGGCCTGGTCGGCCAGGCGCGAGGCGTGCCGGAACGCCTCGGCGAAGCGGCCGCCTCCGCCGAGGATCTCGGCCATGGCCCGCAGGATCTGGCTGAGGATGACGCCCGAGTTGCCCCGCGCCCCGACCAGCGCGCCCTGGGCGAGCGCACGCCACGCCGAGGCGGCGTCCGCCTCGGCGGGCAGCCCGTCGACCGCCTCCGATGCCGCGAGGACGGTCAGGTGGAGGTTGGTCCCGGTGTCACCGTCGGGTACGGGGAAGACGTTGAGCGCGTCGATCTGCGCGCGGGTACGGCCCAGTGCCTCCGCCGCCAGCCGGCACCAGCGCCGTACGGCCACGGCGTCGAGAAGCTCGCCCACGCCACCTCCAGAGATTCGCTCACATTAGACTTACCGGACAACGAACAGGTGGCTCCAGTACCCAGGCGATTCGCTTCCACAGGTCGGGGTCGGCTATTCTCTCCCCAGCGCCCTGTCCGGGCCTCTTTGACGAGCGCCCGATCTCGGGCCACCACTCGAACCTTTTGGAGCGCATCCATGGCTTCCGTCTGCGACGTCTGCGGCAAGGGGCCGGGGTTCGGCATGCGCGTCTCTCACTCGCACCGCCGCACCCCGCGCCGCTGGAACCCCAACATCCAGCGGGTGCGTGCGGTCGTCGGCCGCAGCACCAAGCGCATCAACGTGTGCACGTCCTGCATCAAGGCCGGCAAGGTCACCCGACCCGCCGCGCGCTGACGTCATAACGGCACCACGAGGTGCCCGCACAGACCGTGCTCTCACCGGGCACGTACGAACGGCCGGTCCCCCACACGGACCGGCCGTTCGGCTGTCCGGGACCGTTCGGCTCCTCGATCCCTGGGGCAGGATGAGGCCATGAGAGTCGTGGTGCTGTCGGACACCCACGCGCCTCGCCGGTGGCGTGGCTGTCCCCCCGCGGTGGCCGAACACCTGCGCGGCGCCGAGTTCATCCTGCACGCCGGCGACGTGTGCGTCCCTTCGGTGCTGGACGAGCTCGCCGCCTACGCGCCGGTGAAGGTCGTACGCGGCAACAACGACGGGCCCGACGTCGCCGCCTGGGGCGCGCCGGAGACGCTCGAACTGGAGCTGGCCGGCCTGCCGGTCGCCATGATCCACGACAGTGGGCCGGCGGCCCGCCGTACGGCACGGATGCACCGCCGCTTCCCCGGCGCGGACCTCGTCGTCTTCGGCCACTCCCACATCCCGATGGATGAGACCGGCGACGGCGTACGAATCTTCAACCCCGGCTCCCCCACCGACCGCCGCCGCCAGCCTCACGGCACCATCGGGCTCCTCGACATCGAGGACGCCCGGATCGTCGAGGCGCGGATCGTGCCGGTCACCTGACTCAGCGGGTCGCGCCCGGCGAGGGCGACGGGTGAGCCAGGTCCGCGCCGTGCAGATCGGCGAGCGTGGTGATCCGGGGCATCAGGGCCTCGCCTGTCTGCCATATCGCCCACGCCACGCCGCCCAGAGCCACCACCAGGCCCGCGTAGGCCATGATCGCGTCCCCGGTACTCGAGACCTGCGGACGACCACAGACGGTCCCGTACGGGTCAGCGGCGCTGTAGCCAGGCGTGGTCGACCGGGCCGATGCCCTCCCCGAGCGGGAAGCCGTGCTCGATGGCGCCCGTGACGTACTCCTTGGCCCGGCCCGTCGCGCTCACCAGGTCGTCGCCGAGCGCGAGGTGGGAGGCGATGGCCGAGGCGAGCGTGCAGCCGGTGCCGTGGGTGTGCCGGTTGTCGTGCCGGGCCGCCGCGAACCGGTACTCGCGCGTGCCGTCGAACAGCAGGTCCACCGGCTCGCCGGGAAGGTGCCCGCCCTTGATCAGCACCCACTCGGGGCCGAGCGCGAGTACGGCCTCGGCGGCGTCGCGCAGGCGGTTCTCCTCGTCGACCTTGACGCCGGTGAGCTGCTCGACCTCCCAGAGGTTCGGGGTGACCACCGTGGCGAGCGGCAGGAGCGCGGTGCGCATCGCGTCCAGCGCGTCCAGGGCCAGCAGCGAGTCGCCGTGTTTGGAGACGCCCACCGGGTCGACCACGATCGGCACGTCCACGTCCGCCAGGACCTCGGCCACGGTCTCGACCAGGACGGCCGAGGCGAGCATGCCCGTCTTCACCGCCTGCGTGCCGATGTCGGACAGCACCGAGTCGAGCTGGGCGCGTACGGCCGCGGGCGGGAGTTCCCAGTATCCCTGGACGCCGAGGGAGTTCTGGGCGGTCACGGCCGCGACGACGCTCATCCCGTGGACGCCCAGCGCGAGCATCGTCTTGAGATCGGCCTGGATGCCCGCGCCGCCGCCGGAGTCGGACCCGGCGATCGTGAGCACGCGAGGAGGAGTCATGATCTCAGCCTACGGGGGCCGCCGGTCAGCACGCCTTCCCGTTGAACGAGCAGGTGACCGGGCGCGCGCCGGCGCCGTTGGCGGTGAAGGACACCTTCACCGACCTTCCCGGGGCGATCGAGGGATGCTCCGCCGGGTTGTCCGCGACCAGGGTGTCGCCCTTGCGGATGATCTTCACGTCCCAGGCCGAGACGATCTTGGTTTGGGGATAGCGCAGGATGAGCGTCCAGCCGTTGACCGTCCGGCCGCCGCGGTTGGTGATCGTCGCCTGGCCCTGGAACCCGGCGTGCCAGGTGGAGACGGTCCGCAGCGCGACCGTGACGGCCGTCCGCCTCGCGCTCCGGCTCACCCGGCCGCCGTCGCGTGGGCTCAGCGACGCGTCGTCGCGCGCGGTCCGCCTGCTGTGCCGGCCGGTGGGCTTGGTGGAGTCGGTGACCCGCGGGTGCGCCTGCCGGTCCGACGGGGGTCCGCCGGCGAAGTTCAGTGAGATCTGCTGCGTGCTGATGGCGGACACGACCGCACCGATCGCCACGACGCCGGAGACCGCCGGCAGGAGCGGCACCTTGCCGACCCGCCGGCGCCCGCGAGGGCCTTCGCCCTCCGCGCCGCTTTCCACGTTTTTGGTGTGTCGTCCCATCCCGTCCCTCTCCGGTCTCGGGATGTATACCAAAAGCACACGAGTCATGCCTACCAGACGAGCAGCGCCAACAGTGACAACTCCTCGGTTCGGTCACCGGAAGTGGTCCCATCCGGCCGGTCCGTAAGGGTCCCCGTCGACGGTCACCCCCGGCGTTCCGTCCATCACGACGCCGATGACCTGCCACTCCTCGGGCAACGCCGTGATCGGCGGAAACGTCGCGGCGAAGGCGTGATCTTCACCACCGCTGAGCGCCAGCGCGCGCCCCTCCGGCACCGGCGGCCCGGGCACGGCGGCACCCTCGATCGCGATTCGGACTCCGCCGGCGACGGCGAGATGCCCGAGATCCTGGACGAGGCCGTCGCTGACGTCGAGCATCGCGGTGGCGCCGAGCTCTCTCGCGCGCAGGGCCGCGGCGTACGGCGGGCGCGGGCGGCGGTGGGCGGCGACCAGGTCGGCCGGCCCGGTCCTGCCTCGCGACAGGAGGTCGAGGCCGGCGGCCGCGTACCCGAGCCGGCCACAGACCGCCACGACGTCGCCGGGGCGCGCGCCGGACCGGGTGAGCGGCGGACCGTCCAGTGCGCCGAGCGCGGTCACCGCGAGGAGGATCGAATCGGCACGGACGACGTCACCGCCCGCCACCGCTGCGTCCACCTCGGCGCACTCGTCACGGAGGCCGTCGCACAGCGCGTCCACCCAGACGAGGGCGGTGTCCGGCGGCACGCCGAACCCGAAGAGCAGGGCCGTGGGGCGGGCTCCCATCGCGACGACGTCCGCGAGGTTCTGCGCGGCGGCCTTGCGCCCGATGTCGTAGGGCGGCGACCAGTCGCGGCGGAAGTGCCGTCCCTCGATCAGCACGTCGGTGGTCGCGACGACCCGGCCGCCCGGCGCGGCGACGATCGCGGCGTCGTCGCCCGGGCCCAGCTCGACGCCGGGTCCAGTGCCCAGACGTGCGGTGATACGTGCGATGATGCCGAACTCGCCGAGTTCGCCAACGGTGATGACCTACCTCCAGTGAAGACGCGGTACGGTGGCCGCCTGACGGCAGTCCCAGGGAGGACGTGATGGTGCAGGCCTACATCCTCATCCAGACCGAGGTCGGCAAGGCTGCCGACGTGGCTCGTGAGATCTCCGGCATCCAGGGCGTGACCCTGGCCGAAGACGTCACCGGACCCTACGACGTGATCGTCCGCGCCGAGGCGAACAACGTCGACGAGCTCGGCAAGCTCGTCGTCGCGCAGATCCAGTCAGTCGAGGGGATCACGAGGACGCTGACCTGTCCCATCGTCCACATCTGACGCGGTGTCCTTCCTGTCGCCAGTCTGCACCATGAGACGTTCTCTGGCGGTGGGCGGCCTGCTGACGGTGCTCTTTGTGACGGGATGTGGCGCCGGAGCCGTCGAGGTGCCCGCGCCGCGCCCGCCCGCGACGGTCGCGCGCCTGTGCCACGCCCTTGGCGACCGGCTGCCGCAGAAGGTCCACGGGCGTGCCCGGCGTACGACCACGCCCAAGTCGCCCCTCGTCACCGCGTGGGGCTCGCCCGCCATCGTCGTACGCTGCGGCGTGCCGCGGCCCGCGGCGCTCAAGCCCACCTCGCAGCTGGGCGTGGTCAACGGTGTCAACTGGCTGGGGGTGCCGGCGGACCGCCCGGTCACCTTCACCGCCGTCGGCCGGCTGGCCTACGCCGAGGTCACCGTGCCGGCCGCGTACGACCCGCCCGGCGACGTGCTGATCGAGCTCGCCGGTCCGATCAAGGCGGCGATCCCCGCCACCTCCGACGGCTCGCTCTGACTCACTCCGTACGACGCCGCGGGCGGCGGCCGTGCGGCTGCGTCGGCTCCGGCCGTACGGGCGGGGCGGTCACCGGGAGGCTGACCGCGCCGCCGTTCAGCGTCACCCGGTCGCCGTTGTGGCCGATCTCCAGCGGCTCGCCGCCGAGCAGCTCGTACGTGGCCTCGTGCGCGGTGACGTGGATCTTCAGCCGGCGGCCACGGAACCGCATCCGGAAGGTCAGCCGGGTGATCCCGCCGGGCAGCCGTGGGGTGAAGCCGAGCCGGCCGTCCTGGACGCGCATCCCGCCGAACCCGGCGACGAGCGCGGTCCAGGCGCCGGCGAGTGAGGCGATGTGCAGCCCGTCGCGGGTGTTGTGCTCCAGGTCGCCGAGGTCCATCAGCGCGGCCTCGCCGAGGTAGTCGTGGGCCAGGTCGAGATGGCCGGTCTCGGCGGCCATCACCGCCTGGGTGCACGCGGACAGCGAGGAGTCGCGCACCGTCAGCGCCTCGTAGTAGGCGAAGTTGCGCGCCTTCTGCTCGTCGGTGAAGGCGTCGCCGCGCAGGTGCATGGCCAGGACGAGATCCGCCTGCTTGACGACCTGCTTGCGGTAGATGTCGAAGTAGGGGTAGTGGAGCATCAGCGGGTACTGGCTCGGGTCCGTGGCCTCGAAGTCCCACGGTGCGTGGTCGGTGAAGCCCTCGCTCTGCGGGTGCACCTTCAGCCGGTCGTCCCACGGGATGTACATGTCGGCCGCCGCGTCGCGCCAGGAGGCGGTCTCCTCGTCGGTGACGCCGAGCTTCTCGGCCCGCCGGGGATGGCGTTCGGCCAGGTCGGCGGCTGACTGGAGGTTCTCCTGTGCCATGAGGTTGGTGTAGACGTTGTCGTCGGCCAGCGCGCTGTACTCATCCGGGCCGGTCACCCCGTCGATGCGGAACCGCCCCTGCGCGTCGTGGTGGCCGAGGCTGCGCCACAGCCGGGCGGTCTCCACGAGGAGCTCCAGGCCGACGTCGCGGGCGAACTCCTCGTCGTCGGTCGCCGCCAGGTAGCGCGTGACGGCCTGCGCGATGTCGGCGCCGATGTGGAACGCCGCCGTGCCGGCCGGCCAGTAGCCCGAGCACTCACCGCCCTCGATCGTCCGCCACGGGAACGCCGCGCCGGCCAGGCCGAGCTGCTCGGCGCGCGCCTTGGCGTGGTCGAGCGTCGAGTGCCGCCATCGCAGCGCGTCCGCGACCGTCCTCGGCTGGGTGTAGGTCAGCACGGGCAGGACGAACGACTCGGTGTCCCAGAAGGTGTGCCCGTCATAGCCCGGCCCGGTCAGGCCCTTGGAGGAGATGGGGCGCCGCTCGCCGCGCGCACCGGCCTGCAGGACGTGGAAGAGCCCGAAGCGCACCGCCTGCTGCACCTCGGGGTCGCCGTCGACCTCCACGTCGGCGCCGGCCCAGAAGTCGTCGAGGTACTCGCGCTGCTCGCGCAGCAGCCCGTCCCAGCCGGACAGCCGGGCCGCGGCCATCGCCGCGATCACCTGGTCGTGCAGGGCCGGCCGCGACCGCTGGCTGGACCAGCCGTACGCGAGGTACTTCACGACGCGCAGCTTCTGCCCGGGTTCGAGACTCGTGGCCACGGTGACGCGCCCGACGTCGTCGCCGACGTCGGTGTCGATGTGACCGTCGGGACTGTCGATCTCGTGGGACATCGCCGCCGCGACGCGCAGCCCGCTCTCCCGCGTGCAGTGGATCATGACGACGCCGCGCTCGCGCGCGACGGACTCCTCCACGACGAGCGGGTTCTCGACGGAGGCGGAGGCGCGCGGGTCGCCGTTGCCGCTCGGCAGCGACTCGTTGGCCACCAGCTCGGACTGGAGGACGATGCGGACCCGCTGGTCCACCGGCTCGACCTCGTAACAGATCGCGGCGACGGACCGCTGGACCAGCGAGACCAGGCGGACCGAGCGCACCCGCACCGTGTCGCCGGCCGGCGAGGTCCACTCGGCGTCGCGGGTCAGCGTGCCGGCCCGCAGGTCCAGGAGCCGCTCGTGGGAGCGCAGCTGGCCGTAGCGGACGTCGAACGGCTCGTCGTTGACCAGCAGCCGGATCAGCTTGCCGTTGGTGACGTTGATGATCGTCTGGCCCGACTCCGGGTAGCCGTAGCCGGCCTCGGCGTACGGCAGCGCGCGCAGTTCGTACACCGAGTTGAGGTAGGTGCCCGGGATCCCGTGGGGCTCGCCCTCATCCAGGTTGCCCCGCAGGCCGACGTGGCCGTTGGACAGGGCGAACACCGACTCGCTCTGGGCGAGGGTGTCGAGGTTCAGCCGCTGCTCGCGCACGCTCCACGGCTCGACGGCGTACGCGGCCTGCCTGATCACAGGAGCTCCTCCAGGTCCTTGACGACGATGTCGGCGCCGTGACTCTTCAGTGCCTCGGCCTGGCCGACGCGGTCGACGCCGACCACGAACGCGAAGTGGCCGGCCCGTCCCGCCTCGACCCCGGCCAGGGCGTCCTCGAACACGACGGCCTGGCCGGCCGGGACGCCGAGGGCCTTCGCCCCGGCGAGGAACATGTCCGGAGCGGGCTTGCCGGCGAGGTCGCGCTCCTTGGCGGTCACGCCGTCCACGCGCGCCTCGAACAGGCCGGCGATGCCGGAGGACTCCAGCACCTGGGCGGTGTTGGCGCTGGAGGAGACCACCGCGGTGCGCAGCCCCGCCTCGCGCGCGGCGCGGACGTAGCGCACCGAGCCGTCGTACAGCTCGACGCCGTCCTCGCGGATCTTCTCCAGCACCAGCTCGTTCTTGCGCTCGCTCAGCCCGGTGATCGTGGCCGCGCCCGGCGGGTCGTCCGGCGAGCCTTCGGGCAGGTCGATGCCGCGCGACCGGAGGAACGACCGGGTCCCGTCCTCGCGGCGCTTGCCGTCGACGTACTCGTCGTAGTCGGCCTCCGTGTCGAACGGGGTGAACGTGTCGCCGTCCCGCTCGTGGAGGAACTCGTCGAACATCTGCTTCCAGGCCGCCGCGTGGACGGTGGCGGTGCGGGTCAGCACCCCGTCCATGTCGAACAGGCACGCCGTGGCCGCGTCCGGCAGGCCGAGCATGTGTCCCTCCCCGTGATCGGTGAACGACACATGCTTACCCGATCGGGCCGTCTCAACCGCCGCGATCCGACGATCTCGGGCGCGATGCTCAGGTCGGCAGGCCGACGGCCCGCTCTCCGCTGCGGCGCTGCTGGATGATGACGGCGACGACGAGGAGCGCGCCCTGCGCGACGTTCTGCCAGAACGTGTTGACGCCCACGACGTTGAGGCCGTTGTTCAGCGCGCCGAGGAGCAGCACGGCCAGCAGGGTGCCGCCGACCCCGCCCTTGCCGCCCTTCAGCGCGCAGCCGCCCAGGGCGGCGGCGGTGATCGCCTGAAGCTCCAGCCCCTCACTGCCGCTGGTCGGCTGCCCGGAGCCGGTACGCGCGGTGAGGACGATGCCGGCCACCGCCGCGACGATGCCCGACAGGGCGTACACCGCGATCAGGTACTTGTTGATCTTGATGCCGGCGAGGCGGGCCGCCGTGTCGTTGCCGCCGATCGCGTAGATGTTCCGCCCGATGTCGGTGTACTTCAGCATCACGTGCACGAGGATCGCCACCAGGACCAGGATGCAGACCTGCACCGGGATGCCGGCGATCCGGCCGCGGGCGATGAAGATGAACAGGTCGTCGCCGAGGACGAACCCCTGCGCGCGCCCGCCGGAGATGAGCTGGGCGACACCCTTGTACGCGGCGAGACCGGCCAGCGTCGCGATCACCGGGTTGACGCGGCCGTACACGATGATGAGGCCGTTGAGGACGCCGGCGACGATGCCGACGCCGATGGCGGCGGCCATGCCGAGGAACGGGTTGTGCCCGGTCGACATGAAGGCCATCGCGGAGATGACCGAGGCGACGCCCGTCTGCGAGCCGACGGAGATGTCCAGCGCGCCGCAGATGATCACGACCGTCTGGACGACGGCGAGCAGCCCGGCCACGGTCGCGGCCTCGCCGATGACCTGCACGTTGTCGAAGGTCAGGTAGCCGGAGTTGAGCCAGCTGAAGACCGCGACGACGACGATGAGCGCACCGACGAGGCTGACGTTCCCCGGGCCGATGACGGACAGGATCCGGCGCGGCGCCGGCTCCTTCGGCGGAGTGTCCACCGGCTCACGGGTGGCGGTTGTCATTACTTTCCCTCCGATAGCGACGTGGTGAGGTCCTCCGCCATGGCGAGGCCGAGGATGGCCTCTTCGGAAGCGTCGGCTCGGTCGAGTTCGCCGGTGATGTGACCGTTCTGCATCACGATGATGCGGTCGGCCAGTCCGAGCACCTCGGGGAGCTCGGACGAGATGACGAGGACGGCCACGCCCGTACGGGCGAGGTCGTCGATGAGGTGGTAGATCTCGGCCTTGGCGCCGACGTCGATGCCGCGGGTGGGCTCGTCCAGGATGAGCACCTTCGGCTTGCGGGCGAGCCAGCGGGCGAGCACGACCTTCTGCTGGTTTCCGCCGGACAGCTTGCGCACCTCGTGCTCGATGTTCGGCGTCCGCACGTTGAGCCGGTCGACGTACTCCCTGGTCAGCCTGCGCTCTTCGGCCCGTTTGACGAAGCGGAGGCGGCGCAGCCGGTCCAGCACCACCAGGGAGGTGTTGTCGCGGACCGAGCGTTCGAGCAGCAGCGCCTGGGCCTTGCGCTCCTCGGGCGCGTATCCCATGCCCGCGCGTACGGCGTCGCTCGGCTGCCGCAGGCGTACGCGCCTGCCGTCGACGCGTACCTCGCCGGAACGGATCGGCAGGTCGCCCACGAGCGCCCCGGCCAGCTCCGAACGGCCCGCGCCGACGAGCCCGGCCAGGGCCACGACCTCGCCGGCCCTGACGTCGAAGGTGATGTCGCGCACGTCGTCGGAGGTGACGCCCTCGACCTGGAGGACCACCTTGTCCGTGGCGGCGTGGTCGCGGGCGAACATGGCCGACAGGTCGCGGCCGACCATCATCCGCACGATCTCGTTCTCGTCGGTGTCGGCCGCGTCACGTACGCCGACCAGGCCGCCGTCGCGCAGCACCGCGATCCGGTCGGCCAGCTGGAAGATCTCCTGCAGCCGGTGGGACACGTAGACGACGGCGAGCCCGTCCTCGCGCAGCCGCCGGATGAGGGTGAACAGCGCCTCCACCTCGTGCTCGGACAGCGACGAGGTCGGCTCGTCGAACGCGATCACCTTCGCGTCGGTGGTCAGCGCCCGCAGGATCTCCACGAGCTGCCGCTGCGCGGGCGTGAGGTGTGAGCCGAGCGTGTCCGGGCTGATGACGCGCTCGAAGCCGAGGCGTTCGAGGTCGGCGCGGATCCGCTTGTTGAGCGTGGCCCGGTCGAGGGCGCGGCCCTTGCGGGGCAGCGCGCCGATGTAGACGTTCTCGGCCACCGAGACGTGCGGGACGATCTCCGGCTCCTGCGGGATGACCCGGATGCCGGCCTGCCGGGCGTCGGCCGGCGTGTGCAGCCGGAGCGGCTCGCCGTCGAAGAGGATCTCCCCTTCGTCGGGCAGGTAGTCACCGCTCATGACCTTGATGAGGGTGGACTTGCCGGCGCCGTTCTCGCCCATCAGCGCCGTCACCGCCCCGCCGGGGAACTCCAGCGTGACGTCGTTCAGCGCCCGTACGCCGGCGAACCGCTTGGAGATCCCTGCGACGGTCAACTCGGTCATGAGACCTCCGTGATCGACGGAACCGTGCTCTCGATTCCCGCGCTTCGCTCGGTCATGCCGGCCCCCTGGGGGTTGGGGCGGGGTGGCCGCAGGCCACCCCGCCGGTGGATCAGCTGCAGGTGAGCCGGGCGTCGGCCCAGTCGGCATGGTCGCTGTTGGTGCCGTCGCCGCCGTCGGTGACGACGAGGCGGACGAACGTCGCCCCGCCCACGTCGGCGGTCAGGTGCTTGGCCGGGTCGGCCGTCGTGAGCAGGCCGCTGTCGGCGACCTTGGTCCCGTCGGCCCACACCTCGAAGGTCACCGAGCCGTTGGCCGTCTTCTCGTCGTCCACGCCGACGTCGGCCGACACCGAGGTGCAGCGCTTGGCCGTGTAGTACTCGACGGTGCTCGGCGCGTGCACGCCGAGCCCCTTCTTGTAGACGGCGCCGTTGACGGTGATGGGGTGGCCGTCGCCGGCCGGCTGCTCACCGTTGCTGGTGTCCTTCTCGATCGGCCCCCAGTAGTTGTCACCGCGCAGCCAGGGGACGTCGCTCAGATACGAGGTGCCGGACGGCGGCGCGGTCACGTTGAGCACGTCCACCTGGATCGTGGTCTGCGCGACCGTGTTGTCCGGCTGGTAGGTCGCGGTGGCCGTCAGGTCGTAGGACCCGGGCTTGGCGCCGGCGGGCACCTGGACCTTCCAGGTCGTGGCGAACCTCTTGTCCCGGCCGACGAGGACGCTCGTCCTGCGGGACGTGGCCTGGACGTTCCAGCCGTCCGGGGCGCCGAGGTCGTTGCGCAGGAGCACGGCGGGCAGCCTGCCGGAGTTGGTGGCGGTCGTGGTGACGGCGACGGACGTGCCCGGCTCGACGTACGGCCGCGCGCCCGGGTACGCCACGGGAACGTCGAGCCCGGCGTCCACCGCCGGCGGGTAGATCGCCCAGCGCGGGTCGCGGGCGACGCGCAGCATCACGGTGCCGTGCGCGGGGACCGAGGCGGTGAGGGTGCCGGCCGTCTCGCGCGTGGTGTGCGCCCACAGGTCGCGGACGCGGTACGCCGGCGCGGCCGGCATCCCGATCGCGCTCGCCGAGGTGGTGATCCGCTGCGGTGCGTCCGACTCGTTGAACAGCACGACCGCCTTGTCCCCGCCGGCCAGCGGTTTGACGAACACGTCGCGGCCGCCCTCGGTGGAGATCGGCCTGCCCTGGACGCCGAGCTTGTCCTGGTCGACGGCGATGACCTCCTTGTTGGTGAGGATGTTCATCGTCGCGGCCGAGGCCTTGCGCAGGTCGCTGCCGATCAGCAGCGGGGCGGCCATCTCCGCCCAGAGGCTGAAGTGCGAGCGGTACTCGGTGTCGGTCATGCCGCCGTTGCCGACCTCCAGCATGTCCGGGTCGTTCCAGTGGCCCGGCCCGGCGTACTGGGACAGGCCCATGTTCTGGTGCACGATCTCGAGCATGCTGGTGTAGCCGTCACTGATGTCGCCGGTGGTCCGCCAGGAGTTGCCGACGTCCTTGGCCCACAGCCAGGGCTTGTTCTGCCCCCACTCGCAGATCGAGAACAGGATCGGCCGGCCGGTGGCGAGCAGCGCGTCGCGCATGTCCGTGTAGCGCTTGACCGCGTCCACACCCTGGTTGTTGCAGTTGTCGTACTTCAGGTAGTCCACGCCCCAGGAGGCGAACAGCTTCGCGTCCTGCCGCTCGTGCCCGAGCGAGCCGGGCATCGTCTCCGCGCAGGTCTGGGTGCCGGCGCTGGTGTAGATGCCGAACTTCAGGCCCTTGGCGTGCACGTAGTCCGCGAGCGCCTTGATGCCGCCCGGGAACCTCGTCTTGTTCGGCACGTAGTCGCCGGCGGCGTCACGGTTCTGCTCGGCCCAGCAGTCGTCGAGGTTGACGTACTGGTAGCCGGCGTCTTTCAGGCCGGAGGAGACGAACAGGTCGGCGATCCCCTTGACCATCGCCTCGTTGAAGTCGGCGCGGCAGTGAGTCGCGTTCCAGTTGTTGAAGCCCATCTGGGGAGTGAGGGCGAGGCCGTTGTCCAGGGCGGCGGCCGGCGGGGCCGATGCGAGGGTGATGACCGCGGCGCCGGCGACGCTCGTCGCGACCGCGACGAGGGCCGATGCCATGGCGCGGACAATGCGCATGGGGCTGCTCCTGTTATCCGGGGGACTGCGCACTGCTGGGGATCGGCCCCGATGCGGCGGCACCGTGCCGGTCCCCGGGTGATCGTGACCGGCGGGCGACGGAGGCTCGCCCGCCGGTCATGACCGTCGGCGTTGTTCAGACGCGGCGCAGGGGCGCCGCCTGATCCGGGAGAACGCCACTCCCCGACCAGGTCAGGTGCACTTGACGCCTTCCTGCTTCCAGTTGGTGGAGTCGACCATCTTGGTCGGCGCGAACGCCTCCTGCGGCATCGGCTTGCCGTCCCGCAGGTTGTCGACGATCGTCTGCAGGGCGAGGCCGCCGACGTCGTAGCCGTTGATGAACAGCGCGGCCTTCATACCGGTCGCCTTGCCCGAGCCCCAGTCCTTGCAGGCGAGGTACGCGCCGAGGCCGACGCCGTCGATGTCGGCGGCCTTGTAGCCGGCGTTCTGGATGGCGGTGACCGCACCGGAGACGTTCTCGTCGTTGCAGCCCCAGACCACCCAGTGCTTGACGGAGCGGTGCCCCGAAACGACGGCGCCGGTCTTGGACTGGGCGTCGGTCGGGGTGTTGTCGGTGCCGACCTTGATGACCTGGACCTTGGTCCCGGCGGCCTGCTCGAACGCGGCCTGCGCGGCGACCACGCGGTCGGTGCACACGGTGACGTCCTGCTTCCAGGCGGAGATGACCGCGGTCTCGGACGCCTTCCAGCCCGCCTTCTTGAACTCCTCACCCGCGCGCTGGCCGACCTGGGTGCCCATCTGGGTACCGGAGAAGCCGACGCGCTGGACCAGCTGGTCCTTGGCGCACTTGGAGGGGTCGGGGCCGGTCTTGCAGATCTGGTCGTCGCTGGACAGCAGCGCGACCTTGCCGCCGCCCGCCGTCTGCACGATCTGCGGGCCCACCGCCGGGTCCGGCGGAACGATGATGACGCCGTTCGCCTTCTGGGCGACCGCGGCCTGGGTCTCCGACACCGCCTTGTTGGTGTCGTTGCCGAGGTTCACGACCTTCACGTCGACGTTGCCGAGCTGCTTGGCCTTGTCCTTGGCGCCCTGCGCCTCGTCGATGAAGTACTGCTGGTCGCCCTGCTTCTGCAGGTAGGCGATGGAGATCTTCCCCGACACCTTCTTGCTGGAGCTCGTCGAGGAGCTCTCCTTGCCTGACGAACAGGCGGTGAGGCTGAGGGCGACCGCGACGCCGAGCGCCACGATCGCGCTGCCGGGCCTGCGTATCCGGGCCATGCTCTGCCTTCTTTCTGGCCTTTTTGTGCTGGACCTGGTGCCGTTACCCCGATGTTTCCGCTGAGTTACCAGGCGATGTGCGCCATTCCTACCATTGTCAACACAAACCAACAAGACTCGATTCGGTAACGTGTTGGGGCGTGTTGACATATGTCGCTTCTGGGGGCACGCTGCACGCGGTGGCCGGTCGCCGAGAGGGGTGTCGATGCTCGCCCAGCAACGGCAGCAGGCAATTTTGGACCTCGTCCAGCAGCACGGCGGCGTCCGCGTCGCCGACCTGGTGCGAGAATTCAGCGTCTCCGACATGACGATCCGCCGTGACCTGGAGGTTCTCGCCGATCGCGGCCTGATCTCCAAGGTGCACGGCGGCGCGACCACGGTCGGCGCGGGCTCCACCGAGGAGCCCGGCTTCGCCGCCAAGTCGGTCCGCCAGCGTCAGGAGAAGGAAGCCATCGCCCGCCGTGCCGCCCGGCTCGTACGGCCCGGTACGGCGGTCGCGGTCTCGGCCGGCACGACCACGTGGACGCTCGCCCATCATCTGACCGACATTCCGGAGCTGACCGTCGTCACCAACTCCATCCAGATCGCCGACGTGTTCTACCGGGCGAGCCGCGCCGACCAGACGATCGTGCTCACCGGCGGCATCCGGACCCCCTCGGACGCGCTGGTGGGACCGGTCGCGGTCAACGCGATCCGTTCGCTCAACGTCGACCTGCTGCTGCTCGGCGTGCACGGCATGAGCACCCGCGCCGGCTTCACCACGCCCAACCTCATGGAGGCCGAGACGGACCGCGCGATGGTGGGCGCGGCGCGCCGGCTCGCCGTACTCGCCGACCACACCAAGTGGGGCACCGTCGGGCTCAGCACGATCGCCCGCCTCGGCGACGCCGACGTGCTGATCACCGACTCGGGGCTGCCCGACGAGGTGTGCAAGCAACTCGCCGAGGAGGTCGGTGAGCTGGTCACCGCCGACCCGGACGAGGTGGACGCGTGAAACGCACCGTGACCTGCCTGGCCGACGGCCGGGAGCTCATCTACTTCGACCGCCGGGACGACGCCGACCGGTCGGCGGCCGACACCCGTACCCTGCCGCCGCCCCCGCAGGCCTCGGAGCTGCGCCGCGACCGGTTGCTCGGCGAGTGGGTGACGATCGCCGGGCACCGCCAGGACCGTACGCACCTGCCGCCGAGCGACCAGTGCCCGCTCTGCCCGTCCACCCCGGGCCGGCCCACCGAGATCCCGGCCGCCGACTACGAGGTGGCGGTCTTCGAGAACCGCTTCCCGTCCTACTCCGGCCGTACCCCGGCCGAGCTGGACGGCGTGGTCCCGGGGATCGGCCGCTGCGAGGTGGTCTGCTTCTCCTCCGACCACGACGCGTCCTTCGCGACCTTGGACCTGGCGCAGGTCGGCACGGTCATGGAGGCCTGGGCCGACCGTACGGCCGAGCTGTCCGCGCTGCCCGGCGTCGCGCAGGTGTTCTGCTTCGAGAACCGCGGAGCCGAGATCGGCGTCACGCTCGCCCACCCGCACGGCCAGATCTACGCCTATCCGTTCGTGACGCCGCGCACCGAGCGGATGCTGCAGGTCGCCCGCGCCCACCGCGAGGAGACCGGCCGCGACCTGTTCGCCGACGTGCTGGCCGACGAGCGCGCGGCGCAGGTACGCGTCGTCGCGGCGAACGACCTGTGGACGGCCTTCGTGCCGGAGGCCGCGCGGTGGCCCTTCGAGGTGCATCTCTTCCCTCACCGCAAGGTGCCGGACCTGGCCGCGCTGTCGACGGCGGAACGCGAGGCGTTCGGCCCGCTGTACGTGGACGTGCTCCGCCGCCTGGACGACCTGTTCGGCGTCCCCATGCCGTACGTCTCCGCGTGGCACCAGGCCCCGGTCTCGGTGGACCGCGACCTCGGCTACCTGCACTTGCAGCTGTTCAGCAGCAGACGCGCGGCGGGGAAGCTGAAGTACCTGGCCGGCTCGGAGGCCGCGATGGGCGCCTTCGTGAACGACATCCACCCCGAAGAGGCCGCCCGCCGCCTGCGCGCCGCCGGCTGACGTCGGCCACCCGAGCAGGCCGCTTCGCCGACACCCGCGTGGATCCGGACGAAGGGTGCCGGGCGTCCCGGGCCGTTCCCCGGCCCGGCAGCGCCGCGTCTTCCCGGTCTGGAGCACCGAGGAGTGAGATCCTCCATCGATCGCGTTGTCGTTGTCACCGCGGCCCGCCACGGCGCTCCGTACGGGACGGCCCGGCAGGAGGCGGAACGCCCGGCTCGAGCTTGCGTATGATTTAACTTTCAACTAAGCTACGACACATTGTTGAAGGTTCAAGCAATCGGAGGATCACATGACCGCCCTCGCCAGTGAAGTCGGCCTTCCCGCCGGCACGTGGAACATCGACCCGGCTCACACCGAGGTCGCGTTCGTCATCCGGCACCTGATGACCAAGGTCCGCGGCTCGTTCACCGATTTCGCCGGCACGCTCGAGATCGCCGAGAACATCGCGGACTCCAAGGCCACCGTAGAGATCCAGATCAAGTCGATCGACACGCGCAACGCCGACCGTGACGCGCACATCCGGTCCGCGGAGATCCTCGACCTCGACAACCACCCGGTCATGACGTTCGCCACCACCGGCGTACGGGAGAACGGCGACAGGTACTTCCTCGACGGCACGCTCACGATCAGGGACGTCACGCGCCCGATCACCCTGGACGTGGAGTTCAACGGCACCGACACCGACCCCTGGGGCGGCACGCGCGTCGGTTTCAGCGCCACGACGTCGCTCAGCCGCAAGGAGTTCGGCATCGAGTTCAACATTCCGCTCGGTGGCGACAAGGCTCTGCTCGGCGACAACGTCGACGTCCAGCTCGAGGTCCAGGCCGTCCACGCCTGACGACACCGGGCCGGCGTCTCCCCGCCGGCCCGATCCGCGTGACGAAGAGCACCCTGCGGCCTGACGCTTGGTGCTCTTCGTCGTGTTGACGAAGCCGACATTCGGGGTATCGCGGAACAGCAAAGGCGAGATCAGCGTTGATCCATACGGGATCCGACGTGAGAGCGAGGTGGCCCATGGCGGCGACCACGAACAACGGCAGGCGAATCAGGCGGCCCGGACGCGCCGCCGACGGCGACCTGCTCGGCGCCTACCTGGACGAAATCGCCGCGACACCGCTGCTCACGGCCGAACAGGAGATCGAGCTGGCCCTGGCCATGGAGGCCGGCCTGCTCGCGCACAACCATCTCGACAGCGGCACGCACCCCGAGGGGGCGACCAATGACGAGCTGGAGGAGGTCGCGGCGCGCGGCGACGCGGCCAAGGACCGGTTCATCCTGGCCAATCTGCGCCTGGTCGTCTCGGTGGCGCGGCGCTACCCCACGGACGGCATGAGCCTGCTCGACCTGATCCAGGAGGGCACGATCGGCCTGATCCGGGCGGTCGAGGGATTCGACCCGCGCCGGGGTTTCAAGTTCTCCACGTACGCCACGTGGTGGATCCGGCAGGCGATCGGCCGGGCCCTGGCCAACTCCTCCCGGTCCGTGCGCCTCCCCGGAGCCGTGCACACCGACGTCAACCGGCTCCGCAAGGCACGGCGGGAGCTCGTGCTCCTCACCGGCTCCGAGCCGACGGACGAGGAACTGGCCGCCGAGCTCGACCTGCCGGTGGAGCGCATCGGTGAGCTGGACCGCTGGGACCGTACTCCGGCGAGCCTGGACGCGGTCGTCGGAGAGGACGAGGAGACCTCGCTGGGCGACCTGCTCGCCGATGAGGACGCACCCTCCCCCGAGGACGCGGCGATGGACGCCGCCCAGCTGGAGATCATCGACGGGATGCTCGACCGGCTGGAGCCGCGTGAGGCCGTGGTCCTGCGGGCGCGCTACGGCTTGGAGGACGGTACCGAGCACAGCCGCCGTGAGATCGCGACGCGGCTCGGGGTCTCCGCCGAGCGCGTACGGCAGATGGAGCTGGCCGCGCTGCGGCGCATGCGGGAGATGGTGCAGCGGCTGGACACGCAGCTGGCCGCCTGAGGGCGGGGCCGGCGGCTCATGCGGCCGGGCCGGTGCGGAAGGTCCTCATGGCC
>Ga0247774_1000189_pt1 | contig 29375 bp, 30 predicted proteins | sample UWRJL001104B6_FD_179933 | JGI IMG/M metagenome (GOLD analysis project Ga0247774, IMG submission 179933) | Plant litter microbial communities from Arlington Agricultural Research Station in Wisconsin, United States - UWRJ-L001-104B-6 | ecosystem: Environmental > Terrestrial > Plant litter >...
ATAGAAAGTTGCGATGAAAAAAAATCGGCGTCACACGTCACCCAATCAGAAAATGGCGCCTCAAAACCAGTGCACAAAGCCCTAAGCACGGGCCATGTGCACGGTCACAATCAGCGACCACTTCCACCTATAAATTGGCCAGCACCTCCCCCGAAATTGAAACTTCTTCTTTTCCTCTCCAGCTCTCTTTGCCTGTACGTATCGACCCCCAACATTCAGCATCATGGCGAGGTTTTCTCGGTTTCTGGATCGATTTCCATTGCCGACTTGGCAGTTTCCTAAGACATGAACAAAGGGCATTATTACGATTTACCCAGCTGTCATAATATTTGCCTGCTGTCTCGTCAGGAATCTTGGATCATCTGTCCAGAAGTCGGGAAGGCCAAGTCGTGATGACTTGACCTCAACCGTTTTTTTATTCGAAGCATTACTAACAATTCTATCCAACAGTTTGGCTTAGATCAAGTGTAGTGAGTAGAGATTCCGACACCGACTCTAATCTAAATGCACAAGTACTGACGCACAAATTCTAGGTATCTGTTCTTTTCAGTTTAATCTCTGAAAGGTCTCTAAGGAGACCAATCGTGATTATTCCTATTTTTGGCCATCGGGAGACGTCCTCTGTGCTTGCACACGGCGTCACCCACAGTGTCCCTGGTATTACACTGCCTCCAGGCGACGCGAACTCTTTTCATTACACTTCTCGGGCTAGTCCTGGGGTGTGAAGAAGATTGTTTTGTAGTTTCGTGACAGCATGTTGATGAGTTAAAGATCGTAAGCCCAAATTGATTCTCGCCCTATTAAGTTGTCATGTTACGTGCGCGGCGGAATTCCTGATGCCTGCCCGACCAGACCGAGTCGTCGGTCCTGCGTATACCGGTGAATATGTGCCATGACGTGCTATGGCGGACGGCCCCTCAGAGCATCATGGGAAGGACTTGCTCCAGCCTTGACAGATATAATAAGGCAGATTTGGATCTATCGTCATTCGTTACTAGTAGCGATTCATGCCGCAACGTGACGCTGGCGGGCGTGGTGATGATGATGGCCACTTGCAGCGTATTATCCGTCTCTGTCGACCTTGATTCTACCGCTAGGACTTTGGGCTTATAAGTAAATCGACGAGAGTATTTCAAGTCCACAATCTTGCTTGGGTAGACGAGCAATGCATCACAAGATACAATGAGTTGGAGCAGCGTCCGGGCAAAAGCGACGGGACCAGATCAGGTAGAGATGAGTGCAAAACCAATCCATCGGCTTAGTTTTCATTATTCGTTACTCGTCAATCGTTGGGCAACTCTTCCCCAACATCTTACTACCGTCCAACGGTACCATCGCATCCAACAATACAAGGTCCACTGATCCAACAGAGCAAAAAACCCAAGCATAACTGACCGGCCCCCTCAACACCACCGATCCTCAGGCGGCCGCCACTTGACCCCCAAAATCTCAAAAATCTTCCGCTCGCGCCTCCCCTCCACCAGCTCCCCGCTCGTCATCTTCTCCCCCCTCGGCCCCCTCGGCCCCTTCGGCACAGCCTTGAACAGGCCGTGCTGGTTGAGCCGCATGCCCTTCTTGGACGCCAGCAGCCGGATACTCCGGTTGAAGATATCATTCCCGGTAAAGTAGATCAGCGCGGCGCCGAACTGGGACTCGGGCACCAGCAAAAAATCGATCCGCCGCCATGTGGGCTTGTACTCCTTTGGCGGCGAACCGGCATCGTCCGGGCCAGGGCCGTTAAGCCCGGGGATGAGCGGGAGCACGCAGCAGCCGTACCACTTTGATGCTTCCTGGCGGGTTCGCGAGTGGGCTAGCGTCGCGACGATGAAGTTCGAGGCTTCCAAGGCCGTCACGAGGGTGTGGAGGAAGGGGGCGAGTTCGGTTGTCGAGCTCGTGTTTGGCTTGGTGACGATGAAGTCGACGTCGTGCGATGATTTGGCGCCGCGGCGGTAGCTACCCCCGATAAGAAGCTGCACGGACGAGTCAATCTTCCGCGCGGTCTTCCTGACGATGTCCCCAATTGCCTCCACTTCATGTCTCGGTATTCTCGTGTTTAGATCGTCATAGTGCTCCACGCCGATGCGCTGGTTGGGCGTCAGGTCCGCCTTCTCGAGCAGCTCGCCCAGCGTCCGGTACCCTTGAGAAATCCACTTGTTGGCTTGGCTTAGACCGACGCCATAGATATTAAGAAAGGAGCCGAGAACCACATCCAGGGGCTCGGCCTGCGCGTATTCCAGCCGCTGGAGCCGGTCCGTGTTGACAATTTCCTCAATCTTGGCCGCCAGGCTATCCCCGATGGTAGGCAGTGCTCGCGCCTGCTCGAACGTGACGATCTTCTCGGGCTGGCGTTTGAGGGTAGTGATGGCCTTGCGGTAGCTGAGCGAGCGCCACTTGTCGTTAACGCGGCTGTAGTACGTTGACATCTGCTCTAGCACCTCAATGGTGCGGCCGTTGGGGTTGTCTGGCTTCTTGCCGATGGTGCCGCCGCTGTTGCAGGCGAAGCGGTCCTCGAAGTTAATAACCTTCTTTGGGCGGCTTCGCGACGCTGCCGCGGCCGCCTTGCGGCTCGGACCCTCTTCGGACCCGGACTCGCGGTCGGACGGAAGACCAGTTGCTTCGGTGTCGGCTACCGAGTGCATGTCGTCGTCTCGCTCGTCGTCAATGGGAAGGTGCTTGAATTCTTGCATTTCTGTAATGTATTCGGAAAGTTCGTCGCCGAAGGAGTCTCTCGTAGGCCAGGAATCCTTCGAAGCGTGTATTTCTTCAGACGGTTCTGGTGAAGCAGTTTTCTGCCGTTTTGGTTCGTTCTCCCGGTCCGAATCATCACCCTCCTGGGTATCGGGAATGACGATAGGGGAGGGTTGCGAACCGCTGGGCGGCGAGTCGGGCGGTATTACGCGGGCCAAACCAGTCGCCTTTGGCCTTGCTTTAGGGGCTTTTGGGACTTCTTCTGGAGCCTCCTGCTCTTGCTTTTGTTCTTGCTCCTGTTCTTCCTCCTGGTCAGTGCCTGTCGCCCGCGGTCCGTCATCGGGTTCAGGCAGTGGAGATGACCGTCGAGCGGGTTTCCCCTGGACGTGATACCTGAACTGGTCCGGGTTGAGCAAACTCTTGTAGCGGACGCAATCGAGCGGATAGTCCTCGTTCACAACCACCGCCGCAGCCTTTGCCCGCTTCAACAATCCCTCAATATCGCGCCACTTGAGTGCTTTGTCAACCACTACATGCGTCGCATCCGCAGCGTCCCGCGTCCACAGCGCGCCGTATTCTCGGGCCTTGCCAATCTTGATCTTCCGTGCCTTTGCGATGTCATCATTTGGAATGTAGAAGAACCGCAGCCCGCCAAACAACCTCTCGTCTTGAGGCACCAGCTTCGGCCGTTCATCCCTCTTGCGCTTCTTCATGGCCGCCCCTGCACCTGCTGCCCGGACCGACGGCGAATCCGCGTTTCTGTTGCTACTCGGCAAAGCGCGCCGAGGAGGCAGCGGCACCGTTTCGCTCCGCGCCAGGCTTCCCAGGAGCGTAGGAAGCAGAGGGGTTTCCTCCACAATGGACTTGCTACTTTGCGGTACGGGTTCGGTTCGCCGGCGTCGGCCCTGTTGCGGCAATGGCGTGTCCTTGATTACTTTCTGAATCGGGTTTGGTGACGGGTTTGCGGCATCGTCCCTCTGGCTGGCCGTCTGGCAAACATCTCCTGCCAGCGCCTGCCCAGCCGATTCACGTCGAGACTCCCGCTGCCGCCCAGTTGGCGTGAAGAAGGCTCGACACGCTCGTCGCAGTTCTTCCTCCTCCTCTCCAAGGCTGTCGTCGTCGGATTTGAACAGGCCGGACCCGGTGAGCTCGTCCAATTGCTTGAAGAATGCCTTTTTCGCATCCAGCTCCGAGGCGCTCGTCATGACGACAAGTTTGGTGACTAGGAGGGGCCTGGACGTGAGAGGAGCGCCAAAATGGGGGTTGCTGCTGTATGACGTCGTTCCCAGCGGGGCAGAGCCAGCATCAGTCGTCACAGGGCATTGGATCCAGTCTTTAGTGATTCCCAAAATCGATGTTTCGCGGGCACTTTCTCACATGTTTACTGAACATTTGATCCATTTCAATAGGTACGTGTCACAGCTCATCTTGGGCTAGACTTTCTTACCAAGCTCCACACTGACACGCAGCGTTGCCTGCAAATAGGCCCTAACCCTAGAACACCCTAGTAGCAGGCGCTGGGAGTCAATGCTGTTTGAAGGTACTGGAAGTGGATACCATAGGTGCAGAGTGTACGAATGTACAAAGGTCTAAGTCTAGGTAACCGGGCCCCTTTCTTAGTACACCCTAAGCATGACGATGTTTACCTGCAAGAGCAAGCCCTACTACGAAAGTAGCGCATGGAATGCCATCCTCCGTGGCAGAATTTTAATTGTCTACCATTAGTGAATATTTTACATATCTAGTATTGTATATACAATGAGGTATCTAGAAAGGCGACGAAACCGCTTACACATAACATAGCCATAGCCGAAGCCAGAGGAATGGCTCTCTAATCGGCTTCATTTTGTTCAGGTCAAGAAATAGCTTTTCCCACATCTTCGAGAATCCAATTCATCATCCCTCGTGTCTCATAGATCCCAGCACCTCAGATGCTGGATAAATCACCTTCACCTCGCCACACCAACATGACCCCGAGCAACCCAATCATGCGGCAGTGTGTGATCTTCGAGGAGGACTTCCTCGTCTGACTCCCTCGGGCGGGCACTTCGGTCACCTCGTGCGGGAGCTTCTGGTGACCATGCCTCATCTCATTGTGCGTGCGGTGGCAGATGTGACGGCCCGGCGACAAACTGCCTTGCATCCATTAGCGGGATGCTGTTCTTCTCGACAGGCTGGAAGCTCGGTCCCTTGCCGGAGTATCGGCTGGCAGCCTCGTTGTCCACGTCGGTGAGGACCTCCCTGGTGAGCTCGACGTAGTCATAGGCAAACTCGCCGATTTCCGCATCGTCGATACCCAAAATTTCCGCCTCCTCCTTGGCGCGGATGTTCAGGCCGGGAATAAAGTTCATGATCAGGAGGATGATGCAGGTGCCAACAAACGAGTAGCAGCCGCCGGCAAACGAGTCCGCGAGCTGCTTGGCCAGCTGGATCCAGTTCTGGTTGAGCCAGCCACCGTCAATGCTGGTAACGTTGTCGAGGGCGGCAATCTGCTTAGACGCGAAGAAACCGGTGCATAGGTTGCCAACTAGGCCACCAACGCCATGCACGGCAAAGATATCGAGGGCGTCGTCGATTCGGAGGAAGAACTTGAGTTTCGTCGCGTAGTTGGCAAAGCCGGCGCCGAGGGTGCCAAACACCAAGGCCGACCAGACGGGAACGTAGCCTGTCCAATTGTTAGTTAGGTTTCGCCTTCACTTTCATGGATCAGAAGGGAAAGAAAGTTTATTCGTACCAGATCCTGGCGTGATGGACACCAGCCCAGCAACAACCCCCGAGCAGAAGCCGACAGTAGACCACTTCTTCTCCAGACGGTAGTCCAGCACGCACCAGGTGATCCCTCCAACGCAGGCGGCGAGGTTCGTCACCACGGCCGCCATGACAGCGCGTAGGTTTGCCGACAGAGCAGAACCAGCATTGAAGCCGAACCACCCCACCCAGAGGAACACTGTCCCGATGACAATGTGGGTGACATTGTGAGGCCGGTAGTTGAGCTCGTGGGTTCCATGTCCGCGGCGCTTTCCTAGCACCATCGAATAGGCCAGCGCAGCCGTGCCCGACGCGATATGCACTGGTGTTCCTCCTGCAAAGTCGAGACCGCCCATCCTGTTGGACCAGCCACTCGTGTTCCACGTCCAGCAGGCAATGGGGTCGTAAATGACGGTGGCCCAGATGAACATAAAGATGACGCAGGGTAGCATGCGACCGCGCTCGGCAACGGCACCGGTCGCAAGAGCCACCGTGATTGCCGAGAACATACCCTGATAGATGGCGAACATAAGATCCGGGATGCGGTCCGATCCCACCGATGGGTGAGCGAGGACGTTGCGGAAGCCAAAATTTTCGAGATCGCCAATGAAGAGACCGGCCGAGTGAGAAAAGGTAAGCGAGTACCCCCAAAAGAACCATTGGAAACACGTCATGGCCGTGGCCATGACCGAGAGCCAGATTAGAGACAAAGCCGACTTCCTCCGTGCAAGACCCGAGTAAAAGAAGCTGCCCAGGTCAGCCCATGAATCGCATGAAGCGCGGTCGCATACAAACTCACCCTACACCCGGAATCATGAGAAGAACGAGCGCCGTTGCTGTTATCATCCATCCGATGTCGCCGGTCTGCAAGGCTGCGCGTTAGTCGGTGGTGTTCCGGTCTTGGCAGGCAGATCTCCTGGCTATTGGCCCCGGAGCGACACCTACCTCGTACCAAATATTGAGATTATCCTCTAGAGGATTGCCTCCCGTTGCGCCGGTGCCATTATAAGGCACCTTGACGGTGTAGTTGAGGTGGTCGAGGTCGAGATTATCCGTGTCTGCCATTGCGCTAGATAATAATGCCGAGGCGATGCGTGCTCGAGACCAGGCTAAATGGTTGTTGGCAGGTCGTCAAAGGTTATGACCTAAAGAACTCCCCCAAATAGTCGCTTGTCAGGCCCGATAAAGATACCGAGACGCCTTGTTCTATCTTCTTTTCCTCTTTCTCGTAGTCGGATGGTTGACGAAAGGAACGAGAGAGTCCTCTCGATGGATGAGCGTGGGCTGTATCTTGGTAATAAAAAGATGGCCGACCCAGTGGCTTGCTAACTTGTCGGCACTAGCGTCCGCCTCTGGCCTGGCGGGCTGTGTCCCCACGCTGAGGACCCCCGTCGTCGATTTTCAGAGGATACGCAAGGACCAGGCAGGCACTTAAGCACTCTCTCTCGCCCGAGGTCCGTGGATTGACGCCTGCAGCAAGGGAACGGGGGTGTATCGGTCGCAAATTAGGTGGGCGACTTTTTTAGAAAAAAAAAAAAAAAGCGATTGCTGGAAATACCGACAGGGATCTACCTTTTTTTCTTCTTTTTTTTGGGGATTTTCGCCAACCAATCACGCGGGGGTCGTCTTGCTTCTCCTTGGAGGCTATCGATCGATACGGATACAGGAGGAGCTCATGTTTAGGATGAGCCAGAAGAAGCAATCATTGACGGACTCACTGCGAATGTGCGCACTGAGTCCTGACTCCTGCGAAAAGGCTGTCGAAACGGCGCGTACACTCCGGTAGGTATCAGTTGCCGTGCTGTCTGCTTCTCCTTGATTCAATACCGTTTAATCCCCGGCGTTGCAGTAATTCGGACCAGTTTTCGCGGGATGGACGTTGATGCCCAAAGAGTCGTGGTAAACCGCTCAGGATTGCAAATTCTTCAGGAACTTTAAAGACTAAAAGATGACGGCATCTCAACCCTTTTAATACCCCGGATTGACAATTGTTGTCCGCGTCCGCATCCCTGGCATCCTTTCACTTTATGATTTGCAGCTCAGCGGGCTGAAAATATGCTGATCCGCCCGCAGAGGTTAAACGGGCCACAAGGCGTGCCGGGAAGGCGCCGTTGCGGGCGGCGGACGGGCAATTTCAGTGACCTCCGGCCCTTTTGATGTTGCGCCGCTGGCGTCGAATCCTCCCCTGACAGTTTCGAGAGTACAACGGCACATGTTTTGCGTTTCCTCCAGGTACGATGTCCCTAGCAGGAGATGCTCGTGGACACATGATTGGTGGTATGTTCTTCGTAGGACCTTGAGTGATGAGGCATAAGCCAACCTTTGAGCCAGAATTCGGTGGCACCCGTCAGCAGGGAGCGTACCGAGGTTGCAACATCGCCCGCAGCCAAATTATTTTTTTAGGAGCCCCGTAGCATCACTGATGAACCCCACAATTCCGTTGATTGAATTTGTTAAATGAGGAAGCAAAATACGGCAGCGAAGACAGAATATGACACTATCGCGTCCGCTAAGAACAATTGCCCAGCTCGATATAACTGCTGTTTGGTGCACTTTTGTTTCCCCGAGCCCCGCGTGGTCAGGATCAAGGATGGCCAAGTTGACAAGTCTAAACTCTCCCAGATTGCGGATTAGAGGCCCGAAGGAGCTCGACCGAACCTAATCTCGTTATCATTCTTCTGACATGGTACGGGGCGGAAAGATTGCGCAAATGGCTTCAGGGGTTGATGCACATCGATGACCGCACACCTCGCCCCGCGACCACGAGGCGACCAAGCCAGGCGCCAGGTGCCGGCTCGTGGGATTCTCCTCACCCGGGGTCGAACTAGTGACCGTAAATACTCAAGACGCCCTGGCTTTTGACGACGCTTTGGTGAGGCTTGCGTTGGCGATTGTAGTTTACTGGAGTACATCTGTATGTGTACAGGTCCTCGCCTCCTTGTTCCTTGAGTCGATCCACTGACTTTTTGCGTCCTCTGTTCGGGTCCTCCAGCGCTCACAGAATCCTTGTCGGCGACGGCAACACCCCGGAAACTGTGTGCTAAACGGCAACTGTCAACGATTAGGCCATGATAACAGCCCCCACCCCGATTGGCTGCTTGCAGATGGCGTGGGGTGGGGTCCAGACTCGATTGGAAGGCATGAGTGGCTTCCAATTAGTATGGGCTTTAGCCCCTCAATTTCAATGTATGCTACGGTTTTTTTAACACGCTACAGCAGCGAAAAACATGCCATTTGAATTCGCAGCCAAAGTCAACCTTCTTGCCTTTTTCCCATTGCAGTGGATTTTATGTCTCTCCGTTGTTTTGGACGCAGGCTAGAGTCTTCCTCGAAGCAAGTGGCGAGGTGGTTCTGAATTCATGCCTGCAAGTCCGGCCTACCCGTCACACTTTTATCACGCAGACGGAGCCTCGGAGTGTTCCTATGAACACCCAAGAGGCCTCAACTTCTTCTTTCTGCGTTGGACTTTCATTTCGATTTCTATATGTCGTTCAACGCCATTCCCCCCAACAAGGGCTACTAGTCAACAAAGCCCACAAGAACAGCTCCGCTTGTCCGCTTGAGATCACCTTCCCGCCTTCCCATGACAGATCATGGTCTCTCTTTCTGCACGAGGCACATAAGCACTCCAGAAGGCTGGCTTCTGTCGAAGCTGCATCCTCCAGATAGCTTCTCGTCAATGCATCCGTCAGCGTCCATGGAGTCCGCACCCTTTTTCTTGGGTCGGGGTCCTGCATATTCATTCTCGAGCCTTCAAGGTTGGCTAGAATGGAACTAGTCATGGATCCGCATGGATGGAACCCCCCCCCACGCTTTTCTACTTGCAGAGAAGTATTGCGACAATATCGAGGCTAGTTGACACCACTGCATGAACCCCTAACCATGGTTAATCTGGTCTAGAGTCTCCAGACTCTACAGGGTAGAGCGAAGCTCTAACTAACAAGTACCTCTGCAGTGCAAAGGCGTTGACATCAGTTGCAGATGGCTTCGTGTACACTTGCGAGATATGACGAAGGTCGAATGTCTCATCCGGAAGCCGGCATCCACTGGCAAGTACAACGACCTCAAGGTTGCGGCAGAAGCGAGTTCCTCCATTGCACCGCAGGCCAGCCTCTCGAGGTTGTTGAGTACCTCTTTCCGGCTCCTTGTTTAGACTCGATGGTAAAACAGCCATCGCGACTTTCCCGCTCTTTCTCCGCAGTCATTCTGAAGGAAGGGCACTGGCTGATTACCATGCTTGGTGCGAGCGTGTCTGGTCATCCATTAAGCCTTGTTCTTCCTGTCTGTGGGGGATCGTGTGCTGTCCACCGTACTCTTTAGAGGAGCATCTAGGTTGGAGTCCACCGCAAAATGAGCCTCATCTTCGACATGTCACATAGTCTGAGCTCTAGCCGGGACTCTCCTTTCTGCGGGACGCTAGAAGGCGGCACGAAAGCTGCGTCTAGAATGACGCTAGTACTACCAATTCTCCATGGTATCAGACGCGACAGTCGTGGGATCGCAGATGGATACGGAAGGTGCTACACGACCAATTCGGTTTATAGTCATTTAGGCATGAAAATGCCTCGACGAGGGTTCCTGCTTCTGTCCCAGCATGGTGGTCGCAGGGCACACCATCTTTCATGTGCCCAGTTACTGCCCGCATGAAGGAGAAGAGATGAGAGCTTTGACTCGGCCCAGAAGGTTCATTGTTGGCTCTTTTGGGTCCTCTCGTTGGGGGTGGTTGTACTGGAGCTCCAAGTTGATGGATTGAAGCCTGAATTAGAGATCCAAAACGCCTACCAACGCTCGGAGTACTGGCTTATTTTTCGTACAAGCTCGAATACTCGATAGTAAATTTTTCATGCCGGAAAGTCTCTCTTGACTCAATTCTCACCGAGTCGATGAACCATCGTCGGTGTAGTTCACCGTGAAAGGAAGTCTTAGAGGACCTACAAAGTCATGACCGGCCGAGCAAAATCCTTCTTGCAGAAATCTGCCATGACCGGATATTAAACTCCGGTCATCTTTCTTCCTTACTTGCTTTTTTCTTCGATGGCACATCCGAGAGTTGTATTCTGGCAGGGGCCAGGCTCTACCGCCAAGTTGCACGATATTCACGCATGATTGCAGCTTACTAGCTCATGTTCATGTGTACAATATCTAGGACTTAGGTCGAGGCTCTCTATCTAGTTTGCCTTCAGCTTCGAGCTTTGAATCGCTATCCTTCAGTCTGCGCATCACGTGTTGCCTCCCGTAGTTATACCTAGACCTACACACCCCCCGAAACTGCATGGAGCACGCTGCCCTGTATAGGCTGCGCGATGGGAGGCCAGCGAGGCCCGCACATGGAGCTCACTCCACAATGAAACTCCATAGATGCTTCATCCATACGGCTGCATACCAAGCGCCAACGTTGACCCCCGCTCAATGCAAACTTCTCACAGTGCGTCTCTGCATGATACTAGCATCGGCAGTACACGGGGTCGGTGCCATGTGTGGCTCATGCTTGCCCCAGGGACCTTCTCGATCGGGGAGGCTAGGGGATGTGAGCTCATCTCCACGCTCCAGTCATGCTAAATGAAGAAAAGAGGCGATCCCCGAGTAGAAGCAGTTCCCGAAATTGCCCCATCCGTAAGCCTCGTCTTCACCTCAATACGTCTCTACTACTCGCACCATCAATGCTGGTAGTTGGAAAGGGGTTGATGTTGGCTGGCCCGTGGCATGAATGAGGCGACCTGGAGCTGTGGCTGCGGGTATATCGAAGACCAGACCCTCTAAGCGAGAATGGACGCGAATGCGAGCGGTGAGATGGCTCAAACAAGGGGCGTAAGTAAATGAAGGTACTGGGATGGGCAAACCCTTCTCACTAATGCCTTGTCATGCTTTGCTTCTCGCCCCTGCGGCTGGCGGTAATCACAGCGTGTTATCCGCCACTCTCGTTACACAGTCTAAATCGAGAAGGTGATCGTTAAACCGCAAGGAACCATATAGAGCGATACCATGCCAGATCAGTCAGGCAGGAAAAGCCCAAGCTGGTCCTCAAGTGACGAGACCGGCCCGGAGGGCGGGACGCTCTAGGAAATGTCATCTCATCTCTTCAAAATGACCTGGCATTATATTAAAGGAGCACATGTAGTTGCAGGCATTGGCGACAAGACGGAGGCATACCCTTGTATTTGCTGCACAACCCATAGAATGTCAGGCTGGTCGATTGCGTATTCTCGTTTGCCGACGTTGGATGGCAGCGTGGCTGACCAATCGCCACCAAGACGGTACATATCAATAATCGTTACAAGAGGCAGCTGTAGACTGAAACAATTCGTCAACAGTGGGGGGGTTGCCGCTAGGTCTTTCGAATTCACGCAGGCTCTGTGGAAGTCATGGTCCGTTTCAGAGACCCAGCAGCAGTTCTGCTTACATACTTGCTGTCTTGGGAAAGGCTGCATGTTGGATGCATTCTGGGTGCCGAAAGGAGACCTGCGGTCACCCGGATTTGGACCGCAGTGTTGGCTTGAACTCCGAAGCATCACGAATGGACGATGGGTGGCAGACGGGGGAAAGAAGGTGAAATGACACGGCGTTTCACAACCGCGAGGCAAATCGGGTTGGAAGCTGGAATTTTTGTTGCACTCTCGCTATCTTCCTTATGCATTTGAGTTCGGCCTTGTCGCATTGCAGAATTTTGTGAGTCCCGTCCGCAAAATGCACGACTGTGAGATAGATCGGTTCCCGGGGGTTTCTTCTCTGGCCAAGCCCTTCCTAAGCCTCGGTGCGCGTGGAGCAAATCATCTTATGCTTTGTTATATCATCTAGTGTGAGATTGGGGCTCGTCGTGGTATTACAAGGCGATGTCAATCTGTTTAACTACCAAATCTCTGTTCTGCTGAGGCTTGTTGAGGCTTGAGACCCTTTTCTTATTGAGTGGAGGGGAGGGTGTTGAAGGGGGCGAAAAGGCAAGAACCACTATCTCAGTTTGCGCAGAGGGAAACTACCAAGCTATGTGGAATGAGACGGCATCCTGGATACGGAAAGTCGAAGAGGGTGGGATGATTTTAACTATGAAGCTCCTATATTCCATTCCGTACCTTTCAAACTTGAACCTTCTGTTTTCCATGCTTGGCCCCGGAAGTCAGAATGGGGGCCGGAGGTACGAACAAAACCAGGGAGCCAAGTTGCCTTGCAGCATCGCCGCCCTCTCTGGCTTGGCCTCCGCGTCAGTGACTACAGAGGAGAAATGGTGATGCAATTTGCATCTTTATTGGGCATATATTAGCCGCCTCAGCCCTGCTTGGAACCGAGTGAAAGAATGGGGCTGTACAAGGACCCACAAGCCGATTACCGAATGTGGGAGGCAGATGTCGCCCGATACGGAGACTGTGAGCCTCGTATGCAGGTGATTGAAGATCTCCCACGCGCAAAGGATACGATCACAATAATACAACCAACAGGGAATAGTGTACAGAAGCCGGAAGCCTAAAGCTTTAGTCTGAACAAGGACTTTTCTCTTTCATCTGTTAAGAGGCAATATCAAGAGGTCGACTCCGCAGATCTTGTCCTGTCCTTGAGTCCCTGTGCATATCTGTTTGAGCAGCATAGATTTCTAACTGTTCGAGTAGTAGGCTCCAACGTCTGCGAACGAGTGGGACGCACTTTACGTCCGTGCCGTACGCACACCGAGATCGAGATTCATCGAAGGGCCGTGAAGAAGCCGCAGGCCAACTTGAAACTTCAACCCTGTCGAGGACGCTCAGCCACGTAGAGAGGGCCAACCAAAATGACACTGTTGCCAAGTGACCGTCCGGCGACCTGTCCAAGATGCAAGGCAGTATCTTGATTCAGGACCGTTGCAAGGACAGTCCTTCGATACAGCCTCTGGTAAAGCTGCTAAGCAGGCTGTTGGCAACCGACAACCTGGGTTTGGAGTCTGGAGACTCGGGTGCTGTGTCGACACCGGAGAATCGAAACTCGACATCGAGCCAGCCTCAAAACGAGTAGGTCGACTCCATCAAAATTCCGCTCGAAGGCCGTATCAAAGATATTAATTGATGCACCACGGACGTGGTGTATTTCTCCCAATTTGTGCCATGGCGATGCGCTGGGTCTCAAGTTCCCAGAAGGACCCAGTGTGCTCTATTTCTGGCCCCCAATTCAACTTCGGTTGCTCGTGGCAGATATTAAATGCATCCAGCTTTGGCGGACTGGCAGTAGCTCTGCCACCGGGCTAGACAAGATAGTAGCCCCCCCTCCACCTCGATTTCTATCCCTGCCTTGCCTGCTATCTGGGACACGAGAAAATCGATGCAACATGGTGGATTTAGTGGTATGTCCCACCAGCCTCTGGCAGGAATGCTCTCAGAGGATACGGATAGACGACCGAGCCATGCTGGCAAGAGTGGGTTATGAATTGCGCGCCAATCAGGGCAATGCGGGCGCGGTTAGATCGAGAGCCTGGCACAGGCCAGCTTGATCCAGTGTGCATTGGCGGCACTCGAGTACCCGACGGTCGCGGGAATCTTGACGCTAAATCACCAGCAGCCTGCGCAAAGCGTGAAACGAGGACGCGGGACAAAGAAGCTGCATCTTACTCACCATTGACCAAGCCTGTTCCGCAACGGGATTTTCCAGCCGCATCAGGTCAAATAACCTGAGCGTCTTAGCATTGAAATCAATAACTTTTTGGTTGTTGGGATCGACCATATTCCCTCAGGTACAATTTACCCAGAAGCCAACCGGATCTGGAGAGAGACGATGCCGTTTAGCTATATGGTGTTTCCGAGACCCGATAATATTTGTCGAGAGTGAGCTGAGCCGGCTGAGAATGTCTCCCCTCACACGGCAGCTTCGCCTTGCCTGCGAACACAGGTTAATATCGAGATTCTGAAGTAAAAGTGTCTTTCGTCATATGGCAAGGCAAGAGCCGGACCTTGAACAAAGCCAAGGATATTGTGAGATGATTGCTCGCAGATACACAGCCTCACTGCAGGCAACAGTGTGCAGCACTGAAGGTTGGTGGTCGGGCCTCTGTGATAGGCTTGAGAGCCGCTGCTCTTCAATGCAAAACGACGCCGCGGCCAATGGCGCCAACCGGCATCGCACGACGAAGAAGAAACGAGCTTCGGGAGGGTCCGTCCTCGAATGTACGAGTGTTTTTTCCCCTGCACATACTGCGCGCCTTTGACGAAGGTCTTGGAGAGTATTCGCTGGCGAAGCGACCAAAAACGTCGACCTCATTCTCCCTCTCGTCGTCCTCTTGCCAATGTACCATCTACACAACCCCAAATTTTCTCATCAGCACAAATCCTGTCACGCATGCAGCCCAAATCGACTTCCTAGGAGCAAGCGACGAAACCGGCAGGGCTCGCGCTAAAAGCAACCTGCACGTGCGGACTAGCGGTTCTTTGCTTCTAATAATTCCATTTCCAACTTAGGGACGTTCCTACCTGCTGGTGGGGAACTACATGGGTGGGGATATGCAGCGCCTCCTCTGGTTGGCCGGAAGATACACCTGCCGCGGATCTCGTTTAAATATGTGACAATTCCACCCCATTTATAGCATCTTGGCTTTTTTTCGTGCTTATTACAGAGAAATGTTGCAGTGGAAGTACCAGTTGACGAGTACGAAGGTCAGAATGCTCGAGAGGGACTAATGTATGCAGAATCCACAGAGATGGATCAATGGGCAGACGAGAGATCATGATCCGGGCTGAGGAATGGAGCTGGCCTGTTCGCATTTTCGTTATTCTCTGTGCCACCTGTGTGCTGCGGATCCAAACCCAAATCAAAATGCAATAAAACCTCCCTCTTTTCATGAGACAATTTCGCATGAAGGCTGGAACTGGTTGTTATCTTTTGAGGTACCACTAAGACGTCGATCAGAGCAAATCACCCGCCACTGTCAATTCCAGGCTGACTTCTGCCGCTTCTCCTGGCTGCCTGCCCACCTGTTCGGCCGCCGTCATCATTAAGATCCCTGTCAGCACTGGTACGGCACAGGTTGGCCCAGATCGAGGCTGTACGTCGTTTAGCATGGTTACACGACGCCATTCCGGCCTTTTGCCATTCTCCCTCCTACCCATTGTCCGGGATTTTTTTTTCCTCAGCAAAGACCAAGGGGGCTAAGGCCGCCAGTGGTCCTGGCGGTGCCTGGAAGGACAAAGAGGTAATGCGGGCGAATCATCCTTTGGCAGTGCAGATGTGTGAAAGGCCGAATCGGCAAAACGAGGCTCTCTTCTTCTTCCGCACTTCCAAACCCTTCTTTCTTTCCCGAGCCACCCGGCTGTTCTCTTCCCGCAGCGCTCCCCACAAGGAGTTCCTCGCAGCAATTGCCTGAGGCACAGTAATATCTGCGGTGATCATCCCGAACGGCGGAGGACCTCACATATGTAGGACGGCACACCCGTTCATCTGCACCACCCGCATTTGTCCCACTTCTTCAGAAGTGTTCTTCGCCCCTCCACCACCACCACCATACTGGCTACCTGTATGGTTTCTACCCGATCACCAAAAAACAAGATTCAAGGAAGCGTCGAAACGGAACAACATCATCTGGTTTACACTATAGGAGGAGCCTTGCCGACGCTGGTGGGCACGACATACTCAAGCTAGCCCAGCCACCGGGATGGCACCGGCACTAAACCGCCGAGATAATCGACACATGCTCCAGACGTGGCTCGTTATTGTCATAGCCGTAAGCGTAGTGCTCATCATGGCACTTTTCTCATACTACATGGTCGACCGGCTGCGGAATAAGCAGTACCGGGAAGCATGCAAGAAGGACCCATATCTCACCAGGAAGGAGTTTGCACGGCGGCGGAAGATGACATCGATGCAGCGAGTGCAAGAGGAAGAGATGCAGAGGGACTTTATACTACGGAAAGCGCTGGGTAGCCGGTCTTCTGGTCACACGGAAACGTCGGAGAAGACGCAGGAAAGGACAACGAGTGAGGACTGGAAGAGGTGGGAAGCCAACGTCGGTGGCGGACAGGAGGGCGAGAGTCGTCCTTTCTTGGAGAACCACCCGGCCACTGAGAGGCCAATGGAGGAGCGCCCGAGGAGACATACATCTCCCACCCGGGCCCCTCTTTTGTCGACCGAAGAGCGCGAGCCGGAGATGGAGGAAAGGCAAAGCTTGTGGGATAGAAGGTCTTCGACGCGGCGGCAACGATCTGGCGGGATGCATCGATCACCGTCCCCGCAAATCTACTCGACGGAAGCGTCTCCCTCGCCGAATGGGAGGATGCCGCAACCGTCTCTTCCCGGCAGTCGAAGCCGTAGCCGTGGGAGATCTCGTTCGGTCTCGCCTGTCCTGTCACCAAGCCAATCGCCTCAACCAACACAAGCCATTCAGATTAAATTTGCCCCTGCCGCCCACGTTCGCGAAGTGTCGTACGCTCGTCGCCTGGAGGACATGCCGGCCCCTGAGCCACTTGATCTCAACAACCAGGCAATTATTTCTTCGCCTTCTCACACACCGTCGTCGACACCGTCGTCAACACCGTCGGACCCGCCGACCGGACCGCTGCCGCCAGTTCCGACGGGACAGGGAAACCGATCTCGATCTCACTCTCGCTCAAGGTCTCGCTCCAACTCGGCCGCGCCGGGTCCATTTCCGGACCTCCTCTCACCTCCCCCGGTCCACTCACCGAAACCGAACAAGTCTGCGTTCCTCTCGCCCGAGATGAGTCCGCCCATCGCATCTACTACACAGCAGCGGGCGAGAGCCATCTCAGTCGGCCACATGAGGCAGAGGAGTATGTCGAACGAGCTTCTGACTCCCCGCATACGGTCTCCTTCGCTCTCGCCCACGCCCTCTCAGGGCACGCCGAGGAAGCCGCTGCCGAGGTCGCTCTCACCTATGATCTCTCAGAGCCCCCGACGAAAGCCTGTCCCTGAGCGGACTTCTTCTGCGCAAGCTACCGCCATGTTTCCCGCGCAGTCTCCAGCTCTGAGCCAGAAAGCGGTGACGCCTCCGTCTTCTACCTCGACACTATTTCCAAAACGGCCGGAAAATCCGGCCGAGACCACCCAACCGACAACTCCTCCTGATTCATCTAATGATAAACAGCACCAAGCTCAACAATCTCCCGGCCAAGCCGCTGCCTCGCCTAATAGCAGGAAAGTAACGGTCCATATCGCCGGCTTCATGGCTGAGCAGCCCCCAGTATCACGCGACAACCTCCCGACGTACGAGGAATCTGTCAACAGCCAGGATTCCCTCACGCACCGCATTCAGCCCGTCATCTTCCTCGCTACCGAAAAGTCGGGGCCGACTGATCGAGCCCCTTCTCCCCCTCGAGGCGACTCCCCGGCAAACAAACCTGTTCCAGATCGGGACATGCTCCCTTCTCAGCGACGGGAGAAGCAGGATGGGGCTACCGCCGAGGCAAGGCAACAGCAGCCCGCGATGATTGTTCAGGAGCCGGAAGTCGATTTCGAGACCGCATCGCGGCTGAAGGATCTCGGGATTCCGGTATCTCCTAAGCCTCCTACCCCTGTGGCTAGCACAGGCAACCTGTCGGTACAACGGCATTCCCGCGACCGCTCCAAGTCATTCGACAACCTGAGGGTTTCCGGGGCCCCCGCTGGCGCTTCCCCCGCAGTTACCCCCGGTCGAGCCCGAGCCAGCAGTTTCGACAACCGTGGCCTCCCCGCCATCACGCCCGGTCAGTGGAAGCTCCAGGTGTCGATCCTCGACCAAACCGGCACGCCATCCCGACGCCCATCTCCGCAGCCGAGCCCCGTGTCCCGCGAACCTTCTCCGCCCCAGGCACAGCTGCTCCGACAACCAGCTCAAGCCGCGAGTGGTTCCGGCGCTATCATGCGCTCAAGCCCTAGGATGACTGACCAAGAAGTCATGCCCACCCCCGTCGGCGTCGCCGCCCCGCAGCTTGCCAGGGTGAAGCACGTCGACGACCTCGACACGCCCCTCGTGTCAGCTAACTTTTCGTCCCCCTTCGTGCCGGCCGGGTCCCCGCCTCCGTCGTCGTCCTCCCCGCCAACGATGTCAATGAAGCGGATTCCCAGCTTCAGCCGCCCCCTCCAGAAGAAGAATGGCGGAGCCGGTCGCGCGAGTCCCATGGAACGCCTAGTCGAGTACCCGCCGCCGCCGTTGTCGTCGCCGCGGCATCAGCCGCACAACTCCCCCCCGCTCTTCGTCTCCGCCAGCTTCTCGGCCGCCATGACTCCGATGCCGCTGTTCATGTCTCCTGGAGATTTTCACGGTCAGCGACAGCAGCAGCAGCAGCAGCAGCAGCCACCGATGGCCGGCGCACCGCGTCACGTCCGACAGCAGCAGTCGCAGCCGAACCTGTCGGCGAGGCAAGTCGCCAGTCATCAGCGGAGCTACAGCCACGCTCCGCCCGCGCTGGGGCGGCGGCAGCTGGCGGAGTTTGAGATCCCGGGCGACACGATGAAGCAGAGCGTTGCCATAGCCGAGGAGACCGATACGATGAAGCAGGTTGGCAGCGCCAATATGGGGAGGAATCGTGGCGAGGTGTCGTTTCGGCTGAGTGGGCCGCCGGATTTGACGCCTGAGTTTATTTAGTTTCTCTTTGTTGCTCTCGCTGGCTGTTCGTTTGCGAGATGGCTTAATACGCTCTTCCCGGCTTTCTACTACTTTTTTTATTAATCATGTATTATAACAACAACAAGACCCATTCCATGGGCAGCATAGTTGGCGTTGGTGGAGAGATTCCCCGGACTTTTATTTTTTGTCTCGTTTGTTTTGTAAAAACTCATCGTTGTGGTGTCTGAATTTATCTGGAAATCTATCAGACCAAATCAAGCTCAACTGTGGGAAGTGATAGTCAATAGGAAAGAAAAGACTTCTCGATTCGAACGTCTAAATGCTCTATTAAAAAATGCCATGTGCTTACAAGAAGTCGGACTACCTACTGTGCCCTTTCGAGATACACACAGCGACAAGCCGTTCCCGTCACCAAACACCCAAACCAACTTAAACCCCGATCTCATTTGTAACCTTCACAAACCCTTCCCACTGCCTCCATGCCTCTCCGCTCTTCACCGCCCACCTTGCCCTCCTGACGCCCTCCTTCCACCTCTCTCCACCAGGTCCTCTCTCCGTGACCACCTGCCCGTCATCATCCTCACCCATAGTGCTCGCATCGGCCTCACACATGCCCGAGATGACAAAAAGTGCGGCCGCGTTCATGAGCACAAATTCCAGCAGTGGCGCGTCGTCGGGCACCTCGCCGTGCAGGATCCGCCACAAAATCTCGGCGTTTTCCTTCGGTTCCCGGCCGGGCTCGACGTCCTTGAGCCGATGCCGCCGCAGCCCAAAGTCTTCGGGACAGAGGGTGAATTCGGAGACGGCACCCTCGCCACTTTCCGCATCGGCCTTGACGCGCCAGCAAAACGTGCGGCCCGCGCACGAGATCTCGTCCAGCTCCTCCTCCCCGCACACGACCAGGGCTTTCCGCACGCCCGCGAGTCGCAGCGCCTCGGCAAAGGCCGGGCCGAGCTCCCGCCTCGCGACGCCGATGACGCGGGCCTCGAGAACGGCGTCCACCGGGTTGGCGAGGGGTCCGAGGTTGTTGAACACGGTCCGCCACGGGAGCTGCCTCCGGATGGGCGCCACGTAGCGCATCCCCGGGTGGAACACGGGCGCGAACAAGAAGGCATAGTTGGTCTCCGAGTACACCCTGGTCAGCGTCTGCGGCTGCACCGCCTCGAGCAAGGGCGGCCGCGGCGCCATGTTGTTGACCAGGTCGGCGCTCCCGCTCTTGGACGTGCTGGCGCGGTTCCCGTGCTTCGACACCAGCAACAGCGCCGAGGCGATGATGCTCGCCGTCGTGGAGATGTTGAACGTGTTGTGCGAGTCCCCCCCCGTGCCGACGATGTCGCAGAGGCCGCCCTGGTACAAACCTTCCTTCCTGCCCCGCGAGGCGATGATGGCCTTGAGGGTGGGCACGTCGATGGGCGCGGCCGCCTGGAGCATCACGCGGGCGCACTCGGCCAGCACGTCGGCGCGCATGTCGAGGCTCGTGAAGTGCAGGCACATGAGCAGGGCGGAGGCCTGGGCCTCCGATACCTCGTCGGTGAAGAAGTGGGAGATGGCCGCGGCGATTTGTGGGGCTGTGACGGCCGCGGCCGCGCCGGTGGGCCAGAGGGTCTGGAGGAGCGGCTTGAGATCGGTTTTCCCTGCTAGTTGGGCCATCTTTGAGGGTGGAAGGTGGAATTGGGAACAATTGGGCCGTTTTGGTTGTCAATTGGCAGCGGTGGGATCTCGGGTTACGTCTTGACGGTTGTTGAGTGGAAAGAATTCGATATGCAGGAACGGATTGGAGATGGTGTCCGGATGAGTCATCCCGCAGATTGTAGACCCGACGTCGGCCATTGCTTGGAGATTCTGCTAGGTGAGCTGCGTGTCTTCGATTCATTGCTATCGCTTCATCTAAAGTACGCGAAATCCACATTTTCTTGAGCCAGACCTACATGCGGAGACCAAGTTCATGGTGTCAGATGTCAGATATTGTCATCAGAGGTGGAGCTTCACTAACCAGTTTTGAGACGTCTACTCTCCAAGGCTTCCCCTCGCTTCCCCTCACCCTCCCACGGATCATTCAATCTCCATCCCCTTAATCTGCTTTCGAAGCCTACCTCTCCATGTAGTATGGCGACTCACGCGGCACCCAAGGCAGCGGTCGATGGCTTCAGCAACGCTGCTGCTTATGAAGCCTACAGACCCTCCTACCCTCCAGACTTCGTGTCTGCATTGCTTGACGATCTAGGAATCAGGGAAAAAAGAGGAGCGAAAATTGTTGAGATTGCAGCGGGCACTGGCAAGCTTACCGACCTCCTGGTGGCCAGGAAAGAAGAGTTTAGGATCCGTGCTATTGAGCCCGTGAAATCCATGAGAGACGTCCTGGAAAGAAAAGAGCATGACCGGGTGGAGATCTTGGACGGCGTTGCAAATAAGATGCCGGTTGAAGATGGATGGGGTGATGGGTGTATTGCTGCCCAGGTAAGTCGAAAGGACGCCGGTGCGATTGCTCAAGCGTGCTAAGCAATTTTTCGCAGGCATTTCACTGGTAGGCTGCGCAAACACCCAGCGGCGCTCTGGCCCGAGCTGATCCTTCGCCCGCAGGTTTGCAAAAGAAGATGCACTTCGTGAAATACATCGAGTCCTGAAACCCGGCGCCTCCTTTGGCCTGATCTGGAACATCGAAACCTGTAAGTAACCTTGATGCTGCCGCTTCCCCTACTGACACGAGCATACCAGACAATAAACCGGCATCTTGGGCGAGCCCGACGGAGTGGGAGCAGTGCCTCAATGACCTCATCCATACCTTAAAACCCGACGGCCAGCCTCGCTTTCGGGAGGATCGCTGGCGGGAGGTCTTCTCGCGCCAAAGTCTGGAAGGAACAGAAATGTTCTCCATCCCGCTTGGCGAGAGAACTGTCCACTGGACCGTGTGGCTGTCAGAAGATGCACTCTGGCGGCGCATCAGCACCTTGAGCCAAGTTGCCGTCTTGGAAGGGCATGAGAGGGAACAATTCGAACGCAGGTTCCGCGAGATCGTACGAATGGATGATGCCAAGAAAAATGAGAATGGAGAAGTAGCGTTTCACGGCGTGACTTTCTATGCATGGACAAAGAGACTGGATTAGACCACGAATTAGTTGCCGTGGACTTGCTCCGTCTTTGTCACTTGGTGAAGCTCGTTTCGCTACCATGTCGAAGCCCATAAAATACATATCTCTCGAGTCTTGCCAAGCCCCTCGGATCCCTAACACCTAGTTCTGCACTACAACTCGGCTGCAATGTACATAACTAGATTCAATTAGCACTTCAAGTTCGGCCCTAGTACCGAGAATGCAAAGCACAGCTCGTGAATAAGCTCACCGTTATTTCCCCTCACAAAGGCATCGCCATATGTCCTCTTTTTCGCGCCGTTGACGTACTCTACCGCCTTGTCTAGTGCAATGTTCATGTATCCGTCTACAGACTGTAATTCGCCTACATCTTGCCTGTTAGACTCGTAGGTCAAGGTGCATGCTTCAGGCAGAGTGGTCGTTGTGAGTGGCGGTGGGAGTGCTTCTCACCTTTGTAGACAACGCCGGAGTTGAGTTTTACCGTGACTGGATTTCCGATAATGTCGCTCAGAAAACTAGAAGGGTCCTTACCCTCACCTTGCGAGATGTTTCCGTTCTCCATTTTGTGTCTGTGGATGAGCCTTGGACGTGCGGCGTGAGATTCTGCGAGGCGAGAATTGTCGAACAACCTGGTAGAAATACTACGGTGAGCATATATAGTTAGTCAAGCTTTGGGTTCGAGGCACAGTGTCAGGATGTTCTAGCTAGTACCAATCACGTGACCAATTTACCTAACCCCGTCTAATTTCGAAGTATTCGAGAAAAGTGACCTATCCATAGGGATACATGGACGGGAAATAATACTTAATCAAAGAAGTACAGGCATATAAACTGGACGTCTGACAGAGGTGAGAATTTATTTTTCAGCACCATTTGACTCAGCTCCCACCAACCAGCAGTCAGGAAAACCAGAAGAGTGAAACAACAATAGGCAGATTTGAGCTTCCAAGCCTAGTTTGCCCTCAGAATGCTTAGCAACGAAACGTATGAAGGGAAGAAAAGTCCCATTAGATTCCTGTGCACATAGTCTTGTTGCAAAAGGGTTTCTGTACATGTTTTCACTATAGATAGACCCTGTTCCTTTGATGTTTCTCTCTACTTGCCCAGCAAGGCTGAGGACAGTGTACATACAGTGTTCATTTGAACTCCACAGTGCTAACTGCCCAAATGGTCAATTGAGATACCCCGCACTTCTCCTAGCTGTTACCCCAGACTAAACCTACTCCTGGCAACCAAAGTACTCCTCTAATTTTGAGTATCGTGAACGCGATACGAGCTTCTGGCATCCGAACCAGCGGCACTGACCAAATCGGTCATGGGGGCAACAACAAACCAAACCCTCCTACAGTCGCTCCTTCCCTCGGAAATTCTTAAACAAAGCAGTGCTTCCTCCCTCTTTTCCCAGCCCATGCCGCGCCTCGGAATTTCTGCACCGCTGCTGACAGGTTTCCCGCCTTGACATTGCAGCCTACAGCCTCATACTTGCTCCCTCAAATCCCCCCTTCCTCCACGCGACAGCCTCTTTTCCACTACCTGCTTGCTACTGTTCGACATTATGGATGCTGAGCCCCCGAAAAAGACAACAAAGCTGCCCTTCAAACGGACGGCCCTGCGCAGGCAGGCATCGCACAAATCCAACGAGCAGGATGGCGCGAAATCCAACAGCCTCGATTTCTTCAATCGCTCGAGAGAGCTGCAGCCCTTGCTGACGGCTGAAGCGCAGAAAAGAGCGCGTCGCGAGGCTGAGAAGGAGGCCCGGAACCGGAAATCGCCTACGGCCGAGAAACACGATCGGCCTGACGGCGCTGGCGACAATGAGCTGTCCAACTCGCAGAAAAAACGTCGGATGGATGAGGAGCAGGAGGATGACATGTATGACTGCACACCTCCTCCGCCTAGGTAAGTTGTAGTTCGCGTGTGCCCTCCTCGACATGTACTGACGCAAACGTCGAGTAGCACACCGGCGAAGTCACCATCATCGACGCGCAAAGGCGCCACGGACTTGACACCGGTGGAATCCTCATCCAAGCACCCGCGGTCGTCGCCGGCTTCACCGGTCTGGAAATCCGGAAACCGAGAGGAGAGTCCATGCCCGGGAAACGTCGGCGACAGTCAAGACATTGGCGATGACATCATCGAATCCGGAACGCGAACTCTGGAAGCCGAGAAACCAAACGAGGTGGTGGAAGTCAATGACGATGAAAGTGATAGCGATATGATGGAAGACGACGAAGACACTCTAGATCCCGCCACCCAAGCTCTCATCGACAAAATTCGGGCAGAACAAAAGGCGTCGGAGGAGGAAGTCAGGGATGTTGTCGTCCAAGTTATATCACGTATCCCCGGCGCGGCTGAAGCCCTCAGCAACATCAATAAGAAGCACATCAGGTGCAAGATGAAATACCACGGCGAGATCAAGATCGTCAAGGAAACGTGGTGCAAGGCCGTGCGGGGAGGCGGGTTCAATATCGAAGCTGCCGATATATTCCTGACATGGAGAGACAATCGGCTATACAACTCGACGACTATGCAGAGCCTCGGCATCAAATTCATTGGCTCATCGCGGTATTATGCCGGAGATACGGCGAATCTCTCTGGTTTCACCGAAGACCGAAAGAACGTGCTCGTCGAGGCATGGACCGATGAGGCCTATAAGAAGTACAAGGAGGAACTGGAGCAGGAGATACGGAGAGAGCGGGGCGAGGCGATTGAGCCCAAGGAACGTAGCCTGACACCTGTCCAGGAAGCCAAGATCAAAATCACCATCCGATCGAAGCAGGGAGAGCCTGTCAAGGTTTCTGTTCCCAAATCGGGAACCGTCGCCGACTTGGTAGCCAAGTTCCGGGCCAAACGACATATCGCCCCAGACGTGAAGGTCACCATCGTCTTCGATGGCGAGAAGCTCCAGGACCACTTGTCGCTCGAGGATGCCGAAATAGATGACGATCTCCAGGTAGATGCCCAGCTAGGCTAAGGAGAAGAGACCTGTAACAGCGCCGCAGGTTGATGGCTTGCCGGTGTCCGGTCTCCAATACCGTAGCATATTATGGAGCCCCGGCGGATTGCTGTGTTTGCGATAAGATGATACCCGAGTCTTTGCAGCGAAGGGATCAGGACGCCTTTTTGCACACTTTTTCACGTCCATCTCGAACTATCAGCATAGGCTAGCTACGATAACTTTGTTGATAACTTTGTTCTAATTGGCCATCACAGGTCCAGGCTTCATATCTGAGTTGCACAATTTGAGTACGGTACTCTGCTGATAGCGAACTTTGAAGGTTGATGCCGACAGAGGGTTGCAGGCAGAGTTGTGTGTTGTGTGTCTCATCCACCTATTTCCAGGCTTGCCACCTGCTCCAAGGTCCGGGCCTCGTCCTCGTCCAATTGACGGGGGTGGGAAGCTAAGACTAGCAAGTGCTATTGGAGCCGGCGGCCGAGTTTGACGTCCACCTTTGGTAGCAAGTCTCGTCCGATTATCGAGAGATGATCGTCGCTTCAAGGTCAGGGCCTGAGGCACGGAGATAATCATCACGCCTAAGTACAAGGGTAGATGCTCGACGAGCGTGAAAGACCACTGAGGGTTGAAGACCTGAAACCGACGAACCAAGCTATTGCAAGTTAATCAAATTTGCCACGCAAGCTGCCCTGTGGCGGTATACACCGTCATAGTTGCAAATTCACAATAGACTACTGATTGCGAAGTCCCAGTTCTACAGAGGAATCTCCCATTCAAAGCCAGCTTCTCTTAGCCGCCCGTCTACGTAGATGTTGGCAGTATCCGTACCTCTGTACTATTTACAGCTTCCTGATATGGAGTGCGCAGCAGGGAGGATGCATTAATTGATTGACCCCGCCAAGCGACCCACCAACCCACGAACCCACCCGTCCACAGACGCTCACCAAGTCCGAAAATAGCTTAGCTCCAGGGACAGACCGAATCCGGCGAACACTTTCACCTCAAAGTGGCACCCTTGGCGGTCCAAAACTCGGTGGCGCTTCTGAAGAGATTGATCTTCATTTTCTTCGTCTCGCGGTCGATATGGTTTCTCATGCAACCACTTTATCGTGGCATTCGACCTGCGGAATGGGACAGTGGAAAGGTGGCAGACTTCGTAGATCGAGGACTTGCATTTTTTTGGGGGGGAAGAATGCGCATTTCCTTGTGCATGTTTGTACGGCCTTAGAGAACCGAGGGTCGGTTGAGATATCAGATTCCTGAATGGCTGCTGAACTTCGCCAGCCGGAGGTGGCGAAAGCGAAACCACGGACTCTGGCTGGCTGGGAAAAGTCTAGCCCTGCATCTTGCAGCTCGCCATGGCCTTTGTATTGGTGGCTGCTGTCCGACGTCGTCATCCTCAATGGACGCGCGCTCTTTGTCGGTCAGATTCAATTTCTGGTATCTGTATCGGCCTTCGTATCCCGCCACCAAGGCGGCCGTGATACCCGGAACCCCTTTTCTAGTAAACGACTCTAAAGTAGGTCGCTCCCAACCTGGCTTTCCCGCGCGTCAACACGGTTAAACAGCAGGCGAAAGGAGAGATCGTCGAGCCGCCGTTCGCTTGCAGTTGATTCGCGACTCGTTGCCTTCGTTTTCCCGGTCTTGTGGAGGGTGTCTCCTTTTCGGCACACTCTCGGAAGATTAGCTCCCTTTTTGGTGCTTGTACCTGCAGGAGCGGGAAGCTGGGGCAACAAAGAGCACATCAACATCAAACGTGCGGTTGAACATTTCTGGGCCACGAAACGACAGCCCACATGCGGAGTGCATAATACATCAAAACAAAGGAAAGGTATTGTCGCCGTTTGACACGGCGGAGTTTATGTGTGGAAGTCAGTCGTCAGAAAGTGTGAAACGAAACAACAACTTTACCAGTTCTTCGTTTGAAACATTTACGGCGGAGATTTTGGAACGCAGGAGGAGTTCGTAGGGAAAAGAGAAGCAGTTTACGCTACATGCTCGGCTTGCCTTGATAGTTTCGATAGAAGTTCTCTCGCCTTCTCAACTTTGTGTATGATGGTGCCTCGGCACGCTTGCATACTATGGTACTTGCGAATACGTATTACAGAGGCGCTTGTGCAAAAGAAATTGCGTCAACGATATCGCGGGAAGACAATGAAGTTCCCAACAGCCTGCACATCATTTGGTCGCCTCTGGCGATTTTGGATGGGTATTTGGCGCCCACCCTCCATCACGAGGACCCCTGGTGGGCCGCCACTTACCACCCTCCAGGCAGCCCTGTAAATTGGTCAAGACGCTAAGGCAAGGGACGATGCGCCAAGCAAATGGGGACTGGGGCCTCTGAGTGGTGATATCGCTCGAGCCGCCTCGTGGGACAAAATGAGGTCTTATCGTCACTGTAACATTGGGAAGCCCCTTTCCAGCCAGTCACGGCGCTCTGAGGACTCTACGCTGCAGATGTTTGAATTGAACCCTCTTTTCTCCCGCTTCTCACCTGCTCCCTCCTCATCAAAGGATATGCTTCTGATCATTGTCTTTCGCTCCCTCCCGTTAATTGCGCCTGCTTCGGGAAAGTAAAGTCAATGTCGCTTTGGCTCTGTCCTGGACAATGACATGAGCCTAAGACCTTTTTTGTCCCGCCCACCTGCACACCGACAAGATGGCGCATCGCGAAGGGGCTGCCGTCGATTACTTTGGCCGGCAGGCCTCTGATACTGCTTCTGCCTCATCTGATGTGCCCCAAGCTCCAGGATACCACCCCACGCAACAAACCGACGGCAGCAGCGACAGCCTTCCAGAAGGAGAAGGACTCTACAGCCCGGCTCTGAACTTCGCTCTGGATTCTCCGTCTGCCAGCCAAGACGAGATTGACCACGCAGCCGTCGGTGCAGACGATCCCCTCGAATTCTCCGGACCACCCTCTCCAAAGAAGCCCGCAACCTCTACGTCCGTCGTCGATGCCAGCAGTGCTGCACCGGTGCATGCACAGCAACTACCACCAGTCCAACGACGTCCCTCGAGATCGCAGACCGTCTCGGTGGTGACGAACAATAATTCTAATCATATTATCAAGCGCAAGCCGCTTTCGCCCTCGGCCGCAGCCCTCGGACTTGGAATTCGGTACTCTTCGCAAGCTAGCATTGCGGCCTCGCTGGATCAGAGGCCCTCACGTTCGCAGTCGTTGGATACTCCGGCCAGGTCATTTCGGGATTCTACGAGTTTAATAACAGCCAGTCCAACGGTACCTGGCTTTTCTGCTCCAACCGGCGGGTGAGTTCCAACACAACAATACACATGATACACTTCTCCCGAGATGATTCACGCCACCCGATATAGCATATAGCATGCATTTTATGGCAAGATTAAAGACATTGGCTGGATTGCTCACTGATTCGCCCTTAGATCTTCACCTCCCACTTCGACCAGCTTCCGGGAAGCTTCCGCTAAGATCGACGAGTCGCTGTCGTCGCGAAACATCCCAGAGTCCAGCCCTGCAACTTTTAAAACAGCAGAAGCTCTCTACTCCACGCTTGTGACCGCACGCCCCTCTTCCAAGGCCCACCCTCTCGCGCACTCCGTGGCGATCGTCGAAGCCGGCAAGCCTGAAAGGGAAGACGAGTCGACAGACGAGTCGTGCTACAGTGACAGCGAATGCGACTACGACATTGGTAATGATAATGCGCACCGCCCACCAAACCCCATCCTCGTCCAACAACAACCATCTAGTCCAGCACCAAGCCTCGATCGGGTCGATTCCGAACTGCACGCCATCGCAACTATCGAAACAGCCACCCAGGCCCAACTCCAAAAACCACTAGAACTGAACAAGCCGCTTCCTAAGCATCCGTCTCCGAAGTCGCCTGTCCTTGCAAAGTTCGGCACACTCTTCTCGTGGGGTGCCCTCTCACCGTCCAACAGCGAGTTCTCCTCGATACCGTCACCCAGTTCCTTCCGCGCTCCAGCCGGCACCGATGATACGTCGCTATTCTCGGCAAGAACAGATTCGATCTCGGACAAATCACGAGCCAATGCTCCCCAGAACGCACTTGGATATTGCGAAGGCTTACTACAAACACCACCGCCACAACCTGTTGCCACACTATCGTCACCCCCGGCTCAAATTGAGGAGATGGAGGAGGACCTAAAGGCCATCAGCGCCGAGTTGGCAGCATCAATTCGGCGCGAAGTCGATCTTGAGTCGCTTGTTGACCGGCTGCAGACCGAAGTCAATAACCCATCATCGGCGCCAGGAAAGCGCACATCAGATTACTACTCCGATTCCGGCATCTCGGGCATCAGCTCGGCAAAGTTTGGCGAATACGACCAGGCCAGAGAGGAAATAGAGAGAGTTCAGCGAAAGGCCGAACAGGAGAAGGCTCAGCTGAGA
>Ga0247774_1000190_pt1 | contig 29358 bp, 20 predicted proteins | sample UWRJL001104B6_FD_179933 | JGI IMG/M metagenome (GOLD analysis project Ga0247774, IMG submission 179933) | Plant litter microbial communities from Arlington Agricultural Research Station in Wisconsin, United States - UWRJ-L001-104B-6 | ecosystem: Environmental > Terrestrial > Plant litter >...
AAGCTCTAATCTAGAGCCAAATCTAGCACATTTCGCGCAGGTTTCAAAGCTGGCTGTCTCGTCCAGCAGGCGTAAAGATCAACCACATCGCCACGTCCAGGTCAACATCATCATTTATCTGGGTTGGCTTATTAATGGGTAATCCAAGTGGACACTCAAAGACTTGGGAATACTGTCCTCTGGCGCATTCGTACAGACGTACTATTTTGGGGGTTTCAATAAGAGAGCCAACCAGTGAAACTAGTCCCGGCCACTATATGGAGCGCTCTACTAGAATGGGGTCAAGATCTGGCCAGAATCTGCTCGTAGTTCCCATTCATGGGTGGCAAAAGCCCTAGCATTCGCAGTATAACAAGTGGCTGGGTAACGATGCCTGCTCGTTAACACTAGCCGCCATATCCGAGGAAGCATTCTCATTCCTATTTAGTATTTACCATCGATCCCGTCCAGTTGCGCCGGGTATATTTACGGTTCTGGGGATTCCTCCGACCCGGCCGAGGACTTGATTTGCGGAATTTACGTAGACAACCCTGCTAGGGGTGTTTGCAATAACGGAAGCCCGTTCCACGAGTTTAGAGTGTCCAGCGTCGCGACCAGTCCCGGAAGCACATGTTTTGGTTCATCAAGGCCATGGCCAATTCGATACGAATGTCCAGATCTCGAAAACCCCTGGCCATGAGTACTTGGTGCGAGCTGAAACCAGCCAAAAAGATGCCGCGCCGCTGTTTGATTCAGTGGTGGACTTTGTCCGCGTAGAAATTTCAAGCATTCGAATGGGGACCATCAACACCTGCATGCGCCACCAGCACACCCCCAAGATCTTGATCGCTGTGGCCCTGACCCAGCCGGGCGCGGAGCCTGGAAGTACATTCATCCAGAGTAGCCGAGACGGCGATGCGTCGAACAGTGCCGTCAAGGCGAGCTTCGGGTTTCCGAGCATCGGCTGCGGTATCACTCGAGCCCAAGTTCAGTCAGGCCCAATCGCCCTATGCGACAGCAGTAGCATCTCTGTAGTTATCTGAAGGGTTAATAAGTCCAGGTAGGTTTGACTTTGTCGCTGCTGAGTGTGACGCGTGGCGGATCAAGTGTTTCCAAACATTATCCTCGTAACCCTGTCCTGTACCCAAATCCAGTCGCATCTGGCCATTTGCACAGGCTCGCATGAGCATATTGCCAGAAAAGAGATGGCTGGATTTGTGGCTCGACATTTTAGGTATAGCTGGTCTCAAGTTTCCGTTTGCAAAGAGCACTTCGGGTTGTCAAATTCCCAAGCTACCCCCCCTGTCCGTTCAAGCGCCCGATTTCTTCCAGACCAAGGTCAAGGTCGAGGCACAGATACTTGAATATCCTGTGACTACTGGCTTCTTCTAGTTCACGACAGAGCCTCAGAGTCTTTTTCTCTCCTGCGCCGCGAATACTGCTTCTTTTCCTGGGGGTTTTTAACAAATGGGGTTCGAAGGACCTTGATAGCTTCGATGTTGGTGCGGTACGGACAAGTACCTTCGTCAGCCTACAGGGGACATTTTATAAGCCGATGCTATTATTATTGGAGGCTCACAAGCGGGAAAGCCCACCATGCATGCTCCAGTCCTTCTCGAAGGCCGCCAGAATGTATTCGCAAGTCGCCGCAGTCTCGAGTGTCGACGTTGCCTCTGAACTGTCTTGACGGCCAATGTAGTCCAAGACCTGCCAAATTGTACTTTCTAGTACCTCTGCAGTGATATTCAATATTTTGGCCGCACCAATCTTCTCAGGTGGTCTGCCGTCGAAGGAAAAGTAGATACGATTCTTCAATCGGACTAACGGGTTCGCCGACAGAGACCTAAGCACAATACGGTGACAACGGAAGCGCCACTGATACCGTTTTCTTCCAAGCCGACGACGACGAAGGGCCGTCGCGGACACCGGACTTAGGCCTTTTGGTCAGGTCCGAGTGACGGGCCTTGTCGCGTCGTCGCCCGCAAGGACCCCACAAACCACGCGGTGCGCAAGTGATGCCCGACCACCGATTAAAAGAGTGTACGAGATTAATTGGCCCAGTCGCGACAGTGGTCTTCCTGTGTATTTTATGGCAAGCGACTACGGCGGTGTCGACGTCTCCATTGGAGTTGCGGACTTGGGTAGTCCATTTTGGACCGATGCAGAACCACTCCCATATCCAGTCAAGCATAGCCGTTATCTTTACGAATACCATAGACTTTGATTCTTGCAATGGCTGCTTCTTACGAAGGTACCAATGGTTGAGGTTGGGAGGGTGTGGTATCCGTACACCAGTTTAGCTTTCATTTGATACGATTTTCGTCTTCAGTCACAAATCAGGGAATCAATAATTGACCAGCCACAGTTTTTATCCGCAACTGGATCAGTGTACTAGTACGGAGACTAGTAGTATCATCCCGATAGGGGCGAAGTAACCGTACCGTCTGATCAATCATTTATCAGCGGCTTTCTTGATGCCGCAGGATTCATGGCTGGTCACCGTCCAGAAGGTGAACCACCTATGAAAGCACGAAGCGAGTCGATCTGCTAGCCATCTCACTTCTCCAACCCTTTTTACGGGCCTGGAAGTCACGAAGAGCACGTTACCAGTCCTCCGGAGCCGAGAAAATCGATACAGGACCGCCAAATACGCTTTGTCAATGCCCACATCTATATTGGTTAGGCCAGCTTCTGCATCTGAAACGGGACTCCCATAACCTTTTCAGCACCCAGTACAAGTGTCTGAGTGTCTGAGTGTCCACCTAGGAGTGGGTGTGGTTTATCAATGATCCATGAAAGCTGTCCCGAGCATCGGGATGGAGATGGAGGAGAGGGGGGATTGCGCACATGAAGAGGGGCGGATCTCAAGCCTCGATATCCCAGTTGATGCATCCACTTTGAACTCCTGTCTGGGTCGGCCGCGTGCGAGGTATGCTTGATGGCAGAGGTAGCCTACTTGTACGTCCCACAAGTGCAACAAATGCTTCATCCGTCGCGAGGCTATTATTCTTAGAACCTCTGGTCTGATTTGGCTTGACCGTTGACGGTATCCGTACCAATTGCTAACCCTGCAGAATTTATCGCTCATCCTTCCAGCAGGAAATGAGCAGTCATGGGTGGGCTTTCGCAAGCGATTTGCCGCGTAATGAAGGGGAGCCGCTATGCATTTGCAGATTCTTCCATTGTGAATACGAATGTAAAGACCGAGGTATCCATTCTGATTTGACGGCGTCAAAAACACTAGATGGCCACACCATGTTCGTGTACGGAGTAATACGCGTGGAATCCTTCATCGGATGTCGAGATTTCTTCATGACGTCGAGTTACCTCCAGCCTGCCATTCGTTCCGTGCAAGATTATCACTCGGGAGCGCTTGTATCCCTGGTTGGTGGCGCTGCCCTACGAACAGTCGAATACAGACTCCATGATGCTCTGAATCTTCGGGAATTGGGGAGCCCCCCCACCTTTCCCGTTCTATCGGGGGGGGCTGGCGTAAAGACTAGGTGAAGCGTAGCGCAGTGGGCCCCCAGCCGTAGCCGCTCCCTCGGCCCCCAGAGGGATTCAGGGGCACAGAAGGTTCACTCCAGGCATCAGCGCCGGGTCATCAGAGGGGCAGTTGGAACCTCGCAGGTTCCAGAGATGTTTCCTCTGCCGCAACCGGCCACCCATTCTAGCCCTCCTCCATTTTGATTAATTTTGCCATGCCGCCGTGCTTCTAGAAGAACAAGCGACAGCTTCCAGATCGTGGAGACCGACTTCAACGGGAAGCTATGGCCAGCTATATGCGTCGAGTTATGAAGATGGGGTGTCCCTCTGTACTCGTACAGTAGGATGCAGGAGGAAGTACTTTGTACATGGCAGATCGGCAATTGCATTACATCAGTCCACCAGCCAAGACCCTCCCGGTTTTTACCCTAGGTACTAAGGTACTCCCTTTTTACGTACCATCAGTGCCAGCGACAAGAACGACAAGAGCCGTGTCGACGACCGAGTCCATGGCCTCAACGTTGCGGAGCTGGGCGTCGCTGAAAGTGAAGTTGACGGAACAGTAGCATTATTAGGCTCGTTTGGGCGGCCTAGAGTGGTATCGTGGGTGAGCATACCAAGTGTCAGGGACCATGTATCTTAGCTGTCTCTGGGAAGAGACAAAGACGAAAAGTCGCACCATGTTTGCATCATGGTTCACTGCATGAGACGCCAATGTTTTTCTAGGCCGAAAATTATCCCGAGGGGCCGCCCAATCTCCAATCTCTGCACCTTGTTCGGCATTGGTTGCCGTCATTCCTCTACGCGCCGTCGCAGTTAACGGGAATAGAACATTGCGGAAGCCTGAGCCAGCCAAAGGAATTCTTCAATGTCCACCGTTGCCGCTATCCGTCAACCCCTCGATAACTCGGGTACTTTTCCGAGCGTACAGAGTACTCCCTACTGCTCGTCCTGGAGGAAGGTGGAGGGGTATGGACAATGATGCGCCTACCAAGCAGTAATACCTACAGCCTCCAAGCAAGTCCACGCTACAAGCTGCTAATACTACCAACTATGACTTGCTAGATTCTTAATGCAGGCATGCCTGACATCACCATTACAGTCGAAGGACTTGCCTGACATATGAGAGAATATGAAACGGCGGTGAATTACGGCACTTAATTCATACCAGACTCCGAATGGACCTATTTTTCGTCGACGACAGAGAGTCGACTTGCGCCCCTATCAATTGCCATGTCTAGCCCAAAATGCATGGTCAATGCCGTTCTAGATTATGGGAGAGAAAGGACTGTCAACGGTGTCATAGGTAGGCCGCAAGAGAAAAATTCTCGCCCACTTGGCACTACCGGCCCCCCAAACACCCTCCAGCGCCCCGACTGGCCCGTCAATCGGCCGAGACCAGCATCAAGGACGCGACGTGCCGGAGTCGCGGGCAATGTGCAGGCATGTCATCCTTGATGACAAATTGCAAACCGGATGTATCTTTTTTTTTTCAACACGGAATACTAGTGGAAAGTTTGAAAGGCGCATGCCTGTCCGCTGCCACGGATAATTCATGATATGAAAGAATTCCATACCACTCGACAAAGGAGGGTTTTTTTTTTCCACAAACAGCGTGTCTGGGAGAATCCGCTTGGGCTTCCTCTTTCCTGATACAAAACTAATTGCAGATTGGCGAGCAGGTATCTTGAGGTACGAGTGGGCAGAAGGAACAGGCTTGCGGTACTCGGAACGCACCCCCAAATATCGGGGCGTTGTCGAAAATGCATACCATCAGCTGATAAGCGGGTGGCACGGCAGCAGTCCCTCGTGGCATATCCCTGTCGTCGTCTATTCTGCAAGAAGGCAAGGCGGCAAGGGGAACGACGAGTCGACGACGGGGTTTCTCAATGCAGCCAACCGGATCATTGTGAACATTGGCAGCAGGTTCGCAAGCAAGTACCTCTGCAGGCGGTTGATACTTCAATGCCGCCACCATCCTGGTTGGGAATGTGTTTTCATTAGCACCAACCGACGCGACTCTTGGGAAATGACGCTAAGTTTGGGTTAGCTTCCACCTGACTTGTTCTACGCAAAACGAAAACGAACTATTTATGCCTTGTCTATGAAACGCCCTTTTGATCTGAGCGCATCAGCATCACTGCCTGCCTTTAAGCTTCACCGACATCAAACGTCTGCTAGCGCAACGGCAACAAAATTGTTGGAAAGATTTTCTAACCGCCATTCGGAAGTGCAGGCCAATCCCTGAACCGTACTAGCGTGAAGAATTCTCTCACGTAGACTTTAATTTCTTCTTGCGAGCAACAGAATTAGCAACCCAGAGCCTAGACAGGACTTGAAGTTGAGGTCCGCTTTCAAGGTTCGTGGCGCCGCCTCCTGCTACAACCCTGAGTGAAGGCCCTGATCGAGCCACGCGAGAAGGCGTTATTAGAGCCCCATTCAAAGTGGACCCTGCCGCCATAGTGACCCAGCGAGGTTTGGTATGAAGTTTTCGTGGAGCCGTGGAGCTGTGGAGCCGTGCAACAAGTCGACGGTCCATATCCGCTGCTTGCTGCCTACTCAATTTTCACCACTCGCATCGACCTCCAACTCTAGGTCAAAGAGAAGAAGCTACGGTTGCTCAGCGTGCCCGTAACTCTCAAGGTCAAACTGCCCAAAGCCCCTTCCCCTACATATTTACCGTGATGCGTAGCCTGGCACGGCAGTGCACAACCCTCCATGTTCCCAGTAGATAATGACCTGCCGTAGTAGTATTACCGCGTGCATCAACGGCATGCTTCCGCTCGAGTTTGATGAGTGCCGTCCGGGCGGGGAGTGCAGTCGCGAGGCTGATGGGATCGGTGCTTTGCCAAGTCATTCACGAAATTACGAGAGTAACACATCTGGCGGTTGATAGCCAACCAATCCAGACACTGGGAAACCGGAGCAAGGAAGTTGGCATTAGGAATGGTTTTCACGGAGTGGCCTCGCTTTAAGTCTTGGTACCTTTTCGAGCGTACTGCCGGACAGGACCGCCTATTCTCAAGCGCGAGTCAGTTGACATGCAATACTTGATTCGCGTCGGCCATTCCGACATGACGAATATGTCAGCCTGAAGAAACAGGTTGATTTCCAGGCTCTCCGTTGGCCTCGAGCATTATTAACCATCATGCCTCATGTGGGATGGTAGGTGGAGTACTGGGAGTATCATGTCGTGTGGGGTCGGCGGCTGCAAAACTAATAAGTGAGGCTACGAGGTTGGCGTCCGGCTCTCGCGAAACCCGAAGCATCGCTCCCGACAGCGCTCGGCTGACTCTCAAGGTAAGATGTCGAAGATGGCCACGTTAAACTTTCTCCTGAACTCGGATGGTAGCAATGGTAGTCCCAGCAGGCCTGTAAGCCCATCCTCGATCTCGTCACCGTCCCCGTCCTTGTCCACGACCTATGCCCGTCAACTGATATCAGTGAGTAGGAAGGTCGCTTATACGTCATTTAGCAAGGTCTGCCTTGTTTCTGGGTGTGGACTCTGGCCAGAGTGCTAAATCGCATTGGTTTTCGTTGCCTGCCGAGTGTCGAGACCCTGGGACGCAGAATCCAGATGCTTGTGAAGATGGTAGATTAAAGATGGTGTGAGCCTAGATACGCCGCCGTTAGAGTAGGATGCCTTTCAGGCTTCCACCTTTGTTAAATCAGAGTGTCAGAGTCATATGCTCGCTATTCAATCTCCGCTCGGCAGTTGAAATGATTTCTCCTCCCTTCCAGTCAGTATTAGATCCGATTCCTTCTGGAAAACTCGACGTACCGAGAATCCCAGTCACCCAAAACATAACACTGGCTATTGCATCCCTGCAGGGCGGTCTATCTTCACCCAGGCGGGTTACCAAAGATAGAGAGAGGGCTCATCAATTACGTATGCGAACTTAGAAGCTTGGTTTTTTTCTTCTAATTTTGACAGTTTCAGGAACCACACGCCCACGGAAACCTGGCCGCTTTAAGCCATGTTTGCGTGAGCGTACTTGGGAGGGAACGAATACACTATGACTTCTACGTTGGCACCAGAGACCGGCCGCATTGCTACGGCCAACTAGTGAGACGTGACGGGCGGCATAGCGGACCAGGGCCAAGTCTGTCTAATGCAGTATCGTATGTGTATCCTCACCCTGATGATCGTAGAGACCTGCAAGACAGGCTCAGCCTCCTCGCGAATGAGCCGGAGTCGAGTCCTAAGATCCCGAAGCGTTGGATTTTGCCCAACGAGACCAGTAGTTGGGAGCCAGCAGGCGCGGGCTAGGACGTCAAAGAGTGGCATGTCAGTTTCTGCCAAAGGCGCATGACGGGTCGACGTCGGAGATGAATAAATTGCAAGGAAACCTCCGCGTCATTTCGTTTCACCAACACCAGCGTCGTATGTTGAAACTTATGTTTCTCACTCGAAGGCGGACATCCGAATAAACGCCGTCGGAAGCTCTCGTGACGCGTCGCTAAGCTCGAATCGGCGGATCTCGTTCCGATCAATCCTCCTAGCGAAAAACTACAGACTTGCTTCTGAGATCTTTAACCATCAGCCTCCGCGAAGTTGGAGGCGGCCGCAGTTCGAGCAAGTTGCTCGTGTGATTTATAGTGAACTATCCCAGACTCTTCATCTTTCCTTTCCCGTCGGAGTGGTCCCGGGCGGTTGTTGATGCTAGCGCGTGGGGTTGTTTTCCCTCGAGTTTGATGTCGAGACTCGAGAAGCACCTATTACATTCCACGGCGGCCGAGCCTTTTCAGGCTGAACTCATTTCTCTATACCATGGCCCCTTTCCTCAGCAAGCCTTCCTGCATGGCGGAGGAGGGGAGGTTTGGAACCGGGAATTCCGTCCAGAACTATTGAGGCTGTTTGAGAAGCGCCGAGAGGACGCCCCCAGAGGTCATACGCAAAACCTGGCCACCACCGCGAGACACGGGGGATGGAAGGAATAACTTTTTGGTGTAGGGGGAGCCGGAAGAACGGCCGGGGGACTGAGGGCACCTTCTCGGATACGTCGAAACGGAGGCTAGAAGACAATACCTGATTGTGCACGAATACGGGAAGATCTGAGGCGCAGTTGTCACTTGGGGTGATCGGGGACTTTCTCCTTTGCTGCAACTTGCTCAATTCCTGCGGCTTCTGCTCCAATTTCGCAGCCGCCGGATCATACTGTTTGATACAAGGCACGCGGTTCACCGTTCGCCCCGTCTGAGCCGCCGCACCAACCTTCGAGGTGTCTGCCAAAAGGTCCGTCCTGTGCCACGAGGACCATATCCGAGTCTGAGCGCCGTCATCTTCAGGGTGGGCCCGTATCCCCAGATTCCGGCCACACCAAACGTGGAGAGTTGCGGACGCGGTGCCGCTCTACGAGATGCTAGTCGGTAGGCGCAAAAAACGGAACTCTCCTAGAAACGTATTTGGAATTCTACCGTTCAGTTGCCGACGCCAGGCGGCTGGTTGGCCGCGACTCAGTCGCCTATGCAGCAAAAGACCATCGGAAATCCAAGGCAGGCACGGAGGCAGATGATCAAATCACGGATCCAAATCTTTAGAGGGCAGAAGCCGCATATCGATCCAGTATGGAATGGAAGGACTGATCGACCGATTGAGGTGACGGCGCAAGCTTGACGTTGATGGGATGCAGCTAGTGACACGGTATCTTCGCTAGACTCTATCAATATCTGGAGAAGCCATTGTGTCGATCCCGGTTCTTCCGGACCTTGGCATATGGCCAGAGCCCAAAAGTATTCGACCAATATTTCGTCCTTGCTCTTTTCTTATACTGTCGCTTTCTTTTTCCCGTCTTGCTTGCTTATCCCGCTTTGGCAGCAGAGGTACGCTACAAAGTTAAATACTTTTGGACATCTCTCTTTTCTGGCGCCGCTTGCGCGTTGACACGATAAGCCAATCAAGAAAAGGACTGTCGAAACGCAAAGTCACGTTTAGTATGGTAGCGCGTAGCGCTACATATCACGTGATCTCGCAGCAATTCTATTCTAGAGCGACGGGCTTGTTGCCTGTGATTGGCTGTCGTGAAATGTCTAAAATTTAGAGTCTCTTCAGAGCAAATCTTCTCTGTCCAAGAAGGCCCTATCGCCAGGACTCTCCATTGACTGATCCCCGGCAGGATGGCGAGCCGCAACCTGGTTCGACCCTGCTTTGGCGGTCCAACATCACGGCTGCGGGTCCTGAGCCTCGCAGCAAAGGCCAGAGCAGCACAGTCGGCTGCCCCATTCTCGGTCACGTCCGCGCAGCAGAAGCGACGCAAGCCGAATCGCGACAACAACCGCTTCCGGGGAGTGTCCCCATTGCGGCGGACTGGCTTGCGCGAGCCCGTGTCGGTGTCGTGGGATCCCTTGCCGCGGCCGGCCCCGTTCCAACCCGAGATCGAGGTAGACCCCAAACACGGCTTGTACGGCTTCTTTCGCGGCCGCGACAAGCTGATGAACACGCCGCAAGAAGACACAGAGCACGGGCGAGCATGGACGGTGGAGGAGCTGCGGAAGAAGAGTTGGGAGGACCTACACAAGCTGTGGTGGATATGCTGCCGGGAGAGGAACATAATCGCCACCGCCGACCGGGAGAGGACCCGCCTGAAGTTGGGCTTTGGGGCGAGGGAGTCGGGAATGAGGGATAGCGAGGTTTGTCCCATCCTAGGAGATGTAGCCCATGGAGACGTGCCCCGAGAGCCTCTGCATCGCTAACTTGTATTCTTTCCTCCACAGGTCAAGAAAACGATGAAGGCGATTAAGCACACCCTCACCGAACGCTACTATGTCTGGGAGGAAGCCAGGAAGCTTGCCGAGAGCGACCCCGAGATTGACCTTAGCGGACGAACCGGAGCAATCTACACGCCTTCCAGCGAGCCATACGAGGATTTATTGGAGGAATCACCAGCCTTGACCACCGGAGAGGGAAGCCCGGTCGGGGAGCAGCTTGCCCCCGATCATCCTACAGCTGAGCCAAGACTTCAGCAACATGCCAAAGACGGAGCTGTGGCCGAACCTGCGGAACTCAAATCAAGGCCAGACGAGAAACAAATAGACGCCACTGAACGCAAGCCAACCCCGGCTTGAGTATTTTTTGGTTACCTGGACAGCTCTAGCCTTCCGACGATGTAGCAACATCACCTTTCGATCGAGCTAGTGCCGACAGGGTACTTGAGAAGGAGGCTCCCCAGGACAATATGTATTAATTCGGGTCATGGTTCAGGTTCCTGTGTAAGATATGGAACCGGTATTAGACTTTTCGCAATAGACGGAGCTCGCGATGCGGGTAGCTCCCGTGTTTTATAGACTCGGAATGCATGCCTCGGGCTCACCGTGATGCTTTCAAGGAACATTCCCGGGCCTGTGGTCAATTGAAACCGGTAGGGAAGTTTTTTTGCCATAATACTCGTCCAGGAAGCTGAGACCGCGGACCTGCAGGATGATACATTGATGCCGTGTCCAGGCGGACACACCAATCACTGGGCGGGTTAGGCAGTTAGCTGCCCACGATTGGCGCTTCGGCTGTCCCACATGTTTGCCCCTCACCCCGCGCTCCCGCCTCCCGTGGCTGGCTCAACGAAGCTTGAGCCTCGACAGCACACACACCGATCCTTTTGACAACTATTTTCTTTAACCCCCAACGTGCCCGAAGAAGAAGCAAAATCCGAAACCACATTTGATAACCGCCATTCCATTTGTTCTCCGAGGCTCCCAAAGCATTCAAGTAACCAACATGGAGGAGATCGCAAAGGAGTACGACGTCATTGTGCTGGGCACGGGTGAGTCCCCCTCGCTTCCTCTTGGCCGAAAGGTTGTTTTGCTCCAAGGGTTGTAGCTCTGGCCCCGCTTTGGAAAGCAAGGAGGAGCAGACCAAGCATTTCGTGAAGAATTTTGCAGCCATGCAACCGTTGATACAAAGATTCGGATGCTAACAAGCTGGGGTTGTGTGTCTGTAGGCTTGACCGAGTGCATTCTTTCTGGGTACGAGGCAACAAATATCAACCAAGGCCATGATGGACTGGAATCTTGTAGCTAACCCGTTGGGTTGGTAGCGTCCTGAGTGTGAAGGGGAAGAAGGTCCTCCACATCGACCGGAACGACCACTATGGCGGGTAAGATATCTGTTGCTCCCAGTTCGAAGCCCCTTCGTCCAGATTCAACTGTCTCCAACTTGAATAGGCCGATGTAGAGCATTGCTGACATGACACTACCTACAGAGACGCGGCCTCGGTGAACATTGAAGCGGTATCTACATCCCCGACCCAGACTCGAGCTTTCTCCTTCGTATCGACACAACCCCTTGCCATCCGCTATCCTTCATACCCTACAAACCCTTCCATAAAGTGAGGATATTGTGGCTAATACCGATGTCTTACCGGGCCATAGCTGTTCAAGAAGTATGGCAACTACATGAAGGGCGAGGAGCCATGGAAAAAGTACGGGCGTATTCAGGACTGGAACGTGGACCTGGTTCCCAAGTTTTTGATGTCGTCGGGCGAGCTTACCAACATTCTTGTATCGACCGATGTGACGCGATATCTTGAGTTCAGGCAGGTGGCGGGCAGCTACGTCCAACAGGGCCAGTCTACTCGCGCGACGGTAGCCAAGGTGCCGTCGGATGCTGCTGAGGCCCTCAGGTCACCCCTGATGGGCATCTTTGAGAAGCGGAGGATGAAGTCATTTATTGAATGGGTTGGAACCTTTGACCTCAAGGATTCTGCGTCCCACAAGGGTTCGTTTTCTTCCTCGCTCTTGCCTTTTGAACAGTGGAGATAAGGCAGATCCCGGGCGACTTAAACATACGTGAACGGATGAAGGCTAACAAAGTGATACGTCACAAGGTCTTGATATGAACAGCTGCACCATGAAGGAGGTCTATGATAAGTTCGGTCTCGAAGCCGGCACACGCGATTTCATCGGCCACGCCATGGCGCTATATCTGACCGACGACTACATTGACTCCAAGGGCACCGCACCCGAGACGCTTGAGCGCATTCGGCTCTACGGCAACTCAGTAGCCCGCTACGGCAAGTCACCCTACATCTACCCACTCTACGGGCTCGGCGAGCTGCCGCAGGGCTTTGCCCGCCTGTCCGCTATTTACGGGGGCACCTACATGCTCAACACCCACGTCGATGAGGTCCTGTACGATGGAGACAAAGCGGTAGGCATTAAGGCCACCATGACAGGTGTCGAGGAGATGAAGTTTGAGACCAAGGCAAAGATGATCCTAGGCGACCCGTCCTACTTCCCCGGGAAGGTTAGGGTGGTCGGACATGTCCTTAAGGCCATCTGCGTTCTCAAGCATCCTCTAAGCGGAACGAGCGACAGCGATTCGTGCCAGCTGATCATCCCACAGTCGCAAGTTGGCCGCAAGAACGGTGAGACTATCTTATCCCCTTCCTCTTCACTAGTTGCATCATCAAAAAGAAAAACGCCCTGGAGCTGACCAAGGAAATGTCAAAATTAGACATTTACATTGCCTGCGTCTCGTCGGCCCACAACGTCTGCCCGAAGGGCTACTGGATCGCCATCGTGTCCACCATCGCCGAGTCATCGGCCAACCACCACCTCGAGCTGCAGCCCGGCCTCGAGCGCCTCGGCAAGATCGAGGAGCAGTTCATGGGCGCCCCGATCCCCATGTACGAGCCCGTTTCTGACGGTAAGGCCGACAACATCTTCATCTCCAAGAGCTATGATGCCACGTCCCACTTTGAGACCACCACGGACGACGTCAAGGACATTTACCGACGCTGCGCTGGCGAGGAGCTTGTTGTGGAGGGCTTGCGTGAGGGCATCAGCGTTGAGGAGTAAACGGAAACCGGGGGCAGAAAGCGGATGCGAGGATGCGGCGTGCGGAAGAGACACAGTCTGGCTACTTTGGCTGCAACATAAGAACGGTGGGTGGGTGTGTAGGAGTGCAACGAGAAAGGCGACCTTGGGCTTTTTAATTGCCTTCTGTAGCTAGGTTTACTTGAACAGTTGAATCGAGGAAAAGTGCCTACAGAGTCGATGATATTCGTCACCTACCTGGCACAAAAGTTAAGGTTGTAACAAGTGTATTTACCGCCATAGCCTCTCCCTCTCCCAGAGACCGAACACGTATAGGTGTGGATACAGTATGCTAAGACATGCTTTTATTTTCCTATCCGCATTGTAATGTAAGGCGTAGAGAGAGTGCTTTGCTACAGCAACGGACCCCCCAAACTCCCATCTCCTAACGCCGCTCTGCTGAATCTGTGCTCAAAAGGGAGTACAAAAAGGTCGGAAAACCAATTATGACAGCCACCTGCTTACTATTCGCATGCAATGATGATTCTTCACCGGCGGCTCGACTTGCCAATACCACGCTTGCCAGCGAGCTTTTCCAAAGTGAAATGGTTAGCGAAAGGAGCCCAAATATTTTGAAGCACAAACACCTGCTCCGGAAGAAACTCACCAAATGTCTGGCCTTTGATACCGTCGTGTGGCGGTCTGCCTCGCCTTGCCTCGCCATCATGTTCATCTTCTTCTGGTTCTGCTTTGCCAGTTTCTCGGCCATGGACCGCCCCATCTCGTTGTCCCCGACGCCATCCTCGCGCCGGTTGGTCCGCGGCGCGACGCTGCGCATGCGGCTCCTCTCACGGAGCCGCTCCTTAGGCGTCTTGTCCACCTCCATTGCATTCGGGTCCTCCGTGCCGGCGCGGCTGGCGGCGCGGCTCCTGGTCCGCGACCGTCCCCGGGCTTCTGCCTGGGCGATGACACCCGGCATGAAAGTGGACGTGTCATGGCCGAGCACGTCCAGGGCATCGTCCATCTCCCAGGCCGTCTTCTTGGTCTTGGTTCGAGGTATGATGGCCTGGTTGTGGAGACGCTTCTTCAAGCGCGACTTGTTGCGGATCAAGGCTATTTGCTCGCGAATCTTGTCTGCGTCTTGCATGATACGCTCGTATTCCGAGTCGTATTCCTCGGCGTCCTCGGCGTAGTAGCCCTCTCCTTGGAGCTTCTCTTCCTCGGCTTCGAGCTCGGCCAGCTTGGCATCAATCTCCGGGTCAATCCAGTCGGCGACGTTCTTCCCTTCAAATATTTCAGGAACCTTGTCGTACTTCCACTCTGGATTCTCGAGGATGTAATCTGCTTTCATGTCGACGCTGTAGACCCCAGCACCACCCTTTTGCTCCTCGACATCACGTGCGAGCGTCCTTCGGTTGGGATCGTTCTTGTCGTACTTCTGGATGTGTCTGACAGCCTCTGGGATGAACGTCTCGCGGGTCTGACCGTCCATTGGCATGGCAACGTGGATGCGTTTCATGACCTCGGCCAGACGACCGCCGACTTCGCCGGTGCTCGAAGTCCCGGCCTTGACTTTCTGTGCCACTCGCTCAGCAATCAACCGCTCGCATGCCGCATTCTTGGCTTCTTGGACGCCCTCTTGCGTGTTACAAGAGAGCTGTAGGATATCTGCAACCTCGCCCGAGGACACCAGCGACTGAATCTGCTGCTGCGTCTCGGTATCGAGGTCTTCTGGCCGCATGACATCGACCTTGTTGATAGCGAGGAAAACGATCTTGTTGGCAAAAAGTGGTCGGATGCTCTTGAACAGGGCAATTTGAGCCGACACAGGGTAGCCGCACTGCTCGCTCAAGTCCATGAAGTATAGTATGGCCGCGCGCAAATGAGCAATAGCCGTAATGGATTGCCTGAAGTCTGGGTCAGCATTATCTCCTCAACGGCCAGGCCATAGCATCTCACATTTCAATGGTGTTCATCTCCTCCAAGGGATGGTCCAAAATCCCAGGGGTATCGATAGCTGCAAATCGAAGGTATTTGTAGTCGAAGTGACCGACAAAAAGACTCTTGGCTACACGGCCGTCAGTTCCTCAGTTCTACATCTCTCAACTTGGTCTCGTGTGTCTCACTTGTGAAAGCATACGGCTGGACATCAACATCCGCTCTGGTCACACTCTTCAAGAAAGAAGACTTCCCCGTATTGGGGAAGCCGCAAATCAAGAGCGTTCGCGTGTTTGGGTCGATCGATGGCAGACGGCCAAGATGCTGCCGGACCTGATCGAGGTATAGAAGGGGCTCTTTGAGCTTCTTGACAATCGTTGCCATGCGGCCGAGGGCGGCTCGCTTGAGTTGCTTGCACTGGAAGAGGGATTGGGCGTATTTTATGAGGCGGACGTAGTCTCGCGAAATCGTTTCTATCAGATGCTTTGCGGTGCTGAGCTGCCCGAGGGCAATTCGGAACTGGGTCGTAGGTTAGCTAATGGGTTGACAGGAAGCTCGTTGCCAAAGACGCGGCATACGTGGTCTGCATCATAGAGCGTGTTGAAGAGGTCCTTGTGGAAAGGATGTATGTCTAGTCGCTAGTCAGAATCTTGCGAAGCAACATCTTCAAGCTAAGCGGCGCTCTGCAAAAGACACACCATTCAGCCGCGGGAATGCCTCGATGATTTCGCCAAATCTCTCAGAGAATGTCTCTTGTGTGAATTTGACTTTCCGCGTGTAGAAGGCTCGTATACGGCTGATCTTGAAACCCGACCGAATCTGAGTTGGCAGCCGACGCTGGGTTCGGGAGAGGACGATGTCGAGGAACTCGTCGCTCGTCGGAACCGGGGGAATGTCTTTGAATGACGTCCTCATCTTGCCTGCCACAGGAACGAAAAGGTGAGAACCTCAATGTCAAGCAGCTTGGTAAGAAGAGTTTGGAATTTGGCCAAACACTGTTTCAATCAGCTAGATGGCGACGGCTGGTTGCATAAAAAAAAATCTTTTCCACGAGTGTAGTGGGGCTTTGGCGGTGAGGGCTTATCTTATCAGAGCCGCCCTAGGGTACTACTAGAAGATGATACCAGAAGTTTTCGATCATCGAGGTTGCATGGCTTTCCTTTGCTTATATCTTTTTCTTTTTCTCTTAAGTTTTCCTTTGCTTCTCTTTATGGAAATTAATTCTCCGATTATTTTTATGCAATTCCTATAATTCTAATAATTCTTAGGTCTATATCAACCGAGATACAGTTGTCTAGGCAGTCTAAGGGTTTTATCGTTGACTAAATAGTTTATGGCTTGTCCAGAGTTGTCAGAAAGAGCCATCCCTCACGCCAACCTTTTACAAGCTGAGGAGCCATACCCACGGAATACAATTCAATACCTAAGGACTCATGAAGGCATAGGTAGCCCACTAACTTCCAATATATTCGTAGGGTTGGACCTCGCTATTGTACCTATAAATTTAGTCGTAGTGCGAGGACCATACACGTGCAAGCTGTCGGCAGAAGGAGTTCTCCGTGGGCGGAAGTTATACCTGTCTTCAACCAATCACTAGGTTGGTTCGCTAGTTACGTCCAGAAACAATCACATTTTTCCTCCGATTTCACGACTGCGTCCACGACTCGGCGACGGGCATCATGGCCAGCCTTCCGCCCTACAAGGTAGACTTCTTAAAGTCGTCCATCGAAGGCGGCGTCCTTAAGTTCGGCACCTTCGAGCTCAAGTCCAAACGCATTTCGCCATATTTTTTCAATGCCGGCCTATTTTACACCGGCTCTCTCATCCAGTCGATTGCGAATGCATTCGCACATACAATCATTGACGCTGCCGACCTCGAATTTGACGTCATCTTTGGGCCTGCTTATAAAGGCATCCCGCTTGCGGTCCAGACAGTCGCTCGGCTCAGTGTGCTGGACCCGAAGAAATACAGCTCCCTCTGTTACACGTTTGACCGCAAGGAGGTCAAGGACCACGGTGAGGGTGGAAGCTTCGTCGGGGCGCCGCTGAAGGGTAAAAAGGTCTTGATTGTGGACGACGTCGTGACGGACGGGGCGGCGAAGAGGGAGGCTATCGAGAAGATTCGCAAGGCTGGCGGGATCGTCGTTGGTATAGTGGTTGCCGTAGACCGAATGGAGAGACTTTCGGAGGCTTCGGGACTGAGCGGTATAGGAGCCTTGAGGAAGGAATATGGCCTGCCTATTCTCGCAATCTTGACGCTAGACGAGATCATTGACGGGATGAAAGGCCTGGGACTCTCTGTCTCTGAAGATGATATAAAGAAGGTAGAAGAATATCGGGCAAAGTACAAGGCAGACAGCTAAGTAGGTAGGAATCTATTCCAACCAAAGGTCGGAGTTTCGGTGTTTATACCTATTTCCCTACTTCTTCTGATTTTCCTATCTTCCTGCCTCCCTATACCTGCATCTTTCTTCTTCGTGTTTACCTTATAATCGTTGCAGCGTGGCGGTAATTGTCAAATGGCTTGTAATCTGTGATGACACCCCATCTCCAGGGGAATGTGATTTCAACATCTCACACATCTGCCTGGTCATGCTTTTCTGTATCTATCACAGCAATGATTCATTGACAATTATGGGTATTAGTTATTCAGCCACCTCTCTCCCTTTCCCCTCTTCCCGGTACTCCTATGTCGTACACACTAAATAGCGCAAACCTACCGAACTTTTCACCCCGAACGACACAAACCGCCCTGGCCCGGCTGGCATGCATTTTTGAAAGCATGCGCCTCCTGCCTATATCCCCGCCGTCTTCTGCCACCAATCCTCCTAGTAGAAGATGCATTCTGCCTATAATTTGGTCCGCATTTACTCCTCCCTTTCCAGCCTCGAGCTGCAGGTCCTCCCTTTGTTCCACTCGAATAGTACTCTCAAAGCATCTCGACAGGAGAATCCATGCCCACCGATTCGACTTGAAGCTCGCTCCCAGAAGCGCAGACGCTCGCTTGCGTGCCTAGGCTGACTAGCTCTGATCATCCCCCCTTTCTTCTACTATTTACTCATGTTTTGCCCTGGCCCGCAGACTCCCATAAGAGGACATGGCAGAATAACCGAGGTAACTTCTTCTGAAAAAAAAATCGCACACGTCCCGCGGAGACAACAGACCAAAGTTGTCATCTTGACTTTCTCGTGTCGAAAGACAGTGCGCTTCGCTAGTCCTCACTTAACCTCAACCTGTCAAGGTCCTCGTCAACACCAAGCAGCCCCATGGCAAGGTTCGCCTGGTCTGCCGGCGCAAGCACCAGGACACCCCCCTCGTCCAGCTCCTGGAATCGGCGGTCGATCCTCCTCGGGTTTGTCCAGACCGACTGTGGCGAGTTATAGACCTCGGGCGTTCGGACGTACGGTGGCCCTCGGTTCAACTGAGCAGCCTTGATCCAATACGACTCGCACCCCTGGGCGATCTGCCGGGCTGAGCGCCACCCAGTGAGACGCGCGATGTCGTCGAGCATGCGGATGAGCCATTGTCTCTGGGCGTTGTCTTGGAACTATTTGCCGCAACCAACATTAGCGACTGAACACTCTCCGCGAAATGACGGTACAAGACAAACCTGGATGCCTGCTACGAAAAGTGGGAAGCAAGATTCGATGAATGCCGCCCCCTGCAGGATGGTAATATCATTTATCACCGATACCTGACTGTCCACTAGACCTGCGGCAATGCGACCGATCTCTATCGCATACGGGGCCGTGTCTTTTGCGGCACGGCCGGCCGCCATCATGGCAGCGGGTGGCATGGACGGATGGGCACGGTGGAGATGTATCAAACCCATGTAATAATTCATCCAGATGCCAGCAAGCGAGTAGGTTCGATACTGCACTGTCATGCCGAATGGGGTTTTCCTCCGGTCACTGAACTCGGCAGCCAGAGGCTCGAATTCGGGTCCGAACCTACTTCGGAGCATGTGAAATGCGTCCTTGATAGCCTCCCACTGCTGCATGGCCGCTCGCGTGGCCGATTCCAGATCGGTATCGTCCATGTTGTCGCTTTGGGGCGAAGGCTCACGAGGAGGGCTAAAGCCCATGGGCGCTGAGACCTTGCCGTTGGTGGGAAGCATTCCTGGGAACATGGGCGGCGAATTCCCGGGCGGCCCGCCAGCCATCATTCCCCTGTGCACCTTGCGCTTCCGCGGAAGGTCGTTGGACACGAATTCAGATAAGCGGCCGAGCAGCAGAAGGATATGGTCAAAGGTTCCATAAATGGCATCTAGACGACCAATTGGAGCTCTCGGGGGACAGGGCAGCCAGTCTTCGAAGCGCATGAACAGGCGTGTGCCGCCGAGAATGCTTTGGTAAACGTCCATCTTGCAGTTCCACCAGAACAGATCTCGCTGGTGCTCGTAGAGCTCGATCTCGCGGTCTGTCGGCATGTTTGCGTCATTCTCGTCAATTTCGATGCCCACGCCGTAGTTTTCGCCACTCAAAGGTTGGTCCATGAGGTGCGCAAGGATCTCGACATCGACGTTGTCGAATTCATCCCCTGCCGATGCCTCGGGCTGGTTGTAGCCAGCGAAAAGGCTGCCCAAGTCGTTCTGCATCCTTTCCCTGTTTCGACGCTGGGCTCTCTTCGCTGGAAGGCACCTCCTCGACTTTTCCCGAAAGTCGACTTCCCTAAACAGAATCCTCGCACCGTAGAGATGCTTGCACCATTTGGCGTGATCCGACGACCACACTTCGAAATATGACAAGAGGAGAGTCGCAGCAAGGGTGGCCGGATGTTTCCGCTTATCTTCGTCCCGGACGTTCTTGGCAATCCTGCGGATGGCGAGGTGGTAGTGCTTCATAGCAGCCGTCGCTGGTACCCGCTGCAGGTTGGCAATTTGGAGAGAACCGAGAGCGAGCATGGCTTGCAGAAGAGCCGGATGGTTGAGAGATAGAATGGGGAAGGTATCTGAAACTCTTGGTTAGCTGCTGGCGGCCGTGGAAGGGCCGGGGTCCAAGAAATGCCCCCGGCCGTCCCGACTCGCGATACTCACATGTCCAGATGTTCCGGTTAGCCTGACCAGCCTCGACAGCTGGTTGGCCGGGATTAATCTTGGAATGGTCGAAAGGGTGTCGTTCGTATAGAGACATGCTTGGACCCGTTACGAACACAAAGTGGCGGAAGACCGCGAGCGTCTTCGGATCGTCGAGAGGAGACTTGCTGGCTGTCGGCTGGTACGTTGTGAGCGCCTTCCCTTCGGCATATGCGGCAAACGTTCGCATGACGGCGTCGTTCGCTTCGTGGTGCGCCACGGCTCGTCCCTCTACAACATAGGCCGAATACCTCTCCTCGCCACGTCGGTCCGCTTCGACCACCTCGTCGTCTTCGGAGTCGCCCAGATACTCCTCTCCACTCTCCATATCAACATCGATTTCAGGGTCGTACGGTTCGGCCACCAGCCGTTCATGTTGCTGGACTGCTTCGGAAATCGAAGGCCGCAGCGGCAGCACTGGAGGGAAAGCTGCAAATGATGCCGGCGCTGCTGACATCGGGCTTTGCGACAACCCCTCTTGAAATGGAGGTCGCGGGTAAGTTAGCCCCTCGCGAAGATTCGGTGCTGGTGTTTGGTGCAGCGCAAGACTGTCCGGTGCACCGAAGGGTTGGTTAAAGTTGAAGCCCTGAGGAGATGCCACCGAGGCCGTCGGCGTCGGATAGCCATGGCGGTAGTTCCTGTCTCGCTGGCCAACTGGAGGAGGTTTCGGGGCAATGAGGGGATGAGAGCCCTGGCCGTGGGAGGACGAGGACGCTGAGGGTTCGGCCAGGTGACGAAGGTACGCCGCGTGGTCGGGGTATCCAGCTTGGCCGTGGTATTGTGCGCTGTACGGCTCGACGGGATCTTTGAAAACGAGACGTTGGTTGTAGCCCTCGCAGTTCCGCTTTGACTTCTTGCAGTTGTTACAGAAAGGCCGGTTCTCATCGCATTTGATGCGCCGTTTCCGGCACGCTTTTTGCAAGAGAACAAGTTAGAGCAAGTCGACCGCGGATCGGGAGCTTGGAAGCCAAGCAGGGAAAAGCACTCACTAAGACAGCCCGTTTTAGTTCGCTTTCTGACAGTGGCTTTCTTCTTCGCGTCGTCCTTTCCATCTCCAGACTGGTCTTCATCGGGTGGGGATGGTTTTTGGGGCTGAGACTTATCGGCCTCGGGCGCCACATCGACGGATTCCATGTTGGGAAAGGTAGCGTCTCGTATTGGCAATGAATGAATCGATAGACTGGAGTCGGACTCGCTTTTCCCTAGCCGGTCCCCAAAGCGAGCGGCCTCACATATTTGCTGGCACCACCGCGGCGGAGTGGCAGCACAAGAAAGACGTTTAGTAGAGAGTTGACGATGGTCCTACGTGGTGTTGTCCAGAATGTAAGGCACAGCACCACAACGGGACCGCAACGGCTCCGGAGTCAAGCCCGGCGCCTCAATTGTGAAGTCGGATTGCGCACTTCCCCTCTCAAGCCAGTATCATCAATCAGCAACGTCGGGACGCAGGAGAAGGAGGTTTGTCGTTAGGGGGAGGCTGGGAGTAAACAGAGCAGAATAAATTCCTTTTTTGTGCGCGGTACTGGGCTGGATGCGACGAAGGGGGCGAGGACGGAGGGAACAACATCAGATGCCTTGTGAATATATGGCGAGTAGGCAGTTTATGGAAGAGACTGAAACATGGTGGTGTAACTGCGTACTAGAAACTGGGTTGCTAGGTAAGGATGATGCGGGTATGTCGGGGCGTCCTATGCGCGCGTGTGATGCAAGTAAAGGGCTGTCTTTTCCAGTCAGATCCTGCGGTCTGCTGGCACTCTGAAGAGTCCTTTGATGCTCATACGCTGGTCCGCTGGCCTGCTACTTTGCCGATCCGGCACCTTAGATGTAGTAATGGGAGGCGTCGTGTGCGGATGCCCGGGTGTGCACTCCGTCTATCCAGTGTCGAGGCACTTCGACAGTAGCCTTCCGCGTTCCTCAGGGCCAGCTGCCCCAGGCGAGACAACGGATGGAATGGGTGGATGAAGCTGTCATATGCTCGGGAGCTCGACTTGCTACCTGCCCTCTGCCCTCTACCCTCTGGCGTCTACTCGTCGCCGACTTGAAGTCTCTGCGTCCACCCCCAGAGAGCGGCGTTATCTGGCGGGGGTACAGAAGAAGGGCGAATGACGGAAGAGGACGACGCAGTTGGAACCTGGCGTGTCAAAACCATGTCAAGGTGGGATATTGCCACCATCTAGGACATATTGACGATGACTGGACGGCAGGTACGGCGTGTGGCACGCCGTTGGGTGGTGTCCTCGAGGCCTCGAGGACTAATGAGGAGAAATATCGAGAGGACTGCCGTTTGTGTATGAAGAAGTGCGGTAGAGCTACTAGACAAGGCGACATCTCGGCGTCGTGGGGACATAATACAACGTGTGTTATGGGCAAGGGTGACACCGCCGTAACCCGATTGATGGTGATGGGATCAGGGGCCTGGAGATGCCGGCTGGCGATTTGGGTCCTGGATCCCGTTGGGTGTCTGCACTCTAGAGCTGCAGTCGCTAGTGATGCATAAGTTCGAAGTATTTTTTTGGCCCCTCATTTGGGAAAGTAGCTGGGCGACCGCCAAAAGCCGCCGAAGCCCCCGGAAGGGGGTACCTTCGAGTTCGTACATTAACTGACACTAAGCAATCCCTAGCGCGGCAGCGTTGCACACCCTGACCGAAGATGATGCTATCGGTGGGAGGAGGCACAAAACGTTTTAGGCGCGCCGTTACAGTGCTAGGGTGTCAATGACCAGAGGGAGGTCCAGGCATTCTGTTTGACCAATCTTGAGCCTGTAATTGTCACCTTGGAGGAGAGTCTGGGGAAGGTCGATGTCGCCAGCCGGCTAGCTTGAGACAGGAGATATTTCCCGCTCGGCAGAAGTGGAAGCTCAGTTCGTTTGGGAGGGTTGAGGCTTTAAAAAAAAATTAAAAAAATAAAAGTACCGGACCGACAGGCAGCCACCACGAACGCGAACTCCGGGACATGGGAGCGCAACTGTGTTCCTGGTTGCTGGGAGTTGTGGCCTGCCAGCCTCCCATCCCGCAAAACAAAAAGTGGAAGGGAGCCGGGAGAAATTGGAGGTGGAGCCTCCGATGCCGTCTTCACGCATGAAAGGGAGGCCAATCTACCTTGCATTGCTTCCTGCCTGCGTCCTGGAATAGTGGACTCGGACAGGAGCCTCGAAATTGAGAGTGCGACGTTGATCTTGCGTGCCATGAACCGATCTGCACTTGACCCGTGACGTAGTGTTGAAACTGAACAACGGCGCCTCGACACGCCTTCTCAAGATCAAGAGTGAGGGGTCCGCTGTGTTGACACTGACAGCTCGACATGGACTTTAAGCAGAAGCTTCTTGTTAGCGTAGTGACTCAGTTATACTTCCACTTACTCCATTGGAGGGGTACGAACGGAAGAGCACCAAATTGAATATCCATCAAGTGGGACCTTCTTGGTCACCTTGGCAGCTCGTACCTCGTCGACATCTATGTGTAGCAGCCCTACATGCTCTCTCCCTGTGTCTAGGAAGGGCGTCTTCCAATACAAACAATGGCGCGGTTTTTCGTGGATTCCGAGCCATGTTGCATCACTAGCATCAATATTGTCTCACTAAGCTGAATGTTCTAGGTCCTGATCAAAGCGGCAGGTTATTCATTGAGGAAATACGTCGACTGCACGGAGGTACGAAGATAATTATTCTCCTTTCATAAATGCTCTACTCATACGAGATACAGATACGCTGTGTTTTGCGACCGGCCGTTATTGGGTAGTATGCAGATGGGCGGCCATCATGATCAATCCGAGATTGTCTCTGTGGTTGATGGATAGTTCCATCTTGGCTAGCCGGGCTCCGGAAGGGTTGGGAAGTGACACTTGGGTCCCTGGGCTGTGGGCTAGGATCATTGGCATGCATCCCATCTCACCTAACGGTGATCCGCGATCTGACATCCCTGCAAACTCAATTTGCGGCCAAGTCACACGCACTTTTGCGCCGTTGCGGCTGCGGACGCACTGCGGATCACCAGCTACGCCTGCAGGCAGGAAAATGCGGATTGCGAAATGTATGAAGCTACGGAGTGATCGGTGTCGAGCATGACCTCGATGTATCCGGTGCGAGGGGGTGGAAATTGTAAGAGCGAATCTACGAAGCAACCAAGGCACGAATGCACTCTCACCTTGAGGCAGGAGAAGAGGAAGGCACTCGTCCGCGAGAGTTAACTGCTTGCTGGATTCAGGTGGTCAAGACTGGAGAACCGTACTTCAATTGTACTCCCTGTGAAGGCTCCGTATCAGCGCAGGGACTTGCCTTGCCAACTATCAACCCTTGCTTACGGCGATCGGTCCGAGCTCTAGCTTTTTCGTGGATGAAGCCCAATGATCCCCCTCAAAACGTCACACCTGTCAGAGCTTCCATCTGTCCGCCTAAAAATGGATGAGCGAATAATAGACAGTTTGCTCACCGACGGGGGGTTCGATGTCGCATCTCACTCGGACATCTTGGCAATATGAATTTCGAAGGCGTTTCAAATTAAGGTGCTCCAATCGTCCAAGTCCGGAAACAGACAGGGGAGCGAACTCTTTCCTTCAAGACTACGGTTGTGGTGCTCCGGTCTCTCTGTAGGAATTGGACAGACATCCGGATGGGTTGGCATGCTTTCCTTCCCATTGTGCATGCATCCCCTGTGTGAGAGGCGGACACCTGCCGGCGATAGGAAAGAGAAAGCTGTCTGTTCTCTGTACCACTAGTCTTTTCCCAATAGCTGCTTTCGGCCCTTTGCAGTGACCGAACGATAAAATGCATACGAGGTCTTCCGGAAGAGCGGAGGATGTTGATCCCCAGTGCCGCTAGAGATGGGGGGGGGGCCTCGTGCTCATTCAGGTTTTCAAGCTCTCAAGCCATCTCTCCAGAAGGTCTGGCTTCCGTCCCTTAAACTCTCTTACGGAGCATGACTGCCTTCGCAGATGGGTCGATTGTGAACTATGGGGGTAGTGGCCTCTGCGCAGCTGCGACTCTGCCGCATCCTCATCCGCTGGTACTACGCAAACGACTCGCGCAAAGTCGGACACGAGAAGGATAGAGAGGAGACCCTTGTCTGCTCAACGGGAGTTTTTTTTTTCGGCGGCGCGAGGGTCCCAAGATCTCCCTCTGATTAGCTCTGGTAGGAGTGGGACGCGGCCTACCACCCCCACCTCTGCACCAACTGGTACAGAGGTACGTACCAGTCCTGTTTTCCGATTTGCCTCCCACCTACCTCCCCACCAGCAGGAGAGAGGTTTTGGCCCTTCCTGCCGTCCGGGGTCAGATCGTTGCCCGTCCGGGGACGGAGGAGAGCTGTCCCGCTGTCGGTGCCGGAGGCGGTGCAGGACAGATTCAACGCATCAAGATTTCTCACTTGTCACTCCAATAACAGCTAGACTTGCAGCTAATATCGACCCGTGATGATATCTTCTATAAATAAGTCGAATTGCAGGATATCCACTCAACTGGCCAGCAAGTCTGGTGGTTATCCCACCCAGGGCACCTGGAATTGTATTGCACAGGGGCGGCTTCCTACCCCCTTCTCTCATCCTATCCATCCCCCTCATCACCATGTCGTGACGCTAGATTCTGCAGCGAGGCAATCACAGAGCCGAATCGGACCATTGGAGCCCCACCGGGTCTGGCGTGCACCTGCATGGACTCACAGACCCGGTTTCTCGTTTGTGCTCCTCCCTGGAATCTTGTCTAATCACAGCCATGAAGTCTCTCCTCAGTTACGTTACCGGGCTTGTTTTCGGACTTCTTGCATTTCAACATCATATATTGCACCTTACCGATGCTTGTGTTCCCGGAGATGCGGAGTGTACGTCCACGATGCGAATGCTCGCTGGTAGCGAGGTCACAAAGCCGAAGAATGGAAGATGCATCTCGGACAACCCGTAGGCCCTGCCTCATCGTCGCGAGACGTTCGCTCTTGAGATCCACCCCGTAGCCGAGAATCTAGGGCCTGCTACCTGAGATCTCACGCTTAATCCATCGCCCTCAGCCCTTAGCTCCGAGGGGGGGGTAACAAGACAAGAAGGCTTCGTGTAGGTGGTCACTCGGCGTGCCCTGCAATCCGACCTTCATTTCGCACCTGTTTTTTTCTCTCGCCATAACGCCTGGCTACGCTCTTTCGGGCACGGCGCGCTTCTGGCGCGAGGCCATGTGGCATTTACACCGAGGAATTACGAATACTCCGTCATTGATGCATATTCGTTGCTTCTTTCAGCCACCCAGTCTTCCCGAGACAAATCTCGTCATTTTCTCCCCTCCAAGCTGGGCCCGCCGCTAGGTAGGGTAGATAACAAGGACCAAAACGTCCTAGGGCGCTATTAACAATCTGTTAGTCAGAACTCTAGAGCGCCTTCTCTTCTGCGGCTTCACCGAGGTTTCTAGTTTCCACAGCAGCTATTAGCCGCTAGTGTTGAGTTCTCAATCCCAGCGGTGGAGCATCAAAGCACTGGAGCCCGGTCTTTTTTTTTTTTTATGCCCTTCCCTAATAGCCCGCATCCCATTTGCAACTGCTGCGGGCACTTGCCATCCTTTGCAATTGGAGAGCGAGAAGTCACCAACTCCATTCGTCACGCATCAAAATGAGTACTGTCTTAGAGGCATCCTACCGTAGAACATGGAGCGTTCGATATCAGGTTACGATGCAACCATGGACGAATCAGGTGTAAAGGATTGAGTGGGGCTTTGCAAATGCCAGAATGGACATCGTGATGGGCTAGGCGGCCCAGGCCAGACCTTGCTTGGCTGGTCACCCGGGCCATACTTCGGATCGCACAGCATTGGGTTCGGAATGCAGCAATGCAAACCATTCGTTCGAGCTGGAAGTTGCGTATGAGTGGAAAAAAAGTTGGGGTTCGTGTGGAGTGTTCGTATAGTCGAAAAAGGTGTGAATAGCATGCAAGCCATGCAAGCCACTGGCACTTCCTGACTTGACTCTGGAGGGTTACCTCGAGCAGTCCCCGGCAATCTGATAAAGTCAGGGCGTTCCTCGACAGCCAAACTATTTGAGCCTCAGAAGTGGGTCTGGCCAGGACCTCTCAGGCTCCCAGGCTCCCAGCGCGATCCGACCCGATGCAGCGGACCTCTCATCTCTCGTCTCTCCTTAGGAAGTCGCCGTCATCCCCGGAAAGGTGGTGGTGGTGATCTGCAGAGGCGCCTCCCCTTCCCGTTGGGAGGCGTCCACTGGCGACATTATTGGCCCAATTCGGGTGCGGCTTCTCGTCCAGGACTGACCCCGTTGGACAGCTCGCCGGGCTCAATCCAGTCGTCTGCCCAACAAGGCAAAGGGACGCCAAAAAGAGTGGGCGGTGGGTGTGTGGGCGTGCCCGGCCGCTAATGAGACCACCGTTTTGATCGTCATTCCAGTGTGCCAAGGCCAGTTTTCAGGTGGACAAGGGTCTTTCAAGCCTCAGAGTCGTCCAGAGTCGTCCGCCGTGCGGGGCCAAAGGCAGCCACCATTCGTCCTCGCAGGGTGACTCGAGTACAATTTTACACCACTTTCAAATATTGATGAGCTCCCTCTTCTCGTACTCGATACCTTCTGTACCTTTGCATAGGTGTGGCCGTTCTCCGCATTCCCGCCTTGGCACGAAGTTACCTCCGTATTGCAGAGGGGGATATGCGCCGGCAGCTTTCCCGTCAGTCTATTGACAATTGACAGCCGTGGCGGCTAGCCAGTCGGCTTTGACCCCTGCTAGTCCAGGGCTTCAAACGCCAGGGTTCGCATTGACATTGACGGTTGACCTGCGATCAAAATTGGGACGGTATCACGACTTCATGGCAGTAGTGGTACCACTACTTCGTGCGGGCTTCATCTTTTGCCTTGACAATGAACTGGACTTAAGAATCTGCTCTCATATCCGCACCAGGCCTGAATTTAAATGGTATTGCGAATCAAATATTGGTACTGCTCTGGACCTGCTTATCACTGAAGCCGAGCTCCTCAAGGCCGTTGGCGGCGTCGCGTGTGAATCAATCAATATTACGTGCCCACAGGGCCAGAACATTGAGTCGGGGTGTATCAAGCGGACTGCCTTTGCATTGACAACTTAACTATCCAATCCCGCAATACTTTCCATTCGCATTTAAGTGCACAAAGATACATCATCGCCCCCGGCACCTAGGCACACAGCCGGTAGGAAAGACAGCCTTGTGGGCAGTGTAGCCGCCAGGGAAGCTTTATGGCATCATGGGATTGCGCAGGGCTCGGGACTTGGACTTGAACCTTGTTCTCAAACAGACATGCCCATCCGATGTTCATCAATAGGTATGTGTGTACTTGTTTTGTGACGTATGACTATTCGTCCTCTACCCTTGCATGCCGCCCAACCCGCCCAACCACCCAGGACCCTGATAAGCCTACCGGAGAGCCGTGCCTGATTTCCAGGGTCTGGACCGTGCACTGCAGGCTGAGATTGATTGCAGTGTCGATGTGCCGTTGAGAATCCAAACCTAAGACCCATGCTGTCGACCGGACCCAACGGTTCAGACTCAGAAAATACAGGGGAGGCAAGATCCAACGCAAGGGCCTTCAACAAGGGAGGCCAGGATATCTCTTCTTCTGACGAGAGCCTCCCCGATCTCCTGTAGATACTTCGGGACACCTTGGCAGGCAGACGCCGTTAACTCGGGCCCGGCATTGTCCTCCCGTCTACCCGTTTGCACAGCTTTCAACATATTTCCATCCAAAAAAAAAAAGAAAAAAAATTCCTCTTGTCTTCGACAGGTATGCCATGAAAGGGGCCATACCCTCGCGAGAGACTCATGATGTTAGGAAATTTTAAGCGCGAAAGTTTTTGCAACACTATTAATACGAAAATATTCGTCTCGCAGATGTGATGCTGCACATTGATAAGTCTCAGGTTAGGCAAATCCAGGCATGACGGCCGCTCGCCAGCTGTCCCGATGCGCGGGGTGCGCGGCCCGTCTGGCAAGAGCTACCCCACCACAAATCGAAAAGCTGCTTCTCTTGATCAAATTTTTACCTACCACCTGAACTGCGAACGAACTTGATGACTGTGATAATACAAAGAGCAATCGATTATCAGCCAATTCCCTTTCCGACGTTCTTTTCGAAGACGCTGTATACTATTTCAGCAGCGCCAGAGAAATCCTTGCTACCAACAGTCCT
>Ga0247774_1000191_pt1 | contig 29298 bp, 21 predicted proteins | sample UWRJL001104B6_FD_179933 | JGI IMG/M metagenome (GOLD analysis project Ga0247774, IMG submission 179933) | Plant litter microbial communities from Arlington Agricultural Research Station in Wisconsin, United States - UWRJ-L001-104B-6 | ecosystem: Environmental > Terrestrial > Plant litter >...
CCGACAGGACCGGCAGCGCCGGCCGCAGGAGGTCGATGGCGTCGCTGTCCTCGTCGAGGCGCAGCGCGGACGTCAGCGCGTCGAGGTCGAGTTCCTCGATGGCGTGCCACAGCCGGGACTCCGCCGCGTCGTCGGCGTCGCCGTCCGGTCCGGGCCCGCTCGGCGGCGCCAGCCAGAAGCGCTGGTGCTGGAACGCGTACGTCGGCAGCGCGACGGTACGAGGAGGCGCGTCCTGGTCGAACAGGGCCGGCCAGCCGACGTCCACGCCGGTGGTGTGCAGCGCGGCCAGAGCGTGCGTGAAGGCGGTGGCCTCGGGGCGCCTGGAGCTGAGCGTGAAGACCGTGGGCGGCTGGGGCCCGTCCCCGTGGTCGAGGGTCTGCCGGGTGGCGGTGGTCAGTACGGGGTCGGGTCCCAGCTCGAGGAAGACTCGGGCGTCGGCGGCGGCGTGGGTCACGGCGGGCTGGAACCGGACCGGCCGGGCGATGTGCTGGACCCAGTAGTCGGGGGTGGTGATGTTCTCGTCGGCGGGTTCGCCGGTGAGGTTGCTGATCAGGGGGATGGCCGGGGTGTTGTAGGTGAGGTCGCCGATCGCCTGACGGAAGTCGTCCAGGATGGGGTGCATCTGGGGTGAGTGGAAGGCGTGGCTGACCGTCAGGGCCTTGGTCTTACGGCCTTTGGCGGCCCAGTCGGCGGTGATGCGGGTGATCTCTTCGGCGGGTCCGGAGATGACGGTGCTGGTCGGGGTGTTCAGCGCCGCGATACCGACCTCACCGTTGAGGTCGGCGGCGAGTTCGTCGGGATTGGCTTCGATGGCGGCCATCGCACCGCCCTCGGGCAGCCCGCCCATCAGCGTGGCCCGCGCCGCGACCAGACGGCAGGCGTCCGGGAGGTCGAACACGCCGGCGATGTGCGCGGCGGCGACCTCACCGATGGAATGCCCGATCACCGCGTCCGGGACCACCCCGGCTTCTTGGAGCAGCCGCGCCAGGGCGACCTGCAACGCGAACAGACCCGCCTGCGCGTACGTCGTGTGGTCCAGCACTCCCGGGTCGCCGTCGAAGACCACCGCCCGCAACGGATGCTCCAGATACGGGTCCAGCAGCGCGCACACCTCATCGAACGCCGCCGCGAACACCGGGAACCGCTCGTACAGACCCGCACCCATCCCGGCGCGCTGACTGCCCTGCCCGCTGAACAGGAACACCGTCCCGCCCGCCTCGGCGATCGCGGTGCCGGGTGAGACCAGCCCCCGGTGCGTCCGGCCGCGGGCCAGCTCGGACAGGCCGGCCAGCAGCTCGTCCCGGTCCTCGCCCACGACCACGGCCCGGTGCTCGAACGTGGAGCGGCTGGTCACCAGGGACCACGCCACATCCCGCGGGCTGACGTCCGGCCGGTCGGCCAGCAGACCGGCCAGCCTCTGCGCCTGTTCCCGCAGGGCGCCCGCCGTACCGCCGGACAGCACCCAGGGGAGCGGGCCGCCGGCCGGCACGTCGCCCGCCACGCCCGGCGCCTCGGGCTCGGGCGTCTCCTCCAGGACCAGGTGGGCGTTGGTACCGGAGATCCCGAAGGAGGACACGCCCGCGCGCCGTGGCTGCTCGCCGCGCGCCCACTCGACGGGCTCGGTCAGCAGCCGTACGGCGCCGGAGTCCCAGTCCACGTGAGGGGTGGGCTCGCCGACGTGCAGGGAGGCGGGCAGTACGCCGTGCCGCAGCGCCATGACCATCTTGATGACGCCGGCCGCGCCGGCCGCCATCTGCGCGTGCCCGATGTTGGACTTGATCGACCCCAGCCACAGCGGCCGGTCCTCCGGCCGGTCCCGCCCGTACGTGGCCAGCAGCGCCTGTGCCTCGATCGGGTCCCCGAGGGGGGTGCCGGTGCCGTGCGCCTCCACCGCGTCGACCTCGGCGGGGGACAGGCGGGCGTCGGCCAGCGCCTGTGCGATCACCCGCTGCTGCGACGGGCCGTTCGGCGCCGTCAGCCCGTTGCTCGTACCGTCCTGGTTGATCGCCGAACCCCGGATCACCGCGAGCACCTGATGGCCCTTGCGGCGGGCGTCGGACAGGCGCTCGAGCAGGAGGACCCCGACACCCTCGGACATCGTCATGCCGTCGGCGTCGGCGGAGAAGGCCTTGGAGCGTCCGTCCGGAGCCAGGGCCCCCAGATCGGCGAAGCCGACGAAGGGGGCGGACGACGAGATCACCGCGACCCCGCCGGCCAGCGCGAGGGTCGACTCTCCGTGCCGCAGCGACCGGCAGGCGAGGTGCAGCGCGACCGAGGCCGACGAGCACGCCGTGTCCACCGTCACGGCGGCACCTTCGAGGCCCAGGGCGTAGGACACCCGCCCGGACACGACGCTGGCCGTGTTGCCGATCGTGAAGTACCCGGCGGAGCCCTCGGGCACCTGGGAGGCGTCGGAGTAGTAGTCGAGGTGGTCGCAGCCGAGGAAGACGGCGGTGGGGCTGCCCCGCAGCGACGCCGGATCGATGCCGGCGTGCTCGATCGCCTCCCAGGAGGTCTCCAGGGCGAGCCGCTGTTGCGGCGCCATGCCCAGGGCCTCACGCGGGCTGATGCCGAAGAACGCGGCGTCGAAGCCGGCGACGTCGTCGACGAACCCGCCTTCGCGGGTGTAGCAGGTGCCCGGGTGGTCCGGGTCGGGGTGGAAGAGCCGCTCCAGGTCCCAGTTGCGGTCGGTGGGGAATCCGGAGATGGCGTCGCGGCCCTCCGAGACCAGATCCCACAACTGTTCCGGCGACCGTACGCCGCCGGGGAACCGGCAGGCCATTCCCACGATCGCGATCGGCTCGTGCCCGGCCGCCTCGACATCTTTCAGCCGCCGCTGAGTCTTACGCAGGTCCGATGTGACGCGCTTGAGATAGTCGAGGAGTTTCTCTTCGCTACTCGCCATTACCGGCGCACCCATTTCCCTCCGCGAGACCAGTCGACCTCGTGTTCTCTGTGACAGGACAGGTGCTCGGCGCGAATTCGCGATGCTGCCCGATGGCTTCATTCCGCTCGTTGTGAACCGCGCACGACGCCGGTTTACCGACCCGCCGGCTTTCAGCGTCGGGGACGCGACTAAAGCTCACCTAATCCCCGCCTGTCGAGCGACCCGGGGGGCATGGGGGCGGACAGCGCTCAGCCCGCCGGCACGATGTGCGGCGGGCTGAGCGCGGGCGGGGGTACTCGGGTGGTCGGTCAGGCGGCGCTGAGGTCGCGCCGCCGGCTTCCGGCCAGGCCGGAGGCGATGAGCAGCACGGCGATGGCCAGCAACCACAGGAGGGGTGTGGCCGAGAAGTGTCCGCCGGGAATGCGCGGGACGTGGGTGAAGGGGGACAGGTCCAGCACGGTGTGGTTCAGCTTCAGCGCCTGGCCGAACTGCCCCAGCATGAAGAACACCGCGAGGACGCCCCAGGCGCCCACCGAGGCGGCGCGCGGCAGCAGACCGAACAGCGCGACCGCCACGCCCGTCAGCACCCACACCGCCGGCAACTGCAGCATTGCGCCACCGAGGATGCGCGGCACCTCCCGGCCGATGTCTCCGGTGTTCGCTCCGTGCGCGAGTCCGGCGCTCACGCCGGCGACCGCCAGCGTCACGGCCGGGCCCAGCGCGGAGAAGACCAGATGGCTGGCGACCCAGCGCACCCGGCTCACCGACGTCGCCAGGAGGTACTCCGCGTGGCCTCCTTCCTCCTCGGCACGCAGGCGCAGTGTGGCCTGGATCCCGTACGCGGAGGCGATGAGCCCGAGGAGTCCCATCATCGAGGCGAGGTAGGCGTCGATGAGCCCCTGCTGGCCGCCCATCCGGGAGAACAGGTCCTTCAGGCTCTGGTTGTTCTGCATCAGGTCCCCGATGCCCTCGGCGATCCCGCCGAAGACCAGACCGAGCACGGCGAACGCGACGGCCCAGCCGAGGAGCAGCATCCGGTGCAGCCGCCACGCGAGCGCCACGGAATTGCGCAGGTGAGCCGCAGCGGTCGCCGGACCGAGCCGTACCGGCAGGATCCCGGCGCCGACATCGCGTCGCGCCGACAGGGCCACGGCGGCGAATGTGGCCACGGCCGTCGCGACGACGAAGAGCAGCAGGATCCACCAGCGTTCGCTGGCGAAGGGATGGATCCGGCGCGCCCAGCCGATCGGCGAGAACCAGGCCAGCCAGGACAACGTGCTGTCCTCGCCGTTGAGGTCGCCGGCGATGGCCAGCAGGATCGATCCGCCGAGCGCACTGATCGCGATGCCGCGAGCGCTGCCGGCGTTCTCGGTGAGCTGGGCCGCCACGCCGCCGATCGCCGCGAACACCCAGCCGACGGCGACGAAACTCAGCGCGAGCGCCCACGCTCCGGACGGGGCGAGCTTGCCCGCCATGCCGGCGCCCATGATGAGGCCGAGTACCAGATCGGCGATCATCGTGACGATCAGGGCGGCCGCGAGCCCCGCGTGCCGGCCTACGACGGTCGATCCCAGCAGCTCACGCCGTCCTGCCTGCTCCTCCGTCCGGGTGTGCCGGATGACGGTGAGGATGCTGAGCAGAGCGACGAAGATGGGAATCGCGCCGACGCGCTGGGTGACGATGCCGCCGAGGCTCGTGTTCGGCAGGGGGCCGTAGAGCGCGAGGAAGACCGGGTTGTTCCCGCTCGTGTTCGCGTATTTGAGGCGGTCCGCCGCAGTGGGGTAGAGCTTGTCGTAGGTCGAGACGAAGCTGATGGGGATGACCGCCATCCAGAGCACCCAGACGGGCGTCAGGATGCGGTCGCGCCGGAGTATCAGCCGGATCAGCTTGCCGGTACCCGTGAGCGAACTCACCGAGCCACCTCCTGCGAGCCCACGCGCTCGGCCTCGCCGTCGGCGGCGTAGTGACGGAGGAACAACTCCTCCAGCGTCGGCGGCCGGCTGGTGAGGTTGCGCACGCCGAGGTCGGTCAGCCGCCGCAGCGCCGTGCCCAGATCGTCGGCGTCCACCTCACAGCGGACGTGGGTGCCGTCGACCTTCAGGTCATGGACGCCGGGCAGATCCGTGAGGTCGGAGGGCGGCTGGGTCAGCTCCGCGTCGATCGAGGTGCGGGTGAGGTGGCGCATCTCGCTGAGGGTCCCGGACGCGACGTTCCGTCCTTCGCGGATGATGCTCACCCGGTCGCACAGCGCCTCGACCTCGGACAGGATGTGGCTGGACAGCAGAACCGTGCGATCGTTCTGCCGCTCCTCGCTGATGCACTCGCGGAAGACCTGCTCCATGAGCGGGTCGAGGCCGGAGGTCGGCTCGTCCAGAATCAGTAATTCGACATCGCTGGCCAGGGCCGCCACCAGCGCCACCTTCTGCCGGTTGCCCTTGGAGTAGGTCCGCGACTTCTTCTTGGGGTCGAGCTGGAATCGCTCCAGCAGATCGGCCCTGCGCTGCTTGTCGAGGCCGCCGCGCATCCGGCCGAGCAGGTCGATCACCTCGCCGCCGGACAGGTTCGGCCACAGGTTCACATCCCCCGGTACGTAGGCGAGGCGGCGGTGCAGCTTGGTGGCGTCCTGCCAGGGATCTCCACCGAGCAACCGGGCCGATCCGCCGTTCGGGCGGAGCAACCCCAGCAGGACCCGGATGGTCGTCGACTTTCCGGCGCCGTTGGGCCCGAGGAAGCCGTGCACCTCACCCTCGCGCACGTCGAGATTGAGGCCGTCGAGCGCGCGTGTCGGGCCGAATGTCTTCACCAGTTCGGTCACTGAGATGACATCACTCATGAGTGTCGTTCCTCCTATCGATCATCGTGTTGGTCTCCTTCGCAGGGAATTCAGGCCTCTTCCTCGGGCCGGTCGAGCCCTTCCTTCGCCGCGGCGGCGAACTCCGGACTGATCATGCTGTTCGAGTAGAGGTCGAGAACGGCGAGGGCGATCCGCCGGTCGCCCTCGGGGCTGAGCACGTCGATGTCCAGGACGCGGGACAGATGTTCGTGGAAGGCGGGGATGCCCAGCGCCATGGCGGTCATCAGCGCCGCCCGGCTCCTCCGGTCGGCGGCGGGTGGATCCTTGCGGTCCTTGTCGGCGCGGGCGAGCCACTGCTCACCCATCATCACCATCTCGTCGAACAACGACCCGGCCAGACTGGATTTGTCGATCAGAGCGCGCGCCAGGTATCGCTGGAGCGGGCCGAGAGAGCCGCGCGCCTCGACGCCGGAACGCACGTCCTGCGATTCCTCGCCCGCCAGTGCCTGCTCGTTGTACCGGCGGAGTGCCTCCAGGGCGTATTCGTCGCACGCCTGGCGCAGCGCCTCCTTGGACCCGAAATGATGGCGTACGAGTCCGGGAGACACGCCGGCCGTACGGGCGATGTCACGGATCGTCGCCCGAGCGAAACCATGGTCGGAGAAGTGCTGGAACGCCGCGTCTCTGATCCGAGCGCGGGCGGTGAGGTCCTCAGGCGCCGGCCTCCCGGACTGCTGCGTTGTCACCACATCACCCTGTACGTATGTATCGCTCACTGTCTCCTTGGGCAGCGTACTATACACACGTATAGATGAACAGGGGGTATGCCCGAAATCACCGACCGTCAGTGCTCACCAGTCCCTCAGCAGGGCCTCACGGCTTGTGCGCCACCAGGACCAGGCAGCCGACGCCCGGGGTCCCGCCGACAGAGGGCACGTCGGGATGGGCCGGCTTCATCGACGCGAAGACCTGCTCGATGGTCATCCCGTGCTCGCGCTCGAACTCCCGCCGGCAACGGAACACGCCGTCGAGCATCCGGGTGAAGGTGAAGTTGGTGTGCTCGGTGACGTCGGTGACCTCGTCCAGTCGCAGCCCCGCGTCGGCGACCAGCGCCGGATAGTCCTCGATCCGGCCCATCGAGGCCACGTCTCCGGCCGCGTCGCCCGGCCGGTCGCCGCCGACCGGGAACGTGTCGGTGAGGACCAGCCGCCCGCCCGGCTTGAGGACCCGCGTCATCTCCCGCAGCGCGGTGGGCCGGTCCATATGGACGATCGACTCGAACGCCAGGACCGCGTCGAAGGAATCCGCCTCGAACGGCATGTCCATGCCGTCGGCGTACCGGAAGCGCACCCGGTCCGCCATGTCCGCCGCCTGAGCCAGTTCGCTCGCCTGATCCACCTGTTCCCTGCTGATCGTGATGCCCGTGACCCCGGCGCCGGTGGTGGAGGCCACGCGCAACGCCGGCCGGCCCACGCCACAGCCGACGTCGAGGACCGAATCACCCGGTCCCACCCGCAGCCGCTCGGTCAGCAGATCGGTGAACCGGTCGGTCGCCTCCTCCACCGAACTGGTGTCCGAGGGCCCGTCCCAGTACCCGAAGTGGAAGTTGTCGCCCCATGCCATCCGCAGAAGCGGTCCCAGCGCACCGTAGTAGTCGGTGACCTGCTCAGGAGTCGGCGGCACGGCGGATGAGGTGGTCATGGCGATGCTCCTGGACGCTCGGTGATCCGGTCGGCCGTTCACGGGACGGCGTTTCGCCGATTGTCCGAAGTCGCGGTAGCGCCCGGCTAAAGCGTTCCTCGGCGCCGTCCTGACGGCGCCGGGCGCGCTAGCCCGGCTTTAGCGGAGTCGATGACGATGAAACCTGGCCCGGCATGGACCATCGAGCCCGGTCCAGGCCGGAGCGGATGGCGTCCGCCGTGCCTCCCGGGGCCACTACCCATTCCTCCGGTGAATCGACGGGCGGAGGGCGAAGAGGAGCGAGATGGCGCGCAGTCTGCAGGCCAGCCCCCAGTGGGACCGCATCACCAAGTTCTGGGTGACCGAGGACGCGGCCGTCGACCTGACGGATTTCAAGTCCGACACCCGGAACTACAACATCTCCCTGTGGAATCCCGAGGCGAACGGGATCAGGTACCTCAAGACACTGGTCTATGACCTCGCCACGCGCCTGGGCCCGGACGACTGGGCGAGGCTGCGCAAGATACGCAACCGCTCGGTGGGCGACCCTCTCACCGTGCGTTACGAGGGCGAGGAGCTCTGCCTCGACTACGCCCAGGCCGTGCTCGAGCTCGGCTTCATCGAACAGCGGGTCACCCTGCGGGGCGCCCGGGTCCTGGAGATCGGCGCCGGATACGGGCGTACCTGTCACGCGATGCTGTCGAACCACGACCTCGCCGAGTACTGCATCATCGATCTGCGGAACACCCTGCATCTGAGCCGCAGGTACCTGCGGGAGGTGCTGGACGACGCCCAGTTCGCGAAGCTCAGATTCGTACAGGTCGAGGACATCGACGAGGTGCTGCACTCGGCGCACTTCGATCTGTGTATCAACATCCACTCGTTCACCGAGATGATGCCGGAGACCGTACAGGGCTATCTCGACCTGATCGACGAGAAATGCGCCGCCTTCTACGCGAAGAATCCGCTCGGCAAGTTCCTCGACAAGAAACTGGACGGCCACTTCAAGGGCGATGAGGCCGTGCGGCTGGCGATGCAGACCGGGCCGCTCCGGAAAGTGATCGACATTTTCGACAGCGAGGCTCTGGCGGCGGCGGTTCCCGACTTCGTCGACGCGTACCGGCCGGCCGCCGGCTGGCGGTGCGCCGCGGAGGCGCGCGCGGTGCCGTGGAGCTACTTCTGGCAGGCCGTGTTCACGAAGGACGGGCCGCGCCCGTAGCGCGGACGGCGCACGCCCGGCGGCCGCCACGCCCGTCACACCGTAGGTCCCCAGGAGAGCGAATGGCTTGTCCTCGGCAGCCCCTGACCGGCGAGGTCCGCGAGCCGGCCGGTGAACGCGGCGAAGATCCGCTGACCGGCCGGCCCGTCGTCGTGCTCGGCGCGTCCGGATTCCTCGGCCGGCACCTTTGCTCGGCGTTCGCCGCGGCGGGTGCCCAGGTGATCGGGGTTTCGCGCAGCGTCCCGGACGCCGGGGACGGTCCGCCCGGCCGTACCGTGAGCCTCGACCTCGCGCGGGCCGGCGTGCGGCGGCTCGCCGCGCTGTGCGCCGACACGGACGCCGAGGTGGTGGTGAACGCCTCCGGCGCGGTCTGGGGCGGCACCGAACAGCGGATGACCGAACTGAACGCCGAGCTGGTCGGCCGGCTGGCGGAGGCGGTGGCGGGATCGCCCGGGCGGCCGCGGCTCGTCCAGCTCGGCAGCGCCTATGAGTACGGACCGGCCCATCCCGGCTCGGTGACGTGTGAGGACAGCCCACCGGCCCCGGCCAGCGTCTACGGGCGTACGAAGCTGCTGGGCTCGCGGACGGTGCTGTGCGCCGCCGAGGAGAAGGGCGTCGACGGAGTCGTGCTGCGGGTGTCCGTCGCCTGCGGCCCCGGGGCGCCGCGGGGCAGCCTGCCGGGGACCGTGGCCGAGCACCTCGCCGCGGGCCGCACCGAACTGCGGCTGGCGCCGCTGCGCTCCTACCGTGACTTCGTCGACGTCCGGGACGTCGCCGACGCGGTGCTCGCCGCCTCCCGTGCGCCGGCGGCCTCGGTCGCCGGGCGCGTCGTCAACATCGGCGGCGGCCAGGCCGTTCCCGTACGCCGGCTCGTCGACCTGATGATCGAACTCAGCGGACGGCCGCTCCGGGTCGTGGAGGAGCTGCCGGCGCAGGTGACGCGTTCGGACGCGCCGTGGCAGCGGCTGGACATCGCGCGGGCGCGGCGGCTGCTCGGCTGGTCGCCGCGCCGCACGCTGGAGGACTCGCTGCGCGACCTTCTCATCGCCGCAGGGGCGCTGGGCACGCGAGGACGCACAGAAGGGGCTCGGGGCGTACGGCCGCGCGCCCATGCCGGCAGTGAAGGCCAAGGGAAGGATCGGCGATGAGCGAACAGGCCGCGCGCATTCTCGACGAGGTGCGCAAGTACCACCAGGAAACCCAGGACGGCCGGGGCTTCGTCCCCGGGGTCACCGAGATCTGGCCGTCGGGCGCGGTGCTCGACGAGGAGGACCGGGTGGCGCTGGTCGAGGCGGCCCTGGAGATGCGGATCGCCGCCGGGCGGTCCGCGCGCAAGTTCGAGTCCGCCTTCGCCCGCACGCTGGGGCTGCGCAAGGCGCACCTGACCAACTCCGGGTCCTCGGCGAACCTCCTCGCGGTGACCGCTCTCACCTCCCACCTGCTGGAGGACCAGCGGCTCCGGCCCGGCGACGAGGTCATCACGGTGGCGGCCGGGTTCCCGACCACGGTCAACCCGATCCTGCAGAACGGGCTGGTCCCGGTGTTCGTGGACGTCGACCTGCGGACGTACAACACGACCGCCGAGCGGGTGGAGCGGGCCATCGGCCCGCGGACCCGGGCGATCATCGTGGCGCACACCCTGGGCAACCCGTTCGCGGTCGCCGAGATCGCCCAGCTCGCCGAGGACAACGGGCTCCTGCTGATCGAGGACAACTGCGACGCCGTCGGCTCCACCTACGACGGCCGGCTCACCGGCACCTTCGGCGACCTCACCACGGTGAGCTTCTACCCCGCGCACCACCTCACCATGGGCGAGGGCGGCTGCGTGCTCACCTCGAACCTGGTGCTGGCCCGGATCGTGGAGTCCCTGCGGGACTGGGGCCGGGACTGCTGGTGCGAGCCGGGGGAGAGCGACAAGTGCCGCAAGCGGTTCGGCTACCAGATGGGGACGCTCCCGGCCGGCTACGACCACAAGTACATCTTCTCCCACGTCGGCTACAACCTGAAGTCGACCGACCTGCAGGCGGCGCTCGGCCTGAGCCAGCTCGCCAAGCTGGAGATGTTCTGCTCGGCGCGCCGGCACAACTGGCGGCGCCTGCGTGACGGCCTGGCCGGCCTGCCGTGGCTGCTGCTGCCGGAGGCGACCCCGCGCAGCGACCCGAGCTGGTTCGGGTTCGTGCTGACGGTGGACCCGGAGGCGCCGTTCGGCCGGGCGCGGCTCGTCGAGTTCCTGGAGTCCCGCAAGATCGGCACCCGGCGGCTCTTCGCCGGGAACCTGACGCGGCACCCCGCGTACGTCGACCGGCCGCACCGGATCTCCGGCGACCTGGCCAACAGCGATCTGATCACCGATCACACCTTCTGGATCGGCGTCTACCCGGCGCTCACCGACCAGATGATCGACTACGTCATCGAGTCCATCACCGAGTTCGTACGGGAGCACGGGTGATCGGCGAGACGACCGCGCCGCCGCGGATGCGGCCGCGAGAGGACGCCGGTCTGTCTCAGCGTCTCGCGCGGTCGGCGGCGGTCCGCGACGGTGTGACGCCGGGGGAGATCCACGCATGGCTCGACCGGCGCCGCGAGGACATTCACTTCTCGGTCGACCGCATCGCCTTCGACGAGCTGGACGGCTGGTCCTTCGACGAGCCCGCGGGGAACCTGGTCCATCGCAGCGGCCGGTTCTTCACGGTGGAGGGGCTGCGCGTCGGCGTCGGCGACGCGCCGTCGGCCGAATGGTGCCAGCCCATCATCTGCCAGCTGGAGATCGGCATCCTCGGCATCCTCGCCAAGGAGTTCGACGGCGTCCTGCACTTCCTGATGCAGGCCAAGATGGAGCCGGGCAACCCGAACCTCCTCCAGCTGTCCCCGACCGTGCAGGCGACCCGCAGCAACTACACCAAGGTGCACCAGGGCGCGGCCGTCCGGTACCTGGACCACTTCACCCGGCCCGGACGGGGCCGGGTGCTGTCGGACGTCCGGCAGTCCGAACACGGCTCGTGGTTCTACCGCAAACGCAACCGGAACATGGTCGTCGAGGTGACCGGCGACGTGGCGCCGCACGAGGACTTCCGCTGGCTCACCCTGGGCCAGATCGCCGAGCTCCTCCTCCACGACAACGTCGTCAACATGGACGCGCGGTCCGTCCTCGCCGGCCTGCCCGGTGACATGACGCCGCGGGCGCTGCTGTCCGACATGGACCTGCTCTCGTGGATCAGCACCGAACGCTCGATGACGCCCGTCCGTGCCGACCGGATCCCGCTCGCCACCGTGCCGGGCTGGACGCGGGGACCCCGGTCGATCGATCACGAGCACGAGCGCTACTTCCGCGTCGTCGCCGTGTCGGTGCGGGCGGGCAACCGCGAGGTCTCCCACTGGACCCAGCCCCTCCTCGAACCCCGGGGCACCGGGATCGTCGCGTTCCTGACCCGTGACATCGACGGCGTCCCGCACGTGCTCGCCGGCGCCCGGATCGAGGGAGGCTTCCTCGACACGGCCGAGCTCGGTCCCACCGTCCAGTGCACGCCGGGCAATCACGCGCACCTGCCGGCGGCCGAGCGTCCGCCGTTCCTCGACCTGGTGTCCGCACCGGACCCCTCCCGGGTCCGCTACTCGGCGCTGCACTCGGAGGAGGGCGGCCGTTTCCTCAACGCGGTGAGCCGCTACCTGGTGGTCGAGGCCGACGAGGACCAGGCGCCGCTCGACCCGCCGCCCGGGTTCCAGTGGGTCTCCCACGGCCAGCTCTCCGCGCTCGCCCGGCACAGCCACTATGTCAACGTTCAGGCGCGCACCCTGCTCGCCTGCCTCAACGCGACGCGGCTCACGGAGTGAGCCGGACGGCCTTCTCCTCGACCGCGCCGACCAGGCGTGCCTGGTGCAGGGTCGCGTGGGTGTGGGCCTGGGCGCCGCCACCCGTACGCACGGCGCGGACGAAGGAGGCGACCAGGTTCGCGAACTGGTCGTCGGCGCGCAGCGTGATCTCCTCCCGGTGGTCCTGCCGCTCGATCCGGACGACCGGCTGGTGGGCCGGTGGTGGCGTGAAGGCCCGGTCGACGATGAGCCGGCCGGTGCTGCCCGCGATCTCATAGGCGGTGCGGTAGGAGTGCTCCATCCCGAAGTCGAGGCCGGCCGTCACCCCGTGCGGCGTGTGCGCCAGGATCCGCCCCGACACCACCGCACCCGTGGGGCCATGGCGCAGGACGGCACCGGCGATCTCCAGGTCGAGGCCGAGGATCTCCAGGGCGGCGCGAATCGGGTAGACGCCCATGTCGAGCAGGGCGCCGCCACCGACGTCCGGCCGGTACCGGATGTTCGCGTCGGGCAGCGGCGGGATCGTGAAGGTGCTGGAGAAGCCGCGGAGCTCGCCGACGGCTCCGTCGGCGAGCAGCTTCCGTACGGCCGCGTGCTGCGCGTGGTGCGGGAACGCGATGTTCTCCAGCAGCACGAGCCCCCGCGCGCGGGCGAGGTCCACGAACCGCGCCGTGCTCTCATGCGAAGCGGTGAGCGGCTTTTCCGCCAGGACGTGTTTGCCGGCGAGCAGCGCCTTCTCGATCCATCCGGCGGTCAGCATCGCCGGCAGCGGGACGTACACCGCGTCCACGTCGGATGCGGCGAGCAGCGTGTCATAGCCCGTTACGGGGGCGCAGCCGAACCGCGCCGCGAACCTGGCCGCCTTGGCCGCGTCCCGGCTGGCCACGGCGGCCAGGCGGACGCCAGGGTCGGCGGCCAGCACCGGCAGCATGCGGCGCCACGCGATGTCGGCGCAGCCGATCACACCGAAGCGAACGCGCGGAGTCTCCTCCGCGCCCCGCTCGGCCTGGCCCTCGGTCATCTCAGCCGCCCACACGCTGCTTGAGAGGCTCCCACCAGTCCCGGTTCTGCCGGTACCAGGCGACGGTGTCGGCGAGCCCGCGCTCGAAGTCGTGCCGCGGGCGGTAGCCGAGCTCCGTCGCGATCTTCTCTCCCCGTACCGAGTAGCGCCGGTCATGGCCCTTGCGGTCGGGAACCGCGACCACCCGGCTCCAGTCGCCGCCGCAGGCGGACAGGAGGAACCCGGTGAGGTCGCGGTTGCTGAGCTCGTTGCCGCCGCTGATGTTGTAGATCTCACCGGGCCGGCCGTTCCGGCGCACGAGCTCCAGTGCCGCGCAGTGATCCTCGACGTGGAGCCAGTCGCGGATGTTGAGGCCGTCGCCGTACAGCGGGACCGTCTCACCGTCGAGGAGGTTGGTGATGAACAGCGGGATGACCTTCTCGGGGAACTGCCGGGGGCCGTAGTTGTTGCTGCACCGGGTGACCAGGACGTCCAGGCCGTGGGTGCGATGGTAGGACAGCGCGATCAGGTCGGAGGCCGCCTTGGACGCCGCGTACGGCGAGTTCGGGTCCAGCGGATCCGCCTCGTCCCTCGAGCCCTCCTCCACCGAGCCGTACACCTCGTCGGTGGACACGTGCACGAAACGGTCCACGCCGTGCCGCAGGGCCGCGTCAAGCAGCGTCTGGGTGCCCATCACGTTCGTGCGCACGAACTCGTCGGCCGCCGCGATCGAGCGGTCGACGTGGGACTCCGCCGCGAAGTGCACGACCTGGTCGGCCTCGGCCACCAGCTTGCCGACGAGATCGGCGTCGCAGATGTCACCGCGGACGAACGTCAGCCGGGGATCGCCGAGGTCCAGGTTGGCGAGCGTGCCGGCGTAGGTGAGCTTGTCGAGCACGGTGACGCGCGCCACCCCGGCGCCCGGACCGAGCAGCGTGCGCACGTACGCGGAGCCGATGAAACCGGCCGCGCCGGTGACCAGGACGTTCATCCGATCTCCGTGAACTTCGCGAGGGCACGGAGACGGTCGTGGGACTCGGCACAGTCCATGACGTACCGGCCGTACGGGGAGCTGCCCATCTCCGCTCCCAGCTCGTAACAGGCGTCGGCGTCGATGAAGCCCATGTTCATCGCGATCTCCTCGACGCAGCCGATCCGGATGCCCTGCCGCCGCTGGACGTCCCGCACGAACTGGCCGGCGTCCAGCAGTGACTCATGGGTGCCGGCGTCCAGCCAGGACACGCCTCTCCCGAGCCACACGAGGTCGGCCCGGTCCTCGCGCAGGTAGGTGCGCAGGACATCGGTGACCTCCAGCTCCCCCCGGGCCGAGGGCCTGAGGCGCTTGGCGATGTCAACCACGCCGCCGTCGAAGAAGTACAGGCCGGGGATCGCCAGGTTGGACCTTGGTTTGTCCGGTTTCTCCTCGATGGCGACCAGCTTGCCGCGCTCGTCGATCTCGGCGACGCCGAAGCGCTCCGGATCGGAGACCTGATGGCCGAACAGGACGCACCCGTTCATCCGCTCCGCGCTGCGCCGCAGCAGCGACGGCAGGTTAGCGCCGTGGAAGAGGTTGTCCCCGAGGATCAGCGCGCAGTCCTCACCGCCGATGTGATCGGCGCCGACGCGGAACGCGTCGGCGATCCCGCGCGGCTCGTCCTGCGGGGCGTAGGAGATCGTCATCCCGAGTTTCCGGCCGTCCCCGAAAAGGCGGCGGAACAGCGGGAGCTCGGCCGGGCGGCTGATGATGAGAACCTCATCGATGCGGGCGAGCATGAGAATGGAGAGCGGGTAATAGATCATCGGCTTGTCATAGACCGGGGTCAGCTGCTTGGAGCCCACGAACGTCAGTGGCTGCAGCCGGGTGCCGTTTCCGCCGGCGAGGATGATGCCTTTCATCACCGCGGGCCGTTGTCGATGAGTAATACCGAGACCGCCGCTGGTTCGGCCGCCCCGACCACTCTCCGGAAGGTTTGATCAGTCACTTTATGCTCCGCTCTCCGGTCCGCCAAGTCTCCACCGCGGGCCTTAAGGAGCCCTAATCCACGAGACGCCGCGCGGGCCGGGACAACGGCCCGCCGGTGCGGCGGCGCCGGTCAGCCCGAGGTCAGGCCGTCCGCGATCAGCTGGAGGACCGGCTGGGCCTGGTCGACGAGATAGAAGTGCCCACCGGGGAATACCCGCAGGTCGAATGGGCCGGTCGTGTGGTCGGCCCAGGCATTGGCCTCGTCGGTCGTCACCCGGGGGTCACTGTCGCCGATGAGCGCGGTGATCGGACAGCTCACCGACCGGCCCGGGATGTCGCGGTACGTCTCGACGGCCCGGTAGTCGTTCTTGACCGCCGGGAGGAACATCTCCAGCGCCCCGGGATCGCTGAGCAGGTCCGAGTCGGTGCCGCTGAGGTCGCGTAGCTCGGCGATGATGCCCTCGTCGTCCAGCTTGTGCACGGTCTCGGCCCGTACGCGTGACGGCGCACGCCGGCCCGAGACGTACAGCCGTACCAGCGGAGCCGCGCCGTCCCGCTCGAGCCGCAGCGCCACCTCGTACGCGAGTACGGCGCCCATGCTGTGCCCGAAGAAGGCCAGCGGGCCGCCGGTGAGCGGCCGGACCGCCTCGGTGATCGCGTCGGCGAGGCCCGCGATGGTCTCGATGTTGGGTTCGGACCTGCGGTCCTGGCGGCCGGGGTACTGCACGGCGGAGACGTCGACGGCCGGAGACAGCGTCCTGGAGACCGGAAAGTAAAAGGACGCGGAGCCACCCGCGTGCGGGAAGCAGACGAGTTGTATCGGGCTGTCGGGCGCACGGTGATAGCGGCGAATCCACGTGTCTTCGATGGACGGTGCTGTCATGGTGTTCTGACGTCCTTTCCGAAGAATACCCGCGGGGGCGTGGCCGAATTCGGGTCGGCCCATAAGAAATTCGCCGGGGCGATGAACCCGGCCGGCAGCGAAACACACTCGCCGGAGACGCTAACGGGCAATGGCGCGTGCGGCCACCTCTGCCGGGCATCTCAGGGGGTGACTAAGGGGGGTGTTAGGGGTCGGCCGGGTCACCGGTCCAGGACGGTGCGGCCGGCGGTGATGACCGTACGGACATCGAGTGTCGTGTCGCCCGGCTCCCACGTGAACGCGATCAGGTCCGCGGGAGCGCCGACCCGCAGCAGGCCGCGGTCGCCCGTGAACCGTCCGGGGTTGGCGGTGGCCAGCCGGAGCCCGTCGGCCAGCGTCAGCCCGGCCATCTCGACGGCGGTCGCCACGCCGTCCGCCAGCGAGCGGGACGCGCCGGCCAGGAACGGCGTGCCCACCGGGGAGAGCCGTCCGGTCTCCGACAGCTCCACCTCGCCGCCGACCGGCGTACGGTAGCGGCCCGGCGGCAGGCCGGCCAGGGACACGGCGTCCGACACCAGGTGCGAGCGCTCGATCCCCTTGGCGCGCAGCATGGCGCGGAAGGTGTCGGCCGGCAGGTGATGGCCGTCCGCGATGAACCCGGCGTGCAGCCGGTCGTCGGCGAGCTGGGCCCACAGGTGGTTCGGGTGCCGGGGGAGCGTCGCGTACGTCGCGTTGCCCAGATGGGTGGCGAGCACGGCGCCGGCGTCGGCGGCGCGAGTCACCTGCTCGGGCGTCGCGTGGGTATGGCCGACCGCGCAGCGCACCCCCATGCGCGTGGCGGCCCGGATGAGGTCGATCGCGGCGTCGTCGTGCGGTGAGACGGTGACCAGGCCGGCCATCGCGCCCCAGCGGCGCAGCTCCCCGAGGTCGGCCGGCCGGACGTACCGCGGGTCGTGCGCGCCGCGTGGACCGTCGTCGGCGGACAGGAACGGGCCTTCCACGTGCGCGTACGGGATCGCGTGGGCGACGAGCGGGTCGGCGGCGCGCGCCTCCGCGACCGCCGACAGCGCCGCGACGATGCGCTCCTCGGGCGCGCTGACGATCGTCGGCACGACGGTGGTCACCCCGGCGCGGTGGAGGGAGCGGACCAGGGCGGCCACGGCCGCCGCGTCCACGTCCGTGGTGTTGACGTCGTGCCCGGCGAATCCGTTGACCTGCAGATCCACCAGACCGGGCGCGAGCCAGCGCTCCGCCGGCCCGGCCACCGCGCGGATCTCGCTGATCCGGCCGTCCTCGGCCCTCACCCGCAGGGTCCGCCCGCTGGCGGGGTCGCGGCCGGTCAGCGTCCCGGCGTCGTCACGGGGCATCGGGGGCGGAGTCCTGGTCGACGTAGACGGTGCAGCGGGGGTGGGTGCGCAGCGCGCTGGCCGGCAGCAGCCCGCCCACCGGGCCGTACAGCGCGGCGGTCACCGCGGGGCGCTTACGCGCGCCCGGCACCATGCAGAAGATCTCCGCCGCCGACAGCAGCGCGGGGACCGTGAGCGTGATCGCCCCGTGGGGGACCTCGTCCAAGGTCGCGAAGCAGCCGTCGTCGACCTGCTGACGGCGGCTGACCTCGTCCAGTTCGACGATCTTCACCAGCGAGGGGTCGTCCAGGTCGGCGGGCGGATCGTTGAACGCCAGGTGCCCGTTGACCCCGATGCCCACGCAGGCGATGTCGATCGGCGCGGCGGCGAGCAGGCCGGCGTACGCCTCGGCTGCCGCCCGCGGATCGCCGCCGGGCTCGATCAGGTGCGCGGCGCCGAGCGGGACCCGGTCGAACAGCACCGTGCGCAGCCAGGTCCCGAAGCGCTGTGGAGCGCCGGGATCCAGGCCGAGGTACTCGTCCATGTGGAAGGCGGTCACGCGTGGCCAGTCGATGCCCGGACGCGTGGCCAGCGAGCGGAGGGTCGCCTCCTGGCTGGGCGCGGACGCGAAGATCATCCTTACTTCGGGCCGGGTCCTCAGCCGCCGGACCAGCGCGGCGGCGATGTCGGAGGCCGCAGCCTCGCCGAGGGAGCCCGAATCGGGCAGCCGGCGCAGCCGGGGCTCATGGCGCTCGGCCATCGTGCTTCGCCTCATGGGCACCAACATTAGGACAAACGCACCATCGAGCCGGTCGGGCCCCTCAGGGGCCGGTCGCGCGGGCCGCGACGTGGGGGGAACCCGTCGCGGCCCGCGCGACCGTCGTGACCGGGGGGGCGGTCAGCCGGATCTTTGACCGGGGGGCCACCGGTGGAGAGATGATCCTGGGGGGCGGGTCTCTCGCTTGTCCTTCCGACTACGCCCACCACTTTGGCCGGTCCGGAGCCGAAAGTCAGCGCGGCCACCCCCCATCTTGTGCCCCTGCCAGCGGTAACGCACATCTTCCGGCTGGCCGTGATGCGCGGTCGCCTCCGCGTGGTCCGGCCGGGCCGCCGGAACGCCACAACGGCATCATCGGTGCTCCCGCGTCACCCGCGTCACCGTTCCGGGCGGCGGCGGACATACTGGACCTGCCTGCCGACGCCGAAGAGAGGTGAGCATCCTCATGGCCCGTCTCATGGCCCGTGTTCTCGGTTCGCCGGGGGAGGTTCTGGCCCCCGCCGACATCGAGCACTTCGTCCGGTCCTCACTGGAGGATGAGGAGTACACCGGCAAGAAGGTGTGCGTGCTGGTGCCGGACGCGACCCGCAGCTGCCCGCTGCCGCTGCTCCTCGACGGTGTCCACGCCGCCCTGCACGGACGCGTGGCCGAGCTGACGTTCATGGTCGCGCTCGGCACCCATCCGGCGATGACCGAGGAGGGCCTGGCGGCCCTGTTCGGGTACCCGCCGGGCCGGGCCGAGGAGCGTTACCCCGGAGTCACCATCCGTAACCACGAGTGGTGGGACCCGGGCGCGCTCACCTCGGTCGGGACGATCAGCGGCGCCGAGCTGGCCGAGCTGTCGGGCGGGCGGCTGACCGCGCCGGTGGAGGTACGCCTCAACCGGGCCGTCGTGGACAGTGACATCACGCTCGTCGTGGGACCGGTCTTCCCCCATGAGGTAGTGGGGTTCTCCGGCGGCAACAAGTACCTCTTCCCGGGGGTGGCGGGTCAGGAGGTCATCGACGTGTCGCACTGGCTCGGCGCGCTCATCACCAGTGCGGAGATCATCGGCGCGCGCGGCGTCACGCCCGTACGGGCGCTGATCAACCGTGCGGCGGCGAAGGTGCCCAGCGAGCTGCGGTGCTTCTCTCTCGTGGTCGAGTCCGGCACGACGAACCTGCACGCGATCACCTACGGCGGCACCGAGGAGGCCTGGGCCGCCGCCGCGGACATCACCGCCCAGGTCGACGTCCGCTACCTCGACGCGCCGGTCAAGCGGGTGCTCTCCCTGGTGTCGCGGCGCTACGACGAGATCTGGACCGCGGCCAAGGGGATGTACAAGGTCGAGCCGGTCGTCGCCGACGGTGGCCAGGTGGTCCTGTACGCACCGCACGTCACCGAGGTGAGCCGTACGCACGGCGAGGCGATCCGCGCCGTCGGCTACCACTGCCGCGACTACTTCGTGAAGCAGTGGGACCGCTACAAGGACCTGCCATGGGGCGTGCTGGCCCACTCCACGCACCTGCGCGGCGGCGGCACGTACGACGCCGCCGAGGGGGAGCGCTGCCGGATCGAGGTCACCTTGGCCACGGGCATCGACGCCGAGACCACGCGCGCCCTGGCGCTGTCCTACCTCGACCCGGCCACCATCGACGTCGAGGAGTGGTCGCGAGATCCCGACACGCTCGTCGTGTACGACGCCGGCGAGATCCTCTACCGCCTCTCCGGGTCAGCGGACGGCGTGGGACCGGCGTGAGCGGGTCGCGCCGCGCTCGGCGAGGATGTCGATGAAGGCCGAGATGTGCGGCACCTCGGCCGTGGTCGTGAAGGCCACCAGCTCCCGGTGCACCGGGGGATCCGGCTCCAGCTGAACCCCGTGGAAGTCGGCCTCGATCATGTTGCGGGGCACGAGCGCCGGACCGAGCCCGGCCGCCGCGAGCTGGACCGCGGTCGAGGTGTGGTGCGTGTGCACCGCCGGCCGGGCGATGAAACCGGCCGAGGAGCACGCCTGCGCGACGACCCCCGCGAGCCCGTTGTCCGGCGCGTACAGCACCCACGGGCGTTTCGCCAGCTCGAGCAGCGTGATCGTACGGCGGCCGTCGGCCACCGGGTCGTCGGAGGACAGAACCACGACGAGCTCTTCGCGGCCCAGCACGCGTACCGGGCCGTCCCAGTGCAGCGGCGCGGCGCTGACCGCGACGTCGGCTCCGCCGAGTGCCATCAGGTTGGCCAGGTCGCCGCTGTTGCCGTACTCCAGCAGCTCGACGTGGGCGTCCGGGTAAAGTCGCCGCCACGCCAGGACCGCGGGCGGGATGATGCCGAGCGCGATGGAGTAGAGGGCCGCGATCCGCAGCCCGATCCGGTCCGCGTCCCTGTGGGGACGGCCGACGTGGTGGGCCTCCCCGACGCTGTGCAGGGCCGCGACCGCGTGCGGCAGGTACGCGCGGCCCATCGGCGTCAGCCGTACGGCGTCCGGGAGGCGTTCGAGAAGAGGGTGCCCGACGCTGCGCTCCAGCGCACGGATCTGGTGCGAGAGCGCGGGCTGGGAGACCGAAAGCCGCTGGGCCGCCCGGGTGAACGAGCCTTCCTCGACGACGGCCAGCAGATACTCCATCTGCCGGAAGCTCATACCCGAAGTGTATCCACGCTGGTCAGCGGGGCTCAGATGCGCGCGACGCCACCGTAGATCGAGACCTCGGCGTCGGTCACGCCGGCGCCGCCGACGTCGCCCGGCCGCCGCATCTCCGGCCGCCAGCGGTGCACGACCTCCACGCCCGGCGCGACCGGCTCCATGCCATCGAAGAAGCGGGTGATCTCCGCCTTCGCCCGGGGGACGAGCGTCATCCCGCGACGCGCGTAACTCGCCGAGACGCCGGCCATCTGTTCCGGGGCGAAGTCACCGGTGAGGTGGGTGAGCACCAGGTGGCTGCCGGCCGGCATCGAGGCCACGAACTCCCCGCAGACGTCGTAGGCCTCGCGTAGATCGTCGAGGAGGTGCATGGTCGCGATGAGGAGGAGCCCGATCGGCTGGTCGAAGTCGAGGACGGCGCGCAGCTCCGGAGCGTCCAGGACGGTCTTCGGCGAGCGCATGTCGCCCTCGATGTAGGCGGTCTCGCCCTCGGGGCTGCTGCTCATCAGCGCACGGGCGTGGGAGAGCACGATCGGGTCGTTGTCCGCGTAGACGATGCGCGCCGCCGGCGCGATGCGCTGCGCCACCTCGTGGACGTTCGGGGAGGTGGGGATGCCGGTGCCGATGTCGAGGAACTGGCGGATGCCCGCCTCGGCCGCGAGGTGGCGCACCGCGCGGAGCATGAAGGCGCGGTTCTCCAGCGGGCCGGTACGCCCGGTGGGATTGGCCTTCAGGCTCGCCTCCGCCGCTCGCCGGTCGGCCTCGAAGTTGGACTTGCCGCCGAGGAGGTAGTCATAGACACGGGCCGGATGCGGCCGGTCGGTGTCCAGCTCGACCGGGGTGCGTCCGGTCGGGGAGTTGCGGCCCATCCACTCCGCGTCCTCTGTCACGCCCGGCTCCTCACGTTGCCCCCGTTGTGCCGAATCGTAACGCTCTGGGCGCTTGGTCCGGGTGACGAACGCGCAGTCACGACCGCCGAACCAGGCGTGCCGCCCGCACAGTGGGGACCGCTCATCAGATCGACTCCGAGCCGGACGCCCGCTCACTCCACGAGATATCCCCGTGCTCGGCCAAGAAGGACATGTTGGCGATCAGGCGACGGACGTCCTTGCGATCCGCGTCATAGGCGGACCACGCCACGCTGCTGAAGACGTCCGTGGCTCGGGCGATCTCCTCCTGCCGTGGCCGGAAAGGGCGTTCGGGAGCGAGCCGGATGAGCAGTGGGCCGAGGCCGAGCTGCTGATATGCGGCCAGCTTGTGATGCCCATCGAGCACGTACCCGATCCCGCTGCTCGGTGACGGCGAGAGTTCGATTATCGCGGGCCGGGACCGCTTGTTCTCGATCCGGGTTCGATGGTGGCGGATGGTGACGTGATCGCGTGGTGGCCAGTGGTCCGTCGGAATGAGCGCCGACTCGTGGTCCTCGTACCAGTGCGCCGTATGCCGGTCCACCACGTGAGGGCGTAGATTCGGGACATAGGCCGTCATCACATAACGCCCGGGCCGCAACAGCCGAAGAAGCGGTCGAAGCCGTTCCAGGGGCGGTGGGACCGCTCGGCCCCTTACGAGGTCGAGGTCCAAGTGTGGCTCAGCCAGCCACTCCACCAGTGCCTTCACCTCACCCGAACGGACAGCGTTCGGGCCGGCTCGGGCAGCGAGCATGCGCAGGCTGCCATAACTGATGTCCCCGCCGACCGCTGCGACATCGCCGATCAACAGCAACATGCTGGCGTCGCAGTCGCCGACCACCTCGATGACGCTCTCCCCGTCCACCACATCGATCGCGACGGCCGGAAATGGTGTCCTCATGCCGGGATTCTCCCAGCGGGGATCACGGTCTCATGCGGACCGAAGAATCGCATCCATGGCTCCCAGTCCGCCGCAGTGACGTCGGGCCGTGCTCGGGCGTCCCGTCTGTCACCGCAGGGGTACCGGTAAGGTCGCTCTTCACCAGAAGTGAACCGAAGAGTCATGGCTACCGCGAGTTCCGCTGTGTCACACTCCGCCCACGGAAAACGCGCAGCGCCATCGCGGCGCGACTCCGCGTGCCCGGATCCGCCTCGGTTCGACCCCGTCGAGAGGAACCGTGATGGCCGACGACCCATCGCCCGTACGAGGAGACGAGGGCACCGGCCGCCGCCGGTTCCTCGGCTACGTCCTCGCGGCGCCCACCCTCGTCGTGGCGGCCCGGCTCGGCGTGGAGGCGGCCGGCCCGGACGTGGCGGAGGCCGCGATCCCCTCGCCCCCCGCGCCGGCCGAGCTGATGGACCTGGGCGACGCCCTCACCCTCGCGGCGCTGCCGACGGCGAACCTCATCTCGATCCGGCTGAACACCGACGGCACGGCGTCGTTCGCCCTGCCGCGCGCCGAGGTCGGCCAGGGCATCACGACCGCGGTCGCGATGCTGATCGCCGAGGAGCTGGACCTGCCGCTGGACCGGGTCGAGGTCACCCTCGCCGACGCGCGCCCGGAGCTGCTGTTCAACCAGTTGACCGGGGGTTCCAACACGATCCGCTCGCTGTACCACCCGGTCCGTACGGCGGCCGCGATCGCCCGGGCCCGGCTCCTCACGGCCGCGGCCGAACGCTGGGAGGTGCCGGTCTCCGCACTGACCGTACGCGCGGGCGTGATCAGCGCGCCGGGTCGGAGCGCGACGTACGGCTCGCTGGCCGAGGCCGCCGCGAGCACCCGGACGACCACGGCGTCCGCCCGGCCGAAGGCACGGTCGGAGTTCTCGGTCGTCGGCACACCGCGCAACCGCGTCGACGCGTATGACGCCGTCACCGGCCGCAAGAAGTTCGCCATGGATCTCGACGTGTGCCCGGACGCCAGGCCCGCGATGGTGCGCCGGCCGCCGACGATCAACGGCACGGTGAAGGCGGTGGCGAACCTCGCCGCGGTCCGGGCGATGCCCGGCATCACCGACGTCGTGGTCGTCTCGACCGGGGTCGCCGTACGCGGTGAGACGTTCGGCCAGTGCGTCGACGCGGTCCGCGCCCTGGAGGTCACCTGGAAGGCGGGCACCGTCGACGGCGAGTCCGACGCCACCGTGCTGGCCAAGCTCAAGGCGGCCACGCCGCCGCTCGCCGTGCCCAAGCTGCTCACCAAGTCCGTCGAGGCCGAGTTCAGCTTCGCCTTCGCCAGCAACAGCGCCCTGGAGACCAACAACGCGATCGCCGACGTACGTTCCGGCAGCGCCGAGATCTGGTCGGGGCTGAAGTCACCGATCGACGCCCAGCAGATGATCGCCAAGAGGCTCGGACTGCCGCAGAGCGCGGTCACGGTGCACGTCACCCAGGGCGGCGGGTCCTTCGGCCGCAAGCTGTTCTTCGACGCCGCCCTCGAGGCCGCCGAGATCTCCCAGAAGATGGGCAAGCCGGTGAAGCTGATGTGGCACCGGACCGACGACTTCCGGCACGGCCGCGCGCACCCGATGTCCTTCTCCCGGATCCGCGCCACCTACGCGCTGGGCGACGTCGTCAGCTTCGAGCAGCGGCACGCGAGCGTCGCGACCGACTTCACCCACGGCCTCGGGGAGGCGCTGACCGCCACGGCGGCCAAGCTGCCGGTCGGCGGGCTGGGCTTCGCCGAGACGGTCTTCGAGCTCACGCAGGAGGTGCCGTACCACTTCGGTGTCACGACGCAGCTGCTGAGCGAGGTGCCGCTGAGGTTCCACACCGGCTCGATGCGCGACGTGTACTCGCCCAACGTCGTCTGCGCGCGCGAGCTGGTCGTGGACCGGCTCGCGGACAAGATGGGCAAGGACCCGGTGGCCTTCCGCCGGTCGTTCCTCAAGAAGGACCGCTACCGTACGGTGCTCGACAAGGTCGCCGAGCTCGGCGGCTGGGGCCGGTCGATGCCCAAGGGCACCGCCCAGGGGCTGGCCGTGCACGTGGAGTTCAAGGGCTGCACGGCCGTGCTCGCCGAGATCGACTGCCGGCCCGAGACGACCGGCCGCACGATCCCCGACGCGGTCACCGGCCCCCGGGTCACCCGCGTCGTGATGGTGGTCGACGTGGGGTTGCCGATCAACCCGCGCGGCCTGGAGGCGCAGATGATCGGCTGCGTCAGCGACGGAATCGGCCTCGCGCTGACCGAGAGCCTGCACATCGCCGACGGCCTGCCGCTCGAGGGCAGCTGGGACAACTTCTTCTACACCCGCCAGTGGAACACCCCGCCCGAGGTCACGATCGTCGTGCTGCCCCCGACGACCGGCGAGCCGGGCGGCGCCGGCGAACTCGGCGTCGCGGGCTCGTTCGCCGCCGTCGCCTGCGCGTACGCCCGCGCCACCGGGACGATGCCGTCGAGGTTCCCGATCAACCACGGCACCCTCTCCTTCGATCCCCTCCCACGCGAGCCGTCGATCCCGCAGTCGCCCACCGACGGTCTCGACCACGCCTTCTGAGGAGCCGTACATGCCCCAGCACACCTTCAAGCTCAACGGCGAGCAGGTCACGGTGGAGGCCCCGGACGACCTGCGGCTCCTCTGGGTGATCCGCGACCTCATCGGTCTCACCGGCCCCAAGTACGGGTGCGGGCTGGACGTCTGCAAGGCCTGTACGTGCCATATCAACGGCAAGGCGTTCAACCCCTGCTCGGTACGCGTCGCCGACATCGAGGCGACCGACGAGATCACGACGATCGAGGGCCTCGCGGACCGGCGCACCGGGGCGCTGCACCCGATGCAGCAGGCCTGGCTCGACCACGACGTCGCCCAGTGCGGCTACTGCCAGCCGGGCCAGATCATGGCGGCCATCGCGAAGGTGCGCCAGGCCAAGGCGGCCGGACGCGAGATCGGCGACGCCGACCTCGACGAGATCCGCAACATCTGCCGCTGTGGCACCTACGTGCGCATCCGTGCGGCCGTCAAGGCCGCCGCGGCGGCGATGTAGGCGCGGTTCAGAGGGACGCGTGCTCGGCGAGGGTCTCGATGAAGGCCCGCGCGGGCGGTGAGACGTACGGCCGGGTGAAGGCCACCAGATCCCGCCAGATCGGCGGGTCCGGCCGTACGGTGCAGGATTCGAAATCGGGGCCGATGACGTTGCTCGGTACGAGCGCCGGGCCGAGCCCGGCCGCCGCGAGCTCGACCGCCGTGGCGGTGTGGTGCGTACGGACGGCGGCGCGCGGCGTGAACCCCGCCTGGGAGCAGGCGGCACTGACGATCGGGGCCAGCCCGAAATCGGGGGCGTAGAGCACCCATGGGCGGTCGGCGAGACGCTTGAGGTTGATCGACCGGCCGTCGGAGGACAGTTCGGGATCCTCGTAGGGGAGTATGACCATGAACTCCTCGCGCCCGAGCTTGCGGCTCGGCCCGGTCCAGCCCGCGGGCTTGGGGCCGATCGCGACGTCGGCCGCGCCGTGCAGCATCTCCGCCGCGAGAACGTCGATGTGGACGAACTCCCGGATCTGCACGCGAACCTGCGGATGCTCGTGCCGCCAGGCCCGGATGGCGGGCGGGATGATGCCGAGCGCGATCGACTGCAGGGTCGAGACGCGCAGCTCACCACCGGAGAGCCGCCCGACCGCACGTGCGGCGCGTGCCGCCTCGTCGGCGCTGCGCACGGCGGCGATCGCGTGCGGCAGGAAGGCGTTGCCCAGCTTGGTGACCTCGACCGAACGGACGAGCCGGTCCAGCAAGGGCCCGCCGATGCTGGACTCGAGGACCTTGATCTGGTGGGACAGTGCCGGCTGCGACACGAGGAGCCGCTCCGCCGCCCGGGTGAAGGAGTGTTCTTCGGCCACCGCGATCAGGTATTCGAACTGACGCAGCGTCATGAGGAGATTATATGGCCACCAGAAGAAGCCGGTCTTTGCGTGATACGTCAGGTCAAGGCCACTATAGAGCCAAGATGAGCGTAGATGCCCGAGGTCAGGGCACCGCGAATCGCCAGACCATCAAGGGTGGCCCAGGCGTCCCGATGAAAACAGGGGAATTCATCCGGACGCGATGCATGGGCCGGATCCCGCGAGCCGGACTCCATCGGCCGGGGCACGCGGGAAGGCGGGCGCTCGCGGGCGCGGCTTCCAAGGGGAGGGAGCCGGCGCCCGCGAGCACCGCCCTGTTCTATGAGGCGTTCCATGAGGCGCGGATGCGGACGGCGCGGCTCAGATCGTCGAGCTGATCGGTGAGGGCCCGGTGCAAGGCCGGCGTGAGGTCACCGTCGCCCAGACTGCGCTCCGCGGCGCCTACGGTCTCCGGGGTCGCGGCATGGGACGGGAAGAGCACCCGGCCGAGGACCGTCGCCACCGTCGGACCGCGCTCCCCGGCCGCCGGGATCTCCGTGAAGTAACGCCGGACATAACCGGCCGTCGACTCCGGGTCCGCCGGCTGCCAGAAACCCTCCGCCGTCGCGGTGAGCAGATGGTTCGACAGCGCGCCGTCGGTGAACAGCTGCCGCCAGGCGCGCTCCTTCGCGGCCGGGTCCGGCAGCGCGGCACCGCACCGGGCGGCCGCCTGGCAGCCGGTCGCGCTCGGATCGCGGGCCAGTTCCGCGGCGATCTCCGCCTCGTCCGCCGCGCCCAGCGCGGACAGCCGCAGCAGGGCCTTCCAGCGCAGCTCCTGGTCGAAGTCCGGCCCGTCGGGCAGCGCACGCTCCGCCTCCAGCCACGCGCGCAGGTCGGCGAGCTCCTCCGGGGTCCCCGAGCACTCGATCAGTCCGCGCAACGCGGCCAGCCGTACTCCCGCGGACTCCGCGCGGCGCAGGATCCGGCGGCAGACCTCGCCGAGCGCCGCCACGGTCGCGGGGCGCCGGGCCGGCGGCAGATAGCGGTCGGCGATCTCCAGCCGGCCGAACGCCAGCACCGCCTCCACCACGGACACCACGGGTTCCGCCGGCAGATGGGTCTCCACGAGGGCGACGAAGTCCGCGGGCCGCAGGTCGCCGTCGCGGACCATGTCGCGGGCGGTGTTCCACAGCAGGGCACGCGTCAGCTGGTCCTCGACCGTGGACAGTCCGGTGGTCACCACGTCCCACGACCGCTCATCCAGCCGGACCTTGGCGTAGCTCAGGTCGCCGTCGTTGATCACCAGCAGGTCGGGGCGGGGGACGTCCGCGAGGCCGGGCAGCACCGTACGGGCCGCGCCGTTCCCGTCGGCGTCGTGGCCGGCCTCGTGGTCGGCCACGTGGTCGACGTCGAGGTCGACGTCCAGCCGCGTACGCCGTGCCAGCCGGTGCACGCCGTCGGCCGACTCCGCCAGGTCATAGAGCCCGACGAAGATCCGGTGGGGCCGGCGGGACGCGGGATGTCCCGGGGTGCCGCTGTGCACGACCGAGGCCGAGACGAGCGACCCGTTGCCCCCGGCGACCTCGTCGACCTCGGCGCGGAGGGTGTCCACGCCGCTGGTCCGCAGCCAGCGCTCGGCCCAGCCGTGCACGTCACGGCCGTCCGCGGCGCCGCTGAGGGCGTCCAGCAGGTCGGCCAGGTCGGCGTTGCCGAACCGGTGGCGGGCGAAGTGGGCGTTGACTCCGGCGAGGAAGGCCTCCTCGCCGACCCAGGCCACGAGCTGGCGGAGCACGGAGGCGCCCTTGGCGTAGGAGATCCCGTCGAAACTCACCCGGGCCGTGGCGGTGTCGTCGATGCCCTGCGCGGCGACCGGATGGGTGGAGGGCCGCTGGTCGGCGTCGTACCCCCAGGCCTTGCGCTTGACCGCGAAACCGGTCCAGGTGGTGGTGAACCGGCTGACCTCGGAGATCACCTGCTGGCCCATGTACTCGGCGAAGGACTCGTTCAGCCACAGGTCGTCCCACCACCGCATGGTGACCAGGTCGCCGAACCACATGTGCGCCATCTCGTGCGCGATGACGATCGCCCGGGTCTCCCGCTCGGTCTCGGTGACGGCCGAACGGAAGAGGAACTCGTCCCGGAACGTCACACAGCCCGGGTTCTCCATCGCACCGAAGTTCAGCTCGGGCACGAAGGCCTGGTCGTACTTGCCGAACGGGTACCGCTCGGCGAACAGCTCGTGGTACCGGTCGAAGCTGCGGCGGGTGATGTCGAAGATCTCCTCCGCGTCGAGATGCCCGGCGAGAGAGCGCCGGCAGTGCACACCGAGCGGGATGCCGTCGTGTTCGGTCCGTACGGAGTGCAGCGGGCCGCCGACGACCACGGCGAGGTAGCTGCTGATCGGTGGCGTCGGGGCGAACTCCCAGTGCCCGTCCTCGCCCCGCGAGCCGGCGCCGTTGCTCAGCACGGTCCAGTCCGGGGGAGCGGTCGCCGAGATTTTCAGCACCGCCTTGAGGTCCGGCTGGTCGAAGCACGCGAAGACCCGGCTCGCCTCGTCCGGCGCGCACTGGGTGTAGACGTAGACCTCGCCGTCGGCCGGGTCGGTGAACCGGTGCATGCCCTCG
>Ga0247774_1000192_pt1 | contig 29258 bp, 28 predicted proteins | sample UWRJL001104B6_FD_179933 | JGI IMG/M metagenome (GOLD analysis project Ga0247774, IMG submission 179933) | Plant litter microbial communities from Arlington Agricultural Research Station in Wisconsin, United States - UWRJ-L001-104B-6 | ecosystem: Environmental > Terrestrial > Plant litter >...
GGCATCCCGCTCACGACCGTCGCATCATGTGTCGACCCGTGAAAACATAGCAAATACGCCACAAGACGCACTAACTTACTAGTTTCCGCTACCAAGATCGGTCGAGACAAAGGCTCGGCACCACGAACCGCGTATGATACATATCGGGATGCCAATTTCTGTCAATCCCTCACACCTTGCTATCACCTCTCCATAGTTCCCTGCCTGAGGTTCAACGCCCTTTTCGTGGGAAGAACCAGCCAAATTCGAAATGGGGGTGTTATTGTAGATCTCGAGAGACGCATATCGACGAATGATGTCTAGTTGATTCCCCAATGTCGGCTCGCTGGGCTGACTTACTGCCGGCAGCGGAGAGCTGAGGGCATCGCATTCTGAGGACAAGGCCTGGCCAAGGCTATTTAGAACTTGGCTGGCGCTCTCAAGCTTTGCCGAGAGAGTAACGGCAAGTGAAACGGTCAGAAAAAGTAGCAGGGACGAGGTAAGACTTCTGCGACAGCAATGCAGTAATAAAAGTCACGCGGCGGCAGTGTTGGCCTGCGGCACAGCCTCAAAGCACCGCATAAAACAGTTGCCAGCATCCGACTCCGTGTTGGTTCTATTTTCCCACCGTGAAATGCATTAGTGGGACGCTCTCTGCAACAGTAATGCGCTAAAACGGTTCCCATATCTGGTCGGATTTCTCGACCAGTCAGTGGCGGGGGCGGGGAGGAGGTTTCCAATCTCCTACATAAGCCTCCCCTCTCCCCTCGTTCCGACCCCGCCATTGTCCGTTATCTGTTTCGGGTGAATTTGTTTAAAAATACCCCTCCCAGTCGTGGTTTCCTGCAAGGCGCGAGGCCAGGTGACGATTATAGACAAAGCACATCCAACGCAGACGAGATACAATTCGACTCAAGTTTGATCCGTCTCAAACTTCAGCTTGACAAGCTACAGGCCCAATCCAGACGGCGTCGCACGAACAACAGCCATGAGTAGCTACTACTCGGACGACGAGGACATCGACGTCCATGTGCGTGCGGGAGGTCGGCCGGTGTACGTTGAACCCCGTCAGCGCCCTCGGAGCTACTACGCCCACGGTGGTGGCGGCCCCTCCTACCTTGTTCCCGAACAGCACACCGTCATAACCACGCGCGAGCGATCCCGATCTCGAGACCGAAGGACAAGTCCCCCGTCGGCCCCACCTCCTGCCCCCGTCATCATCAACAACCGAATCTACAATGACCTCTCCGACGACGATGAGGACCATGGCCGTCTCCAACTCACCCGTCCCCATCGACATGCGCACTCCCGCTCCCGCTCCTCCTCTCAGCTCATGACCAAAGAGGAGTACGAAATGGCGCATGCACAGCGCGAGCTCGAATCCTTGAGGCTCGAACAGGCCACACGTGAGAAGCAAACCCGCACCGAGAAGGAACTCCGCGAGGAGGCCGAGCTTCGGCGGGCCAAGCGCGAGCTCGAGGAGATCCGTGCCCGCGAGGCGCGCCAGAAGGAGGAAGAGCGCATTAAGCGGGAGCTCGAGCTCCAGCGGCTCAGGGAGCAAGAGAGGGAAGAGGCCGAGAAGAAGCGCCGCGAGAAGGAAGCCCAGGAGGCGGTGGAGCGGTACAGGAAGAAGGAGATGGACCGGCAGATCAAAGAGGAGGAGGAGAGGAAGCAGCAGGAGAAGGAGTACCAGCGGCGCATGCAGGAGGACTTGATCAAGTCGGGTCTGGACGAGAAGCAGATTGCGGCGATTATGAAGAAGGAGAGGGTTCCTGAAGCGCATGACGATAAGCCTGATGGGCCGCGACCGACCTATACGCGTATGGCGCGAAGGCATCTGTCCATCGAGACACTCAGGACATTCCATATCCAGTACGAACTTGACAATGTAGGTTTAGACTCTGTTCTCCATCCCTTGCCTGAAGCAGCAAGGCTAACTTTTGCAACCGACAGGACCCTGAATTCATCCTCATCAAGCGCTGGGTTCCCGAATGGGAGCAGGATACGCTTTGGAAGCACACCAAGCACATTCGAGATAAGCGTACCAAGCTTCTCGTGACGGTCGACGAGAGGAAGAGCCGCCATCACCACCACCACAGGGAGCCCGAGTTTGAATGGGTGCGGAAGAAGAGTGACCGGAGAAGGAGCAAGTCCCCTTCACTCTTGATGTACCTTGCTGGCGCGAAGCCCGCCTAAGCTCAGGGAACGACCTAGTCTTCTAGATGTTGAGGAGGTGGTGCATAACAATACCATCAACTGCAGGGACCGCGAGAGATCAATATGACTAGGATTATTTGGAGCAGTGAGCTTTGGGTATGTTTTCTCTTTTTAGTTACATGCTGAATGAGTTGGGGTTTTTTTTCTTTTTTAGTCATAACCAGATTTGGTGGCCCTACCAGGCATCTTCTGGCAAACAAGCAACCCCTTTTAACCACTTGCCTGTGAATGACGTGTACGGACCAGTTCCTCGTAAACGGTCCAAGCGATGGCGGAGCTGAGGGCCTTTCTGGTCATCCTAAGAAGGAGCCCATCGAAAAGCGGACGAATTCCTTCCGACGCCAACATGTTTCTAGCCGCCTGCGCCATGTTCTTGTATGCCTGCGGTTCCAGCTGGATTCTTGTCTTGACGACATCGAATGGGTTTGATACGAGGGAGCAAGCCCCTCCCGCGAAAATGGCCGATGTGAAATTGATAGCAGTCGCGCCTGGAACGGCCATTTTGCCGTCCGCGCTCTTGTCGCCGCGGCCAATTCCAGGTTGGCCGCTTGTCCAGTGCGTCGCCGATATGTTGCTAAGGTGCTTCTTGAGGCCTTCGTAAAAGACAACATACAGCCCGGCATACGGTCCATCCCGAATTGCCGTGACGCCAAACCCCGAGAAGAATCCACGTAAGCCGTTGCCTGCGTAGATGTCCCTCGTAGCCTCCCAAAGCGACCGGTAAGAGTACAGGTTCGACTCAAACCGAACCTTGATGATAGTCAGGGGCATAAGAACAAGCCCAGCTAATGTCCTGGCACTGGCCCCGGTGACGAGATTGGCGGTCGGTGACAAAACCGGGAGCTGGGAAGAGTGTCCTCTCCGACGGTCATGGTCCCGGAGCCCAGGGATGCGCAGAGACTGGTGACGTAGCGTGTTCAGGAGGGAGAAGTAAAGGGCCGAACCAAATCCCGTGCGGAGGGTTGACGGGATGGTGCCTTTCCACAGGGCGAGAGGCGCGAGCTTGCCATCCGCGGCGTACAGTACGCTTCGGAGGCTGGCCCGAAAGGAGTGGCCGCTTCCTGCCTGCTGGGCTCGCGTCTTGAGAAGATCGAGCGGTTGCAAGGCAACGGCGGATCCGATGCCCGAGACGAAGCCTGCCGAGAAATGGCGGCCCTTGTCTTGCTTTTTGCATGTCAACCATCTGCGCAGGTCAATTGACTCTCACATTACATACCTGGGCCGGTAAATTCCCTGCCGCCATGACCACCGCAACCATGGCTTTTTTTTTATGCCAGACTCCGATATAACGTCATGGGTTGACTTGCGCGAAATTGCCTTTGGGTGACGCAATTTTGGTGTATCATATTTGAGGAATTGTGCTCCAACAAGTCGCTGGAGATCTAACACGTCTAATGGATTTCAAGACAGCGGTTTTAAGTGTGAAATCGTCCCATAAAAACATAACTAGGACAAAGGAGCAGTAGTGGAGGTAGATTTATATCGCTAAGGTTGAAAAGGGCGAGGACTACGGATATTTCCGGACCAAGATTTCGGAACCAAGGGAGGCTGCGATTCATTTGGTGCATACCCTACATGCCAACCCCACTTACCACCTACGGAGTACCATCGTACGGCTACAAGAATACTTTGCGTCAATGTACGTAGCCCATCATCTCTTGAATTCGCCCAGCGCCGTCTCTAATCGACCTGTTAAAAGTCGGTGTCGCCTCACAATATCTACCCATTCCTTCTCCTCCAATGTGACATCAGTTTGCAGGCCAACTCCCGCCAGGAGGATGCTAAAATCCCCAGATAACCGCGCGAGACTGCCGGCACAGTAGAGCACCTGTGTGAGGATGCTGTCTCTCGAACTTTGATCCTTGACAACAGGGAGAAACTCGCGCAGGGTGCCGAGAAGCAGTTCTGTGAGATAAAGTACAAATGTAGACAGTCCCGTAGGCAGCGGTTGTAACGGGTCCGTTTCCTCACCATCTGCACCGGCACCGGGGCCGGGGAGTGCAAAGATGCTTTTAAACATGGACACTATTCCGAAGCTGTGCTCTCGAAATATCTCAACGTAGCGCCTCAGATAGCGCTCTGTGTGTTGCCCCCCGGACCATAGACTTGCCCCCTGCGTGCTGGCTTGCTGCGTTCTCTCGCTCTCGGCCAGGCGTCGGAGCGGGTCGAGAGCGTCCAGCGTCGTGGCCAGCGTTGCTAGACGCCGCAGCAAAAAGACGACTCCAAGGGTGCTCTCCTGTGACTCGCGTGCGTCCGGTGAGGAGTTTAAAATCTCAGGCAACACACGTCGAAGTAAGCCCATCGACCGCATAGCAGCTGCCAACTTCAAACCGGATGCGTCGAGAGTTTGGACGAGATCTGTAGCGAGTTGCTGAATGGCCGAATCCGCCTGGGTTGCGACGGCGGCCACGAGCGATGAATCCTCATAAGCGGTGACAAGGCGGCGGATATGGCTGTTGAGATCAAGCGCAAGCGAGTGGTTCATCGGCCCGCTCGATATCGTCGTCGCCATGAGCGTAGGAAGTTCCATGACGTCCACCAGCCTCTCGACATTCCGCAACAGTACTAGGTTCTTTCTTCGTTTTGCGAGGAGCTCATGACTGCTGGTCTTGTTGTACGTGGTTGAGAATTTGAGGGCTTCACTATCGAGCCTGGGAATGGCAGCCTTTAGCCTGGTGGACGCCGAATGCAAGGCCGGGAGTGAGTGGCTGAGCGAATCATGACTTGATATGGAGCTGATGATTGGCTTATGCGACCTCTTGGATAGGGATTGAATCGCTACCAAGAGCGAGTGTGACGATTGTGCCAGTTGTTCAGGTTCAGAGCTTTCGAGGCAAGAGACAGTCAGACCGGCCAGGTGGGCGAAGTAGGCGTGGCGATGCTTGCCATGACTGTCCGAAGGTGTTGCGAGCACATCCTGGAGCAGATCGTCCGCCATGTGAGATTCGGTCGGACTGAATGTCGTCTACGATATTAGTGTGTGATGCATCGAGATATGAAATATGGCAGGTTCGGCAGCGCAATGGGCCAAGCGTCGAGTTGGGGCATCTGGTCTCGTGGGAGCCCTGGGTTGACGTGATCTGGGCACTTGAGCCGTGTGCCGCTGTGAGCTGCAGCCTGAGCCTGCACGAACAGGGTCCAGGCTACAGAGGTACCCGACCCGACAAATAGCAAATGGCAGCGGCGGATACGCCCCGCCCTGGCCCTTTCCGTTTGGACCCCTGAAACTGCAGCCGGTGGTGTGTGGCTCGTGGGTACGCGGGTGACAGTTCCCAATCCCAACAATTGAGACCCGAGCCACCTGGCAGCCTCTAAATTTGGTCCCATGGGCGGTCACTGCCGGCGCTGCAGCTCTTTAAATACAGTGCACGTCCCAGCCGCACATCTGCCAGCCTCTCTTCCAGGTTGTCTGCCTGCTCGCCTGCCTGCTGGTCTGCCTGGCAAAATTGTGAAGGCTGCAACAGGCAAGGATAAAAAGGCAGAGAACAAGAACATACATATTAGTCGGAGTCCGTCCAAATGCAACTTCGACTGCCAGGGACAAACAATCTCACTGCCGACACCTCGGGCACCGCGCGCGGCCTCGGCTTACTTACACTCTCTCCCAGGCCATCGACGTCAACATGAAGGACCCATTCATATTCCCACCGATCCCCTGGCTGCAGCGGGCCGCGCAGCCCGTTGCCGACTATCTCTTCTTCCCGACCCTCCCTCTCCACGTCCACGAAATCGTCGCCGGCGCCCTTCTGTACTCGGTCATATACTACCCCGTGTCTCCCATCCTCTCTACTCTTCTTTTCCCGCGCCACTACCCGCAGCTCTCTCGGAAGCGGAGGCTAAACTGGGATGCGCACGTCGTGTCGCTCGTGCAGAGCTGCCTGATCAATGGCCTCGCACTCTGGGTCATGGTGGTGGACGAGGAGCGCAAGGCTATGACCTGGGAGGAGCGGATATGGGGATACACGGGAGCCAGCGGCATGATCCAGGGCCTGGCTGCGGGTTATTTTGTGTGGGATCTTATCGTCACGAGCCGGAACCTGGACGTTTTCGGACTGGGAACGTTGGCGCATGCCATTAGCGCTCTCCTGGTCTTCTCTCTAGGTTTTGTATGCTGTTCCCCCCTCCTCTTCCATGCCTTGCCACGACTAACCAGCTCTTACGCAGCGACCGTTCCTAAACTACTACGGTTGCATCTTTATCCTCTGGGAGCTCTCGACGCCGTTCCTCAATATCCACTGGTTCCTCGACAAACTCGGCATGACGGGCACTTCGGTCCAGCTGTATAACGGCATCCTCCTCATCTTCACCTTCTTCTCGTGCCGCCTCGTGTACGGAACCTACCAGTCGTATAAGGTCTTTCACGATGTCTACGGTGCCATCGGCTTTGACACGGCATCGCTCAATGAGAAAGGCGGCCTGCTCTTGTTCGCTAACGAGAAGACCGTTGTGCCCACGTGGCTGGCGGGTTCGTACCTCTTCAGCAACATGGTGCTCAACAGCCTCAACTTCTATTGGTTTGTCAAGATGATTCAGGCTGTGACGAAGCGCTTCACCCCGGCCGTCAAGGAAGAGGGCGAGAGTAAAGGGGCCGAGGAGACGTCATCGACAAGCACTGGCCTCAAGACTTCCTCGGCCGGTTTGCGCAAGCGTCAAGACGCCCCGGATGGTGCGCAGCCAGAGCTCGAATTCGAGTGAGCGTAGACCTTTTGAGTTGGCTTTAGGCTTGTCGTTGCGGAGAGTAGGCTTCGGGCGGTGTCGCAGTTTGGACGCTCCTTCGCTTTTTTTGTCGGTCCGTCAACCTTGTGCTACTTCATTCCCGCTACGAGAGAAGGGCAACGTTGGGGCGTCACATGGGACCAGAGCAGGTGATACGGCGGGACGGAAGGAACTGGGAATTTTTCTGTACAATGCCTTTACGATAGAGCACTACTACTATTATTCTTCTACTTTTATAATAAAGTGAAGCGCCATGATATACATGCTGGCTCAGAGAAGCCGACTGGGTCGTGAGCAGTGGCTGTTTCAACAGTGAAGCGAACAGCAACCAGGAGGAAGCGACTTTTGATTTGGGAAACTAAAAGCCAAAAGGATTTTGTGGAGCTGGAGGAATTTCGGGGTTAGCTTGGTGACGTATTTACTGTGATGGCTGGGTTCGCGCTCATTACTTACTAGCCTGAGAAAGGTTGGCTCTTCGGCCGGTTGCTTGTGGCATGAGTTTTGGGGCCTCTGGCAGGACGCCGAAGCGCACTGGAGGGGGTGGGCCGGTTTGCTGTGGCACCAGAGGGGCTAACGGTGCCGGCCCCGACGCTGCAGCCAGCGTCGGCTGGGGGCCGGGGAAAGGAGCGGGTACGCCGGTTCGGAGGGGCTCCAAAGGAGGTGGCAGGTACGAGTTGACGCCGCCTCCCATGTTTTGCTGCGGGTACCCCGTGGCTTGCGGTTGGAGGGCGGTGGGAAAGCCAGTAGCCTGAGCCTGAAGGAGTCCCATGCCTGGTCCCATTCCGGTGGGCATAGGCTGCATGAATCCCACGGAAGGTTGCATGCCGTAAGCTCCGGTGGGTTGAGGCTGCATGTGCTGCATGTGTTGAAGCTGCTGCTGCATTTGCTGCATTTGCTGTTGTTGCTGGTGCAGTTGGCGCGTGTAATGCTCTGTTACTCTGATCTCACCCAGACTCTGACCGGGAGGAGCAACCTGGCCTTGAAGGGATGCATGCACCGACCCTGTCATCTGGGGGCCAAGCGGCGGAGGCGTGAATGCGCTCGGCTGGGCGGACTGTGGCGCCGATAACGGTCGAGAAGGAGGCGGCGGCTGAAGAGCACCATGCCCCGAGGCAGCCTGCGGGGCCTGTGGCCGTTGTCGGATCTGCTGTGCTACGCCGGCGAAGAATGACGGACTGGCCCCTTGAGTAGCTGAAGGCTGGCTTGCTACCCCTGAAGATTGCGTTCCGATGGCAAGGTCATCCGCAGCCCTAACCGGGGTGGACTTGGATGGCTGCAAGGGAGCCGAGAGGAGAGACAACTCTTGCATGGAGCCTGTGAGATTTTGCGTCGGGGGAGCCTGGGGGGCAGGTGCCGAGGCTTCTGGAGGCGTGGGCGTGGGCGACTTGGACGATTGGCCGTGACCGGTGCTCTGCTTCACAGGCTTGACATCCCAGGCATCGTCATCGAAGCCTGATTTCTGCGTCGTTGCGGAAGATGCGCCGCCGCCCGCAGTAGACGGTGACTGCACGGCCGAGCCGCCATCCGACTTTGAGAAGGCCTTCGGGTCGACGACGTCGCCAGCAGGAACCGCGGGAGCAGGGCGGCCTTTCCGGGTATTGTTGCGCAGAGCACCTCCTGGCCCGGAGAATAGGCCGCCTTGGCCGTCGCCGGTGTCCTTGTCTTTATTTTTGGCCCCTGTTCTCCCAAATTTGCTGTCCAAAACCCTCATGACCTTGATGATGTCACCCTCGCGGAGGCCCAAGGTGCGAAGAACGGCCGTGTCCACGTCGGATAGGATACTCTCGTCCATAGACTCCTTGAGGAAAGCCTGAGAGTATCGTTCGCAGAGTTGGGGGTTCACTTCACAGTCCAGGAAGAACTGGAACCAGTCGTGTTCCTTGCGGGACGGGTCGACTGATGCGCCAGCCTTCGGTGCGGCCGCAGTGGAGCGACCGCTTTCGCCGCCTAATCCGCGCTTCTGTCCGCTTGACTTGTCGCCGTTTAGGGGAGTGCCTGTCAACCGTTCCACGTAGTCCAAATCCTCGCGCGACATCTTGGCCACGGGGACGGCAATCTTCACTCCGTTTACCTTGTGGAGGTTGATTTTGCCATCCTTGATGCCTAAGAACTGCGCCTCGACACTAAATGATTTAGACCGGTCCGTCCACGTTCTGACCTTTGAAGACTCCGGTTCTGCTCATGGTGGTCAGTCGTGTTCGCAGTTCGGCCGTGCACGCGAGGGGGGGGGAGAGGGAATCAAGGAGTTGGGAGACGTGACTGACTTGACTTGGAAGATTTGCCATGTCCTGAGCCGGAGCCCTCGGCCCTTCCATTCTCGCGCCGACTCCGCTGCTGAGACGAATTACTACCATCCTTCCGTACCTGAAGGCTGCTGCCTCGTTTGGGTAGAGGCATTCCCGGTCCTACCTGCTGTGACGGATCTTGAGCAGCCGCCCTCACCGCCTCCTTTGTTAACCTGATTTCCTCCAGTCTGTTCTGCTCTACCGTTGATTTCGTCGATGTTGGGAGAGGAGAGACGAAGCCGGTTACTTCGACGTAGCTGCTGGGCACTACGCCTTCCCTTCCGTTCTTCACTCGTCGCACTTGCCACCACTCTTCGCTCTTGTTGTCGTCCAAGATGATAACTTCGTCTCCGGCAGCGACCGTAACTTCATCGTCCCCTTGTGCCATGAAATCGTACAGCATTTGGCCCTTCTGCTGGCTATGACCAGAGCCCGCTCCCGTTGGAGACATGATGGCGGGTAAGTCGTCGGCTCGGACCGCTGCCGCGAGCTCGCCTAGAGCACTCACGATCTCCTCTGCCGTATCCTTGGCGCCTGCATGAAAGTCGACACTCTTGCTAGGTCGTACTAGCTCGAGGAAAACGTGCTTTCCCTCGCGCGAGTAGTGCGTCATCTTGCTTCCCGACCATTCCTGCGACGGCCCGTCTTGTGCGCGTTCTGGTGCAATGAGAATCATCTTTGTTCCCACGTTGATGCCCAACGTAGTGGGCATTTTCTTCCTCTTCCCCATTACCGACACCATTTCGTTGATATTGTACATGTGAAAGCCGCCCGGTGTTCTGTATGAGGATGGTGCAGCCTCGTCCGAGTCACGGCGTGGGTCGGGTGATCGGGGAGAAGGTTGGACATGGTCTCGCGGGGACGCCGGAGAACGTAACGGGCGCGCTGGAAGCGCAGGGCTGCTATTACCATCTTCGTCTAGGGGCTCTGATGGGACGCGCCTCGGCAGCTGCGGTGCATCTACCGGCACTGGAGGCGCGGGATCCGGAATTTCCGGGACACTCCTTCCCGCCATGACGCTTGCAATTGCTGCAGCCGGGCCGTCAGGGCGCCTTGGTCGCTGGGGCTGCGGTTGGGGCTCTGGCTCTGGCTCTGGCTCTGGCTCTGCGGCCTCGGGCTGACGAGGTGAAGGCATCGGGGGCCGTGCCGGGAGGGACGGTGGAGGAGCCTCGTCTTGATCGTCATCGTCCTGGCCTGCGTCCATTTCAATGTAATTAGCCGGCACAAATCCAAAGTCATTGTCAAGGCCAACTAAGATCCAGTCGGGATCGGTGGTATCGAAAACCTGCAGCGTCGCATCTTCGGGAAAAGAGAGCTCCTCATCGGTTTGTCTCGTGTACTCGTATACGGCACGGGCGCGGCCGATGGGTTGGGCCTGCGGCGACATAAGTTATTGTCCGCCTGGGAGAGAACAGTAGCATCCATACCTCCTCGACGTAGTTGTTGGGAATCAGGCCAACGGGCTCGTCTTCATCCTCGCCCGGGGCTTTCTTCTTGGCCTTCCACCAGTCGTCTTCATCGCTCTTATCTAGAACATAGAGCAGATCACCTTCGTTAATGGCGAGCTCAGCTTCAGCTTGTGGCGCGTAGTCATAAACGGCCCGGTAAACTCCCAGAAACCCCATCTCAAGCTGCCTGTTAATAAGCCAACAATAGCAACCACCGAGAAAATCCGAGCCAACAGGACGGCGCGCCTGTCTCGACGTGTGTTATATGTCTGTCGCCTGGAGGCTGAGCGAAGTCGCAATCTCGTGAGCTCGTCTAGGCCGAGTGCAATTCATTGAAGGGAGAAAAAGCCGGGAGCCTCCCCTTGGGGTGAAAAGTTGGGATGGGGGGACTCGAGGCCAGATAACCTCAGGCTTGTGTTCTGCGTTCGGATTGTATGGGATCGTCGCATAGACCGGGTATATGTTCAGGCAGGACGAGACAGCTCGTCAGACTTTTTACGTTTTTGACGAAGGGCCGTTCGCATCGACTTTTTTGGCGGACGATTAGGACAGGCAAACCACCGCCGTTGTGCCCTGCACAATGTCGTATCAGCAGATTGGGTCCTGGTGGATGGTTCAAGTTGGGATGCGAAGAACGCCCAAACCCCGAGAGCAGCAGGAGGACTTGTTCTTGTCTTGAGGTCTCAGGTGCACGAGGCTCACGCGGACTCCTGGCGGCAGCGCTCGTGCTCTCTGTTCCCACAATGCGGTGCACTGCTGGCAGCTGGCCCGACCGCAAATGTGTCGGCTGGACGCATGACCCCGTTTAATGCATATCCAAATTACAGAGTACTCAAGGGATCCTTTGTTGAGTTACAGCATAGCTTATAATTTATGGCCATACTATCATCTATTTCATGGTACTACATGCTATCTAGATTCTTGATGGTGCCCAAACAATACGGATAGGCATATCCACCGGCTTCCCCTCGAGAAGGCGGCTGTATATGGACGGGCCGCGATGGAAATGTTGCCACTCCCGCTTCGAACTTGCCAACGCAACACGGCGACTAACCAGCGCCGAATGGCCCAAGCTCCTCCTACCCAACAGCCGGGATCTCATAGAGCGCCTACGACGGCGGCGGAGACTTGGGTTCGTCGGCGTGGCGAACGCTATTGCTGCGTTGGCCTCGGCTGACAACACCGGGGAATATCTTTGGATCACTCCCCGTCAGTCTTAGCACGCCAGTGCCCTCGGTTTGCCAGGGAGCCTCCGCAGTGGGGTGTAGACTTCTCGGGGACGTGACGACAGGGGTCTGAAAAACAGTCGACGGGGTTGAGGCGCGTCTTCTTCCCGAGTTGCTGGACAGATCTGATTTGGGCACGGCGTCCTCGTTAGGACCAGAGCCTTTCTGGCGTTCTTCCTTTGGTGAGGACGTCACGGCTGTCCCTGCCATCGACTCGAGCTGCTCGCCGTACGCCACATATCGGCGAAGGCTACCAGTCAGGGTTGGGGTCAGTATTCTTTTATAGTACCGTAGTTGATGTACACGGTTTACATCCAAGACTTACACGTCTCTCTCCTCGGTGAGAACCTGGTATCGAAACTCCTCTCGTCGATCGGGGACGTTGGTTTTCTCCACGTGGTTGCCTGCTTTGCCGGGTTTCTCAAAGTCCCTGCCCAGCCACTGCTGTTTGACGGAGAATTCATAACCACTCTGCCTTACTGAGTTCTTGGCCAGCTCGCACATGTCGACCGAGTTCAGCTTGTAGATTTGGGCTGCCACGGCGTATTCTTCCATCAGGGGCTCCTTGGTGAAGGCGAATTGGAGAGGATCGTCGGTCGAGAGGGAAAGGTTGAGGCCCCGCTTGAAGTACTGATGAAAGGGGTTTCTTTCGTAGGCCAGGAACAAGGCGTTGTTGCTTAGAGGCGACATGGCGATGCCGATCTGCTCAAGATAGAAGACGTATTGCAGCAGGGGCACCTTACGTAGAAGCAGTCCGTGACTGATGCTGTGGCAACAGAGCGCGGCTACAGCCAGATGCTCGCTGTCGCCCGCCTCGCCGCAATGGGGCCGCAAGACAAACGTGTTGAAGCCTCGGCGCCTTCTCCAGTGGTTCAGAGACGCCAGATTAGCGAATAGATAGTATATCCAGTAGCTGTAAGGGGGATTCTGCTTCGAGTCCCACGCGCGGGGGATGGGGAACTTCTTGAACAGACGTCTCTCCACCTTGCTCTCATCATCCACAGAGTCAAAGCCAACAACTCGCTGAAGGAACACGTGAAGCTTGGGGTGCCGGGATGGGTCTTGCGTGACCTCGAAGAGCGGCTGGAAGACATTCTTGACCACTTGCTCGAACGAATCCATGAGACCGCTGGCCTTGTACACGTCGAAGAGACGAGGGATCTGGATGAGCCAGCGGACGTTGTGAGAGTAGAGCTTGTTGTCCACCACCCAGGCCGCCAGTTTGTCCCACTCATCCATGGACTTGCCGTAGATGGAAATTCGCCATTCGACCATCTGGTACTTACTTGACTCGAGGTCAGATATGACTTCTTTGGTAATCTCGGCAAGATAACGACCATTGATAAAGTTGTCCGTCTTGAGGAAGATGGTTCTCAGCCGAGACTCTCCAATTGGGTTATACTTCAAGTTGAATTTGTCGAATCTGTGGAACGAGTCTGTATGGGCCTATGGGGGAACCTGAGGTCAACAGCAGAGTCCCGAGTGCACGCGAATAGACAAGGATGGAGACGGTAGATGGTACATACGTGCATGTCAAGCGTATCAATGCTAAGGTCGTATGCGGTCAGGTTGATACTTTGGAAAACCTCGGCGAGCGTGAGGTGGCGGTCGTCCCGATACAAGACCACCTCGTCAGGGCATTTCTTCATCTTGCTCTTTATGAACCGTAGGAGATGCTTCTGGTTCATGCAGGCCGAATGGTGGACGTGCGTGTCCACCTTGCGGACGTTGTAGAAGTCGCGATGTGGCACGCGCTTGCTGTCTGCCGTCTCTTGATACTCGTTGAGAAGAACATACATGTTGAACTGACCCTCCAGATACTGCAGCCGACGGAACGAGAAGCTTTTCGTCGGCCCGTCGGATGACACGCTGAGGATTTCGTCAAGATCCATGTAGAATTCGCGCATTGTCGGCACCTGAACACACGGCTCGGCCTGCTCCAATACTTGGTACACGCCGTTATCGTCCAGCACAAACGTCAAGTCGCTCGGTGGTGGTAACGGAAGAAGATGTTCCATGTCAAAATCTTCACCAATATCCTGGCCAGGCTTTCGGCGTTTGGATGGCTTGGATGGCTTGGATGGCTTGGCTGGCGACGAATCCGTTGTAAGCACCATGCTATTGCTCAAGCTGCTTGGGATGCTCCCGTCACCTCTCTCCTTGTCCGGTACCCAGGCTGGCTCGGGAGGTGGCGGGTAAATTTCCCAGTCTGGTGAGTCCTTTGGATTGTCGCCCGGTCTTTGGAGAGAAAGCTGCATGTATTTTTGGCGGATACCTCGAACTTTCTGGATCTTGGCGGATATGGCGCTCAACTCGGCGGTGATGTGAGGGTCCGTATCTGTGAAAATGCCTCCGCCAAGAGAATTCGGCACATTCTCCGCCGTCTGGGAGGCTGTCCAAGCCGCAGGCCCGGGACGGATTGCCGGCGGAAGCTGCGGGCCGTCGTCGGGATTCAGGTTGCCCTGGCCTCCATGAAAAGCTACGGCTCCCTCCTCTCCGTTTCCCTGGATCATAGCCTGAGGCTGGGTCCGATCGCGAGCTTTGGCAAGCGTGGGCGATTGCCCCGCTGGCGTGATTATTTCTCTTTCTCTCCTGGGAGACTCCTCCAGTTCGAGACTACCGCTGGTAGACGTGACGTCGTCCGGTTTGTCGCAGTCGGGTGAGTTCGCCGCGTGGCTCTCATGGGCAATAGGCTTTTGGCTCTCAATCTGGCTCAGCTGATAGAAAAGCTTCGCATCCGTCAGGCTCATTTGGCGCTCGGCAACGGGATCATAGAAGGTAGTCCTTCTAGGAACGTCTCTTGGCAGCATCCCATCTGAGAGATCTTGGTCTTCGTCACCACGCGGCAGGGGAGAGCGGGCCTTTGGCGTTCCGTTCTCCCCCTCCTTGCTAGATTCCGAGTCGGTGTCACTTTGTGGTTGGCTTGTTGTCCTCTCCTCCTCGTCCTCCGAGTCACCGTCCCGAAGCAGGAATCTTGACCCCAGTTTGGGGTAAGTTGAGCCCGGCGCTGGGTCTTGGAAATGATTGGTGTCTATCCTTGGCTTTAGCGAAAGCTTGGTTTGACGTGTATCGGAATTGGCATTGCCATCCGCGAGGGAGGTTGATCTACCAGTGGCATTGTCATGTGCAGAACAGAGAAGGTATACATTTGACTAGGTATGTATGCCAATACAACGAGGCAAGGTAACAATGTAGGACAGGGAAGACATACCCGCCATTTTGCTGCATGCAAAATGGATACCTAGTAGGCATATAACATCAAAGCTGCGTCAGGAAGCTGCTCTGCTCTGAACTCTCGCGGTTACGCAATTGGAGGGGTCGTAGTGTCTCTTCGGTCGCACGAAGCATATATGGTTCTAAGATGAAGATAAACCTAACATAGCTGGGCAGGTAGCTTGTAACCGTGGTTCGGGGGAAGTGCAAAATTGGGAGCCGTGGGTGGTTCGATTGGGATTGTTGAGCAGTTGGGGGTAACTGGCAAGCTCAGCAGCTAGGAAGCTCCAGCCGGGTTGGCAGCGTGCAGTAATAAGGGAGAGAGAGCTCCCGGTTGCCAGGTTGCCAGCTTTGCTGATCAGGGGTGCAGGTGCCAGTGGGACGTCGCTTGGCGCCAATCAGTGCCCCGCTCTTGCGCTGTCCCGGGCGAGTGGGTGCTGCAAGGGACCCGCAATTGGGTCAATCCCGGCGGAAGCCGCCGAGCCGCCATGCACGGAGATTTTTCGCAGCACAAGAACCTTTTTTCGTTTTTTATATTATTGAATTTGGCTTTCTCGGATCTAGTTCTGCTTCTTGGCCGTCTCCCCATTCTCAAGAGTAGGATCCCTTGGCCTAGGCCGAGCACCCAAGGAATAAAGAGCCCCAGCGCCAAAGACAACAATGGCGCCAATCAGCGTACCGGGCGATAGTCGATTGCCAAAGAGCCATATGCTCAGCAGTAGGCTGACAAGTTTCCTGATGTTGAGCACAATCGTGACGGTCAAGGCGGATGATGCCGCGGCCAGCAGGTTCACTCCCCGTATGCAAGCATATTGGGTGAGGACATTGGCCACCAGATAGGCCAGTTGAATTGGTACATGCACGCCGGCCAAAAACTCTTGGCCCTCGTGGCCTACTTGAGGCAGCAGACTCGGCACATCCTTGGGCCAGCCTAGCGGAGCGCTCGTCGCTAGCTGCTTGAACTGCTTGATCAAACCACCCATGAAAGGCAGGAACAGAGGCAGCGACAGTATGTGAGAGTAAAAGAGGTTTTCCCGCCACTGCGGACCATAAATCTTATAGGTTTCTTCTGTGTATATGCCCATCACAGCCGAAAGCGACTGGGCAATAAAGAGTATAACCAATCCTGTACCAAAAGTCGGTCGGCTCGACTCCGATTCAACCTTTCCTTGATCCTTCACGCCAACATGCATCAGCCGAGGAACGGTGGCATCCATGGTTGGGAAGGCTTACCTTGGTCTGGGCGTCTGACCAGGCAGCCGTTATGACGCCAATGGTGAGTAGAACGACGGCAAAGACCTGGATACGGGGATATCTCTTTCCCCACAGGTAACCTGCCGTGATGGTGGAAATACTACCGCCAGAGCGGAGAATGATGTGGACGGGCACGGATATGTCGTAGCTGAATGCGTGATTGTTCATGAGGTTGATGGTGAAGAACAGGATGATGCTGATGATCCATCTGCTCAACGGTACTTTGTTAGGCGTTAGGAAGAACGGCGGTCGGGTCGAGTCAAACTGCGCAATGTAACCAGTTACCGCCACGAAGACAAACTGAACAAATGTGAGAAGAGCTCCGCTCTCTGGCTCGACCCTAGCCGCCAGTTTTCGTTAGCAATTCCAAGCTATCACCTGTTGCGCCGTGGCTTAACCTACTGAATAATCGACTCCAATGCGTATACCTAAGTAGACGGAAGGCCGTATTAAAAACCATTGTTTATGAATTCGAGCTGGAAGGGAATATGTACGGCGGTACTCACATTTGAGCAGCATCCCCCGAATATGAGGCCGAGCATGACACCCACTGCTAGACATTGCGGGAGGGCATCTCGAACAACGTTTAGGGCAATCTCCACCGCTGTTGCCGGCTTGGAATCCGCGTTGCCTTCGCCGATGTGGGTAGCCGAGCCGTTCGTGTGGGGTATGTCTGTCACAGCCTCAACCTCCTGCTGGCCTAATCCATCTCGAGCGCCATGGGCTCTTCGCCTCGGTCTCGTCGTCGGCTGATGGCTCATCGCGGCCCCTCGGCTGGGGTTGATTGTTAGCAAGGAAGGACGACTGGAAAATACGCCGGTGGCAACACGAACAAAAGAACAAAGGGACTGTCGGGGTCCGTATGTCATATGCTGGACATGCCAATGGCTATGGATCGAATCGCGGATCGTCAAGTGAAGTTAATTGGAAACCGAGCCGTTCAAGTAACTCCTTGGGGAAACCGTGGCAGAACGTAGTGCACCCAAAGTTGCGTAGTTTACACACGCTAACAGGATGCAAATCTGAAATCTGATGCTGCAGGGTGCGGCAGCCGTCTGGGCGGCAGGCTTTTGCCCCCCCCTGGCCGTAGTAGCACCCTAGCGGCTAATCAGCAAGTGGGTAAGTGCCGTTTTCGAAATCTGTCCGGGCACAAAGGTACGTACTGCAAAGGCACGAGTTTGGCCTTTTGGCCCTGGTCAAGGAAAATTGGCTCCGACATGGCACTTCAACCTAAAATAAGCATGGGCATTCTAGAATTTACCAACACCAATGTTGACTTCGGACCAGGTTCGTAGGTACCAGTACTAAATATGATATGCGTAGTTTACCGAGTTCACGGAAGTCGACCATAACCAGCATCAGCTGTCCATTTCTCACTTATGTAGATTCCCGAGCCGTCGTAATTCATGGAGACGAGCAGCAAGCTAGCGCAAAGCTGCCCCAGTGGAATATTTCCATCTATCAATCATGGAATGCCCTCTCCTCTCTGCGACAAGGGCGGCTGGACATGGCTCCGGGCAAACCAGCACCACCATCTCGCGGCCGCTCTGACCAAAATCTAGAGAGCTTCTAACGCAATAACACCTGTCGTCATTACCTACCCTCCGAACACCGAAGCTTAGGCGAGGCCCACATTGCGGCAGTCCACGTGCGCCGCCCCCCAACTACTACATCGACCATCCTGGATCCATCTAAATTTCTCCGTACTGGCCGTTCTTCGTTTCGTTCACGGGAACGGCAAACCTGGGGAGCGTCGCGCACGTTGCAGAACAGATCCGAGTTCAACCTCTTCCATGCCCGTTTACTTGTGCAGCGGCGTTGGCTCAGAGATGGCAGTCGAGGCGGCTCAGAGGGCGGAAAACACAAACAGCTAGAGAGTGTGTTAGCAATAGACCAATAAGCAATGCCTCGGGGTCCGTAATTTGAAAGTCTTACGTTGTTTGTCGCTGCAATCGCAATGCTGTCCTCAAACGGGTGCCAGCTCATATGCAGAATCTTCTTGTTGAAGTCAATCTGGTCGGCGTCCGTCTCCTTCCGCATCCTCTGCCCCTGCCCAGACCCTGCGGCAGGACTACCAGCCCGAGATCCGTTCTTCTTGCCGTTGGCAGTAGTCGGACTGGTAGCGGAGTTGATGGGTGTAGGAACGCCCACTTTCTTGGCCTTGAACGCCGACTTGTCCGCCTGCAATACAACCTCCACCTCCTTGTCCGGATCCGAGGGATATATCATGAAGTTGTTATTGTAGCTGCCCGTCATGACATTCTTTGCATCTCCGGAAAACACCACCTCGAACTTGTCGAAGATGCTATCATTCTCGTATGTATCGCAGAGCCGTGGCCGCAGGTGCTCATGGATAGGTATTGTCTTGACGGGCTGTCGTTCCATGTTGATGTCCCAGATCTTGACCGTGAGGTAGTCTCGCGACAGTATGTACCTCCCATCGAACGAGAAGCGCACATCCGAGATAGAGGAGATTATCTCCGAGAAGAACGATCTGGATGCGGGGTCTTCTTCCTGCTCGAACACTGCACGCGAGTTCGGTGCGTTAGCATTTTGTGCCTGGTGTCTGGAAAAGGTCTGGAAGGGGCCTGGGAGGGAAGGAGAAGGAAGCTATGGCATCTCCATCTTACGTTTTGCGTGCTGGTCACAGAGGGCGCTTGCGCGCATGTCGGACAGCTTGATTGTTCCCTTGGAGCTCGCATACATGAACCAGTTGCAGCTCAGGGGATGGAATTCGGCAGCGGTTATGACCTCGGTCAGCTCCTCCATATTTGCCGGCTTGATATCGACAATGTTGAAGCTCTGGTCTTGGATGTTCAGGTTCCAGAGGTTTATGCGCAGATCGTCGCTGCTTATGAAGGTTTCACCGTCGCTATTCACCGAGATACTGTTGATGTGATAGGCGTGGGCATTGGCATAAGTTCGGCGGGGGACGGCGGCTACAACTGTGTCGTGGTGCGTTAAACGTGGGAGTCGAAGTTCGTTTGGGTTTCGGAACTGATGATGGGCCAGGGACCGCGAGAGGACGGCGCCGCCACCTGGAACGTTTCCCGGCGTGACATCTTGCGAGAGGTTGTTCTCGGCCACGACCTTGAGAGACTTCTCAAACACCTTCCATAGCTTGATCGTCTTGTCATTGGTGGACAACAGGTAGTGGGAAGCATTTTGTCTTCGGCACCATTTGATCTTATTGATCTTCTCTTCGATCTCCAGCGACTTGAGGTAGTCGAACTCGGGTTCGTGCGACTGGAACTCGGTGTGGAATTTGTACTCGCATGTCTTCTTCTGTAGGGTTACCTTAGTTTAATTCCCAAGGAGAAGGAAGGAAGGGAGTCGCCGGCCGAGAAGGTTAGGGGCCTCGAGGGTCCGGCGGAGCCGGCAGACCATTCAGGGCTGCCGACAAGACCACTCACCGTCTCGTTCCGCTCAAATAGCACCACACGTCCGCCTTTGTCACCAGTAGCTAGATAATTCCCCGTGTGGTCGAATTCAACCGTCGAGATTATGTCGGCTAGGGAGAAGGTTAGAAGTCCCATCACTGAATTGACTCTTGGGGGATTGTGGGCAGGGCCTAACGAAAGGCTTTGCTTGGGCGGTTGCGAACCTTCAGTGATATCCTCCACATCACCCTTGTCGCCGAAGCACCTACAAGGGTGAAGTTAGCAATATATTCTGCCGAAATTTACACAGGCGAAGGAGCCATCTCTTTGGCCACGTACTGAGTGAACTTCCACGTCGGAGAGTTAACCTCGCTGTCCACCATCTTCTGCGATCGCGATGGGGCTCTTCGGGGCAACCAAGATCTACAAAACGCTTAGTGGCTGAGGGCAAAGCTGGTATTTGATCGTCCAGCAACGGTAGCCGCGACGAGAAGACGCGAGGGCCAGATAAATGGAGCTTAATAGCGCCTCCGATACTATTCTGCTGGTGTCCTCCTCTTGAGAGGCGGGGGAAACGACCTACTCGGTAGATGCTGCTAGCCCGAGGAACTCTTCTTGCGAAAGACTAAGCAAATCAATATTGTCGCAAAGGCCGTCGCGAAGTTCGGAGTTGGATACCTTCTTGAGGGAGTTCAGTGTAGAGGGAGGTTGGTTTGGGTGGATGGAGGGAAAGGCATGCAAAGACGAGGACGAATTATGTCACGTTCGGTCGTTGGTGGAGGATGTTCACTTGGGCGCTCGTACCAGAAAGTCCTACCTTCGTAGTCGTTTGCCCCTAGCCCGACCTCAGCGGTGGGTCCAAATTTGAATACCTGAAGGAACTTGGAATGCTAGCGCGAAGGTGGGAAGTTCCGGGCTCTTGGGCAGCTACGGTGTACCCGCGGCGTACTGTGTGCTGACGCACCAGCAGGTCCACCATCCACTGACGACGAAGTACTGCTGATAGTGTGAACCTCGCTTGGCTCATACCCCCGATAATACCATCGAAGCTCAGAGAGTCGAGGCCTAAAATACTACGGGTGACCATCCTGGCTCAATGGACGAATATGGCCAGAATGGATCGAGGGCTGCTCTAAGTTGAGACCCGATGCCAGCTGAGGATTACAAAGGAACAACGGGCCTAAAAATCACAGACCAAGATGTGAATTTTTTGGAGATTTTTAGATAGACGAATGTAGTTCTAACTCGCCTTTACCGCCTCCAATCTTTCTCTCCTTACAGCATCTGGGCTGCCACGGATTCTTAAAGCCGAGGTAATGGCGTGGTAGTCCACAAAGATCATTCTGGGAAACCTCTCAGTACTTAATTCTCCGCCATGCTAAACACAGGACATGTTCAGCTGGCTCGGCAATCCCGTTGCCACATGTAGTCGACTTGAGCTGGTACGTGTTACCTTCTCAGTTCGTCAGCTGATCAGATGTCACATACTGTCTTAACTTGTTCCTTTGGTTTTCTCGGTTTGTTTCCTTAATGGATTCCTCCGAAGATACCATTGAAGCTAGCGAGATAGCCAATCCCGCTAAGTCTTCCAATAAAGGCAAGGGGATCGATCGTGGAGTCGAAGTGGACGGTAAACCAGCAGCGCCTAAGACCCCCCCAAGCACGACGGTAGCAAACACATCCCACCACGGCAGCTTTCCAGGTCGAATTCTCAACTCTGTGGCCAGTCTCTCTGCGGCATTCCAAGGCCCCACAGACTACGCTAGTTGGACAACCAGCAGCCTCTCGATGGGCGAAAAGGCACGTGGAAGCTCGAGTGTCATCGGATCTACAGAAACACCGTTCGCGAGCCGATCCGTAGCTTCGAGCACCATGGTAAACCAGAGCTTTCATACTCCATCGGTGGCTGAAACCGATAAGGAGTCTGAGTTTGACACTTTTGTGGACCGGCCGATGCCGAGTGCGGCCGTGGAAGTTGATAGAGTCGAGTCCCAGCTTGACGCGCCAAGCAGCAGAGCGACGACGGGACAAGAAAAGCTAGATGGAGACGAGGTTATCGCAATTCTGGAGGCCCAGGGGCTTGACTGGGGCATGTCCGAAGGCGTCGATGATATCCTGTCCCCAAGTGATGCTCAACGTCTTCACGCCACGCTATTCTCCGGGACGGCGGAGTATGAAACCTCTTGGGATCATCTCCTTAACTTCTGGCCAAACCAGGGGAGGCATTTTTCCGACGAGCACGATGGGTGGCGAGGCCATAGTGACGGCGACTGTTTTGGCTCGCGGGAAGCTTGGCTGAAAGAGTGGAAGGATGTACTCGTGCACTACACGGATCAAGTCTGGGGAGATCTGGGGCCGATGACGATTCAAGCCAGGGACGAGTTGGACATGCAAGCCGAGATCAAGTCACCACCTCAGCTCGAAGCACTCGGGAGACTGAGAATGATTTTGCTCCACCTGCGCGGAGCACAGTAATGTCTTGCCATATCCAGGTCGAATGGGTATTGGAATTCCCCATGTTTGAAAAGACAATCACACTTTTGAGACTTGGGGAGAAGGCAGCAAGACTTGAGCATATTGCAACCCCTAACCCTAATTGTATTTGAACGGTTGCTCTGCCAACTTCGGATGACATCATCCATACCAGGCTGGGAATGTCGCTGGATTGGCTCGGCGGAAACGGGGATTCAACCCCGCTCCAGCAGCAGGTTCCTGCCCCAAATCCTTTGCAGGGAAGACAAACTTCGGTAGAATTCAAAATCTCTCATTGATCTCTCATTGGTCCACTACATCCCAATAACAACGAGCGGGAAGCAGCGGCCGCCTGGCTGCGATGATGTGAGAGCAGCGCAACTCGATTTTCTCCCAAATCAAGCTGCAGATAACAGAGGCCACCAAACAAATACCTACAACAGACATAGCAAAATGGACAAAGCCGGACATCTTCTCAATGCGTGGGTAGTCGCTCTGCTGCTACTCCATGCGACGGCGATTGCTGCACAATTTGTTCCGCTCCCGACGGCTGCTCGTGCACCTGGCACCCACATAGCAAACCTTGAGCTAGTTAAACGACAGAACACGTCCTGCCCAGCAAACACCTACCACTGCCCGGCGTCACTTGGGTCGGCGTTTGGCGATATATGCTGCTTAGTTGGCGAAGAGTGCGCATACGATGTAAACGACAAGCCAGCGTGTTGTCCAGCGGGGTATCTACATGAGCTCTCAACATTGAACTGAAGATGCAGCGCTGACAAGGTGATAGGAATGTTTGCACTGGAACGGCACCGTCAAATCGACCACTAGTGACGGCGAATCCGACGGCGGGCACCTTTGTCACGAACCCGTATTTTCCGTTTCCTTACATTGCAACTTCGTACGAAAATGCAAGAGCATGCTCCTCTGCCATGGCAGTATGCTCTCGAAATAACGAAGCTTGCGTAAGCCAGCTGGCCGGGGCAGCCTTTTCCGTTTCCATCGAGGTGCCGGGAATCGGAGGCACTACCATTGCCCCATCCAGAGCCACCGCGGCCGAACCATCTGGCGGCCAGATATGTGCTAGCCTCAGCGCCCAAGCATGCTTTGGTTTGGATGCCTCCGATTGCGTTGGGGGCACAAACCCAAACGGTGTTCAAATCGGCAACGCACCGAGACTACCCCCGGCAATGATGGGTGTCGTATCTTGCATCATCCTAGCTCTCCTGTTCGGCGTCTAACTTTGCGGGGACCTGCTCTTTTCAAGTGTCTTCCTTGGTGGTCGGCCGGCGACCGTGTGCAAATATCCGCCGAAGGCTTTGGCGAAGCCAACGGACGGCCGACGTTGCCCATTCTTCGAGAATTTCGCTCAGGAACATCAGCATACGGCTGAAGAAGAATAAGGCCATGAAGGACACCCCAATGACGACAACGAAGGCGATCCAATACGACTTATCCGTGTATGAATCGAGGAATCCCGGTATCTCGACGGAGAAGTAGCTTGTGACGAAGGAGATCGGCATGAAGAAGACGCTCATCTTCGCAAGCAGGGTGGCGCTGCGGGTCAGGCGGGCTGTCGCATGAGAATCTTTCTGGGCCGTCAAGCTGAAATACTGCAGTTCACGTCAGCGGTGATATTATAGACAATGGGACTGGTGAGAAGGTGTCCCGAGGTCAACCCTGGCGTGACAGAGAGGCTGCAAAGGGTATAGCAACCGGGGGTAAGGGGCACGATACAGTGTCGGACAGTGCAATTTTCTCCTCCAGATACTCTCTAATGGTATTGAGCATGAGAAGCTGGAGGCGATCGGCCAGTCGTTCGAAGCGGCTTCGAGCCGATTCGGAGAGAGCAACGGCGTCCAGTGGAGATGAGTGGTTCGACGTGATACTGGCGTTGGCGTCATAGGCTATGTTTGTACGGTTTAATATGCGCTGGATGAGACCTCTGTAGCCTTCGTATAAATGCTGCAACTGGCGAAGTTCTTTGCCAAGAGCATGGAGTTGGGGGATGATGCTTGAACCCTTGCCTGTGCTCTTGCTTGCCCGGTTCTACATGGCTGACGTGTCAGTTACGACGCCTGGCATCTTGCTTTTGCGGCAGCAAGACGGCCAACTGAGGGGGACTCTGTATCATACCGTTTGCTGGAATATTAAAGCGGTCTGTGATAAGACTCAGTTAGCCGTCTCATGGTCATATCTTTCATTGCGGTCAGGCGACATGCCTGCTCGTCTAGAATCTCGCGAGCCTGTCGTAGAATCGGGGCACCTGCGCCATAGTCCTCGAACAAGTAGTAAAAGAGGCTGCTAGTTCCCTCACTGCCCGTATGCTCCTCCTTGCCAGCACGATCAGATCGCCTCATCCAGTCACGAACTGGCTTGTGCGAAAGAATGGCTTTCCTATACTTGTCGGGACAAGAGAGTGACAGCTGCATTAGAACGCTCAGGGTATTAAATCGCATGTTGCGGAGCTCCTCGGCCCGCCACTGATTGGGGTTCTCGCCGTCGGGTTCGTCCTCATAGTGCGGATCCTCATGAACCGATACGACGGTGTCTACTCGCAGTATTAGTGGCTGGGCTGGGAGACAAGGAACCGTTGAAAGGCAACGTACTGTTTGCACAAAGCGCGAGCCAAGACCAGTGCTTGGGTGGAACAAGATTGTTCCCGACACTGCTCTGGCCGATGCTACCGCGGGAGCCGACTCGTCTCGGTCTGTGATGCAGCCAGTTGGCCGAGGCACAGACAACTGCAACTTATTTCAGTGGAAGTCCTCGACTGACACCAGAATGACCTACATCGATCGCCATAGTCAATGGATGTATAGTTGAATGTCTCCTTGACTAGCATGTATATGGCTACATCATCATCCTGCTGTGTTCGGAATCGGAGATCTTTGCCAGCCAAGTTTCGCTCAACGTCTTCCTGCCCAATGCGCTTCTCAGCCGTACTGATTTTGTCGGTGGGAAATGGCGCAAGACTCGCCGGCGTAGTGGTCGCCACCATCAGGGCTTGAAGCCGGGAAGAGAACCCATAATGCTCTCCGATGTCTTGGATAAGTCCCTGCTGAGTTGTTGGAGTCCAAATATTGCTTCAGCCTCAGGTTAGTGGTTGGGTTTAAATAGAGTCAGGGGCCACCTTGGCAGCCAGTTCACTTACATCCAGCGCACTTGTCCGGGCTGCGCTTTTTCCTTGAGAATCTGCCTGGCTTGATCCGGACGCACGTCGTAGGCTAGCTTTGCAGAGTCTCGACTGAAGAGGACTACAAAGTTGGCCCGAGCCGCTGCTCCAGCCATTTTCTCTGCCTCGAGACACACTGCTTCATTGTCAAGGTCGAGATATGTGCTCTGCCAATCCGCTCGCTCTTCCTGGCTGCGTGGATTCATTGGCACCGCGTCCTGGAGTTCTGCGATAGAGCTCTGATGACCTTCGAACTCGCAGAGACATGAAAGGTGTGCCTTTTCACCGTTTGGAATGACAGCCTCGTCGTTGCTTGTGAAGCTGAGAAGTGAGAACCCGGCCGTGACTCGAGAGAGGTGGGTGGTGTCACGGCGTCAAAACCACAGGCCAGATATCTTCTTTGGAATTATATGATGAGTGTCTACTAGTACCGTATCGCCAGCACACCTTTAAGCTGAGATCAACGTCGAGGTCGCTATTGATACCGCCTTTGAATTGCTGCAATTTTCATGGAGAATGGCCCCCTGTGTGCTTGTCGCCACAGGCAAGGCTGGGGCGAGTACTTCCGAACCCGCTTTTGCGCAGCTGGCGGCTCCTCGGCTTTGACTGGTACCAGTAGCCTAGTACGTACCTAATTACTATCCAGGCTGCTAAGGAGGTACCGTACCCACCTTCAACGCTACAGCCCCAGGCCCCCAGGCGCTCTGCCACTGCCTGCCTGAAACTAAACTTGTAGGTAAAATCGGACGCCGCTTCTCTACGCGACGCCTGCCGCGCAACTTCGCACACACACGCGCTGCTCTGACGACCATCGATACCCGGCTCTCGACCATCGCCGTTCGACGCCGCTGCGTAGGGCAATCTCAGACTCTCGATTCCCACCCAGGCCACGAGGCTTTGGAAGCAACCTACGCGTCATGTCGCGGCAATTTGATTCTTAACGTCATTATTCGTATGCGTGAGCAGTGGTTGAAGTCGCGATGGGGTCAGCCAGCAAACGCTCGATAGACCAAATGGACGGTGGTCGTGGCAGCACAGCGGAGAAAGACCAGCAGCCGACAGTATTGCATCGCATCCGCAACGTGTGGCAGTTTGCAAATCTCTGCCAGTGGATCTACCTTTTTGGCAGAGCTGTTAAGATAGATGATAATATTGACATCGAGGTACATAACCCTCAGGACCGTCGACCTACTTCCCTGCTGCTGTTGGTCTGACACATCTGCCCAGGAACTCGAAGCCGACTGCCTCAACCCACGAACGCCGAAGCTCCTCGAAGTCGGTCTCGCACTCCTCAAAGTACTCTCCTCTCACCGCGGACTAACGTGCGTCTGAGTGCCAATCCCCAACCCGCATCCAAGGTAGCTTAGTCGCTAATGACGTTGGAACTGCAGTCTCGACCTCTTTGACGAATACACCCGACGTCAGTTCGTCGCAAAGGCGCCTGAGAGGAATCCGTTCGGCACCGATGACGTACCGGCAAAGTTTGGCGAGTTCGATGTCTTTACGAAGGTATATTTTCTGTTGCACCGCCGAGGCCGGCCATTTGGCAAGAGCAAACCGTTTCTAACTCGCCATGAAATAGATTCGCGTTCTGCAGCAAATGACACAATGGATCATGATGTATCCCGAACGCATCCGAGAAAAAATGGAGGAGCAGAAAGATATTGACCAGGCTTCATGGGCAAGTCGCACGTCGCTCCCTGCTTCGGCGCCATCGTTTTTACTAATATTATGATAGAGAATAGAACCCTACGGATGGGACGGCGAAGATCGCACGTATTTTGTTCTTGACGACAACAGGATATACAGACTGAGCGAAGCTCCCTCGCCGCCGCCCCCCAAGCCCAAGCCCAAGACCAAGAAGAAGACGAAGAAGACTTACAGGCTCGGCAGCAGGTCGAGTAAGAGACGACGGGTTAGTCAGCTGGCCCAAGATGAAAGCTTCCTCGTCGAAGACGATGCGGCCGAAGATGCGGCTGATGAGCTGGACGAGCCTGACGCGGACGAGAGTCTTGGCGGAATGAAGTGGGAATGCATCGCCATTACGCTGGACCAAGTACGCGCCTTTGTGCAAACGCTTCAACGCACACGAGACGAGAACGAGAAAACACTTCGGTCTCAACTCGAGGAACATCTAGTGCCCATTCTTGAGAAGCAAGAAGAGTCTCGTCGTCGGAAGGCGCAGCAGCGCGAGCGCGAACTCCTCAATCTGGCCAAAATGGCCAACGCAAAACGGTCTTCTCGGATTGCACACAAATTAGAGAACCAGCGAGTTGAGGAACAAGCCATAGAGGAGGAGCGCAGGAGGCGAGACGAGGAAGCGGCAGAGAAGCGTGCGGAGCAACTGCGGCTCAAGCTGGAGCGAGAGCGTGACTTGCGACTGATGTCACGCGAGAAGCGACTTAAGGAGCGAGAGGCGCGTAGGATCAGGCATGAAGAGGAGCTTGCTCAGCTGTCAGAGGATAGCCGGAACACGTCAGCGTCAAACCGCTTGTCGGAACGGCGATTACAGCAGGAGATTGAGAGAAACAAGCTGGCCCTACAAGAGCTGGAAGATGCGGACGATGACTGGATGTTTGACTGCGTCTGCGGCGTCCACGGTCATGTGGATGATGGCACACATAGCGTAGCCTGTGAAAAGTGCAACGTGTGGCAACACAGCAAGTGCATCGGCATCAACGAGGACGAGGCCGAACGGCCGGAATTCCACTTCGTCTGTGGGTCTTGCAAGCGCCGAGAGCTGGAATCCCAGCGGCCTCGCACCATTATCAAGATTAAGACCAAGTCCACCACAGCGTCGCCTTCGTCAAGTCCGGCCCAGCCTGCCGGCGGCTCGAGAATTACCATTCCGCTCGCAAGAGCTCCAGCGACCGAAACTGTGTCGGGCGACAAACAGCCGGCCCCCGACCCTCGATCGTCGGTCAGCCTAGCTCCCCAATGGCCGCCTCGAGGCCCACCGGAAACAGGTCGACAAGCCCAGGGTACTACTTCTCAGGCGTTGCCAAGCGTCGACGGGCCTGTCGCTGAAAAGAGCACCAAGCCAGATATAAATGGTAGTCATCCATTGGTCGCCAGTCAAGCAGCAACAACGCTGGCCCCTCCGCCCCCCCATGCGCCACGGCCCATTGGCAAGGAGCAACTGTCCAGTAGGGGGCAAGGCCAAGTAAGTCTTGCTAGCAGCGGTGCCAACGGCCTCAAGACAAATCACAGCCCAGCTGGACTCTCAAACGGCTTCCCTACCACTTCCATGGCAGGCAGTACACCAAGTAAGACTCCGATGCTCCCACATCCTGCCGTGACACCAAACCATGGCCATGCCTCTGGAGAAGCCGGGGATGTCCTGCCACCCCCATCCATCTCACCCATGAAAACATCTCCGCCTGCGCAACCATCTCAGCCTGAGTTCCAACCGAATACTGGAACGGCATTGGCTCGGACACCAGCATCTATTTTGCCACGCGAGGCAAAACTTACACCGAGGGCTCACGAGCAGGTTCTGACACCGCCTGTGAAAAACGTTGAGCAGAGTAGACGACCCAGCGACATAGGCTCGAGCTGAGTATGGCTATCAGATCAGGCATTGGATTTCGCGCATTTTGGCGTGGTTATATGAATTTCGAAAATTTGTAGAAGTAGGGGCTAGACGGCAGGTGGCGCACACAGAATATACGTTCAGCTTCTCTACGTCTCGACTTGTACTTGCATTCCTCCCACGCGAGCCGAGCTCTCCGTGATCTGTAACTAAATCGCTTCCGAAATGACGAATTCTGAAGGCCATCACTGTCGTATTCCTGAGACACTGTTTGGCTAGCGGGTGCCCGTAATGCCTAGAAGTGTCCCTAGGTAGTATATGACAAACGGACGTCAATCTGACAAGCGAGTTGTCAATAAAC
>Ga0247774_1000193_pt1 | contig 29129 bp, 14 predicted proteins | sample UWRJL001104B6_FD_179933 | JGI IMG/M metagenome (GOLD analysis project Ga0247774, IMG submission 179933) | Plant litter microbial communities from Arlington Agricultural Research Station in Wisconsin, United States - UWRJ-L001-104B-6 | ecosystem: Environmental > Terrestrial > Plant litter >...
CGAGGATCTGATCTTCCCCGACATCGAGGCCACCCACGAGCCACAGAAGCAGTATTTTGACTCTGCAGATCCCGGTAAGTATATTACCGCTTATGTTAAAAGGAAATTTGAAATTTTTTGCTCCATTGTATAAGGAGGAAATTATTAAGATATGTCACAGACGCTGAAGGCGTAGACTGCTCCTATCATTTCTCTGATGAGCTGGTGCAGAATGTTTTCGGAACAGATTCTACTAAATCAAATCACGAGGGCTCCGAAAATTCCAAAATAGTCACAGAGATGCATTTAGCGGAACTAAATTCCAGCAAAGGAAGTGCCTCTTTTGACTCGGTTGGTGAAGGTAAGCGATCCCAGTTCATATGCGCAGTCTCCATTTTGCCCATTTTCTCCACCTAGACCTCTATCCTCGATTTTTTAGTCTCATCAATTGGAAATTTCAGCTTCATATATGGAATGTTGTCAAGGTAACTACTGATACTCAAGTGCTCGAAGGCGGCGGCGATGACTGGGCAAGTGAGCTCAGAAAACGCCTTAACACCGAGGCGACTCCAGCCTCCACGGAGCCCATCCAAACCCTCCAAGAGTTCATCGGGTTGTCGGGAGCGTATCTTGATATTTCTAAGCGTCAGGTTGGCAAACAGCATGATATGACGTCGCCCTCGTCGGAGAGTGAGATGAGAGAATACGTTGCTCAACTACGAAGGGCCATCGCCGACTTTACTCATTTCGGCGGCAATGACATCCCAAAGGACAAAAAACTCAAGCTCTTGAGAGTCAATCTAAAAGATGTTGAGCTCGAGATGGTCTGCTGGAGGGTTCTCGTAGGGGTCCAACTGCCACACATTTGTGCATGTAACAAATCATAAAGCTACTAATGAATCTGTCGGTAGCTTGCTACTAAGGAAAGCCAACAAGGCCTTTCTAAGGTACTCCAGTGGTCTGGCCCAGGGGAGACCAACTGGGAGCCGTATGATACTTTTCAGGAACGCTGGGGAACCATTTGCGATGCACTTCGAGTAAGTCAATGCTGCTTTCTGGCCCTGCCTGGTGCTCTTGCCATCGAAAATTCGTGCATGTCTTCGTCCTCGACTTCAAGCTCAATTACATGCTAGAAATCAAAGAGCCTGGTTCACTCTATGACCCGAGGAGATTGGGTGCAACGCCTCGCGAACGCCCCAATTGCCGAGCTGAAGGTAAGTGTCCAGAGGCATGGATCAAATCGCCTGAGAAACTAACGCGATACAGCGGAAAGATAACAACTCCAAGATCAACAACAACCAAAAAGAGAAACGCAGAAGGGTCGCGTATTCACATGTCGAGGACGGCGGGAAAGGTACTTAAAGGGAGAGGGCTTGACCAGTGACGGCGGTGGCAACAGTGGGATTCGTGAAGCTAGGACATGGAAATTTAGGTAGGGTAAGGGTTTCTTGAGGTATTAATGGCGGGGTTTTGGGTGTGAAGTGCACGTTGGGGCCTCTTCACTCAAACTGCTCACCAGAGATGGAGTAATTGAAAACCACAAGTTTTTGCTGCAGTTATCTCTCTGTTTGGAGTTATTTTCTCTCTTTCGCTCTTACCACGAGCCATAACGTTCCGTCGACTCACTATTTACATTTTCACTCTGAACTAGGCATCATTCCCTCACGAAGGCTTTCCGTTTTTGATAGGGCAGACTGAAACAAATACAGCTAGTTGGGGGTGGGTGAAGGTGTGGCCATGTTTTAAGAGTAGTTGTTCGAAAACCCAATTTGTAACATCCATCTCAGATAAGAGGTCTGGCGGCGGAGGTGAGCTTTCTCCAGATTTACTTTAGAATGGTGATGAATTGCTATCGTTATAAACGAATAAACTACTTACACCACTGCTTAAATCTAAGCTTGACTATGATAAACGAAGCACAGAGAAAAGACTGTAGAACGAATGTCTGTTTAATTCTGTTATATCCAGCTCTCGTGCGAATTTTTGGATAGGCAGCTGATGCAGGAAAGGAGAATCTTGGGCGCAAAGTCAAAAAATGTCGCTATTGGACATGAAAACCCTGAGCAAAAGAAAATTAACAGAGATTACGTTGCGTATTTCCCAAATTTAATTTGTTCAGAGAATTTATAAGAACCCCGAAGTCCCCGGCTACGCGGGTTCTCCTTTCTTTACCAACACCACTGATTTTCGCGATAGTGCTCTGTGGCTTCTGCGCAGTGTCAGCACTCTAGTCGTGTCACCACCGTATCTGTAGCCTACGCATAACTGGTAGGCTGATACGGATGACGATGACTGATGTGTGCTGACTTTCTTGATTGATTGTTGATGTATCTAAAGAGTCTCTATGGAGATGGCGGGGAAACATGTGTGCCCTCAAACCCTATCCCTAACGGGTCGGTTTGGGGAACCACAGGGGAACCACAGCATGTCACACAGTTACCGACATCTCCATTATCTCTAAGAGAGTGGCCCTTACCCCAAATATCCTTGTGTGAAACGCTCCTGCGGTGGTAAGGAAAAAGGGCAGAAAAGCTCAGATCTTTTTTCTGGCTGTAGTAGGACCTTATTAACCTTTCGAGTTTTAGCGGAAAGTTAACTAATCCTTAAGAGATATTAAGCATACTTATCTAGAAAGCTTCAACATGATTTGGGTGGCCTTCAGCAAGCGGCCTGAGGTGTTTAGGGCGACTCTTTGTCAATGAGGGCAACTTCTGCGTAAACAACAGAGGTGAAACATAGTTCAAACGCGCATCGCAAGAAGCGTTGGTATAGCGTGTGGAAAGGGGAGTCGACGTTGGAGAGTGTGGTATAGCATATTGAAGATGAGCTAAGACCCTATTCACTAGGTAAGGGAGGAATTGGTGGTCTGGGGTGCGAATCTCTCAGTCAACGGAGGCTTCACTGAGCATCTTGCAAAGCTATGTATGGCGTTGGCGGTACTTGGCACCAACAAGGAGTTTCAGCCGATGAGGGTCTAAATTATATGCTGATGAGTTTCTTCTCAAATGAGAGAGTCTACAAAAGTCGTACGCAAGGCCAGAGACAATCTACGCCAGGCGACCTCGTCAATATTATAGCTGGCGACCTAACTGGCGAGATTGGGGTTCCAAGTTTGGAGGCAAGGGGAAGCTAAGCACATCTCTGCGAAGCATCGCCCCTTGAGAAGAGAATATAGATAGCGATGTTCGGTTCATCAAGCAAACTCAGCATGCCGATCGCAATGGATCGCTCAATGACACTATAGTAAACCTCTCAAGTATCAAATTCGTATATAGACATGAAACCTAGTCTGCTGGCACATCTGAACGGCTAACCCGAAGATGTGTTCAACGAACATGCAATATCTCTCAGAGAAATTGCCGTCTTCGCAGGTGGATCAAGTAATTAGATAAGGTCGATACAGTCCGAGGGGTCCAAGGCCTGATCGTAAAGTCTACAGAGTTAAGAAGAAAAAGATATGCTGAGCAAGCATACTCTGGGAGAAACATCTCTGGATGATCCAAAAAAGCCCGTTACCCTAGTACGATACCGAGTTGCCTTACAACCGGGCAAACCGACCTCAAGAGGCCATAGCCTCGAGCATCAAAACTCAACACCAAAGCCCTCTTCTGCCTCGCATCCCTTGCCGCCCTCGCGGCAGCCGTGGCAGTTGCCATTTCGCCCAACGTCACCGAACCGTAAACCTCTTAAGCGAGACTACAGTTTGGAAAGAATGCCACCTACCCCTGCAGCCATCTAAACCAGAGCTGTTGCAGTGATAGTTGTGGCTGCGCGAGCGCCTGCTGCAGCACTTTTCTCAGAAACTGTGTTAACTTCTTGTTGCTAGAGACTTCTGCGTCGGGGAGAACCGGGTAGGTAAAGACGGCTAGGAAGGGCCGTCGTTGCATTGGCTAAACTTTCAGACAGCCCTGGCACAAGAAGATGGTGTATGTATACGTCGGAATATGGAGAAAGGCCGTTGGACGGCAAGGGGCTAGCAGAAATGGTCACTGGAGGGTTGACTTGAAAGTCTCGTTTGCCATTATTATTATTATTATTACTTTGCACAGTTTACTAATTACTAACAAAGCCATATAGGCAGACACCATAAATCGACAGAAGATTCTTCAAAAAATGCCCATATCACTACTGCAGGGGGCCAACAGAAAGAGCCACGAACGTCACGCAGTGTCCAAGCTCACCAGCCGCGACTCCTTGGTTACGATCTTGGCAAGCTCGTGAATGCTTCTTGTTCCCCTCAGGACCATCAGCTGGACGTTCGCCTGCAGGTAGGCGCCGACCCAGTTGCGCAGCTCGACGGCAACCAGGGAGTCGACGCCGTAACTATCGAGGCTCTGGGCCGCGTTGAGCATCTCGACCGGAGTGGCGATCAGCTTGCCGAGCTGCTGTAGGATGGCGGAGCACATGACGCTGGCGGCGTCGTCGAAGCTGGAAGCTCTGGCAAGCAGCGTGGGCAAATCATCTCCCGCCGAGGCGCCACTGCCTGCTGACTGCTGAGAGGCACGGCTGTTGTGGTTCGCGAGTAGGTGCGCGAATCGCCGGTCCTGGATCCAGAAGCTCTCGCCTAATCCGACGGTTTTGTCGTCAGGCATGACGCCGATCATGTAGTTGTTGCTCTCGCGTGCGGTCTCCCCGGAGACCTCCTCCGCTTCAGAGGTCGCGCCTGCCACGATGTGATTGAGCAGGGCGAGCAGCTCTTTGACGCTCACCGTACCCAGGCCCTGCCGCCGTAGCGCGCTGGCGACCTCGATGTTCTCGCTGACGTAGCCGACTTCCAGGATTGCGCCGACGTTGATTGAGTAGTTGACGTTTTTGACCCGTTGCCGCCGTTGCCGCCGACGGATGAACGCGTCCTGGAAGCTGCACGCCGCGGCGTAGTTGGACTGCCCTACGTTGCCTGTCACGGCCACGACGGACGATAGCATGACAAAAAAGTCCAGCTTGTTCTCCTCTTTCTCCTCCCCTCCAAAGACTGCATCCAGGTTCTTGGTCCCGCGGATTTTGGGTGCCAGGGCCAAGTTCCAGTCTTCGGCCGACATATTTTGGAACATGGTATCCTAAATATGACGTTGGTTAGCGAACTCAATAATTTACTCTAGCTGGTAGGGGTGATGGGGAAAGCCTAATAAGTACGCACCCTGAGGACCATGGCAGATTGGATCATGCCACGGATGGGAGGCATTCCATCCTCGTCACGAATGCGTTGGGCAAGAGACGCTACTTGTTCCCGGGACGTCACGTCACACTTCTCGGCGATGAGCCGGACTCCTCTGGCGCTCATCTCCTGGATAAGCTCCAGGCTCCGTTGATCCTTGGCGCCCGAACGAGACAGGGAGAGAATGTTGCGCGCGCCGTGGTCTGCCATCCATGAGATTATCTCGCGTCCGAGACCACCTAACCCGCCTACGACGGCGTAAGTCGCGTCGGGCCTAAGCTCGGCTTGGTGTGGCGGCGGAGGCACGGCCTATCGTAGGATTAGTTAGCTTTGTACACACTCAATATTATGGGCGGGTTGCTAAGCCTTACCATTACTTTCTGCCCTTGTTCGACAGTGAGGATGACCTTGCCCGTGTGCTTTCCCGCTTGAATTAGGCGGAATGCCGTTTCAATCTCAGAGATGGGCATGGTGGTCAGGACTACAGGCCGTATGGACCCCGCAGCCGCAAGTTCGGCGACCCCTTGCAGCAGACGGCGGGCCAGGGGCTTGTTCTGATCAATGATGAGGGCGAGGTCGACGTAGGCGAAGGTGACGTTCCTGAGCAGGAACTCCATGGGCATGAGCGCATCATCCATGAGGTCCTTACGACCAATCTCGACGAAGCGACCAAATGGGGCGATGAGGTTGCACGACTCGCGGAACATCTCGCCGCTGAGGGAATTGAGGACGACGTCGACGCCGTAGCCGCCCGTGAGACGTTCAATGCCGGTGCGGAAAGCCGTTGTGCGGCTTGAGAAGATGTGGCTTGCAGGGATGCCGTACTTTTCTTGGAGCAGCTCCCGTTTTTCGTTACCCTCACCACTGGTGCCGCCGACCGTGGCGAAGACCTCTGCGCCGAGGTGTTGGGCGAGCATGATGGCGGCCTGGCCAACAGCGCCTGCGGCGGAGTGGATCAGGATCTTCTCCCCCTTGTTAAGCCGACCCATGTCGAACAGTGAGTAGTACGCGGTTGCCCAGACGATTGGTAGAGCGGCCGCCTCTTCAAACGGCATGCCGTCAGGAACAACTTGACAGCAGTCGCCGTGCACAACAGGGTAGTTGGTGTACGAGCGCGAGTAGAGAGCGCAGACACGGTCGCCCGGCCGGAATCGCTCGCTCATGTTGGCGCCCACCTCAAGGACGACACCGCTGCAGTCATTACGCATCTCGGTGATACCCTCGAGCTGGCCGGCCGCGATGAGGACGTCCTTGAAGTTGATGCTCGCTGCCCGCAGTTCGAACCGGACATCGTCTGGGCCCAGCGACGGGGCTTCGGTGTCGTCCTTCCAGCGCAAGGTCTCCATGAGACCCTGGACACCCAGCTCTGCCTTGAGCGTGCGGCGTTGGCCATGGTCGTCACTGAGGAACTGCGCCATTTCAGGCGCGTCCGTTTGCTGGCTGCAGCGGCGGACGTAGTCGCTTACCTCCCGGCGCTGGACTCGAGGAACGAAGAGCTGGCCATCCCTCACTGTGAACTCGTTATCGACCTCTTTCCCATGCCGGCCTAGATCGAATGTGGGGCTGCGAAGCAGTACAGGAAGGATCTGCGTGAGCTTCTCCAGTACCAACGGCAAGTCTTCTTCTTCTGTGTCGCGCTCAAGGTCCAAATCTAGCGTGACGATTCGGATGTCGGGATGCTCCAGGCGAATCACGCGTGCAAACCCGGTCCACATCCCGGTGTCAAGATTGTTTTGGTGACTGCTAGTGTCGACTAGGAGTACCACACGCGCTCTTAGCATCCAGTTCTTGAAGCCCTGCCACGAGTCCGCGGAAAGACCATCGCACAGCAGCCGAGCAACCTCAGGTAGCATGACGACGATGTCCTCACCAGGAGACGGCGTGGTAATGCACTTCGCTGAGACTGTCGTCAGCTGCCTGAGCTTGTCTTGTAGTGGCTGGATTAGTTCTTGGGAAATAGGAGGACCATCCTCGAGCTGTCCATGACTAGTGGAAACAGTGAGCAGGTGGATTGGTGGGAGCTGCTGCTCTTGCTCCGACGCCGGCCAGGCAGCATTGGCAATGAAGACAGACATGGTGCCTCCACCCTTGGCAGGGTAGTCGGAAAACCAAGGCTCCGGTTCGACAAAGTCGGCTTTCTTCAGCCGGTCTACCCACCCTGACGGCGCCAGCAACGGCGACATCCGACGACCCTCGTCATAGCCGGCCCACCAGCCTTCGAAGGCGCCGAAGACGAGGTTGTAATAGAGTTGATCACGCGTGACTTCTAGCAGCATGAGCTTGCCCACGCCGGGCTTGAGCAGGGAGCGGATGTTCTTGAGTGTGTCATCGATGCGGCGAGTTGCATGCACGACGTTGCTAGCGATGACAAGGTCGTAGCTACCCTCCTTGAACCCTTGCTCCTGCGCGCCGCGCTCGAGGTCTAGGACACCGAACTCGACTGTATTCGCAATGTAGCCTTCGCCAAGGGTATTGAGGCGTTCCTTTGCGGCCTTGAAGAAACCGGGAGAGATATCGGTGAAGTCATATCGTTGGATGTTGCCCTGCAGCGATTCAAGGATTGGCAAGGTTGTCGAGCCCGTGCCGGCTCCAACCTCGAGCACGCGCAGGCCTGGCGTGTGCCTTCCCAGCTCTTTGCACCAAGCTGCCATCTGGGTGTAGCAGCGGATCACGCGTTTCTCAGTGTAAACCCGCGACAGGAGGTTGTCCTTGCTCATAAGAGATAACGCATTTGTCCGCTGCATTACGATATCATGCAGGTGCGGGCCTAGAAGATATACGGCATCACCCATGGCTCCGAGGTCGGGAGTCGCTGCGCCCGTCTCGGGAAGGAGAGATGTGTCAGTTGTGTGACTTGCGAGCGTCTGCATCCACTCAAACCATCGGCGCAAACCGTGAGGCATATTCCTGATGGCGTCGTCCAGCCGCGGTTCTGCGGAAAGCTTGTCAAGTGCTCGCCGTACGTATTGCAAGGCGAGAGCTTCTATGTTGCGGTTCCTCTCAGCTAGAGACTCAGTCGGCACGGTCGACTTACACAATCGATCGCGTTGCTGTGGTGTCCAGGGCACATCCATGTGCGTAACCCAGTCCATGCCATGACAGAGATCACGGGCCTGGCCGCTCATATCCAATTCCCGTGGCAATCCGGTCAGACGCACGCCCTCTGCTTGAAGGAGGACTGCATCACCAGTCTTCTGAAGAACAAGAACATCAAAAACATTGCCACCAGGACCACCACTCGCTGAAGTAGCGGCACCGCAGAGGAGCTCGTCGCCAGGCTTTGTCGGCGTGCACAACTTGTTGACTCCGATGCGCAGCTGCTTGATAAAGGTAGGCACATATGCCGAATCCCTGTTCCTCGCGAATATGAGTGCTGAGCAAAGAGGGTGGAACAACACCGAGTCTAACAGCGCTGGGTGAATTACATCTCCCATGCCGCCCGGGCTGTTGATAGAAGCCTCTGGTACACGTGCGGTAGCCGCAGATGCATTGCATCCCATCCGGAGCTTGGAAATGTTGTCGAATGGATGGCGCCAATCCAAGCCGACGTCGCGCCCGAGGTAGTACAGCTTCTGCTGACTCAACTCGCTCGAGCACTGGGATTCCATTCTGCGCAGGACGGCCTGGCCGTCCCACCACCCGCCGTCGTCGGCGACTTGCTGCGCCGAGGTCTCTGCGTGAACGAGACCGCGACAGTGCTCGGTCCACGTTTTTCCGTCGGGGGTGACGGTGAATATGCGGAACTCGTGCCAGACCGCAGACGACTCGCGCGCCGTCTGGGCCTGGGGACGCAGCGACAGCGTTATTTCCAGGTCCGACATATCCTCGGACAGCACGAGAGCCTTTGCGAAGCTGACGTTTCGGAACCTGACCGCCTCAACCCCTGCCGCGGGTGTCGTCGCGTGTGAGTGCTGGCGGATTGCCTGGATCGCCATGGTGAGATAGCCGGCCGCTGGGAAGACGACCTGGCCCTGCACCACGTGGCCGCGTAGCCATGGCGTCTCCTCCAGCTTGATGAAGCGTCGCCATCGGGGCTCCACACGGTTGACATCAGCTGCCAGCGAACCAAGGAGTTCATGCGGTGAATGGTGTCGGTGTCTGTAATCTTTTGATATTCTGCTCTCGTGCCAGAAGGTGCGATCGTGGTCGAATGGATATGGGGGGAGATCGACTAGGAGTGGCGGGGGTGTTGGTTTGCTGTTACTACTGCTACTTCTGTTGCTGTGTAATCCTTGCACCCGTACCGGGGCGCCTTGGGTAAGAAGAGAGCCCAAGCAATGCAGCAGCGATACCTCTGCGTTGCTGCCCCGCTTCAGGGTATGTGTGTATTTGATCTTGGGGAGATCGCCAGATAGCGTCTTGAGAATCTGCTTCACTGGTCCCGCCAACTGGGAATGTGGCCCAACCTCCACGATCGTATCGATTGAATGGCCATCGTATTGCTGCTCGCACAGGACTTTAAGTGCCTGCGAAAATAGCACGGGGCTGAGTAGGTTGCGGGCCCAGTATGTCCCATCGAGCATCGACTGATCTTCCACGTCTAGACCAGTTACTGAACTAACCATGCGGATTGAGGTCGAGGCGCTTGCTGGCGGTGTCGGGCGGAGCTTGGCTAGAACCTGTGCATACTCTTTCTCCATGAGCCCCATCTGGTGCGAATGGTAGGCTGCGCCGTTTGTCATGAGCTTGCGGTTGAATGTACCGTCCGCGTCGAGCACCGCGTGCAGCTGGTCGATGGCGGTCGCATCTCCTGATACAGTCACGCTTGAAGGGCTGTTGAAGCAGGCGATCCTCATGCGACCGTATCCAGCCCCGATATTGGCGATAATCTCCTCGATTGCTGCTGGCGTCGCTCCCACCGCGAGCATTGCTCCAGGGGTGGTTGATGCTTTAGCAATAAGCTCCCCCGCGAGACGACCTCGGAAGTACGCTACAGTTATCGCGTCCTCAAACGAGATCAACCCGGCTGCGTACGCGGCTGCTATCTCTCCACTCGAGTGACCGACCACGGCGGACGGCAGGATGCCAAATTCGGCCAGCAGGTTGACCAGGGCCAGCTGGATGGCTGTGGATAGCGGCTGGGAGCAGGCAGGCTCGTTGACTCGTGACTCCGCCTTTGGCCGGCATAACTCGCTCAGCAGATCCCAGGGACATCTGAGCCGCGCCAGGTGCTGGTTGGCACGCTCGAGAGAGTGGAAAAAGGATGGGTATCTATGAAGGAGCTGGCGACCCATCTCGGCGTACTGGGCACCCTGGCCGCTGAAGACGAAGGCGACTCGAGAACTTTGGCTCTTGTCCTGGCGGCCGGGTATCGCCGAAGACGCAGTTGTGCACAGCTGGGCCACCAGATCGTCCAAGCCGGACGCCACAATTGTGACTCGGCGGGCGTGCCATGAATGCTTGCTCAGCGTGTAGGCTAGTCGAGCCAGAATCGTGTCTGGATCAGACGAGTTTCTGTGTTTTGTGACGAGGTATTTTGCTAACCTCTTGCACATTCTCTGGCAAGACCTCTCACTGGCAGCGCTGATAGTGAAGAGCCGTGGGATTGCTGGATAGCTACTGATTTCGCCTCTGACAGATAGACGTGACAGCGATGATATATCGAGTAAGTCACCAGCGGCGTCTACGACAACGTGCGCATTGGTACCACCATAGCCAAAGCTGCAAGCATTATCAGTACACTGTCACACACGTGCACGCTCTTATTAGAGATAGGTAAATTAGACATACCTGTTAACGGAGATTCTGCGCAAATTCTGGCGTTCAAGCTGGCGTGGAACCTAAATTTATTATTCAGGTTAGCCAAAACTCCTGCGTATGAAGACGAGGTCCGGAAGTGGGAGAGGGAAAAGGTAGAAGGATGGCGACTCACGGTCAAGTTCCACTCTTCGAGCGGAATATCTGGGTTCCCCTTTTCATAATTGGCTTGGGGTGGGATGGCGCCATGTTCTAGCATGAGGACGGCCTTAATCAGGCCGGCCAGGCCGGCAGCACCCTCGGTGTGCCCGATGTTACCTTTGATAGAGCCGATAGGCATTCTGCGCCGCAATGGCGTTCCGGTTTTATTGCTTGACAAGGCTGCTGCGATAGCACTGACTTCGATTGGATCCCCCACCTTTGTTCCCGTGCCGTGGGCCTCAACGTAGTCAGCTCGCACCTCGAGGCCGGCCTGACGATAAGCCTTGATGATGGCTTCCCGCTGTGCGGCTGCGCTCGGCACGCTGATGCCCGGTGTGCGGCCGTCTTGGTTCAGCACCGAGTTACGGATCAGAGCTCGTATGTGGTTGCCGTCCCGTACTGCTGCCGAAAGGGGCTTCAGCACCACGCCGGTGCACCCCTCGCCACGGCCATAGCCGTTAGCGCGCGAGTCAAACGCAAAGGACCGCCCCTCGTCGGAGAACATCTTGAGGCCACTCTGGTAGCAAAGGCGCTGTGGATCGGCGACTAGGTTGACGCCGCCAACGAAGCACTGGGATGTCTCGCCGGCTCGCAAGCTCTGCACAGCCTGGTGCAGGGCCACGAAGCTGGACGAGCATCCCGTATCGACGGTGAAGCTGGGCCCGCGTAGGTTAAAGTAGTACGAGATCCTGTTGGATGAGATTGCCGGGCCAGTACCCATGACGAGATACAAGGGCGGGCGCTCGACATCGCGCGTTACTATTTCGTGGTAGTCGGACGTCCACTGCCCGACGAAGACACCCGTGTCGGAGCCCCAGAGAGAATCTGTGCTGAGTCCTGCATTCTGGAAGGATTCGTAGGCGATCTCAAGGAGAATACGCTGCTGAGGATCCATTGCCTAATTGATTACCACCCCCACCCGGGGCAATATATCAGATGCTGTTTTTTTGGTGATAGTGATCGGGTGTCGCGGAACATCACTCACCACAGCCTCAACGGGGTTTATGCCGAAGAAGGCGGCATCGAAAGCTGCGATATCTTCTCTGATCCAGTGCCCTCCGCATGTATTCGTCTGGTTTCAAAGGGTTGTAATTGATTAGTCAAATGCGTCTCGCCATGTATCCAAAGGAATCTTGGAAAGATGACCAGACTTACAGTTCCGACTTTCTTTCCGGTCGGATCCTTGAAGGCATCCAGATTAAACCGAGTTCCTGGTCCCGGAGTCCACGCTGTGCGTCCCGAAACGAGCATATCCCAGAGGCTTGATGGATCCGTCGCGGCTCCGGGTAACCGGCAGCCCATACCGATGATGGCGATAGGTTCTAGAGGCCCGCCATTGTCGCCGAGATCGATCGGACTGCCACTCAGCATCGACCATGGAGTCGATGCAGTCGACTGCTCATCGCTGTTGGCCGTATCACTGCCAGCCCTCTCGATGGGCGAACAGTCTGTATCACTCAGCATCGTCATTTTCGTTGATTCTGAGTTGCCGCACATTCAAGGAGGCATCCAAGTTGCATCAACCTTTCGTCTCTTCTGGTGAAATGAATGTCGGAGTTTATCCGGACCTCCAACATATCCAAGTAAGTACGACGGCGATCAAAGGAGTTGTGGTTAGTTATAGTCAGTAGCGAGCCGCAGCTTGCAGAAAGCATCAGGTTGATCAACAAACAACTGACAAGCAACGATGAACTATGTTCTTAGGGTTAGGACTGATGCCTAACAAGGCCGCCACTGCTGCGACCGGACATGCTAGTTTGTCGTCGGTGTATCTCTCGGAGGGTCTTTGGCATTGACACTATCACTAAGTCCACCTGCGGTGACTAGGAGATACATAAGAATACCCCACGGTATACCGCCGGAAGTACTGCCTACCAGCAGATGATGACCGACATTCCCCCATTTCGCGAAGACATTTTCCATGGATTCACGCCAATCCCTCTACTTGAGTGCAAAGCGGCTAGATCTTGCGGCCCGCAACCCACTAGGGAAAGATGAAGGTCAAGCTGCCAGTCACGATGATTTTTTGTGAGACAAGGCCTCACCGCTGCCGCTGCCACTGCCGATTGCCGCTAGCCACCTGGCATTCGACCACGAAAAGGCTGGTAAAGCTGCGGATGGCATGGACAGATTTCATTGGTTTGGCGCAAAAAAAGAAAGTAGAACCGTTTGTGCGCCGAGATTGAACAATCGCCAAGCCGATTTTTGCCTTCTTCGGATTCTAGGCTCATCTCGAGTGGCGTGGCAGCTGCTCAAGCCACCCCACATGCATTTCGGCAACTAGCCTAGTCACATCCGCCAAGACATTCTGCAAAGCGCCGGCTCGGAGATTCAGTTCAGAACTTCTCGCAGTGCTGAAGAGTATCGGACATGAGAAATGAAAGGGTGAGATACAGAGAGGAAGGAAAGAAATTTTACCGAGAGCTTCACTGGCTGTAAAAACCTTTCAGGGTATAGCATATCCCGTAAACTGTACGAGCACGAGTACCCGTATAGCCATCCTTATTCTGTGCTATGCTGGAGTACCCCTGGCAGATTGTCTGATTCTCGGCCCATTTCCTAGAACACTCAGTGGCATATACCGCATCTTCACAGGGAATAAGCTACCAGGCGCACCCCGGCCGACTTGACTCGATTCGAACCATTAGGAGAGATCTCATTAGTGACTTTCTCTAAATATCAACTTTAGGTCGAGTTTCTATCTATCGCAAGACGCAAATTCCACTTGCCCCGAGTTCTTCTTCCCCTCTCTACATTTGTACCATAAAAGATTCCAGCCGCGAGATTCGACTGGCGATAGCCCTAAGTCATTGCGATGGAGGAAACTCTGGTGAAACTCAGTGTGCCTCTCAGCGACGATGTCATTCAGCTTTCCACCCTGGACCAGCAGGCTCAGAGGAGATATGCCAGTGTCGTGCTTTTCTTCAAGCTAGATCATGAGGGCACGAGCGACTCCGTCTTCCACCATCTCAAGGAAGGCCTGGCGGTGACGCTGAGTGAGGTGCCAGACTTCGCCTCAACCGTCGTAACCCTGCCGGGCTCGAATAGGAACGAATTGCAGCTGCGCCTGGGTCCCGATTCCGGGGCTTCGGTAAAAATTGTCGACTATTCAACAACCCAAGCTGCATCATGGTCATACGGAAACTATGAAGAATTAGCCGCCAAGAAGTTCCCCGTGGTGAGCATTCCGCCCGAGATGCTGTTCGGTCCGCTACCCGCCGCCCCTGGAGACACGGAGAGGGGACTCCCCGCTCTCTTCATCCAGTTCAGCTTAATCGAGGGCGGTTTTATCTTGGGCATCAGATGGCATCATACCGTGTGCGACGCGCGAGGCATGAATGTCATGATTCAGTCGTGGGCTCGCCAAACCAAGACATCCATGCTTCAGGGTACTCGTGGCCTTCCCGTCATGCCATCCGAAGAGTCGCGTGAGCGCTGGCAACTGAGCTACGGGAAGCGTGATACGGACATCGAACGCCTTCTCCTCGACGACTACGTTATCGACCGCGCGATGCGATCGCCCGGATCCATTGCCTCCAACACCTACCAGCCCCAGTGCCATCTCCTGGACCCCCCGGAAATCACAAATGTGCCATATCGGATCAGCGTATGGTACTTCAGCGCGTCGGCATTGCAATCCCTACGCAACGCTCTTGCTATCGCTGACACCTCAAGCGCGGCCGGACTACCTGAAAATGATCCCGGAGCAGGCGGGGCGCTCGGCTTCACGCCGGTCGAGGCGGTGTCGGCTTTGGTCTGGAAGCATCTGAGCATCGCACGACGCCCCCAAATGCAGCTGCCATCGTTGGCAGAGAGGAAGCAGGAAGGCCAACCGCAGCAACAGAACGAAGAAGACAGCGACGTGACGTCACTGTTCTCGACGCGTCTCAACTACAGGGCGCGCATGCGACCGCCCTTGGCGGAGGACTTCATCGGCAACATCAACGAGCCGAATGCGCGCGCCCGTCTTCCGCTGGCCGAAGTATGCACGGCATCAACTCCGCAGTCGCTGGCGACGCTCGCGCGCCACATCCGCGCCGCGACCGAAGAAGGTTCTGCCAACTCCCTCCTCGACAACAAAGCTGTGCGTGCCTTCATCGGCCTCGTCGACACCTTGCCCTCCGTCACCGACCTGACGATCAACTGGCGCAAGTTCCCCGGTCCGGACCTCGAGTTCACCGATCTCTCCGGGCTCGACACGCTCCGTCTCGACTGGGGAGGCCGACTGGGACAGCCGGCCTGCATGCGTTTAGTGTCCCGCGAGACTGGACTGGTCTACCTGCTGCCGCTAGATCGAGATGGAGGGCTTGAGGTGCAGGTGCAGTGCGAACCTGAGGCTTTCGACCGGTTGAAGGCCGATGATTTGTTTGCACAGTATGCCGCGTTAAGGTATTCATGAGTGCAGAAAGGATATTTTCCCCCTGATTTCCTGTCAAGACTGCCTGATTACCTCTTTAGACGCATATTGTATTGGAACGTTAACAAAGCCAATGGGGAGTTTCTAAGCATATTCTATCGCCTACCTCCCTCGTATGTAATAAATAAAAATCCTAAAATACTTGCATATACAGAGCCTAAACATTAGAACCATCAGGAAAAATGACTTGCTTTCGAATATATTTTAGGACTCATTTTACAGTATAATATCCTTGTGCTTGAAAATATGCATGAACGAAGGGTCATTCTGCTTTGGCGCCATAAGACCGTGATCCAGGGTCACTGAATCGTCCCTACTGACATGCTTGCTCCGAGCGAACGATTTCAAGCTCTGATGGCAATCTCGCACCGGAAACTCCTGGCCTTCCCACTTTTCTCGCGGGTATGGCGCGTGTTGTTTGCTAGGGACGGGATCGTCCGACCACCGCAGCGGTGCTATGAGCAATGAATGGGACCCTAGCAGAGCCAGCCCGCGTACCAGCTGAAATTGAGAGGGTAGCTTAAAACACCGAACAACCGAGCAGCAGTAGCAGCAGCAGAGGGTTGCTGCGGGGGAGGGGTGGCCAGGTCGGCGGCAGTCTCTCCAGAAACATCCCTCAACCGCCCGGAGTTCTCGTCAGGGCGGTCGTCGTCGGTGGCCTCAAGAGAGCTTTGGTCGCATGATTACCGGTTTGAGAGAACATGGCTTGTGAGATTAGTTTATAGCCAGGGCTAAATATTGACCTGGACTACTAATTACCGAGGGCTGAAGTCATTACGGCGCATAGTGATGGGAGATATGTGATGAATTTCATGAGCGGGCGAACATCTCGAAAAGTGTATCTCCCACCGTTTTAGTGGTGAAGTTGAACCTTTAGCCGCGCCGGTCAGATACTTGTACTATTATGCGGCGATTGGTTCTTGTCTCAGTTCATGCCGTGTCTTCAGCCATAGCACTGCGTATCTCGTGAGGTGCACGAAGTCAATAGCGCTCAAGAAAATCGAGAGAATTCGTCACATTGATCGACGCGACGGCGTAGGTCGTTCGGGCGGTTGGCGCACGGCTAGCTATGTCCAACTAGCCTAACCTTATCGCAAAACAACCTGCTCGCATTAGCGGCCGGAATGATGTCTCGACGATATCGAGTAGCTTGTTTGTGGGGTGCCTCTTATCGTTGGGTATTTTCTCCGGGCCGGGAAAACATTTGTCGCAAAGCCTTGCCGGTCCGGCCCAGCAAGCCGGCCATTGACAGGCAACGTGTCAGAAGTACGGTCCGAAAGTTAGGACAAGTCAAGAGACGACAAATTCAGTCAATTTTCTGATGTCTGTCTGATGAAGCTCATTCCTAATGATTCTTGCTGATTGCGCATGGTTCCATGATCTCATCAAGTTTCTAACCCCGCTCCGGAGTTGCAACCCAGTATTCTTTGGAGTTGTGCCTCAGTCTGCAGCCGGAGACATCAGCTTACAGCTGTCCTTTTGACACAACGCATGCCTTCTTTCGGATCACTACCCGAGACTGATTGGTTTTAGCTCTCGGGCGATCATCGGACGGACTTCCAGGGGCCGCCGGCATTTGTGGGGCGGGACCAGCTGAGCTATTGGCAACAGTGGGGCTGCCGTTCCGCCTTTTCACCACTTCATTTTGCTTGGTAGATCGCATTTACACAGCGACTCCTACCCGGTTATTTCATCCTTACATGGCAGTGATGACGTGATTCGGCTAAAGTGTCGATCGGATTTCGTATCGTTTGGGCAATGGCCTAGATCTTGAAGTATCCATCAAGACCGACAGGGGTTTTGCTAGCTTAAGACATGGCTTGCAGATCTACTATTCTGTTGTTCAGTGAACGGTGCCCACGTCACTGGTTTTTTTTCATTCGACAGACAACGATGAAGATTAAGCTCCAGTTTTAATGTAATAATATTAAGTAGTTTGTCAAATTGACCCACCGACCAATTGATCTACCTCCTGGTTGATGCTCTTGGACCTAACCATCCCATGCCCGTATCAAGAACTTCATCCATGCATGTCTTGAAATAGTAGGGCATCTGAATGAGCTAAGATGTCTAAACCACTTGTAAATGTCCGAATTAGTAGGAAATGAAGGATTGGAACTTCTGGGTACATTCGCTACCTACAAGCTTTGTTGTGTCTTGTATCAGCGTCACTAGGCAGCTACCGAACAGAGATATGGAGCGACGGAAGGGTTTTTTGCGTAGCGTGTTGCTCTGCCTGTCCCACGTGTTTGCCCAATGGTGTAGAACAGAGGATCAAATTTAATTTTAGGGTTAGTGAGGCAGGTACCAAGCTTCTGCCATTCGAGGGGATGAGCTGGAATCTAGATCTTGCATTAATCAATGCAGGGTCCAAGTTTGCAGAGATCATCAATGTGGTTCTCTGATGGAGTATTTTCTTTCTACTAGAACTTTGAGTGCTATAATTCAATAATTTGCTATAAGCAACTGTAAATTTGCACTGCAAATTGTATCATACTGTCAACAAGTTCAGCCCTCGATTTTGAACTACAATTCGGAGACACATCTACAATAATGAAGGAATTAGCCGATAATACCAAGGTGATGGCGGGGCATGAGATGGCAATATCGCCGCTGACCCGCGGCGCATCCGATACTGAAGGGACAGCGGCGGTTGAGCACGACATCAGGAGGATATGCGCCGAGGTGGTGGGCCGTCCCGTTGAGAAGATCAAGATGCACCGGTCCTTTCTCGCTCAGGGCGGAGATTCCCTCCTTGGAATCAAGCTGGGAGTGCGGTGTCAGGAGGCCGGATACAGCCTTACCATCCAGGACATGCTCCAGACTTCGAGCCTCACGCAGCTCTGCCAGCGTGCGAAGCGCAACACGAAGCTGGCGAGCAACGGCGAGACCAATAGCGAGGGGAACATCAACGGCAGCACTCCGGCCTTGTCGAACGGGACAGCGCAACAGTCACCTTCGCTATCTTCGACGGCGGCGACGCAGCATCAAGATGATGTCCCCCACGTTGCGCATGCAAAGAAGTTTCGGTATGAGGACCTAGACGACATCGTTTCCGGACAGCTGCAACGTATCACACCAAACCCGGCGCGCGATATCGAAGACGTTTTCTCCTGCTCCCCCATCCAGGAAATGTTCCTTCTCGCGCAGGCAATCCACCCGGAGATGTACACGTGCACCATCGTGTTAGAGGTCAAGTCTGGTAACCCCGACACACCGTTGGATTGCGAACGCCTGGTCGCCGCGTGGGATCATCTCGTGCAGCGGCACGCATCTCTGAGAACCGTCTTCATAGACAGCACCAGCCACCCTGGTCACTTTGACCAGGTCATTCTGAAGGGCGGACAAGGCATCGGGCCCCCTCTAAGATTCGTGGATTACGACAAGGCTGGCGGAGGAGAAAATGAATACCCCTCGATTAGAGGGCCTCATGCACAAGCAATCGTCTTCCAAAACTACCGACTCACACATCGGGCGACTGTATACAGATGCTCCTCGAAATGTTCCTCGGTCTATCTCAGAGTGGACATGTCGCATGCTGTCGTTGACGGAGAATCCTTTCCTGTCCTCCTGCGAGATCTCTACCAGGCCTATACCGGTAACAACACTGAGCGTAATGGATCCACAATTCACGAAAATAGCAATGGCGTCATGTCCTACCGAGATTTTGTCTCCTACCATCAACTACAAGTGTCCCGCGAAGCATCGGTTTTCTATTGGAACAACCGTCTTGCTGGTGTCGAGCCTTGCTATTTCCCGACAGCTAATAGTCACGGCGGCAGTGATGCGCTCTACGATCGACAGGGCGATCACCTACGAACAGTGCACTTTCGAGTCGACATGGGTGCCGGAGGCCTTCAAAAATTCTGCGCCAAGTTCGATGTCACCGCCGCCAATCTCTGCCAGGTAGCTTGGGCGCTGGTCCTCAGGTCATACACGGGGTCGGAGGACGTCTGCTTCTCGTATGTCACCTCTGGCCGGCAGGCGCCGCTGGTGGGAATTGAGGCTGCGATCGGCGCATTCGTCGATACGCTCATCTGCCGAGTCTCCATGTCGAAGACGACGACGGTATCCCAGGCGCTGGCCAAAACCAAGGACGATTTTATCCAGAGCCTAGCTCACCCGTGCATGGTCGCGATGCTCCAGCAGGTTGATAGGTCTTCATCGCAGGGCAAGGAAGGCGACGTTTTTTCTCGCCTCAGAGGCAACACGATAATGTCGTGTCAGAAGAGAAGAACAAGAGACATGCCAATTCAGAATGGATCAACGTCCGCCCTGGCGATCGAGGTTGTAGACGCAGTTAGTCCCAATGATGTAAGTATAAAAAAAGAGCGAGTTTACCCATACGTCGGGATAGGGAGATTTTCTGTTTGAAGATGCGTGTTTTTTGGTCATCGGAAAAAGACTAACATGAAATCAATGTGGCAGTTCGATATATCGCTCACCATTCAAACTGGCGACGATGGACTGGACGTGACAATTGACTTTTGGCAATCTCGTATCGACCAGAGAATGGCCGAAAGTGCGTCAGAGTGCTTTCGTAGGGCACTCACAAGCATCGTGTCGAGCGAAGGCGACCAGAAGCTCGGGGAGATAGACATTGTACCCTCGTGGGAGATAGAGCAGATCCGCGAGTGGAATAAGACGTTGCCGTCACCAGTGGAGTGTCGCATCCACGACCTCGTCTACGAACAGCAGCTGCTTCGCCCCGACGCTATGGCCGTGCAGGGCTGGGATGGGAACTTAACGTACCGAGAGCTCGACCAGGTTGCCAACCGGCTGGCCTCGTACCTGGGAAGCCTCCTGCCAGATGGCTTCGTGCAACCAGAGACCAAAATAGCCCTCTGCTTCGAGAAGTCGATTTGGGCCGTCGTCTCGCAACTCGCAGTCCTCAAGTCCGGAGGTTGCGTGGTCCCCCTCGGCACCAAGCAGCCCATGCAGCGCATCGGGATGATTCTGCGGGACATTGAGGCGACTGTCCTGCTGACGACAGAGAAATTTGCCGCTCGATTTGAGGGGATGCTCCCTCATGTCATCGTGGTGGATGAAGCCCTCATTTCTCGACTGCCTCAGTTGACGTCACCACCAGCATGTGCAGCGACTCCAGAAAACTCTGCCTTCATCATCTACACCTCAGGTAGCACTGGTGTTCCCAAAGGCGTGGTCCTCCCACACAGCAGCCTCTGCAGCAGCCTCCAACATCTCGCAGTCAAATTTAAGCTCGGCCACCACACACGCATGGTTCAATTCTCAGCGTACACTTTCGACATCTCGATTCAAGACATCTATTGTACCTGGCACTACGGCGGCTGCCTGATCATTATCTCCGAAAAGGACCGCGTCGACAACCTTGGCCCCGCCATGGCCGCTTGCTCGGTCAACTGCGCCGGTCTCACATCTACCGTGGCAGGGATGGTTTCGCCAGAACAGGTCCCTACGCTTGAGACCCTGGTTCTGCTTGGCGAGGCTGTTAAGCCTGCCGTGGTGGATCGGTGGATCCCTCATGTCAACGTCTTCAATGCATACGGGCCGTCAGAGTGCTCGATCCAGGCCAGTTGCCGACAGCTTACTCCCAAATGCAACGCGCTGAACATCGGCCACGCCCTGGCCAGTGCGCTTTGGGTGGCCGATCCCAACGACTACAACCGCCTAGTCCCCCTTGGCGCGCCGGGCGAGTTGCTGATTGAAGGCCCGCTCCAGGCTCGCGAATACCTGAACAACAGGGAAAAGACTGACGCGGCTTTCATCACCGACCCGTCCTGGGTGTCCAGATATTTTGATGCCGATTTCGGGACCGCACGACGTAGGCGATTCTATCGAACAGGCGACTGGGTCCACCAGGATCCAGTAGACGGATCTATTACCTATATCGGACGACGAGATACCCAGATCAAAGTGCGCGGGCAGCGTGTCGAGGTTGGCGAGATCGAGCACCATCTGATCCAGCAGGATGGTGTCCTCGACGCTGCCGTGGTGTTTCCTCGTGAGGGCCCCTGCCAGGACCGTCTAGTGGGCCTAATCACCTTCCATGAGTTTTTCGTGCCTTGCAATGACACCGAAGGCAAGCCCCGCGGGGGCAAACCGGGTGTGAATACGATAGTTGCTGTACCGGAAGAAAAACTGGCTCTTGCCAAGCTCCGGACAGCCGGGGTTAGTCACCATCTCGCAGCAAATGTCCCGGAGCACATGGTACCCAAGTTGTGGATTCCGCTGGTTGGAATGATGCCCCAGAATGACTCTGGGAAGCTAGATCGTAAGACTTTGGGGCAATGGGTCGAGGCGATAGACCCAAGCTTCTTCGCAGCGATCACGGCAGACTCCGTCAGCCCCGGTCGTGATGGTGGGGATAGCAGTCCCGAGGGCCATCAAGAAAGGGAGCCCACATCGCTCGAGCGACAGATACAGACCGCATGGGCCGAGGTGCTCAACCTAGCAGTCACCCAAGTTCCGATTGCTCGCCGGTCTTTTTTGAGCTTTGGTGGCGATTCCATCACGGCCATGCAGGTCATTTCCCGCTGCAGAGCACGGGGAATCGACTCCCTAGGAGTGCGAGACATTCTCCGGAGCAAGTCTATCGAAGAGCTAGCCCTAAAGGCTGGTGTTGTTGGTCATGATGGACCTAAACCTCCGTTGGTACAATGCGACAATGATCACCAAGGGGAGGAAGAGTCCGCTGAGCCATTTCCGCTGTTGCCCGTCCAGCAATGGTATTTTGAGGCCATCGCCCCACGCAAGCCTGATAACACCGAGGAGTCCTTCCAGGGAGTGGGAGGCGACTATCGCTACAACCAGAGTGTATGTTTGGCTGTTAGGCATCAGCCCCTGGTGCATCACAGCATCGACAGTGCCATCCGAGACATCGTCTCAAAGCACCCTATGCTCCGTGCTAGGTTCAGTCGCGTTGGCAATGAATGGCGCCAGTCCATCGTCGGAGCCGGTAACTCCGAGGAAGATTCTGCTTCCAACTCGTCCCCGTATCAATTTGGAATCCATGACGTGCAGAGCCATGACGAAGTCGAGGCTCTCATCGCGACGGCACAAGCAGGCTTAGACTTGGAGCGGGGGCCGGTCTTTTCTGCCCAGCTAATTCACTTAAACGGCGGCCAAGACAAGAAACAGCTGCTATTCTTGGTGGCCCACCACCTCGTTATCGACCTCGTGTCTTGGCGCATCATACTGCGCGATCTGGATCTGATTCTTCGCAGTGGAGTTAACGCCTCCAGCATGCCAAGTGGCGTGAACGGGCATCTCTCCTTCAAAACGTGGACCAGGAAGGTCCAAGCGAAGTTTGTCGCCACCAGCCAGCGACTCCTACAAATGACGGCGAAAAGGGTCGATGTATCTACGACGGACCACTTCGCCAGATCTCTCCTGCCTTTTGAAACACCGGCAGCCAACTTGGACTATTGGGGTCTGGCGCCAGCAACCGACGGTAAAAACAACAACTTGTATGGTGATCAAGTTGCGGAACTTGTCACCCTTGACGAGACTCACACCGCACTGCTGTTTGGCGCCGCAAATGACGCACTCCGAACAGAGCCAGTCGAAGTAATGCTGGCAGCACTTTTCTATTCATTCCGCCAAACGTTCCCTGATCGTGCGATGCCGACCGTCTTCTACGAAGGGCACGGTCGTGACGCGTTTCAGGAGTATTCATCTAGCATCGATGCCTCCGATACTGTTGGATGGTTCACGACTATGGCCCCCATCTACGTTTCGGCCACCGGCGGAGAGCAACCCGTTGACTTCCTCAAGAGAATCAAGGATACGAAACGCAGTACACCGGGACGCGGGCTGCCCTACTTCGTCTCTCGGTTCTCAACACCCGAAGGACGAACGGCATTTTCCACTCATGGGGAGATGGAAGTGCTGTTCAACTACGCCGGTAGGTTTCAACAGTTAGAGAATGTGGACAGCCTCTTCGAGTTCGAGACAACCCTCTGCAAGTATGACGGCCCCGCCGCCATCTCGCCAATAGGCAGCTGCAACAGGCGACCAGCTGTGTTCGGCATCGAGGTCTCTGTGGCAGAGAATACATTGCAGGTCAGCTTCCAGTTCCATCGCTACATGCGACACAAACACAAGGTTCTGGACTGGTGTCGAGCCTATGCGACGTCACTACGCAATATCGTTACGGAGCTAGCTATTGCCGCCTCTCCCATGTTTACGCTGAGCGACTTTCCGCTTCTCGCCTCGGCTGGTGCGACTTATGAGAGCCTCGAGAGACTCCACGCCAAAGTTATGCCGGAAGCAGGACTTGCACCCGGCGACATTGAAGATATCTACCCCTGCTCTCCAATTCAACAAGGTATTCTGATGAGCCAAGCCAAGGCGCCATCTGAGTACATGATCCAAACAATGTTTGAAATCCAGCCAGCCGTGAACTCGCTCAAAACTCGAGTGAGTGCAGAGCGTGTCATCAAGGCATGGCTCATTTTGGTGGATCGCCACCCCATGCTGCGGACCGTGTTCGTGCCGTCTGTCGTGTGCGCAGAAGCTGCAGGTGGCTACGGATTATTTGACCAGGTTGTGCTCAAGTCAGTCATGGCGGAAGGCGAGCATAAGCATCTGGACGATGATAACGTCGAATCCAGGCTGGGCCTTGCTGTCGACGCAACCAGCTTCGACATGAGCACCCGCCTTCGCAATGGGAGTAAGAAGAAACAGCCGAGCCACAAATTCACAGTATTTTCGACTCCTTCCGGCAGAGTTTACGTCCGCATCATTATCAGCCACGCCCTCGTCGACGCCTCCTCGCTCATGCTGCTGCAGAAAGAGCTGGTCCAGGCCTACGACGGTAAACTCGACGCGGCAAACGGCACGGGACCAGCTTACAGCGCTTACGTATCATACCTGCAACGAACGCCCGCACAGGAGGCGCTGAAGTACTGGACCAAACAACTCGCAGACGCGCAGCCATGCTACCTACCGCCATTGACTACAAGTGGTTTTCCTGAGACGCCTACATTGTCATCAGCCAAACGCGCAATGGTGCATTTAGCGCTTGAGACGACAGAACTTGACAACATGCGAGACCTAAAGCGGTTCAGCGAGATACACGGCGTGACCATAGCAAATCTATTCCAGCTGGCCTGGGCTTTAGTCCTCTCGCGCTTCACAGGGTCCACCGACGTCTCATTTGGGTACGTCGCTAGCGGCCGAGACGTGGCAGTCGGCGGAGTTGACGAAATGATCGGTCCCTTAATCAACATGATGGTGACCCGCATCAAGCTCGACGGTGATGGTGCTGCCAAGAAGGTAAACAGCAGCAGCGACAGCGTCAATGAGGTGCTCGAACGAGTCCAGGCCGACTTCTTCGATGGATTTAACCACCAGCGGGCCTCGCTTCTGGATATCTGGCACGCCCTCCGGCTCGAGGGGCGAGGCTTGTTCAACACGTCCCTCTCATATCGCCATGCTTCTGCTGCTTCGACGGCCACCAAGCAAGGAGGTGGCGGCCAGCAGGCTAGTGTAACGCTGAAACACATCACAAGCCAAGATCCCACCGAATACGACGCCAACCTCCACGTCGTCGTGTCTGACAATGCCAAGGTCTCCGTGGCGTTGCAGTACTCGCCCAACTTCATGTCCCGCGCTGGAGCGAAGCGCCTTGTTGACTGTCTCGTCCACACTGCCCGATCGCTGACCGAGACCAGACTAAAGGCACCCCTCACACTCAGCGAGATAGACATCGCGACTCAAGATGACGTCCGGCAGCTCTGCGCGTGGAACGAAAGCAAGACGTCCGAGGCGGATGACGATCAGTCTTGCATTCATGACCTCGTCCACCAGCAGCGGCTCTTCCAGCCCGATGCGCCAGCTGTGTGCGCATGGGATGGAGACTTGACGTACCGAGAACTGGAGGACCTAGCTAACCAGCTGGCTCGGCACCTAATAGCGGACCTGGGTGTCGTCGGTCCCGAGGCAATGGTGGCGCTATGTTTCGACAAGTCGCGGTGGGCTGTTGTTGCCCAGCTGGCTGTCCTCAAGGCTGGCGGCGTCGTCGTATCAATAAACGCGAAGCACCCTATGCAGCGTGTCGCGGGTATCATTATTGACGTCGGTGCCCGCGTCATGCTGACTACGCGCCAACATCTCTCCCGTTTCTCTAACAGCCTCGAACTAGCCCATATCGTTGCGGCCGATGACAGCCCTTCAGGCTTTTTTGCAAATCCCCCGAAGCCAACAGCGACAGCACTTCCCGCTACCCCTGCTGTCGTCGTCAAACCTGAGAATGCTGCCTTTGTCATCTACACATCCGGGAGCACTGGCGTACCGAAAGGTGTCGTATTAACACACTCGTCGCTCCGAGCAAGCTTCGCCGCGCATGGGAAAGTGTACGGCATGAATTCTCGCACGCGCTCCCTCCAATTTGCCTCGTACACGTTTGACGCCAGCATCAGCGACATCTTTGGCACCCTCTCCCATGGTGGCTGCGTGTGTGTTATATCCGAAATGGAGCGGATGAACAACCTCGAGGCCGCCATGAACTCGTACCGCGTCAACCTTGCCCAGCTCACCCCCACGGTGGCCAGCTTGTTAGATTCATCGACGCTGACCTCACTGGACACCCTTGTCTTGGGCGGAGAAGCTGTCAAGCCCGCCCTAATTGAGGGTTTGCTCAAGAATGGTAGCAGGGCGCTCAAGATCCTAAATGGATATGGCCCATCGGAGTGCTCTATCTACACGACTTGTAGCAAGCCGTTGCAGCTCACTAACCAGACATTGAATATTGGACGAGTCTTGGTTGGAGGAGTGTGGGTTGTTAACGATCACGGCACGGCAATCTGTCCAATCGGTGCCGTGGGCGAACTCTGGATTGAAGGTCCTTTGCTGGCCAGCGGATATCTCAACGACAAGGCCAATACTGATTCTTCGTTTATTGTCGATCCCCCCTGGGCTGCCAAGGTTGGCCTGAAGGGCAGGCGCCGCTTTTACCGGACCGGCGATCTCGTCCGGCAGAACGCGGCTGGAGAGATCATCTATATCGGGCGAGGAGACACGCAGGTCAAGATCCGGGGTCAGCGTGTGGACATGGGCGAAGTCGAAGATAAGGTGAAGAAAGCGCTTGAAGCAATAGCAGAGACAGTGGCCGTGAAGAACGTGGCTGTCAGCCTCGTCATTCCTGGTGGCAACGCTCGAAATCCCATGCTAGCTGTTGCTGTGGAACTCGTTAGTGGTGGCAACAATGACAGCCCCCTCGGACCTGACTACGTAACGTCGGTTGAAGATTCGACTCACACAGAGGGACAGCCACTGCCGTTGCCTATGTCCAATAGTCTTCGCGAAGCCTTTGCCCAACTGCACAGCACACTCTCGGAGGCATTGCCATTATACATGGTCCCTCGGCTCTTTATTCCGCTCTCCCATCTCCCCTTTACGACATCGGGGAAGCTCGATCGCCGTTCGCTCTGCCAGCTGCTCGAGAGTCTTCCAGAGCAGGAAATCTTCCAGTACGGGCTTTTGAGTGCCTCCAAGGTCTCCCCAGTGACCGATACAGAGAGGGAGCTCCAGCAACTGTGGGCTGCCGTGCTCGATGTGGAACTAGATCGCGTCGGCATCCACGACCACTTCTTGCACTCGGGCGGCGACTCGGTGACGGCGATGCGGCTCGTGTCAATGGCAAACAGCTCCAAGGTGTCGCTACCTCTTACAGTAGCCGACATATTCCGACATCCCAAGCTGGTGGATATGGCAAACTTTGTCGACCAACGACAACTGACAAATGCTGCCCAGGGAGGACATCAAAAAGGAAATGCAGCAGAGGCGGAGGGGATTGCTCCCTTTAGCCTTTGGAAGGAAATCCAACCACAACCGCATTCCGACGAGAAGCCGGCCGGTAGGGATGCCATTCCCTGTGACCGGGCGTCACTCATGACAGAAGAGCTCAGCCAACTGGCCTCCCAATGCGGCGTGTTCGTCGAGGCTATCGAGGACGTGTACCCTTGCACCCCACTTCAAGAAGGCCTGATGGCTATCACAGCCCAACAACCACACGCGTATGTGGGTCGGTGGGTGTACCGCATGCCCCCGACCATCGACTGTCAGCGGTTCAAGGATGCATGGAATAAACTTTCCACTGTGTCTCCAATACTCTGCACTCGGATTGTTCCTGGACGACTGTCCGGTGCTCTGCAAGTGGTTGTCCGTGGGGGATTGATCTGGTCCTCTGGAGACGACTTACAGAGCTATCTGGCCGACGACGCCGAGCGGCTGTTTGCCTATGGATCACCGCTAGTGCGGCCTGCCATCGTCACTAGCACCAATAACCACGAGGAACGATATTTTGTCTTGACTGCACACCATAGTGCATACGACGGTTGGAGCCTGGCTAAGCTTTTTGACGCCATATCGATGCTTTACAATTCTTCCCTGCGAGACCTACCCGATGCTCCGCCTTATACCCGATTCATCCGCTACGTTGAAGAGCAAAAAGATTCAGCGGCTGCTAAGGAGTTCTGGGGGTCCCAGCTGGATGGCGATGATGATGATGTCGGCAAGCCCTTCTCTAAGCTGCCAAACCCATCGTACAAGCCTCAACCGTCGCGGACAATGACCTACCAACTCCTAGTCGGGCCGGTGAAGAAGACGTGTATCACCCTGGCAGCTATGCTGCGAGCAGCCTGGGCTCTAGTCATCTCGAAGCACAGCGGCAGCAGTAATGTGCTTCTCGCAGTGCCCCTGTCCGGACGGGCCGCGCCAGTCCAGGGAATGCTGGACTTGCTAGCGCCGACCATCACGACGGTGCCGGTACGGATTCGCGTCAACGACGCAACATCTGTCCACGAATACGTGACGGCCGTCCAGCAGCAAGCGGTCGACATGATGCCGTTTGAGCACACCGGTGTGCAGCAGATTCGTCGTCTCGGAAGGAAAGGTCACGATATTCACCACCTCTTTGCCGTGCAGCCCGCCAAGGAACGCGAGTTTCACCACCGACAGACACCGGGAGCGCGTTTTCTGGGACTCGAGCCCATGGCTGTTCCAATGCAATTTTTCGACGGGTATGCTCTCACAGTCGAGTGCATCACGGGCCTCGCCGGCGAGGATGTGGATGCTGATGACCGAGATGCAATCACGATCGAAGCCCGATTTGACGAAAACATCGTCTCGAGCGCCGAACTGCGGCGCCTTTTCGACAGGTTCAGGGATGTTCTGTCTCAGCTGATGGAGGAGGCCGGAAATGGCGAGAATGCAGATGAGAAGAATGGTACCAGACTTCTAGGCAGTATTGACATGCTCAGTACGGAGGAAGTTGCGCTGCTAGCCAAGTGGAACGGCGACGTCCCCGACAAGAACCAGGCTCTACTCCACGAACTGGTGGCTCAACATGCGACCACCCGACCTGACGCACCTGCTGTATGCGCCTGGGATGGCAATCTAACCCACGGCGAGCTGGACCGACTCTCGGGGCAGTTGGCGCATCACTTGGTGAGCCTTGGTGTTGGCCCTGAGGTCATGGTACCCCTGTGCTTCGACAAATCTAAATGGGTGGTGGTTTCTATTCTTGCTGTCCTCAAAGCCGGCGGCGCCGTGGTTCCAATTAGAGCCGATCCGATGCAGCGCGCCGAAGCCATTCTTCGCGACACGAGTGCGCTTGCCGTCTTGACGACGCCACACTACGCATCTCTCTTCCAGGACAAAGTGCAAACTGTTTTGCCTGTAGACCATCACTTTTTC
>Ga0247774_1000194_pt1 | contig 29116 bp, 21 predicted proteins | sample UWRJL001104B6_FD_179933 | JGI IMG/M metagenome (GOLD analysis project Ga0247774, IMG submission 179933) | Plant litter microbial communities from Arlington Agricultural Research Station in Wisconsin, United States - UWRJ-L001-104B-6 | ecosystem: Environmental > Terrestrial > Plant litter >...
TGATGTATTCGTCGCGTGTTTGCCTTACCTCTGGTTCACGCTCGGCGCTGCGTGCCCCGCTTATTTTTCGCCCGCGTCGTCAGCAGCCTGACGAGCAAATGCGGAACAACTGGTTTCGCTACCCTACACTACGAGTTTGTGTTTGGTGATTGGTGACGGATCATGGCCGTCACAAGCAGATACCGAACTTCCGAGCCACCACGCTTGGGGGGCTTGGTTTTGCGGGCAACCTGAACAACCTTCTGTTCTTTTGATTTAAGAATTGATTTTTGCCACTCTTCTCAATTTCCGACAAGATCTCAGGACTTGCCTCTATATTTTCGATACCGCCAACGACGACACTGGCGTCCGTACAATAGAGTCTGATCAATCGCGTGCGAAGTCGAGTAAAACGAGTTTTGTCGACTAGGAAAGCTCCACTTAGTCGCTCTTACCCCATCGGGACGTCATCGAGCTAAAGAGCGGCGAGCTTCCGTAGGATATTGCCGTTTTCGTCAAATGAGGGAAATCGACCTACGAAAAGTACTAACCACGAAGCGAATGTGTATTCTTTCTTTTGCCTTGCTTGGACCGGCGAATTTCTCAACCATTCTGTCACCATCCAATCTTCGAACATTCAATAAAGAATAAAGTTCAAGCTACAGGCAACCCAGTCGCCGCACAAGCCAAGCGAAGACAGAAGCAAACCAAGGCACAGGGACCTAAACGTACCTATTTCCAAACCCTTGCTGCTACTTTTTGTCTACCTCCAGCCATCTTGATCAAACCACTCCAAAAGACATCGAGCGGGGAGAGCCTCCACCTCCCCCCAGAAAAAACACCACCCCAAAAATGGCAACCCCAACCCCAGAGCCTGACCCAGCCGAGACACCCCCCTACGTTTTTGTCGTCACGCCCCTCGTAATCTTCGTCCTCGTCGGCATCCTCGCCACCATTGTGCAGACGCGCCGCCGCAACCGGCTCCGCGCCATGGGTCTCTGGCCCCCTCCGGAGCCGTACTTCGGGACGCTGGGCCACGCAACCCCCAGCACCACAACCACCACCACAACGCGGAGGATGGGGCCGGATGGGACGTGGATACAAACCGCCGTGCGGGGCGGAAGAGGAGGAGGAGGAGGAGGAGGGGGGGGGGGAAGAGGAGGGGCAAGACGAGCGCGGCCGAGAAGGGGCGCGAGGAATGCGGAGGGGAGCTTGGCGGCCAGGTCCGTGGAGGGCTTGAACGAGCTGGGAGAAGCCCCGCCGCCGTATGATCCCAAGGCCAAGGGGAATGGGCTGAAGGCGATGGAGTTGGAGGAGCTTGAGAGGGGGGTGGGGGCCGATCCGCCGGGGTACGGAACGGTGGCGGCTCATGGGACGGGGGAGAGCAGGTTGGGGTCGAACAATCCGTATGCTGCCATGGTAGCAAGAGACGAGGCGGGGGAGGCGAGTGAGGTGAGGGCTCCGCCGCCGGCAGTCACTCGGTGATGAGGGTGAAGGGATTCTGGAAGGGACGGGGTGGGGGTCGATTTGGGCAGACTAGAAGTAACGAGGCATAAGCGAAACATGGTGGCTATAGGGCCTATACGATTTTGATTGAGAATAGGGTAATTTGTGAGTTTGGCGTTTAGCAATGGGACTAGAGACATGGGGGATGATACCAAGGCATGTGGGGAATACAAAACCAAAAGGCATAATTGTTCATACTGAGGAGATCGAGATGTTTCCGTCTTCACTGATCTATAGGTGAATCTACGATAGATACCATTGGAATTGGATCTTGACTCTAATTAACGTATATTCTACAGCGAGGCTGCGAATCGCAAAACGTGGGTTGAAAATGTTGATATCGCAATGAGCGTTCTCCATCAATTCCGTCTATGGTCTGACGGGAACAGCAAACGATGTGATGATGATGGAAGAGACGGATATGTAGCTTGTAGATGGCCATTGATAAGAGGCGCGAGGTTGGACGGAGCCGGATTCCCGTTGTTTGTACTGGACGCCATTCTAGACTGCGCACTTTACGGTTCCCTCCATATAGTTTTTATTGACTGCAGCTCCAACGGCTTGGCCGTCGTGACAGCCAAGGATGTCCACAAAGAACAGTCAACGCCTGTATCAGGCTGAAGTGTGACCGTGTTCGTTGCCCTTGGTAAAGAACTAGGCTTAAAGGGCCCAGATACTTGCAAGCAAATGTCGCTACTGATCCCAGCCTTTCCAGGGAATCCTCTTAGCCATTCTTTGCCACGAACCCCATCCTCTGGATATTTCCCTCTGGCCCTCTGCTACGATGTGTATCTCTCCTCTATCCAGGATCTCAACCTAGCAAGCGCATTTTCCTAGCCAAAATCATCACGTTTCTCATTTAAAACGCACTCACGCGTAGCGATCGGTGAACAAGAACACTTGTGATCAGGAAAGGTATGACCCCTAATCTCAGGGGCCTATTGTCTTTCATTCTCGCCGTCTTGGTGACGGCTAACCTGGTTTCTTGCTACACTGGACGGAAATTGGGGAAGCCCTATCGCTCATATGCCCTTCCTTGATGCAATCTAACTCGCGGGTCCATCGAACACGACGCAAAAAGCCCTCGCAACCAAGCCGAGGCTCTTGTCCCGCCTTTGTGTCAGTCTTATAATAAAAAGCCAAAGCAGAAGGGGTGAATTAAAATCAACAAAAAGTCCTAACCCTGCCCTTCCTACCGACGCCGAATGCTAATGATGATAAAAATGCTGACAATGCTAGCTAATGCGATTTGCCCTCACTCTAACAGGAAGCTCTTTACTTTCCTCCTCTTAATATATTCCGAAACAGAAACCAGCGCGATCAACTCTACCAATGCTTTCCTCCTCTTAACTTTTTTGCAGACCTGAGCTGACGCCTGTGGTATACCACTGCCGAAACACCTCCGAATAAAGACCCAAAAACAACACCAATTATGACTTATTCGCTGCCTTGTTCGTCTCGAGCGCTTCAGCCAGCTCTTTGGCAAGCTCCTCCGTCTTGACCTGCACCATCCACGTCTCCAGCCCCGAGCCGCTGTCGTCGCTCGTCGTGAGCTTCACATACTTCTTCTCAGCCTTGTAGTTGAAATTGGGCAGAATGAGACGGTTCAGGACAACCACGCCCGCTGGTTCCGTTCGCAAAAGCATCCGCACTTTGTTCGACTCCTTGTGCTTGAGAAGTCGCAGCGGACCGACGCCCTTCGTTGCCCAGGGACTCTTTGCAACACCGCCCTTCGAATCTGAATCGTCATCCGCGTTAGGCGGAATAAACTTCAGCACCTTGGCCCGCACCTCGTGCACCGTCATTTCGTCCTCTTCTCCGGGTCCTCCGTCGGTGAGGTTCAGCTGTGCCTGAGGAGGCTCCGACTCTCCGTCCGCGGCGTCCTTGCTGCCGTTGGGGGCCTCTGGATCCGTTTGAGGCTCCGGGGTCCCAGTGGCCGGAGTTGTCGCCAGGCTGGAAGCTCCACCAAAATTGAACGGAGAATCTGGTGCGGGGAGTCAGCACAGTTACGGACTACCGGGTGCCAAAGCCGAAGCCGTTTGGAAACATACTAGTGCCAGTCGTGGACGCGCCGCCCTGAGTAGGTTGAAGTCCGCCGAATAGGTTTCCTCCTTGTTGTGGTTGATTTCCAAATAGGGAACCTGGTTGCTGTCCTTGCTGTCCTTGCTGGGGCTGCGTGGATGGGGTCCCTCCAAAGGTGAACGCGGGCGCCGATGGAGCCGGGGAAGCACCTCCTGGATTCCCGAAGAGAGAACCACCAGACTGAGCAGGGGCCGGCGAAGGAGCCATGGAGCTAGAAAGCCCAGCACGTTGAGCTGCAGCCTTCGTAGCTCCAAAGTTTGGCTTCCTGATGACGCGTTGACCAGGGCCCTTCTGAGGTGTCGAGGCGCTCGCGTTGAAAGCAAACATGTTCGATTCTCCACCATTTGTTCCAGCAGCCGGGGTCACATTCGAGGTGCCGTTGCCACTAGCATTGAATACAAAACCCCCGTTCGCCGGCTGCGTCGACCCGCCAAAGGGCGATGCCACGGCACCTGGAGCGCTCGCGCCACCAAAGTTGAAGTCTATCTTGGGAGGCTGACCATTGCTTCCGAAGATGGCGGGCGGCGCCGCAGGTGCGGCTGGTGTGCCGCCCCCAAACGCAAACGGCGCTGAAGTTGCCGGCTGCGAGGGAGCCGCATTTTGGGCGCCAAAGAGGCTGGAGGAAGACTGGCCAAACTGCTTCTTCCTTACTGGCGAATCCTCTTGCATGGCATCACCAAACGACCGCTTGCCTGGCGAAGGTCCGTCTTGCTTCATAGGACTACCGAACAATGGATTCGCGGGCTTTGAGTCCGCTCCGGGTTTCTTTTCTTCGCTAGCAGGCTTGGCACCAAAGGTGAAGGACGGCGCGCCACCGAGCGCGGGCTTCGACTGGCCGAAGAGAGAGTTTGACGGCGCCATAGTTGTGGATGTGCCGAACAGGCTGCTGCTAGGCTTGGGTGCATCTGCTTCCGTGGTGGCCGGAGCCGACACGAAGAAACTTGGCGTCGGGGCACTCGTCGAGGCGGCTGTGGATCCAAACAAGTTACTCTGGGGAGCTGCCGGCGTGGTTGTGCCAAAGATGCTGGACTTGGGGGCTTCGGTTGAAGCGACAAAAGCAGTGGCGGAACTGTTAGGTCTGAAGAGATTCGGTGTTGGCTTCGTCGCATCTGCTGGGGTCTCGGCGGGCTTCTGGGCGAAAGGCGACGGGGCGGGTGCTTCGTTTGTTGGTGGCTTGCTGCCAAATAGGCTTGATGACTGAGACACTAAACCGTTTGGCGTAGGCTGCTTGGCACCAAACATGTTGCTAGCCCCGGAGCTCGCAGTTCCGAATAGAGACGGCGCAGGCGCATCGGGTGGCTTTGCCGAGTCGCTCTTGGAAGACGCACCATCCGGCTGCGATCCTGGAGTATCTTTCTTTTCAGCCGCTGCCTTGAACATAGAGGCCGCAGCAGACAAAGGGGCCGGACCCGACGCGTCCTTCCTTTCAGCCGGCTTGCAGAGAGACGACCCAAAAGACGTCGGTGCCGGAGTCGTAGTGGATGCTCCGAATATGGATTTCGGCTGAGCCGTATTCTCCTTGTCAGACTCGCCGGCCGACTTGTCAGTCTCAGCATTACTCTGCTGTGACGAAGCAGCCGGCGTTGATGAATCTTCCTTTTTGGAGCCGATAGAGCTGCCCACACCAGGCCGTTGACCAAAAATGTTGGCTGCAGTCCCACCAGGAATGGATGTTGCCACAGGGGCAGAAGGAGCAAATTTGATGGGAGTTGCTGGGTCCCATGTCTTGTTGGCTGGAGTCTCCTTGGCTGGAGTCTCCTTGGCTTCCTCTGCGGCCGCCTCTTCGGTGACGGGTTCGTCCTGAACTCGGACGGGCCGGCCGTCGTTGCCTTTCGTGACTCTGTCAAACAGACTCAGGCTATTGGACGACTCCTTGGCATCGGATGAAGTGCTGGAAGGTCCCGTTGCCAACCCGCTTGAGCCAATCTTCTTAACATTGAACAGGGACGGCGCTGCTGGCACGACGTTGGGGGTGTTGGTGCCGCCGCTCGCAGCTACGTTCTCTTCTGTCTCCTGCTCCGAATCGGTCTCACTCTCGCCATCAGCATCGACACCGCTATTCTGCGGCGAACCCGCATCTGACAGGTAGCCAAAGATGTTTGCAGAGCCCATCGATTGCTTCGTGTGCTTGTCGAAAACTGAGGCACCACCATTGGGTGTAGGCTTTGCCGTTGCGGCGAACGGGTTAGGAGCAAGGGTGGAGCCGAATATAGATGGCTTCGCCTTGGTAGGCGTGTTGGTCCCACCCGCAATCTTCTCAAAGAGAGATTTTGTGATGGATGGCGGAGCTGTCGGCTTTTGGGCCGCAGCGGGCTGGTTCTCGTCTGGCTCGGACTGGCGACCAAAGAACGGCCGCTTAGCATTGGGAGTCGTGGACGGCGCCAGCGTGGGCTCGTTTTCAGTCAACTTCCTCTTGTTGGGATTCGCTGAAGATGTGGACAAGGCCGTGTCTTTCGGGTGCAGCTCATCTTCCGCCTTCCGCTTCGTTCCTTTCGGGGGTTCTGCCTTCCTTGCAGGCGCCTCAGAGGCAGTGGGTTCTACCTCGAGGCCATGGGCGACTCTCCATTTTCGGAGCACGTCCTCAGAAGGCTTCACATTCTTGAACTCGTATAGTCCGTAACGCAGCATGATCAAGCTCCGACTCTTCTCATACTCCTTTGAGAAGTTCATGACGTTCACCCTCCAATCTTTCCGGGAAAAAATCTCGTTGGCTGCATATTTGAGACGGCGAAGATCGAGGATGCAGAAAAACTGGCGCCTCTGCTCGTCGGTAAACCCTTCGGGGCATAGATCGGCCGCGTACTGATCAGCATACACGTGGCTGTGGTGGTCCACATCTTTCGGTAGCCTCTCGGTCAGGGCTTGACCGGTGAGCTCTGGAGCCGGCGACGGAATGCGCATCTCGAAGAGATCCTTCTCGTTCGCCTTGAGCTTCGTCCCACCGGGAGTCTTGATGCTACGTTGCATCTTCTTGGGCTCAGGGGTAGCGGCTGGCGCGAACAACCTCCTCGTAGTCCCGGACGGTATCGCCGGTTCGAACCGAGTCGTTGCCGTGCTCAGCGAGGACGCTCGGAAAATGTTCGACGCAGCATCCATCCGAGAGCGATCAAGGCTACTCGGTGGAAGGGCACCGCGATCAAAGAGCCGGCGCGACGACCCGGCGGCCGAAGGACTGCCGAAGCGCTTGGTGCCGGTCTGAGGGGAAGATGTGTAGACGCGATTCGCAAACTTGAGGAGTGGACGCGACCTCGGGGTGCCGTTTGGTTGATCCATGCTGTGCGAATATTGAAATCAATTCGGTCGATGGTTTGTGAAAGTGGAGGGCGAAGATATGGGGAGGGAGAGCGACGGGAGTGTCGCGTCTGGGGAGTGGCCGGATCGTCAACAACGTGAACGGTGTTGACGGTAGAGAATTTGCGCAGGCTGCAGCGGCCTGTTCGGGGGCGACCCGATGGAATGAGAGGACCGCAATAAATAGCGTGGCCAATTCCAAGTTAAATCGCTATGCGGCCTGCTCGATGAAAAGTTGATGGAAAGCCTGTCGAGCGACGCGCATCGAAGCCGCAGTCGTTGTCTCTCGGCGGGACAGACCAAGAAAAAAAAATTGGGCAGCCTTTGGTGTGGGCGACCGTGTCGGGGAAAGCAAAATGGCAGGGAAATCGAGAGGAGGAGCGCAGCCGGGCGCTTGGATCTCCTAGAAAAATCACGTCCAGGGGTCTCGGGGCCAAATATGGTACGTACCGCAGGGGGTTGCCGGCCAAAATTTGCGGCAGAATTGCGGAAAAACACCGTACCTGCTTCTGGACAGTTCCGGACCCACTTTATTTTTTTCCCGGTCTGGACAGAGCTTGAGATACGGCAGGCACGCGATATTCGGGAACGATGGGTTGTCATCCGATCTTCACCTTACGAGTCAAGGTCAATCACCAAGCTGCCATTGCCTGATGAGCATTCAACTTCCTGGCCGAGCTCTCCGGAGGGCGTCATATCTGCAGTTTCGCCCGTGCATCGCAATTCCCGGTCGACGATGGACAAGCTCCCTAAACGATACCCGGCTGAAGAGCTGGCAAGCCACGGGCGATGATCCTGTGAATCCCCCGTTGACCTCCTTACCCCCGCCATTCGATTCTCCCGCACGAGACCCTAGTCACGGTACAGCGCGGCACCTGTTTAGAGTCGGCAAAGCATACCTTGTCTTCTACAAGGAAGGTGTAAAGAGAGTTTGGGCAAATCGCAAATCTCTGAACTCGAAGCTGGAATCTCTTCCAGCGGACGACCGACCCTCAGTCTTTCGACCGTCTCATGTTCCTAAAGCTTTCACCCGCGCCGATTGGGTGTTCTTTTGGCGGGTCCAACATGACGTGTCCCGCCTCCCGATATTCGCTCTAGTCCTCCTCGTGTTCGACGAACTCACGGTGCTGATAGCGTACTATATTGATGGAATCATGCCTTATACTTGCCGTCTGCCCAAGCAGATCCAGAAGACGCGGCGCAAAGCAGAAGAGAGGCGCAAGGATGCCCAGCAGCATCTGGAATGGAAATACCCAGACGGCGTGACGAGCGTGACGGCACCTGTCGCTCGAACTCATGTTCTTCAGAGTCTCCATCTGATTAGCACTCTTTGGGACAAGGTTGGCTTTGTTCTTCCAGGATTATGGGCGCTGAAGGGCCGTCCTAGGATCGCGTATCTCGAGGCCGACGACCAGCTGTTGAGGCAACCCGGCATTGACAGCCTCTCAGAGGAAGAATTGGTGATTGCCTGTGGGGAACGGGGCATTTCCGTTTTAGCTGAAGGGAGCGAGGCTTGTCGATCGAGTGACGACATGCGGGCATCTCTTCAGAAGTGGTTGGACCTGACAGATGCACCCGAGATGGCAGAACGGCGGAAGAGAATGGCCACCTTGCTCATGACGAAGTAAGCATATGAATGATATCCGAGTTCCTGCTCTCGGGAAGGGATGCTTGCTAACAAAGGGTTTCTAGGCCGGGAAATTGGCCCGAAACGCGCAAATTCCCCTTACCGCAATGGTCGCTATAAATCTCTGGCAATTATCGGGTTGCCACTATTGTGGCCTAGTCCGTACCATCTCCTTTGAGGATATTGTGCCTCTCTGTAACGATTAGCCGTCATCACCCCTCATAGAATCTGCAGTGACGCCAGTCTAATAGAAAGAATACCGGCAACATCTTGTTCCAGTAGCACGCGTCGTCATGGGCTGCGGGGAAGTTGATTCATGCTCTGAGGATGAACTAACATAGCGCAATGCCATGCATAGGAGTTACTAGACTTCACTGAGACATGCTTTGAACTTGTGAGGCGTGAAGATTGCAGCGCCTGCCGAACCTGTTACCGCGAAGCAATAGTTGGACAGCGCGGTGGTCAAAGCGCTGCCAACATTGCGGACCTGGTGTTCAGAGGGGCTAAATTGGTACTTGTCCCGATCGGGAAGAGCTCCCCACCTTCTCCTCACAACTTCCAGGATCTCCTATTTTTCCAAGACGGACCTTGCTTGGATGCTTCTCTTACCCAGTAGGCGACTTTACGAGTCTCTCGTCTTTAATTAACTGGCAAAGAAAGATACGAGAGAGCCGCAGCGTCTCCAAGCGAATGGTAGAAACCCTTCTAGCTTTTCCTTCCAGTTATTTTTCTTTACTTCTCGCCGGGTTGCGTCGAGTGAGGGGAGTGATGCTAAGTTGCGCCAGAGTGCAAGCTGATAGATTCAAAACGCTTGTGAGCGGCGATTTGCGTAAATTGCGTAAATACTATCTAGCTTTCCTTTTCCGACGGCCTGCTGGCAGCAACTCGTGTACGCCATGCAATCCCATCTGCACAATGGTAGGCGTCAAAATCTCATGGAGGTGTCGTAGTAAGGAAAACCTGGTGCCGCGCATGCTGCGCTTGCAGCCAGCCGAGACTGGCGACAGAACTGTGACGGGGCCCGACCGCTCTCCACTGGCCCAAAGCACCCTGGACCCGATAACCTGGTGCCCAGAAGCCCTGTCCAGGCCTGGGTACGGTGGCTTAAGGAGGCTACGACTACCTAATCTCTCTGAAATCTTCCTGGAAACCTCTTTCGTCTGCTAAGAACAGCTTCATTTCCTCATTGTCTTTCCTTTAGGCGTAGTTCCTCGCCCGTAATTGGTATCAATTTTCCCCCTTCTGCTTTCTACTTTTAGTGTCTTGGTTTTCTTCTTTCCCGTGTGTGATTGCTGCCCAACCCCGTTTGTTACCTTCCGCGCACTCTGCCGTCGCGACGAACCGATCGTTTTTACTAGCGCTTTGGGGCGTGCTACGCAACCAACTAGGTACGGATTCTCCCATTGATCTGTCTCCCGCCCAAAGAACTTTCTGCTGCTGCCCCATTTTCTGGGATTCCACGGTTTCAACGGCCGGCCTTGCTAATTAACTAAGGAGATCTTGGACTTCGGACTCCTCTTGAATTTGCTGCTGCTGAAACACGAACCCTGGCGTAACCTGACGGAAGCTCTCTTCGTCCCGTGCATCACGAACGCCGTCCCACGAAGACGCGGCCGGCGCCCGACTCGCGATCAACGAGAAGATGACGATAACGGGTTCGCTCAGCAAGCGCCAGCAGGCGCGGAATGAGAAGGTGCTTCAGGATCTGGTGCAGACGGTGCCGGGAAACAGCTTTTGCGCCGATTGCTCGGCGCGGAATCCAGGTTGGTCTTTACTACTCATCCGCGATGCGCATCGAAGGGACACGACACGTTATCCACTAGCTCGAAAAGATGTTTGCTGACCTCGCTTCGTTCAAACAGCATGGGCATCATGGAGTGTACGTATCCCATTATGTTCCCGTCCGAGTCTATCCGAGTCCTGATGCGCGGTTCCTCGCATGCGAGCGAGCGGGTGGTTGTTAGGAGCAAGTTACTGACGAGCGGTTTCTCTAGTTGGGCATATTCCTGTGTGTCAGATGTGCAAGTATCCATCGAAAGCTGGGCACACACATCTCTAAGGTCAAGTCGCTGAGCATGGACAGTTGGACGAATGAGCAGGTTGAGGTGCGTCTTTGGATTGGAATTTCCCGATACCGTTTTCTCATCCTTCCCTCCCGCCAAGGCATATCTAACGTTTCCCAGAACATGAAAAAGGTGGGAAATATTGCCTCCAACAAGGTCTACAACCCACAGAACAAAAAGGCGGCCATACCTATGGACGTCGACGAGGTCGACTCGGCTGTGGAGAGGTTCATCCGGTCCAAGTACGTGCAGCGGAACCTCAATGGCGAGAGCAAGCGGCGCGATATTACGTCGAGAGACTCGGACGAAGGGCCACCGCCGCCCCTGCCCCCGAAGACGGGCAAATTTGGCCTCCGCGCCGCAACGTCGATCTTCCCGCTGTCGTCCAAAGCGAAAAGGCAAGCGGCCGCAAGAGAAGCCATGGCAAGCACGTGGGATTCGGGACGGAGCGCGTCGCCGCAACTGCCTAACAAGCCGTCTAAAGTGTTTGGGGCAAGCGTCGAATATAACCTGGACGACATGGACAAGAAGCTGGCCAAACTTCGGGACATGGGCTTCATGGACAATTCTCGAAATGCCGTGGTGCTCAAGGGAGTAAACGGGAGTCTCGAGCGTGCCATTGAAGCGTTGGTCCGACTCGGGGAGGGCGACAGGAAATCGCCAGGTCCGATTGTTTCGACCCGCGAGAGCTCGCTTCGAGCCACACGATCAATGACGCCGCTGTCAAGCACGACTTCGACCACGCGCAATGGCCAAGACCGGCCGACGACCCCTTCCACCGTGTCGAGCAATCCATTTGACATACTACCGGCCCAGCCGCAGACAGCGCAATCCACCGGAACGCTGCAGAACAAGAATCCGTACTTCCCGTCGACGAACCCCTTCGGGCCGCCAGGCCAGAATGATGCCATGACACAGGCTTTCCAAAACATGTCCCTCGCTCCCGCCCAACCTTTGTTCCCGAACCACACCGGTGGCGTTCCGGGTCATTCGGCTCAGCCAGCATACTACCAGGTCCAGGCTCCCATCTCCAGCCCGGCGCCCATATCATTTAATAGTTATCAGACATACCCTCCGCCCCAGGTACAGTCCTTGGCGGTCCAGTCACCACCGTCTTTGCAGCAGCAGATGACGGGATATAACCCATTTTTTGCGGACCAGGCACAGCAGGTGTCGTTGCAGGTCCCCCAGCAAGCGCTTCAGCAGGTTCCGCAACCGCAGCAGAACCTAACAGTCAACACCATGACGGGTAGCACTTACGGGAATAATCCTTTTACACGGTCCCCGACTCGCATGGCATCACCCTTAGGGCAAATACCCGAACAAGCGCAATACGTAACAAGTGGCGCACCGGTCCAGCAACCGGCGGCCACAAACCCTTTCTTGGCCCAACAACCAACCATGACAAGTCCCGTGCAATCACCTTTCCAGTCGATGCCAGCGGGCCAGCCGATGATGCAAACCCAACAAATACCCCAGAGGTCGGACAACGCTTCGATTCTCGCGCTGTACAACTACCCCCACCTGGCGCCAAGACCATTCATGTCAGATCAGCAGGCGGTCCAACCGGGCCAGCCGACCACCCAACAGGCGTTCGATGCACAGCAGCCACGGAGCATCCCGCCGGCAGCCATGCCAGGGAGCAAAAACCCATTCCTCAACGGAAGCAACCCGGCATCCCCACACGCCGCCTCTGCAGTTGTGTCGACGAACCCGTTCCCCACGGCCAACGGCCACGGCAGCCGGGAAAGCGTCCAGCTGGGCATGGAGATGGCGACGTGGGCGAACGGCGGACGGCACAGCCCGGATGCGTTTGCGAGCTTGAGTGCGAAGCATGTTTGAAAGGAAGGAAGGAAGAAATCAAAAACGGTTATGTAATGGATGGAGGAGGTCTAGATGCGAATTAATGTTTTGTGTGGTACTTAATACGCGGCTGCGATGTACATAGGCGTTTTTAATCCTTTTCTTTTGTTATTCCTTTCTTGTACAATATCATTTGTCGGCGCATGTGCTGCACATTCATCTTCAACCTTTGGTCTGATGTTTGCTTGCTTGTTCGTCACGGTGATACATCAGGCGGGCTGCTCTTCGTGCCTTGGACTTCGGCTGTTGGGAAGATGGCGTTTCCGTCTGTTATGCACTTGCCTTCAAGACATACTCCTCGAAACGAACGCCCTCTTCCCAATCCCCCTCCTCATATCTCACCACCTCACTCCACCCCTTGATGAGAGCCCTCCAGTAACACGTTTCGGCCGCCAAACTCACATACCCACCCCCCGCAAACAACCTCCTCTGCCTCTCCGCAATCCCCTCCGCCACCTCGGGATGCCCCTCTAACCACCTCACCGTCTCTTCCAGATCGGACCAATCCGGTCTCACAAACACCATGTTCGCCTCGCCGGCATCATATCTCACAGGCCACGTCTCCCTCGCCCTCTTGCCGGGGAACCGGTCGTCTCTCAACGCACTTTCCATCCCCCCCAACAGAACGGAAGAGTACACAGGCTTGACCAGGTGTGTATTCATCTCCATCCACTCCAACGGCGGCGTGACGACCACGCTCCGACACATGACGTGAAAGTTGAACCGCCCCGAGTACGACACCCCCTCTGTATGGACGACGTACCGATACCTGCAAAACGCCTCGACCGGCAGCCCGTTCGCCGCCGCCGCCGCGTTGGTCGTCCAGGCGAGGCTCTGCACGTCGGCCCAGCTCTGGTTCCCGGCGAGCCGCACGAGGGACTGGCGCAGCCGCGGGTTCGACGCCGCGCCGTTGGAGAACCACGAGGTGCCCCGCCAGACGGCGCGGCGGTCCTTGGCGGCCCAGCCGAGGCCGCCCTCCACGGCCGAGATGGCCCCGGCGGCGGCCGGGAGGGAGGACAGGAAGGGGCTGCGCCAGGTCCAGAAGGCGAAGTGGGGCATGGGGAAGGTGTGGGCCTTGGTGCCCGAGGGGTCGGTGGCGGGGCGGGCGTAGGAGAAGGTGTTGGCGAGCGGGGTGTCGGTTACGGTGAGGGCGAGGACGGTGTCTGGGATAAGGGGGTGGGGCGATGTGAGGAGAGCGCGGTGGATTTGGTGGAGGGCAGCGAGTTGGCGCTGGGTTTTTGGAGGTTGAATGTTAGCGCTGCTTTGGCGATGATGAGGAGGAGAAGCCGGCAGAGGTACCTCTTTCATTTTCTGGGAGAGCTCTCCCTTTCCGGGCTCCTGTAAGATCCAAAGCTCTCCGCCACGGATTGCGGCAATGAGGGGTCCCTTAACTATTTGTTTCTCCAGTTTGAAGGGACCGTTGGCGACGGCGCGGTCGATTTCGTATGTCAGGTCGGGAAAGGTCTCCCGGCATTGGAGTTCGTCTAGGCTGAGGTTCTCAAACGCCGACGATGACGGCGGGCCAGGCCCCCGGACATGTCTTTCCTCATCACTGTAATCGGCGTCGACATCGTACCCGTCATTGGGATATGATCTGGAGTAGAGACTCTGTCGCCCAGGGGTGAAGAAGTAGTAAAGCGCCACACAAAAGATGAAGGTAAAGAAAAGAGGCCGGATGAGCGACGGTTGATGCCTCAGCATGGGGACGGGGATAGCCATAGGCCAACGATAGTCCCGCGTGGGTTTGGGCATGACATTCTCATAGCATATAGCGAAAGCAGGAGCTCCTTTCACTAGAATCACATACTTCAAGATAGAGAATTCAAACAGTTTTGAATTCGCAGATGGGTAAGGTAAGTCTAAAAGGTTATGGATGGGGATGGGAATCGCACCAGAAAAATTCCGAGCACCTGGAACTGTCATGTATTTCAGTCATTACGAGCTTATACGATAAAAGAACATCGATCTGTGGGCAGACAGATAATCTAAATATGTATTATATATTTTCTGAGGGGGGATGGGAGATGGCTATGACAGGTCGCTGGGCAATCTACCCCAGATTTAGTACCCGTTCCCTCTGTTATGGTAGCTGGCCTCAGCAGGTACTGTACTCTTCCCAGGTAAATACAACCTGCATGTGGCAAGCGTAAATGGGATTGTTTTCGCACCGAATGTTCCGGTACTCGGGTCGCATTCTGGTACAACCTCCGACCATCAGTGCATCAAAGGATGAACTACAATCGTACACACACGCGAGGAAGTTGAGCGCAATTACCACCACATTGGTAGAACGAGAGGAGGCACTGCTGTACCTTCGAATTCGCGCCACCTCAGTAACCTCGCCATTAGCATGACAACTCTTCCAACAAAGCTGATACATAGCCAGTCAGTCATTCATTCGCCCTGTGAAGCGGGGCTCGCGCGGCGGGTGTGCCGGCTAAGCGAGCCGGCACTCAATAGGATCTGGGATATAGCACTCCTGTACCGTTCTCCGGAGTGCGGCACCAGTGGAGTGTGGAGAGGACGCGTATCGCGATCCCTCTGGTTTGGCCTAGTCAAACAATCAAACCTGGTTGACCTTGATGTTATCCGCTTGGAGCATAGGTCGGCTATCTCGAGAAGCGATAATCAAAGCCCGTCGAGATGCAAAGAAAGTCAAACGGCTTTCAGTAACTTCAAAATTCGGGTTGGTACAATAGAGAATTTCGCGCCTACCCCTTCACCTGGTAAAATCTAAACCAGTATCGAGCGAATATCTTCCACCCGGGATACCGTCACGAATACGAATTTGCCGTGCAAAAGAAAAGAATGACGGCAAGAATCAAAACAAAGAAAGCCCGCAAAAAGTCTCTTGTAGAAACTTCATAAGAATGCAAAAGAGAAGCGGGGTTTCATCAACGGAAATATTGGCAAAAACGGCCCAACCTTGAATCGCAACACACAATGCCGCCAATCATCTTACACGGATTGCGTGGCTCCGGGGTAGGCCTTACTCCAACAATCCATAACATGTAGGTTTATAGCAAAAGCGGAATGCCCTTGACCCATATTTATTTGTTGGGTTTATGATCTTTTGGGATTCATGCATCTGCGTGCGGGGTCGTCCGGCAACATGCCGCGATTTGATTTTTTCTCAGGTCTCGTTTTCGTGGTCTTTCTCCGGGGTTGATGATATGAGATGGCTCGTCCAGTTGTAACAAACATGTGCGAGATGCGACCGGCTATCTGCCATCAGCTACAATCGTTGCATTGTTCCATGCATCGGCATACTCAATTACTCAGCTGTTATTCTATTCCTGGACGGACATGTCAACAGGCAGGCGGAATCTAGGACAAGCTTATGTAGTGAGGGCCAGTGGAAAGAGGGTTTACTGTGGAGTCTGCAGCCAGCGATGGTTGCCGTTCGCTTCACTAGGCGAGCCATACGTGGATGCCCAGTTTGCATACGATAAACCTTTATAATTCTGAAATCAAACCCGTACGTACATAGCAGTTAGCGATAAGTGAATGCAGCTGAGAAGAAATTACCTTATTTTCGTCAAAAGTGTACGGCCAGTGCTTCTATGTTCATGGCAATCCTGTCACCTGGACCAGAAGCTACGGAGAATAACCCGAGCCTATGCATCGCTTTCTTTCTAAATTTACTTAGAACTCAAAATGGCATTTGTTTGTCTCAAAGTTGGCAAGCTAGCCGCCCATCAAAGCTCATCTATCAAAAATCATGACCGACGTTTCAACGCCAAGTACCAGACAGGTAGCACAATCGTGCCGAACACCTAGGCCTCAACAATATTTTTCCGGCTCACACTCACTATGCTCATCGTCATGGAGCATTTCCCCGGGAAATCTCTCCATAGTGTTCTGTCTCGATTCCAAGGACAAGAGGCGTCTGTTCGTCCAACTAAGACAGATTGACAAGATGGGAAGGCTTGAGCCACCCAAGCGTATGCATAGAGTTCAAAGCTGTGATAGCAAGTCCTGAAAGATGATCTCATCCCGCACCGTCGTGCGCGATTCGGTCCCTTCCCAACGATCCAAGAGTTTTATCGGCGGCTGAAGGAATGTTTGGATTCCGAGAAGTTCCCGGAGGGGGAAGACGACCAGTATTGGCGGGATGTCAAGGAGACGGCGAGGAAGCAGGAAGGAGAGTGACCGTCACCTGTGTTTACGCATCGAGATTTGCCATTTGCGAATATCCTTGTTGCAGATAGGGAGGTTTCGGTATTTTTGACTGGAAGTTGCGGGGCGATATCCGAATTACAGAGAGTATACATGTTGCAAGACCACTAAGGCATATGCACCAAAAGGGAACTCCCAAGTGGGGCATACCTCAACTAGGCTTTTACCGACTGACAATACAGCTACGTGGTATAAGTTACGGAATTGGAGTTCTTGACGGAGAATTTTGGAGAGAATCTCGGCGCCGTTTCCGGAGGAGCTGAAGATGGAGATTACGAGGCAGAGCACTAGGATGAAGACTGAATTAAGATTGATTTTTCGATACTGAACATAATTCTCATCAATACCGCTAGAGAGCATACTGGCCAGATATTACGCTGGTGAATGATGAGTTCCGACCCCGAAACCTTGAGCTACCCAATGACTTGCTGACCATCCAACACATCCCAAGCCGGCCTCGTCCATTTTAGCTCCTCCGACCTCCCGCTCGCATACCGCCCTTCCGCCCTTCCGCCCTCTTTCCCCTGATTAACTACCCTGCCGTTTTCTTGGTGATGGCCCCAGTCGAGCGCCGGCGTGCCCACCGCTTTCCCGTCCACGAGCGCATCGCCAAACCAAGGCCGGCAGTTCCACGAGGGATCGTTGTTCACGACGGGCATAGTGCAGAACAATCGAGATGCGGTGCCGCCCATCTCAAATATTGGCGATGAGGATCCGGGCGAGTAGGTTCGTTGTCACGCGCACGTCTTTTACCTCGGGCTCGTCGGAGAGTGCTGGGCGTGATAGCACCAGCTTGGCGCAAGCTTCTCCAGTGAGGCATCCTGTTTCTGGGGCCCGTAAAAAGCGCACAGTGATGCCTGGATTTGAGATTCGGTTGTGAGCGATTGCTTCGTCTGTGATAAAATGTGCGTGGGAGAATGTAGGGTGGTTTTCGCAGGTTTGCAACTTACGCTCTCCGCTCGTTGTTTGGGATGCTGCCACGAAGAGGCGCTACTTTCCGGATATCATTTGAGAGAGTTGAGGGAATGTGCCAGACAGGAATCCCACCTGCTTTTCTTGTATGCTGAGTCGATACTCAAACTGAAGCAAGGGATGGCGGATAGCGGATGGCAGAGGGGTCTAAGGAAGCACAAGTATAGCCAAGAACAAAGTCCATCAGATTGCAATCTATACCATGCCCGTTAATATCTTATTTGAGTTTTAAGTTTCAAAATCAAGCCATTACGACCAACTCGATCTTAGAAACCTTCGCTGCCTTCGTGCAAAAAACATAAATTGTAATCCTGTTGCCAAAAGCCCGTATTTCGGTGCTCCCATGTAACTCAACACGCGACCCCGTGTGATCAGAACAAGGCGCTGGTTGAGGGCTGTGGCTATAAGATTCAGGTCAGGTCGCTTCTTCTCTGTTCCATTTTTCATTCCTCTTCTCTGGTCTCTTCTGCCTTCCTCCCGTTTCTTTAATTCCATTAAGTTCTATTCAACTTTGCTAGCAAGAATCGATAGAAAGGGAAGTCACTCCTCGTAATATCCTAGGGTGGGGCTTATAGTCTACTCATCTTCGATGGATTGAAGATAAAATCAAACAGGTTGGGCTTAGTTGAACCAAGATGTCCCCGACACTCTCGACAGCCGCAGCTGCTAATCCTCATCTAGAGTTAGCAGTGTCCACGAGTAGTGATAATCATGGATTCGAGTAAGACTACTGGATGGTGCTTCCTCTTACTGCGTGCTCTCCACATTTCGGGGGGTTGGTCTGTCGTGCGACGTGAGATACGCGGCAAATGGGGAGTGTGGGGCTCGTGACTGGTGATCAATTGACCGCCATTCAACGCAAGCAACAACATGGTGTAACCAGCATCTTGAAGTGGCATTGGCGACATATATTATCAAGATGTACATCCGTCTAGATCTCACAATCTGGTTAACGGCTCCAAATTGCTTGAGAGTATTCACTGGAGAGAAAGGAACCTGATCCGAATAGCTGGCTCTGGCAACTGCACATTAAGCCATCGATGTAACCGACTTCTCTATCGTGACAAAGTTCTGTCACTTGAACGGCTTGACGAGATGGGATCGAAGACTTGTCCTAATGACCACACGCTGGGGCCGAATGTTGAAGGGTGTCGGGGGAGTTTTGACTTCACTTTAATGTTTGAAAGAATATTTCTAGCAATCGTGCCAGGGTCCGTTTTCGTTGCTCTGTGCCTGGCAAGGTTTGCATATCTCTACCGGGCGCCTCGCGTTGTTGATGGGGTTGTCTTTCAGTTCACCAAAATCGTACGTCTCAGTCCTCACCGCAAGGAAGCAGTCTAACGAGGCGGCCAATAGGCCATTGTAACCATCTATACCACTCTGCAGCTTTCGCTAGTCATTGCTCTTACCGCGGAAACTGATCGAACCGGCAAGAGTCTCTCGGTGGCGGCGTCTGCTGTTTGCTTTGCAGCTGGTCTGTTCATGCTCCCCCTTTCGTACTGGGAGCACTCGCGATGTCCGCGGCCGTCGATACTTCTCGGCGGATATGTCGGCCTCACTCTGTTGTTTGATATAGCCCACACCAGAACATCCTGGCTCGTCGCCGACGACTTCCAGGGTTCGCTCTACGCGCGCTTCTTCACTATATCGGTCGCAGTCAAGGCTCTCATCCTGCTTCTAGAGTCGCAAAGGAAGATGCGTTGGGTTAAGTGGAACGTAAAAGAGCACAGCCCAGAGGAGGCATACGGCCTCTTTGGCCTTGGAGTTTATGCATGGCTAAACAGATTGTTTGCCAGAGGACACAGCGGGGTTTTGGCATTGGACGACTTATATCCATTAGATTCAGGCCTGACCACGGAGGCGCTATACCCGAGACTCGACAACCAGCTTCAGTCGCCGAAATACCGCACAAGAAAATACTCACTGGCTGTGGCTCTGGCCAAAGCTCTAGTAATTCCATGGCTACTACCTATTGCTCCTCGAATCGCTTTGATCGCATTCAGATTCGCACAGCCTTTCTTCATGGAAACGCTTCTCAAGTACCTGCAGGCGGCGCAGCTACCAGACGGCGCTAACTCCAACATCGGCTACGGGCTGATTGGGGCGTCCGCTTTCATCTATGTCGGCGCGGCCGTATCCAGTGCACTGTACAACTATTATAGGCAGAGGGCCCTATATATGGTCAGGGCATGCCTCGCTTCTGTCATCTATCAGAAGACGACGGAAACAAAATCTACAGCTAGCAACGATGGAGCAGCGCTGACGCTGATGAGTACCGACGTTGAACGGGTCATTCGGGGTTTCCTCACCGTCCACGAGTTATGGAGCGGCTTGATCGAGGTTGCCATCGGCAGTTGGCTCCTTCAACGGCAGCTTGGAAGCGCGTTTCTAGTCCCCTTAATTACCATATTGATAGTTGCCCTCCTGATAGCCCAGACTTCCAAATATTCAGGGAGGCGCCAGAGAGTATGGATGGAGGTGGTCCAGAAGCGCGTTGGCCTAACAGCCACCACTATTAGCACGATGAAGGGTCTGAAAACCATCGGGTTCGTAGACCGAGTCTTCGATATGATCCAGCCCCTCAGGGTTGGAGAGATCAGGGCTGGAAATCGCTGGAGGATAGTCATTCTTCTCTCTGCCGTCCTCTCGAACGGCCCTATGACTCTGACGCCAGTCTTAACGTTTGCCGTCACTTCCAACACACTCGACACTACCACAATCTACACGTCAGTGGCGTACATATATCTGCTTGTACAGCCTTTTTCAGCACTGTTTCAAATGCTCCCCCAGCTAGTGGCCGCATTTGCATGCCTGGACAGAATCCAGGACTTCATCCATGCGGAGCCTCGGGTGGACTACAGAAGGTTTCTTTGCGCGACGGAATTTTCGACGCAAAACACACCACCAAATGGTCTAAACCAGGGAGATTCCACCTCACATACCACAAGTGGGGCGACGGTGGCGGAAAAGCTTAGCCCACGGGTGGCAGCCACTGTGGTCAATGGCAACTTTGGCTGGTCGGCAGATAAGATGTCGCTGAAGAACGTCAATGCCACCATCGGCCTTGGACGGCTAACTATGATAGTGGGGCCTGTGGCCTCGGGAAAGTCTACACTCTGCCACTCCCTGCTCGGAGAGGTTCCGCATGCCAGCGGGGAGGTAACGATTTACGGTGGGCATAGGAAAGGCATTGGCTTCTGCGAGCAGACACCTTTTCTGCTCAATGCGAGTCTCAAGGAAAACATAGTCGGATTCTCCACCTTCGATCAGTCTAAATACGACCAGATCATCGAGGCCACCAGGCTTGACGTAGATATCTCTCTTATGCCGTCAGGGCATGATACCCAAATCGGCAGCAATGGCATCATGCTCAGTGGGGGGCAGAAACAACGCGTCTCTCTTGCACGGGCGCTATTCCTCGAGTCGGATCTCGTCATTTTCGATGACATTCTGAGCGGACTGGACAGCAATACCGAAGAGCAAGTTTTTTCCCGCGTTTTCGGCCCGGGCGGGATCCTGCGTCGACGCGGTAGCACGGTTTTGCTTTGCACACATTCCGCAAGACACTTACCTGCTGCTGATCACATCATGGCGTTGGGACCAGATGGCACGCTTATCGAAGCTGGAAGTTTTCATGAGCTGATGAAGAATAACAAGTACGTGCAGAGTCTCGGTGTTCGGGGGACTAGTTCCGAACGTGCCAAGTTTGGGTCTGAGTTGGGCAAGGATCGCGCGGAACTCGCTGGTCAATTCCAAGGCGCCTCAGAACCCAAGCCAAAGCTCCTGAGTCAGAAACTCGACAAGGCCAGGCAAACGGGCGACTGGAAGGTGTACTCGCACTATTTTGGAATGGTTGGGAAACCAACGCTCTTGTTTCTGATCGCGTCTGGCATTCTGCGCGCCTTCGGGGACAACTTCTCAACAATTTGGATAGGATTCTGGTCCGAGAACAAGCTGTCGCGCGACAACTCGTTTTATATTGGGATATTTGCTCTCCTGGGGACCAGCCAGCTCCTCTGGCTATTCTTAGGCGGCATTTTAGTCCTCATCAAAGCAGTCATTCGCACAGGCACGGAACTTCATAAGTCCGCGCTCCAAGCAGTCCTCACAGCGCCGCTAGACTTCCTCACCAACAGTGATATCGGTACTATCACAAATTTGTTCTCTCAGGATATGACGCTTGTAGACAATGAGCTGCCTGTAGGCTTCTTCGAGATCTCCTTTGTACCGTTTAAGTTGATCGGCATGGCCATCGTCATTGCAGTCGCCACGCCATATCTGGCTTCGGGGTACCCCGTTCTGGTCCTCATTCTTTATGTGCTGCAGAAGTTCTATCTTCGAACATCTCGCCAGCTGCGATTTCTGGATCTAGAAGCAAAGAGCCCGCTTTAGTAGGTCTGTTCCTAACCTGTGTCACTGATGCCCAAGGTTGACATTTGTCGGGGAAGTTCACATTTTATCGACACTATCAAAGGCATCGCCACCATCCGCGCCTTCAAATGGTCCCAGCAGAACTTCCTTCTAAATAATCACCTGGTCAACAGTTCTCAGCGGCCTGCGTACTTGCTGGCCATGATACAGCAGTGGCTCGCTCTCGTGCTGCAACTTCTTGTCGCCGCCCTGGCTGTGATTTTGGTGACCTTAGCCACGCAACTATCGCCTTCGGTGGCGTTCACAGGTGCCTCGTTTGTGACGCTTATTACATTTGGCGTGTTCTTGACCTTTCTCATCATTGCTTGGACAAACCTGGAGACGTCCATTGGTGCAGTCGCCCGCTTGAAGGCCCTTGGCGAAGTTGTGAGGCCCGAAAGCCTGCCCGGAGAAGATGTGGAGCCTCCAGATGAGTGGCCGACACGCGGGAAGATCAACATTCGGAACTTGTCTGCATCATATGAGTGAGCTATAGTCATTTTGCTTCAGCTTTCACTCCCGCGCCCTTTTTTTTGAGATTGGTTTTGGAATGGGGGTGGCTAACGTGGTCTAGGATTGTTGCCGAGACCAGTAATGTGGCTGAATCTGAAGTGGGCCCTCAAGGACCGCCCACCATGGCAATCAAGAATCTGTCCCTGTCAATCCGAGCTGGGGGAAAGGTTGCCATTTGCGGACGGACAGGAAGGTATGGATTCTACGCTCTCATCCAGCTCAAGGAATCTGCTCACGTCCATCAGCGGCAAGTCCTCGCTCTTCCTCGTCCTCGTCCGCCTGCTCGATCCCCTCCCCGAATGCGCCACATGCATCACAATTGACGACCTGCCGCTCCACCGCATCGATCGAGCTACGATTCGACGGCGCATCATTGCCGTGCCACAAGATCCCGTTTTTCTTCCTGGTGAAAACTCGATTCGCGATAACCTCGATCCCTTCCAGACAGCTTCAGACGAGGAATGCCTCGACGTACTCCGAACCGTCCGACTGGATGGCTTCGTGCATGATGCAGCCCGGAGGGGAAGCCCCAGCGACCATAATGCAGAACCAGAAGACGCGGACGTGTTGGCCAAGGGCCTGACGGCCGAGATGAATGCTGAGTCGCTGAGTGCCGGCCAGCAGCAGTTGTTCAGCCTTGGCCGGGCCATTCTACGCCGACGGGTGAGGTGTAAGCAAAGCAACGATGGCTCTCTGAGTGGAGGGATTCTTCTGCTTGACGAGTTGAGCTCGAGTGTGGATCGAGATATGGACAGGACGATGCAGGAGGTCATCAAGAGGGAATTTGCGAGTTATACTGTCGTTATGGTATCCCATCGACTGGATATTGTTCTTGAGTACTTTGACACAGCCGTTGTGCTAGATAAGGGGCGACTGGTAGAGAGAGGAGCGCCAAATGAGCTGGTAGAGGTCGAGGGAAGTAGGTTTAGGGAGCTTTGGCTGTCTGCAAAACAGTAACGTGCAGTGGCTGTTAGCCTCGGGAGTTGAATGGGGGGTCTTTTCTATATAGAGAGTTTAGAAATTGGAACTGACCTATGTTGGACTTGTGAATTTTGACTAGAACCGTAACGCTGCCATTGTTTCATGATGTTGGTTAAGGTGATTCGAGAAAGCATTAGTATGTACACAAGGCAAGCCAAACAACAAAGCACCATCAATCTTACCATATATTCTTTGCAAATAAGATTAAGGGTAACTTTCTCCGAAAGTCGCTTTTGGTGATGTCTACACCGCACGTTCAACTTTTCATCTTTTGCCCGACTGTTGTTGCCTGAATCTCGATCTTGAGGTGGCCCTCTGCCCAAAACCGACTCTGAGTATACGCATGGAATTTTGCCAGGCTCTCCGTACGACAAATTTCCCTGGAATTGGCCTCGAGGAAGTACTCGAGGCCTCATTATCAATTTTATCTCCCAATGAGCTTCAAGTACAAGTACCAGCGCTCTCGACCACTCGCGGATCAACTCCCGAAGGAATCGGCGCCAACAGCGCCGTATGCCCCGCCAGCCGTGTCCGCTCAACTACGGCATCGGTAGTCAGTTATTTAACATGGCTATGCTGAACAGTGTAACTTAACCTAATCTTCTTCCATAACCCTCCGGGCACCCCCCAACATCATAACCATAATATAATTGTTTCTAACATCGGCCCCCGAACACTGGCCCTGAAACGTCCCGTCTCGGGGTGGTTTGTTCCTCATTTTACAATACGATTAACCTCTCACAGCTAGTCCTTTGAGGCGTCAGCTCGTGGACGGCTACCCTTTTCGAGGCCTAACCGAGGGGGTAACCCGACACAAAACATATAACTTTCGATACAAGAGTATGTATCTGTATCTTTTCGATGACATTGATTCCAAGATAACCCCAAGTCTCATGAATTTATCTCATTTTAAGCAAGTTTGTTTCCGTATCCTCAATAACGCGTAGCGTTGACTAAGCAGCCTTGCCCAGGGAACTTCCAGCCCTGATGTGTACTCCTCGAGCCTTGCCACTACTGACCATTCTTGAACTCTCTACGTTCGGATATTCTATGATCTGGCGTTATTGGTTTGATCTTGCCAGATCATAACGGCCTTGCGTCGACACTCAATTGGCATTTCGACACTTCAAATGTGCTTCATACGCAACCTCTTTACTATTTTCTATTCCCAGAACTTCCTCACTTCTTGCATATTCCAGACCAAAGGCCCGAAGGGTTACCGCGAATCCCATCTTGAGCACGTTGAAATGTGCTAGCTCAGGAGGAGAGAGTTGGGGCGATGGAGAGTTATTCTTTCGACCGCTGACCCTCGGGGGAAGCCACCACGTAAGGGTGGAATTGAGCGGATTTGTAAGTCGAGAGGACGGGATTTCCGGTTTGTCTTTTGGTAAATCGGCTGAGATATTTTGCTTTAATTTATGCATATGTACTCTAAATTTTGCTTGTAGCACATCTCTCCGGGTTTGTATTACACCGGAAGTTGCCGTGACTGCATGAGAATTGTTATTCTATAGACGCGGAGAGGATTCCGTGTCTTATTCTCTTTTTCTTTATGAAGTTTGCTTCCATCTACAGCGCCTTCAAATGCAAGACCCAGTGGACTCCAGAAGCACCGGCTATTTGGGTTGAATTCCTTCATTTTCACACTTCTCACGCCCCTAGCCTGGGGTGCCTTTGCTTCAAGGCATAGCAATTCTGAGCGTAACAGTCGGAACTAGATAGTTGCCTACGGCTTTAGCTGACATTCCATGAATCCATGGCATGGATCTCTACAATAGTATACTCGGCGAACCACAAATTTAAGCCCATAGACTGTCGGGAGGAAGCCTTGGATTAGCTAGATCCCCTGACCATTCAAGATTTCAGCAATCGAAGCTGTTTCCAACTGAGATATGGAGTAAAGTTTCCGTTTCTTTCTTTCTTTCTTTCTTTCTTTGCAGTCGCGTCGCGAGGAAGGGGGACTGGAGAAGCGGGAGCAGACGGATAATGTGCAGGCGACCCTGTCAACATTGCTTATCTTGGTGAAAAATCCCGCCTGCATGTGGAAACTTGCTGGTCGAGCAGTCCGAGTACGTCGCTGAGGCTTATCGAGGACTTGAAGTTTTCGTCACAACTGGTGTTTAATTACATTAGACGCAAAGCGCCTATTCATATTTGAAATTGCGCTGTAGCTTGACACCCATTAGCTAATTGAACCATTCGTTGAACCGGTTTGTGGTCTTAGTTATCTACAGTAGTAGGTGCAGCTTACTAACGACTAAAAGATATAGCACGGCAGGACATGGCAAACGCACGCAGTCGTCTTTCGTAACCAACTCGACTCAGTTACCCCTGCTGCCCCGCAAGGCCTATCCTTGGGATACCCATTGACCGAATGATGGAGGGTGAGGGTAGGTAGGTCCTACGGTAGGTATGACGACTTACACGGAAGCTAGAGCCCAGCTCTCTTTATCCCCGTTCATAGTTATTATGCAGGGTGCCTCGCACTTTCGTATATCGTACTGTCGGATAGCTTATTAAGTTTTACATACGACTATTGCTCCAACCGATGCTATAAAGCTGTAAAAGACGAACCCAGGCTTTAACTGAGAGCTCTAGACCTAAACTTATCGTGCCGAATCTCTGGATTGACGAAATCTACTTGAAGATAGGGCATGAGCACCCGCTGGAGAGAAAAGGCAATTTTCGGGCCGGATGATCAAAAAATTGCGGTACGATTAGCGCTAGTAATAATTAGAGAATGACCTAATTAGCAGGGCCTAAACATGTATCCTTCTGAATTCGGTCACTCGTATGAGATAGTTCGGTTCTCATCCATCCCTGCAATTCTATCTATTGCACTCCTACTGTGATTAGGCCTTTGATAATTGATCAAAAAAAGCGGGGGGCAGAAACTCGAGGCAAAGGAACTTGTCCACCGATTGAATGGCCTGATTTCTTGGATCGATAACCTTGGACGGCTGGTGGGCACCCCTGGCTAGGCTAGTTGTTGGACCTTTAAGGATTGGGGGACTCAGGCTGGGTTTTTGGGAGTATATATAAAACAGAGTAGCCGTATTTCTCATCAATTTCAATAGAGCGGTTCAAGTTTCCAATTCACAAGGCTTTGACGTCCACAGCTGCTCCCCGAGGCTACTGCTTCCAAAATACCTCTTTCTTCCAGCCAACTGGGCCCAACTCGTCAAGATGCCTTTCTCATCCAAGAACACCAGCTCTAAAAAGAACGAGTACAAGAAACCCCCTCCTTTCAAGGCATCATCCCCTACAGTCACTCTTAAGAAGGAGAACAGTAAGAAGGTTACCTATAAAGTTCCTCGCATGCAAGTCATTTAGATCACAAATTCTCGGATCCTTCCTCTTCTTCGTGTTTGCATTCTCCTGCCGATGTGGAAAATATCTTAGAGTAGACGTAAATTTTGGATTCTAACGAGCTCTTATAAGCTCAAGGTCTACCTTCTAAGTTCATCAGCCGCTAGCCTCTTCTGTCCCACCTCTGAAGCCGATAGAGCGTTGGCTCGCTGAAGATATGATGGACATGGTATGGGATAACCTAGACTGCATCATAGTGCCCACTAGCTACAAGGCCAATGGTTCAGTCAAAAAATTCTCGGGCGAGGAGATTCCCGACAATACAAGCGCAAAACCCAACAGCCATCAGGAGCCTCAGTTGGGAAAGTAGGCATATATCTCTGGCTCGAACAATATAGCCCCGTCTTGTATTGCTCGAGCCGCAGAAGAAAGAGTCGGCAGGGAAAAATAGTAGCTCGTCTCCGGAATATGTCGTAATATCCAAAGAACCATGAAACGGTCTACCAATTTGAGCTCAAGCCCGCAACAATTTATGACTACAATCACTCCTTATAAGCGTTGACATCTGTGGCTTCCGAGGAAAACTACTGCGGGATCCTCTCTAATTAAGACGTAACACACGTGCTCGTAGAGCTGTTCACGAAGTCCGACGCTAGTTGTAGTGCTCGGTGGTTGAGGTGCTGCCATAGCATTGTAGTCAATGAACTTGTGTTCCTGGCGGATCTCGGTTCGACGGGATACGGCGCCGAGCTCGAACAGGCTCATCTTCCGCATCCTGCTCAACGGATTACGGGTGACGGTGTTGTCCGCTGTAAGCGGATTCTCTGGTGAATACAAGACCATCTGTGGCACGTATTTATTGGGGATGTTTTAGACTTTGAGGTGCACGAGAGCGAGTATGAACAGTACAGCGAGAGCAAAGAGGATTCCGGCCATGATACTGGTGGCGGCTCGCTGTCCGACCTAGCGATGAGCTAAGGCGCTAATCGTGGTGGATTAACCTAGAAAGAGGTATGCGCAGTGCGATGACAGGCAAAACTCGCAGAGACTCGAGGAAGAGCAGAGTAGTTGATCCCCTTGTCGGCCTCGGTAACCCTCCCCCGCGCGAGCATCCCGTACTTTAGGTCCGACCAGTCAAAGTTACCATAATCGAACCGTTGCACTCTGAAATGGCGGGGCATGGGAGCGAGCTAATAGCAGCGGTAAAGACAGTTGACTAACCTAGTGCGGTCGGGAGACCTGTCGAGACAACTGTGTACACGACCCCGGCGACGGGCAGCAAGATGGCGAAGATTATCTAGCAAATAGGGTCGACGTCCGCCCCACCTTTGAGCTGAACGTCTCATTGGCTTACTCTCTAGCGAACGAGCATGGGATAAACGCTCTCGTTTTCATCGGTTTCGATCCTAGCATCCAGATCCACAGAACTCCTGCCTTATCGTGGGGTCAGCAATAGGTGAAAGTTTCACTCCTGGGAAAAATTCCGTCAGCGAATCATGAGCTTGTAAATACCCAAGTAATGCGACTACATGGGTTTCTAAATAGCCTTCTTGGATAGAAAAGGCTATCGCCCCATATCTTGAGGATCATGTCGTTATCCATGGATCGAACCGTAGTCGTTATACTTTGACCAATGCCTCTTCGGCAGTAGATTACAACGATACCTGGCGTCATTATTGGTATTAGTTGTAGTGTAGGAGTACCTATGTTGAAAGAGTGACAGACTATGGAGCCCTGGTTAAACAAAGTGCTAACTAGCATTTCTCTAGGAAATAGAATCTCATAGACTTCGTACCATTGGCCTTTGAGACTTTTCTTCTGATCGACTCGTCCCCGAAGAAGCGCAATCCGGGCCTGAGTGACTCCCTCGGGCGGGTTTTAAGGCTGCCAGTCACAGCTTTGGGATCGCACATGTTCGAGTTGCTGTTCGTCCGTTCGGAAGAGCTGGTTGCAGATTTGACAATGCGGCGGCATGCAATGCAACCTCAAGATATTCCCCCGGCGGAAGCGCGCCAAGGCCAAGTCCTTCGTCGATAAGAGGCAAGCTTCACCTTGTATCGATGCCAAAAGCAGTGGACATTGGTGTTCCGGATTGGGAGGAGATTGCGGCAGCGTGGCCGCCCGAAGGAGCAGCTACAGACGCCTGATCATACTGAGATCTTTGGCGCGTTGTCGCCTACGGCAGGGGCCTGAGGATGATATTCTTGCTTTGTTGGCCACGACTAGATGTAAGCGCAACGCAAATCGCCCAGCCCTGACACTCGGAGATGAAGGGAACACTCAAGGGAACACGTCACCAACAGCAAACCCCCCCCCCCCCCCCCACAAAAAAAAAAAACCA